>FWWM01014615.1_pt1 | contig 12260 bp, 8 predicted proteins | sample 2228351 | NCBI WGS metagenome assembly FWWM01 (sample SAMEA103939774, study PRJEB20133) | metagenome | reverse complement strand
CCTCCTCGGGCAGCCGGTCGGCGAGCGAGCGCAGCGCCCGGTAGGGGATGGCGCTGTCCCGCTCGAGCCGGGCCAGCGCGGCTTCGGCCGGGGGTAGCCGCAGCGCCTCCCGGGCCCGCCAGAGGGCCGCCGCCAGGGCCGCGGCGAAGGCCGCGAGCCCGGCCCAGTGCACGGCCGCGGGCAGGGCGTGCCACAGATCGAGGAGGCTCACCGCCAGGAACAGGCCCAGGACCGCCACCGCCGGCCAGCCGGCCGCCCACCAGCGCTCGATCGCCACGATCAGGCGGGCGAGCAGCACCCGGGCACGAAACCGCCGACCGGTCCGGGGATCCTCGATCATCGCTCGCTCCCGCATCGTGCGCCGGTCTCGGCGGCAGGCCCCAACCAGGCCGGGATCCGCTCGCAGCGGAGCTGCTCGAGGGCCGTCCGGTGCGGGCGGATCACCGCCCAACGCTCACCGTCGACCAGCACCTCGGCCGGGGAGGGGCGCGAATTGTAGTCCGACGCCATCACCATGCCATAGGCCCCGGCGGTGAGGAAGGCCACCACGTCGCCGGGCCGCAACGCCGGCAGCTCGTAGTCGCGACCGAAAACGTCGCTCGATTCGCAGATCGGCCCCACGACGTCCATGGCCAGCAGCGCCTCGCCCCGCCGCGGTTCGCGCAGCGGCAGGACCGCGTGGCGCGCACCGTACATCGCCGGTCGGACCAGCGCGTTCATCCCGGCGTCGACCACCAGGAACCGACGCTCGTCCGTCTCCTTGAGATAGATCACCGAGGCCAACAGCACACCCGCCTCGGCCACCAGGAACCGGCCCGGCTCGAGGACGAGCTGGAGATCGAGGCCCGCGGTGAGCCGGCGCACGAGTGCGCCCAACCCCACGAGGTCGAACGGCGGTCCCGGGGCGTAGCGGGCGGGAAGCCCGCCGCCCAGATCGAGCCTCTCGATCGGCAAGCCGCGGCCGCGCAGCTCGCGCACGAGCGTGACGGCCTTGCTCCACGCCGCCTCGAAGGGGCCGAGTTCGGCGATCTGCGAGCCGATGTGCACGTGCACACCCACCGGCCGGATCGCCGGCAGGCTCGCGGCCCGCTCGTAGGCCGCGTGGGCCGCGTCGAGCGGGATGCCGAACTTGTCGGTGCGCCGGCCGGTGGTGATCTTGTCGTGGGTGGCCGCGGCGACGTCGGGGTTGATGCGCAGCGCCACCGGTGCTTCGCGGCCCAGTTCGCGGGCGACGGCCGAGATCCGCTCGAGCTCGGGCAGCGATTCGACGTTGAGCTGGAGGATCCCGGCCTCGAGGGCGAAGCGGATCTCGGCATCGGTCTTGGCCACGCCGGCGAAGACGATCTTGTGGGCCGGAACACCCGCATGGAGCGCGCGCTCGATCTCCCCGGCCGAGACCGTGTCGGCGCCCGCACCCTCGGCGGCGAGCGTGCGGATCACCGCCAGATTGTGATTGGCCTTGAGGGCGTAGCAGATCAGCGCCGGCGCCGGTGCCAGGGCCGCCGCCAGGGCGCGGAAGCGCTCTCGCATGGCGTTGGCCGAGTAGACGTAGACGGGGGTGCCGACCGCCCGGGCGATCGCGTCGAGCGCCACGCCCTCGCAGAACAGCCGCCCCTCGCGATAGCCGAAGCCGTCCTCCACCCGTCCCTCGCGCGTGCCACCGCTCCTTCGCGCCTAGCACGCGCCGGAGCCGCGCAGAAGCAGGAGCGGTGGCCGGCTGCCGACCACGCGGTGCCCTCTTGCCAAGCTGCCTTGCCAAGCGATGCGCTGTCCGCTTGAAGAGGCGGGCGTGAGGGGGAGGCGTGACGTGGTCGACCTCGACCCGGATCTGGAGCGGGCGATCGCCGCGATCCGCGCCGACCTCGCCGACGAGTACCACGAGCCGCACGACCATCCGTGGATCGTCGGCTTCTCCGGCGGGAAGGACAGCACGCTCGTCGCCCATCTCGTCTTCGAACTCCTGCTCGAGCTGCCGCCTGCGGCGCGCCGCCGGCGGGTGCACATCGTCGCCAACGACACCCTGGTCGAGAGCCCGCTCGTGATGGCGCACATCCGCCGGGTGCAGGAGGAGATGCGCGCCGCGGTCGAGGCCTGGCGGCTGCCGGTCGAGGTGGTGACGACCCGGCCGAGCCCCGATCACACCTTCTGGGTCAATCTGATCGGGCGCGGCTATCCGACCCCCAACCGGACCTTCCGCTGGTGCACGGACCGTATGAAGATCCAGCCGACCAGCCGATACATCAAGGAACAGGTGGCTGCATCCGGCGAGGTGGTACTGCTTCTGGGCGTGCGTCGGGACGAGAGCGCCACGCGCGCCGGCTCGGTGGCCCGCTACGACAACGGTTCCCGACTCAACCGGCACAACGATTTGCCGGGTTGCATGGTGTATCGGCCGATCCTCGAGCTCTCGACCGAGGCGGTTTGGGAGTTCCTGGCCACCGTGCCGCCGCCCTGGGGCGGCAGCCACCAGGCGCTGATCCAGCTCTACCGCGACGCCGGCGGTGGCGAATGCCCGGTGGTGACGCAGAAATCGGACGTGCCGTCCTGCGGGACGACCTCCTCGCGATTCGGCTGCTGGACCTGCACCGTGGTCGAGAAGGACCGCTCGCTCGAGGGATTCGTCGAGGCGGGCTTCGTCGAGTTCGGGCCGCTGCTCGAGTTCCGGGATTGGCTCCTCGCGATCCGAAACGATCCGCACCGACGGTCGGCGCAGCGACGTGACGGCCGGTACATGGTGGCTGGCAACGGCGTGTTCGTTCCGGGACCGTTTACACTGGAGACGCGAATGAAGATCCTGGACCGACTCTTGGAATTGCAGCAAGCTGTTGGTCGTACGCTGATCTCGGAAGACGAGCTCGCGCGAATCCGGCGAATCTGGTCCGAGGACATGCTGCGGGCTGTCGAACCCGCGAGCCCGGCGAGACGACGCTCGGCGGGGGCGTGAGCCATGGCTCGGGGAGCAGTTACTCTGTTCGAACAGCCGGAGGGGCGTAAGCTCCTGGCCGAGCACTGTAGGCGTGTCGGACTGCCACTCGCCGATCTCGAACGGCTCGTCGAGGCCGTGATCGACAGGAACGCCATGCAGCGTCGTCGCGGCTTATGGGGAATCTTCGACGAGGTGCTCGATGCTCCGGTAACGGGTTCAGGCAACAACGATGCTCCTGGAAAGGATTGAGCTCAGGGACTTCAAGGCCTACGAGGCCGCGACGTTCGACTTCCCCGTACCCGAGCGGAATGGTGGAAAGAACGTCATCCTGATCGGTGGGCTGAACGGCTACGGCAAGACGTCGCTTTTCGAGGCGCTGGCGCTGGGGCTGTTCGGTCGCGACGGCATCCGGCTGATCGCTCGGGCCAAGGGGGGGCCGAAGAGAAAGAGCGCGCGAAGTCCTTCAAGGACTTCATGGAGCGGGCTCTGTTCGCTGGCGCCTTGCGCGAGGGACGCACCTCGTGCCGCGTCGCGTTGCATTTCGTCGACGAGCGCGGGCAGCGGCTCGAAATCCAACGGGTCTGGCACTTCTCCGACGACGGGCAGCTGCGACCCGATCCGGAGGAGATTCGGATCCTGCAGGGCCCGAGCCGACGGCCGGTCGGGCCGCCGCAGGACGAGGAGGACCCGGACGGCTGGTATCGCGAGTGGGTCCATCGAACCTTTCTGCCCATCAACCAAGCCTCCTTCTTCCTGTTCGACGGGGAGGCGGCATCGATCTATGCGGAACGGGACATGGGTCAGCAGGTCAAGGAGAGCATCGAGGGCCTGCTCGGCTTGAACTGGCTCCGCCGGCTTACCGAAGACCTTCGGGCCTATGCGGTGAATCGAAGGCAGGCGATTCCCCAGGGAAGTGCCAAGGAGACCGTACGGGTTCAGGGTGAGATCGCGGCGCTCGAGAAGGAGCTCGATTGGCGGAGGAGCCGAATCCAGGAGATCGACCGGCTGCTCGCGGCGAAGGAGGAGGAGCGCGACAGGCTCGTCCGGGAGCTGAGCGGGTACGGTCCGGGCACGCAGGCGCAGCTTCAGGACCTCATTCAGGAGAAGAAGGACCAGGAGAAGCGGTACGACGAAGCGTCGGCCAAGATCGAGCAGCTCACGGCGACCGACCTGCCCTTTGCGTTGGTCGGCCGCGCGCTCCGTTCCCGCCTGCTCGCCCAGCTCAAAGGCGAGGCGGCACGCGAGCGCTGGCTGGCCGCGCAGGGCGAGGGACGGGCTCGCATCGACACGGTCGTGGCGGAGGTCGAGCGTGGTCTCGGCAGCCTGTTCCCGCCCTTGCTGCCCAACCAGCGAAGGGGTGTCCGGGATGCCGTGGTCGCGGCCCTGGATCACCTCTGGCACCCGCCGCCGGACGACGTCGCCGCGGAGAGCCGGCACGTCCACGCCGGCGGAACGATGAGCGAGCGCGTGCGGGCCCGCCTGGAGCGAGCCGAGACCTTGGCCGGCGACCAGATCGACCGCAGCCTCAAGGTCATGGCGGACGCCCTCGCCCGGCTGCGCGAGCTCGGTCGCGAGATCGACGCGATCAAGCTGCTCGGCCCGGAGGTCGAGGAGAAGCGGGAGCGGGTCCGCAGGCTCAACGCCGAGATCGAGGGATTGAATCGCGAGAAGGGCGAGCTGAACGGCTTCGTCCGATCGAAGGAGCCCGAGCTCGCCCAGAAACGAAAGGAGCTCGCTCGGCTGACCGCTGCCCTGCAAGGCGCGGAGCCTGCATCGCGTCGTGCGGCACGAGCCGAGGAAATCGCCCAGATGCTCGACGAACTCGTGGCCGAGGCGTGGCCGCTGCACGCGGATGCCATAGCGCAGGCGATGACCGACGGCATTCGGAAGATGGCCCATCGAAGCGACTACCTCCACCGCGTGGCGATCACACGCGATGGTAGCCTTAAACTCTTCACCAAGGACGGCCGCGATCTCCGTGAATTCGATCTTTCAGCGGGGGAGAAGCAGATTTTCACCCAGTCCCTGTTCTCCGCGGTGGCCAAGGTCTCCGGCAAGATATTCCCGAGCGTGATCGACACGCCGATCGGTCGGCTGGACGAGGAGCATCGAAACAATGTCCTCCGCCACCTCGCAGATCGCAGCGGCCAGGTGATCATCATCTCGACCAATACGGAGGTGGTAGGACGCTATCTCGACACGATCCGTGCCAAGGTCGCCAAGGCATACCTTCTCGAAAGCCGGCCGGTCGGCGATGTGCGCGTCACGCGCCCGGTCGAGGGGTATTTTCCGGGAGAGTGGCCGTGAGGGTCGAAGCGGCCCGGGAGACCGACCAGCCGCCGGGGCTCGACCAGGTTGCGACGAGCGCGTTCCGGGCCACCGCCGAAGCCGATGAGATCGCGCAGAAAATCAAGGACCTTCTCGGTGCGGGGGCGCATTACGTGCCGGCCCGCCTCGCCCTGGCCCGATCCCTCGCGATCCCCGAGCCGCCACCTAAAGCCGAGGGCGAGCCCGGCCGGCAGATCAAAGGAGACGTCCTTTTCGGCACCGGCGAGGATCTCGCGACGTGGGTGTCGCTGTTCGTCGAGTACGATCGCGCCGCCTTACGCGACCTCGCCGACTTGCAGAGGCGCGTCCGTGACCATTGGGTACGCGGCCTGAAGTTACTCGATGAGCTCCTCGAGAAAGCGAACCGCGAAGCCTCGGCGTTCTTGCGGCACCTGGCCGAGACCTGCCTGCCGAGGTCGTCACGCTCCGAGGAGGAGGGTGAGGACAGGCCGTCCCCGATGCCGGTCGCCCGATCCATCGAGCTCGCGCTCGGGCCGGTCGGCGTCGACGCCGAGACCGGCGAGCCGATCCGCTGGCGTCCGGTGGCACCCGGCGGCAGCCCGCACGCGGCGTTCATGGGCGGTGTGGGAAGCGGCAAGACGCGCAACGCGGTCCACATGTTGAAGGCGCTGCGCGAGCAGGTCTCGGTCCCGCTCCTCGCCTTCGACTTCAAGGGCGACATGACCGAGGCCGCCAACGCCCTCGATCGGGCATTCGAGGCCACGGTGCTGGCCCCCCCGCACCAGCCGGTGCCGCTCGACGTCCTCGCCCTCCCCGATCGCACCCCGACCACGATCGCCCTGGCGGCGCAGCGGCTGCGGGACACGCTTTCGACCCTCAAGGGCTCCGGCTTCGGGGCGGTGCAGAAGGGCCTCCTGGCCACGGCCGCCGAGCAGGCGCTCCGCGACCGCCAGCCCTGCCGCCTGAGCGACGTCCGGGACGCCCTTGACGCGGCCTATGCCGCGCAAGGCCGCAATCCGGACGGCGCCAGCGCGACCATGGACGATCTCTGCCGGTTCGCGCTGTTCGAGCCGGAGCTCGCGCCCGCGGATTTCTTCGCCCGCTCCTGGATCGTCCGCCTCGCGCAGGACCTGCCGGAGCTGGTCCGGGTGGCGATCGTGACCTTGATGACCGACGCGCTCGACCGCTGGCTCAACAGCCTGCCGGATTCGCCCGTCGACGAGACCGGCAACCGGGCCCTTCGAGTCGTGGCGCTGATCGACGAGGCCCACCGCATCCTGGGCGCGCGGCTGCCGGGGCTCTCCGGCCTCGTCCGCCTCTCCCGCTCGAAGGGCGGCATGGTCTGGCTGATCTCGCAGTCGCCGGACGATTTCGAGGGCGAGGACGACGACTTCCTGGCGGAGATGGGCCTCGTGATGGCGTTCTCGACCAACGCCCGGCCCGGCTCGACCCGCCGGATCTTCGGCGGTGCCGCGAGGCTGGCCGGCCTCGGCCCGGGCGAGGCCTGGGTCAAGCTGCGCGGCGAGCCGGCCCGGCGGGCGCGCGTCTGGACGCACTGATCGCCGGCTCCTCTGCCCGGCGGACCCGCGGGCCTCGGCCGAGATCGGGCCTCCGCCCGGCGGCGCCGCGCCTCGGTGGTCGGTGTGCGTACTAAGGGATGCCTCGGGCGAGGCGTCGGGGCCGGGCTCGAGCAGGCAGCGGCCCTCGCCCGCCTTCTGCCGCCGGAGGCTGCCGACCTCGGGCTGGAGGTGGGTCCGCTCCGCACCCTCTTCGAGACGCGCTTTTCGCTGTTCCTCGAAGAGCATCGCGACCGGCTGGCCACTTACGAGGCGCGCCGTGAGCAGGCCCGGGCCGACCGGAAGGACGAACTGGCCGCCCGGCTCGGCCGCCGCTTGCGGGACTATCTCGACCAACACCTGGTCGATCTGTTCGTGCGGGGTGGGCTCGTGCCGAGCTACAGTTTCCCGGTCGACGTGATCCGCCTGGAGGTCGTGCGTGCGGCGAACACCGGCGGTCGCCGACCCGAATACGCCCACACCGCCGCGGGCGAGGAACTGGACCTGCAACGCGAGGCGGCGCTCGCGATCTCCGAATATGCGCCGGCGAACGAGATCGTCGCCGCCGGGCGGGTGTGGACCAGTGCCGGGATCGCCGCCTACTCGCGCGAGTACGAGCCGGAACGCTTCTACCGCTCGTGTCGGACCTGCAACCATGTCGAGCTGCACGACTTCGAAGACGCGCTCCCCACCAGCTGTCCCTGCTGCGGCGGCCCGCTGGACCGGGCGGTGCGGCGCGTGCTCACGCCGCGCGGCTTCCTGACCTCCGCCGCCCGACCCGAGGGCGAGGATCCGGGAGCCCGCCGGCTGCGCGCACCGGCGGCCGACGAGGCGAGGCTGTTGAGCCGAGCGCCGGAATCGGCGTTCGTCGCGAGCGACGTTGCGGGCGTGAAGCTCGCCCACCTCGCCGCCCGTGCCGGAAGCGGGCCTCGCGGCGAGCTGTTCGTCGTCAACCGCGGCCGGCGCGGCTTCGGCTTCTGGCGTTGCCCGCGCTGCGAGTACGCCCGGCCGGCGGACACGCCGGCACCGCTCCTCGCCGGCCGATCGGCCGAGCACCACGACCCACGGACCGGTGAGCGGTGCCCGGCCGAGCGACTGGGTCGGGTCGTCGACCTGGGCCACGTGACCGTCACCGACGTGTGCCAACTCCGTTTCGAAGATCCGCTGCCGCGTCCGGCTCCGATGTGGAGCGACGTGGCCGACGACGGTTCGGCGCCGGCGGTGACCCTGGTCGAGGCGTTGCGCCTGGCGGCCGCTCGGTGTCTGGAGGTCGATCGTCGCGAGCTCCGCGGCACGTGGAAATTGTACGGCTCCGCGCCCGACATCGCTCTTTACGACAGCCTCGCCGGCGGCGCCGGCATCGTGCGGCGCATCGGCCGCGAGCTGCCCGTGAGCCGACTGCTCACGGTCGCTCGGGAGATCCTCGATTGCCCGCATTGCGAGCGGGGTTGTCGGCGCTGCCTGCACGATTACGCCAATCAGCGCCACTGGGACCGGTTCCAGCCGCGTCTCGTGCGCGACTGGCTCGATGCCCTGACCGGGCGTGCCGATCGGATGGATCCGCTCCGGATTCGCGGCGCGCGAATCCGCCCGTGGGCGGGCCTTGCGGAGCTCGCGGCACGGCTCGGCGGGACGCGGCTCGTCCGCCTCGTGGCCCAGCGGCTCGCGGACGGCGGGGCGCCACCGGAGCCCGACCGCGTCCGCAGCATGCTCGCTTTCCTGCGCACGCTCGCGGGTGGCGAAAGCCGCCTCGCCATCGGGCTCGTCGAGCCACCGCCCGCCTTCGGCGCCCAGGACGCCGTGACCGCCTCGCTGTTGGAGGCCGTGGCGAGCGAGCTGCGCCAGGGGAGGCTCGCGCTGTTCCGTGTCCCCGGTCGCTTGACGCTCGACGAGCGTCGGTCCCTGCGCATCCTGGCCGAAGGCCGTGCCTCGTGGTTCGACGACCGACCGGCGCCGCCGCTGTTCGGGGATTGGCTCGCCCCGACCCTGGCCGAGTTGCCCGACGGTCCGGGGCACCGGCCGGCCGAACTCGATCCCTGGCTCGAGGCCTGGGAAGCGGTGCTCCTGGAGTCGCTCCTTCCCGAGGGCGAGGCGCGGATCACGCGCTTCGAACCCGGTCCGGTGCGCGAGCTCGAACCGCTGTTCGCTTCCTTGCCTGCGCAGTCGGCCCGGCGCTGGATCGTGAGCGATCCCGAACTCGGCCGAGATCCGGCCGAATGCGAAGCGATCGCCACGATGTTGGCGGCGGTGGCCCGAACGACCGCATGGCCAGCGTGCATCGAGCTACGTTACCCGGATCCCGAAGTGGCCCGCATCGGCTCGGCCTCGACCCGCGGCTCGCTGGCCGCGGCGGTGCGGCGCGCGATCGAGGCACGGGGCCTGCCGGACGGCACCCGGCTCGTGTGGCACCCGGCGGACCCTCGGGTCTTCGCCGGCATCGGTGCGGCGCCGGTCGAGGCCGAGCTGCGGGTGGACCTGTCGGGCCCCGTGCCGCGGACCCACCGGTTCTCGATCGAAGGCGGGCTCGCCACGCTCGTCGACCCCGGTCGGTCCGCCACGGTGCGGCACACCTGCGGTCGCGGCCCCGAACCTGCCCACGAGCCCGCCGGGACCGCCCCGGACGACACCAACCGCGTACCACGAAGCTCGAAGGGGAGTCTCGGGGTCCCTCGACGAGGACGAGGGACGCGCGTAAGGGTTCGTTCATGACCGAAGAGTTCGAGCGCCGGGCGAGCCCACTCGCGGTCGCCGGCACCCGGAACGGCTCGTCGAGCCGTCTGCGGATCGCCCTGCCCCGCGCGCTCGAGGCCGTGCTTCCCGCCCTCGCCCTTCGGCTGCGCGCCCGGCGGCACTGGCGCACGGGCGAACCCGAGCTGCGGCTGGTGCCGTTGCTCTCGATGCCCGGACGCCTTTCGGTCGACGTCGGCGCCAACCGCGGGGTGTACGCCCTGCACATGGCCCGCTTCGCCCCGCGGGTGCTGGTGATCGAGCCCAATCCCGCACTCGCCGGCCTGCTGCGCCGGGGGCTGCCGCGCCGCTGCACCGTGCGCTGCTGCGCGCTCTCCGATCACGGCGGGACCGCCGCGCTGCGGGTGCCCGTCGAGGACGGCCGCGAGCAGACCTATCGGGCCAGCCTCGAGGAGGGGACCGATGGGCCGGTGCAGGTCTACCCTACCGAGCTCACGACCCTCGACGACTGTGCCGGCGAGCCGGTCGGCTTCGTCAAGATCGACGTCGAGGGGCACGAGACGGCGGTGCTGCGCGGCGCCGCCCGCGTGCTCCGCGAGGACGGCCCCAATCTCCTGATCGAGGCCGAGGAGCGGCATCGGCCCGGGGCCGTGGCCGAGGTCGCGGCACTGCTCGCCGGCTACGGCTATCGCGGCCTGTTCCGCGACGGGACCAGGCTGCGGCCGATCGAATCGTTCGACTCGCGGATCCACCAGGATCCCGCCCGGCTCGGTCCGGGCCCCGGCCGGATCGGTCGCTACGCCAACAATTTCGTCTTCACGAAGGACGCGCGGTTGGTGGATCGGCTCCTCGCCGTGGAGCTGCCCGGCTCGTGAGGGACCGGTCGGCCGCCCGTCGGCGATCGTGCCGACCGGTCAGGCCCGCCAGAACATCGGCGTGATCAGCACGAGCACCGTGAACAGTTCGAGCCGGCCCAACAGCATGGCCAGCGAGAGCACCCACTTGGCGGCCTCGGGCAGATCCCCGAAATGGCCCGCGGGGCCGATGATCGGCCCGAGCCCCGGGCCCACGTTGGCGAGTGCGGTCACCGAGGCCGACATCGCCGTCAGATAATCGAGCCCGAGGACCGCCAGCAGCCCGGCGACCGCGGTGAACGAGACCGCGAAGACGAAGAAGAAGGCCATCACCGAGATCGCCGCGTCCTCGCCGATCGCCCGACCGTTGTAGACCATCCGGTGGACCGCGTTGGGCTGGACCAGGCGGGTCATCTGCACGCGCGCCACCTGGTAGAGGACCACGAAGCGGAACATCTTGATTCCGCCGGTGGTCGAGCCGGTGCAGCCACCGACGCACTTGAGGAAGAAGAGCAGGATGACCGGGAAGGTGCCCCACTGGCCGTAGTCGGTCGAGGCGTAGCCCGTCCCGGTCATGATCGAGGTGGCGGTGAAGGCCGCGGCGCGCAGCGCGTCGAGCGGCTCGTGCAGCCCCCGGTAGACCAGCCACAGGGCGAGCAGCGCCGAGCAGCCGACCAGCACCGAAAGATACCAGCGGACCTGCACGTCGCCCAAGAGCTGCCCCGGTCGGCCGCGCAGCGCCTGCAGATAGAGCACGAACGGCACGCCGCCCGCGGCCATGAACAGGACGGCCGCCCACTCGATCGCCGGGCTGGCGAAATGGCCGATCGAGCCGTCCGAGGTCGAGTAGCCACCGGTCGCGACCGTGGTCATGGCGTGCACGGTGGCCTCGAAGAGCGTCATGCCCAGCCACCAATAGGTGAGCAGGCAAAGGAGCGTGAGCCCGAGATAGAGCCCGCCGATCGCCGCCGCGATCTGGGCGCTGCGCGGCAACACCTTCTCCGACCGGTCGGAGCTCTCGCTGCGGAACAGCTGCATGCCGCCCACACTCAGCACCGGCAGGATCGCCACGCCCGTGACGATGATGCCGATCCCACCGATCCACTGCAGAAGCCCGCGCCACAGCAGGATCCCGGGCGGCGCCGAATCGAGCCCGGTGATCACCGTCGAGCCGGTCGTGGTGATCCCGGAGACCGCCTCGAAGACGGCATCGGCCAGCGTGAGCTCGAGGCCGCACAAGGCCAGGGGCAACGCCGAGAAGGCCGCGAGGGTGGTCCAGGCCAGGGTGGTGAGCATGAACACCTGGCGGGTGGTCAAGGCGGCGAAGCTGGCCCCGCGGTTGGCCAGGACCAGGGCCGTGCCCACGAACAGCGTCGCCGCCGCGGAGGCCAGGAACACCCGCCAATCCTCGCTGCCGACCGCCAGATCGGCCAGCATCGGCACGAGCATGGCGATCGCCAGGCCGATCAGCAAAAGGCCGCAGACGAACAACAGCGGGCCCATCTCCAGGCCCGCCAGGCGCGGCCGCGACGCGAGCGGCCGAGCGACCACCCGCGGGCGGCGCGGCGGCCGCAGCGTCCCGGCCCTCAGGGGGTCGTCTCCCCGGCGGGGCGCGCGGCGCCCGTTACCGACTCGGGCGGCGGGCCCGGCCGATCGCGTGCCCGCAGCTCGGCCCGGCGGACCTTGCCGGTGGCGGTGGTGGGCAAGCTGTCGGTGAACGCGATCTCGCGCGGATATTCGTGGGCGGCCAGCCGCTCCTTGACGAATCGGCGGATGTCGTCGGCGAGCGCGGCATCGGCCACCACACCCGGCCGCGGCACGATCCACGCCTTGACCCGCTCGCCGCGGATCGGGTCGGGTACGCCCACGACCGCGACGCCCTCGCGCATCTGGCAGCTCTGGGCGGCACCGCGGCGGGCTCGCTGGCCGATCTGGCTGGCCGGCTCG
>FWWM01014613.1_pt1 | contig 12262 bp, 6 predicted proteins | sample 2228351 | NCBI WGS metagenome assembly FWWM01 (sample SAMEA103939774, study PRJEB20133) | metagenome | reverse complement strand
TCAAGGCCCGGATGAAAGCCGAGGTGGGCGACATCATCTTTGTGGTGGCCGCCAGCGAGAAAGTGGCCTGCGACGCGCTGGGTCAACTACGCCTGAAAATTGCGGCGGATCTTGATCTCATTCCGCGCGACAAGTTCTCTTTCGCCTGGATTACGGATTTCCCGCTCTTCGAATGGTCGGAGCGCGAGAAGGTCTTTACGCCGTCGCACCATCCCTTCACGGCGCCGGTGAAGGAGGATATTGCGCTGCTGGACGAATACAATGCGGACCCGGCGCGGTGGCGCGAAGTTCACCCCGACGACCATCCCTTGAAACGCGTGCGAGCCTTGGCCTACGACCTAGCCATCAATGGGGAGGAGGCCGGCGGGGGGTCGATCCGTATCCACCGGCGCGACATCCAGAATAAGGTCTTCCGCGCCATCGGCATCGATGAAACCACGGCCGAGCGGAAATTTGGTTTCCTGCTCGACGCGCTGAGCTACGGCGCGCCCCCCCACGGCGGAATCGCGTTTGGTGTGGAACGTATGCTCATGCTGCTTCTGGGCGAGCGTTCGATCCGCGAGGTTATCCCCTTCCCCAAAACACAAAGCGGCGCGGACCTCATGGTCGACGCCCCCAGCCCTGTGGACGAAGAACAACTGCGCGAACTCCACATCCGCGTCGAACTGCCGCAGGAAGAAGTGCCCGGGAAAAAGGGAGCTGAGCAAATCGTCAAAAAAGGCTTGACCCCACAAATACCACCCGCATAGAGATTGCTTGATACAACATTGACAAAGGCAGCAATGGCGTTCCACGTTGAATCGACAACTGTGGACAGCGGGGGTATATTGAACATGGGGGTTGTCTGCTTCGCTCACGCTCTCTGCTCCTCAAGAGGGGGATTTGACTAATGCCGGGTGCAAGGCGTTCTGCGAAATCGACGAGAGGTCAACGACAAACAAGTGAGTTTGTTAATTGCCAGCCCGCCCAAGCACCACAAGATCATTTAGGAACGCAAGTCCCCAAACAGCAAAGATCATCTCTCAAGCAGGTTTATCGTCGCGTCCTCGTAGTAGTTGGTATCTTGTCTGGACTTCCTCTTTTAATAGGCCTCTTAATAACAGTTATCGAGTTTCTGTGTTACATAACGATAGTGACAGTTAGCCTCTTTACCCAAATTGCGCAAACTGTCGCCAACAACTTGGTCTCGCTGCTAACAAATGTTTTCCAAGTAGTCAGCGCCGGAAGCATTGATGTCTTGAGACTGGGGCTTGCAGTCTCTGGTGCGAATCTCGAAGAAAACACAAAAAGTCTATTTAGTACTCTTCCTCAACACATTCCTCTTAGCGGGCGCCTTGCCATTGCCAGCATATCTTATTTTTACATGTTTTCTATCATACACATACTTGTGATAAGTCCCCTTTATAACTTTCGATTATTACAATTACTTGTGCGCTCCATCGTGATTTGGGCTCAGGGATGGTTATTTTATTTTGTGCTCTATTTTGTTTGCTTTGCAATTTTGGTGGAAATTATCGACGATTCAATTATTACTTATTGTTGGTTGCTACCAGTTACCGCACTATTTCTTTATGCTTGCAAACAGTTCCTTGTTATCATTGACAACGCAATCCACACTTGCCTTCCAAGAAGCCAGTCGTTCAACCCGTCCGCTGCCGACTCAATCCCTATCAACAACACCAATCCCGAGATTTCGGCAGACACAGACTTTACGCAAAACAGGGCGTCTGACGTCGATTGGACGACAGTGGAGGCACTGCGAACCCCAACAGTCGCCGAGCTTTTTGAGGACACCCCACCCGAACACGAAGACAGTAGTCACTCACACGAACTCACCCCGAATCGCCAGAACGAGCCTAAGGCAACAACTGATTCCATCGACATCAAGCCCTGTCCTTACAAGCTAAGTGACTTAGATAAACCAAAGACTAAGACGCAGACCACCACTAAAACTCCTTTCGCACAATCGTATCAAACTCGTTCGTCGACAAAAGACATCAAAACAACTACGCGGCAAGAACAAGATTCAGACGAATTTGTGTCGCGAGATACCCCGCCCATCGAGGTTCAAAGTTCCCACGCAATTGATGTTGAAACATCCAGAGAATCAGAGGGGTTTTCAACTGGCCAGATTTCGGCGGAGCCAACTGAGAACACTGACCAGAGGGAATCTCAATCACCCGGTGCCTTGGGTTCGTTACCAGGGATAGAGAGTACGAAACAGAAATTCTCCGGCGTTGGTACAACCGAGGGGCGGCAGATCCAGAATGCTTTTTCGTCCACATCGCCGTCAGTCCTCGACATCGAAGATGACAAAAATCAACAGCCCCCAAGAGGCGAGAATGACGAGTCAGAGGTTGTCGCGGAGGCATCAAAGTCCACAAGCTCCCCATTCGAAGAACTTTCTCGTCCCTGGCCCACTCTTCACGGTGACGGGCTCAAAACGAACACTCTATCACCACCCTCCAAGGTTTCCCCAGATTCGGTAAGGCCGCACCAAACTAACACCGAAAGGTTTTCTCTGGATTCGAACTGCGAGCGCCGCCTAGAGGAACTTCGCCATCCCAAAGCAGCAGCTTGGTTCGAGAACGATGCCACGGAGATTGATGGCCCTTCCCCGTCCTCAAATCATGCAGCAACAGATGCCAGCCCGAGCGAGTTTTTCTTCAAATGCGCGGAGGCTTTCAAACGACAGTTTAAAGGAAAAGAGGTCGTTTCGAGGGAAGAAGTCCGGGCGTTCTTGCGCCCGTACGGCCTCATGGTAGATGGTTTTATTGCCAAATTCGCGGAGCAATATGAAGAGGAAGACTTCGTCGTTCCCGACGGCGACAAGTACTGGTTTGATTGGTCTGTAATCGACGACGGAGAAGGAGCTAGTAATACATGACGAAGAGAATTTCTTCAGCTGACCGAGATTTTATCCTCAGATCCCTTCGTGCAGGTCTCGTGCCTAAGCGTGGAATTTCTCATATTCTTGTCGATCGCGACATGGAACTCCGTGAGGCAAAGTACGATATCGACATGATTGCTAATGGCGGGAGTGCGTTTCGCATTGTCGTTGGCCGATACGGCTCAGGAAAAACCTTCTTTCTAACGCTTCTCAAAGAACTCGCTCACAAGAACAAACTCGTCGTAATGAGTGCGGACTTATCTAGAGACCGCGCCCTGGCAGGCGGCCAAGGGACTACCGTTGAGCAAAACAAAGCCATGGCCCTCTACCGCCAGTTAGTCACTAATTGTACATGCAAGTCTTTTTCCACAGGAGACGCTCTGAAAGGTATCATCGAACGTTGGCTGACGGACAGACTAGAACAACTCGAGTCAGCAAATATAAATTTATCATCTATGATTGAAGAGATCAAAGCATCTCTTGCTCCCCTCAAAGAAGAGTATGTCATGGGCTACACGTTTCGCGATGCCATTTGTATTTACGTACGAAGCCACATCCAAGGCGACGAAACAGCTTGCGAAAACGTCATTAAGTGGTTGAGAGGCGAATACAATACCCTTACCGAATTGAAGAGGGATTTGCGATTGGATCGCCTAATTAAAGAAGACAACTACTATGATATGCTAAAACTGCTCGCCAGATTCTTTTCCATGGCAGGTTACAAGGGACTTCTTATCATATTGGATGAAACCGTAGCCCTTCTTAACCTTTCCAAACCCACCCGCGATAAAAACTACGAAAAAATGCTTTTGTTTTGTAATGAATGTCATCAGGGCGATGTGGAGGGTATTGGGTTTTATTTCGGGGCAACACCCGAAGTCATCGAAGATGAATACAAAGGCGTTTTTTCTCATCGCGCCCTAAAAATGCGTCTTCAACCACAAAACCGCCTCATAAGCCACTCAACTGGGGGGCCACTGATTCAGCTGAGCAAGCTTACAAAAGAGCATCTTCTGGCATTGCTGATGAACATAGCATGCGTCTTCAACTCGGGAAGAGATCCTAATGATGAGGAGCGCCGAGCAATCCATATTTTTTATGAGCGGATTGCAAAGTATTTTGGCGACGAAATCTTTGAACAGCCTCGGGAACTCGTGAGAGCCTTTGTGGAAGCGCTTCATGCTTCTAAGGAGAGCAATATTCCTTTGGAGGAGACAATCAAGGATATGACTTTGGCTCCTCTTGACTACGACTCCGAAGAAGCGCGAATTTATGCGAAAAAACTTCACCATAGTGAAGATGTCGAGCTATTCTAAAAGTGCCTCACTTGACGACCCGTTTTCTGGGCTGCCGGAAGCACTTCGTAGGTACCTGCGTGATCAGGGCTGGATTACGTTGACGCCTCTTCAGAAACGCGTGATCGATGCGTTTCGGAATGAGAAAGAACACTTTGTCGTATCAAGCGCGACTGGGAGTGGAAAAACGGAGGCAGTGTATTTACCCGTAGCTGAATCACTGCTTGCCACCCCCTCGCATGGCCAATTTGCCGTCCTCTCGATTTTGCCAACACGAGCCTTGATAAACGATCAAGCGAGAAGGCTGAAACCTCTTTTTCAGGCCGTTGGGGTTTCCGTGCACCCATGGCACAGCGATATTTCCCCCTCAGAAAAACAACGAGCGAAAACCTCGCAGAACGCCGTCCTGATTACAACGCCTGAATCACTAGAAGCTCGTTTCGTTAGCGACGCCACCGACATTTCCTCGTGGTTTTGCGATCTGAGGTACATCGTCATTGATGAATTTCACCAGTTTTTGGGGACAGACCGGGGACGCCACTTGCAAAGCCTTTTATCCCGTCTATTGATGCACCTGCGGCAGGTACCCCGAGTAATTGTCTTGTCCGCGACCCTTCCTCATGAAGGATCAATAGCCCAGTTTTTTCACGGCATCTATACACTTTCTCTTCCAGTCCTCATAAAAGACAGTTGGGCACGCCCCATCAGCGTCTCAATTCTTTCGGTTCATCTTAACCATGCTGACCACGAGGCACGCAAACTCATTGCACGCTTCTTGCTAAATCACCATAGAAACGAAGGGAATCTCCTCCTGTTTGCAAACTCAAGAAGGGAGACTGAAGAAGCGGCGGCTTTCATCTCGGACATAATTGACGAATATGGGCTTCGCTATAAGGTTGTTACCCACCACTCTTCCGTTGGAAAACACTTCCGAACAACCGCCGAGCATCAATTACGCGAACAAACAAACGTCCTATGCTGCGCGACAACGACCCTTGAGGTCGGCATCGATATTGGCAACATTACGCATGTGATTCTTTATAGGCCTCCCGCTTCGGTATCAAGCTTCGTTCAACGAGCAGGGCGATCGGCGAGAAAAGCGGGGGTGCCTGCACGTGCTACCATCTGGGTAAACCTGCGTGGCAGCCAGAAAGAGCAGCCAGAATCCATTCTGGATCTGCTTGAACCAGAACTGCTTCAAGCAATCGCAATTGTCGAGTTGCAAAGAGAGGGATTCCTAGAAAAACCACTCTCTTCCGTTCACGTTTCCGTTCTTATCCATCAAATCTTGAGCACGCTTGCCGAAAGTGGGTATTTGGGCCAACACGATTTAGAGGATCGATTAAGGCGAAGGGGCGCATTTAAGGATTGGAGTGAATCGAGCTTTTCCTGTCTACTCGACCACCTTCAAACGACAGAAGTGATACAGCGTGTTGGAACCAGTGATAAATTAAGCCTGAGCAAAAAGGGAGAGCAGATTGTACGACGAAAGGACTTCTATGCGATTTTCCCGACGCCGAAGGAATGGGCACTCTTTTACAAAGGAACACATGTCGGCTCTATTTCGCGAGACATTGATCCCACAAAAGGGATTATACTTCGCGTGGCTGGCGCAGCTTGGGAAGTGCTGGCTGTGGATCACGATCGCGGCAAACTAACAGTTGCACCCACAAGAGGTGGTACCATTCCCAAGTTTCCTCCTTCTGGTGTGGCGCCGGTCTCGAACGAGATTATGTCTAAAATGAAGTCCGTTTTGCTCTCTGCAGAAGAGTTCGACTATGTTCACAGTGACCTAAGGACCGTCCTGGCTAGGGCCCGCAATCAAGCTAGCAATCTTGGCATCACAAAAACTAATGTTGTACCATCCGGGACAAACCACACCCTGTGGTTTCCCTGGGTAGGGGGAAAGCTTTTCACTACGCTAACCCTGCTTCTGAATCAACATATTTCCGAAGTTTACTATCCTCTTGCCATAGAATTTTCGGTGCCTGTTCAGGAATTCAAGAGAATACTTGATCAAGCTAGTGAAAGCCTGATTACTCTGGATGATCGCATTGAAAGTTTTTATTTAGCCAAATACGATTACTTAGCTCCACGGTCGATACTTGAAAAACAGTATAGGCGAGATTTTCTCCAAGAGAATGAGGCTTTGGAACTCCTACGAAACACCGCTCGCGATTTAGAGGGATGAAACCTGCCCGCTATCCGACGTGGAGATATTTGGATCCATCGCAGTTGAGTTCGAGATTTTCAACGAACCCGTGAAGCACTTCTCTATTGTCAAATGATCCCCGGCGGAGAATCTGGTTCGTGGCTAAAGACCTGGGTTTGCAGGTCTCCCCCTACTCCCCTTCCCCATTTGCCACCAGAAGAGCTCCAGCAAGAGCAGAGAGCGCGTCTCCGCAGCTCCCAGCGCTGGAGTCAGCCAAATTACGTGATTGAGCGAATTTAGTTGCGGGGGCGTGTTAGGTGGCTTGCGGAAACACTTCAATTCAGTAAAGGACCCACGATTTTGACTCCCAAACATCACTCCCACGATGAACAACCCGACGATGATTTCGGGTGCTGCGGTGGCCACGGCCACGATTGCTGCGACGACAAGGACGACGGCTGCTGCGATGACCACGATGGTTGCTGCGACGAGGCGCCGCATTCAGTGAGGGCGCGCCAGCTCGAGGTTCTGGAGCGCGTGCTCAACCGAAAGGTGCGTGAAGGGCAATTTGCGAGCGCCGAAGAGGGGATGCGGCATTTCGAAGCTCTTCTGGCCGAGAAGGACCTCGAAGAGGTGCTCGCCTCGCTCGACTTGACGCCGGAAGAGAAATCTCTCCTGCTGGTGGCCAAGGTCGGGCTAGCTGAATCCGATGAAGAGGCTGCTCAGCTCCTCGATGAGGCTTTGGCGATTGACCCCAACAATCTCGATGCCCAAGTGCTGCGCTTGAGCGGGCAGCCGACGGAAGAAGAAGTGCGGCGCTTGCGAGAGATCGTGCGCGGAGCAGAAGAGCAGCTTGGCAAAGAATACTTCGACGTGCGCCGTGGCAAGTTCTTCGCCGACCCGGAAACGCGGCCCTACATGCGCGCGCGACATGCGTTCGCCGTGGCGCTTGCGGCCACAAAGGACTTCCCCGCAGCAATCGCCGAGGCGGAGGGCATGCTTGAGCTGTGCCCGCAGGATCACCTTGGTGTGCGCGATTATTTGGCGGGCTACTATCTCGCCAGCGACCAGCCCGAGAAGGCGCTTCAGCTCATGGATGAGCGCTATGGGGCTGACGACGGCGCCGTCTTTCAGTATGCACGCATGATGGCTCATTACCGCCTCGGCGACGAGAATGCGGCAGAAGAAGCGCTCTCTGCAGCGATCGAGGCGAATGCTTTTGTCTACCCGGTGCTGCTGGGCATGCTCAATCCGGATGAGTTCGCGGAAGATATGACGCCGGGAACGCCCGGGGAGGCGCTCTACGTGATCGGCACCCTCTACGACGCCATGCTGCGCAATGAATCTGCCATGGAATGGGGAGCCGCCCATTGGGTGGAACGGATGAAGGCACTCCAAAAGCACGAACGCGAATCCGACGATCAACCGTTCTGAGCGCTAGCTTGCCCCGAGCACCTGAGGTCCCGTAGCAGGCGAGTGTGGCAGTTTTCGTGTTCTAAGCATAAGCCTTAGAAGGCACTGACGAGCGCTGCTCGATGATGTGAGCGGCTCACAAAGTTAGTGCCTTTTTTGTGGGCACCAGCGATTGCTTTTTTGGGGGCGCCCCCCCGTTGACGCCCCCGCCAAAAGGCTGAGATTGCGCCATCTCCATCCCGCACAGGTGTTGGAGGGGCAAAGCGTGCCCGACTGCTCAGACATGGAACGATCTCCCCGGCATCAGCGGCGCCAACGGCGATTTGTCAGGGCCAGATGATGCTTCTCACTTGTGACAAGGCCGAGTCCTCTCGGCCTCAATTTGTCCTTCGCAGCTGAACCAGAGAGGGCTTCTCTTATTTCCCAAGAAGCAGCGGCAACGCGTCCGTGAGAGTCTGGCACTCGAGGTTAACGAGAGACCGCACGCCACCAGCCGCGTAGTTGCCGCCGGCCACGCCGATGGTGTAGAAGCCAGCCAAACGAATAGCCACGACGCCCGCGGACGAATCCTCGATGCCGGCAACATGACAGCGGTCATCGGGATCGACCCCGAGTCCGACAGCTGCCGTCTCCGCATAGAGCCAGGGATGGGGCTTGGGCTCGAGTTCGCCCAGGGTGCCCACCTGGCCTTTACGCAACGGCGTTCCCGCCGAGATAATGCTATCATAAAACTCAAGCGGATTGCCCATGCCCATCGTGCGGAAAGCCGCCAGGATTTCGGGCCACGCTTTTTCGAAAAGCCCGGAGGTGACAAGACCTATCTTCACGCCGTGGGCTTTGAGTTCGAGCAAAAACTCTTTGAGACCCGGGGCCGGCTTGAAGGCCTCAACATGGCCACGCCCCTCCTCGATCTCCTTCATCTCGCGTGCCACCAGTTCAAAGTAGACATCGCGGGCTTGCTCAAGGGTTGCGTCGGGGCAGTACTTTTCGATGCAATAGGCCAAGTGCTCGCTGACACTGTGGCCCGCGACGTGGGGCAAATCTTCAGGGACGAAATGGAAAGCAGGATTACCAAGAAGCGTCGCGACAGTCCGCTCGATGATCCACATCCACATCTCTTCGCTGCGCACGCTTGTGCCGTCGAGGTCCATCAGAACCGCCTTGGCGGGGGGCTCGAAGCGTACCTCTTGCAGCGGGTAAATGGCAGGGTATCCCAGAGCGGAGCGCACAAAGACAAGCGTCTTATCGGCGTAAACAATGAACTCGGTCTTCTTATCCTTGGGGACGAGGATGGCTTGGACGCCGTCGCGGCCAACTTGAAAACGCCCTTCGCCGCCGACTTCAATGAGCTCGAAATCTTCGCGGCAGTCCGGGGGAATCACGCCAAAGCCATGGACGTATTCGGGGAACGTCACCATATTGAAATCCGCTTCTCCTTCTCTCGTAGTCTCTTGGTCAAACCGCTGAACAAGCGAAGCTTTTAGAACAAGAGTAAAATAAGCTTTGACCTCTCTTGTTTCATGCAGTGCACATTTGCGGACGTGCATTTGCTAGACGCGAGTTTCCATAAGCCTTTTGCAAGGCAACTCATGCACGAGATGTCGCTTCGTGAAAGATGTTGTCGGGGGCGAAAGCTTTGAAAGAGTCTCTGAAGAGGAGCCCGCAACCATGAAGAAATGGCACTGTCACGTTATTTCAAACACGCATTGGGACCGCGAGTGGCGTTACCCATTCCAGGCCTATCGTATGGACCTGGTGGATATGATGGACCAGCTGCTCGACATTCTCGAGCGCCGACCGGAATATCGTGCGTTCTATCTCGATAGCCAAAGCGTCATCGTTGAGGATTATCTCGAGATCCGCCCTGAGAACGAGCAACGGCTCAAACGCCTGGTGGAACAGGATCGGCTCCAGATTGGTCCCTGGTACACCCTGCCCGACATGTGGGCCTGCCCTGGCGAGGCCCTGATCCGAAATCTTCTGATGGGTCACCGGGTAGCAGGCCGCTACGGGCGCGTCCAGAAGATCGGCTATACGCCATTCTCGAATGGTCAGATTTCGCAACTCCCCCAGATTTACCGTGGGTTTGGAATCGACCACTGCCTCTTCTATCGTGGCATCGGCAAACACATCGCCAAATCAGAGTTTCTCTGGCGGGGTGCTGATGGAACAGAGATCTACGGCTTCCGCTTTGGCGATTACGCCCGCTACAATTATTATTATCTTGTTTATCGCCCTGGCCTGCTGGGCCGCACGGTGCGCGACCGCGAATACCGATGGAATCCCGAAGAGATTCCCTTCCACGTGGCCGTGGAGCAGTCGCAAGACCGGCAATACAGCTACGGCAACCTTCAGCTCAAAGTGCACGAGAACTTGATCGACAGCGCACTTGACGATGCGCTGCGTTACACAGCAGCAGACGCTACCACGAGCCAACTGCTTTACATGATGGGACACGATCATTCCTTTGCTGCCCCAGAGGAGCTCGATTTGCTCGCGGCGATTGCCCAACGGTGCGAGAATCGCGATGAAGACGTTTTTCTCTCGACCTTCGGCCAGTACATGGAGCACTTCCGAAAAGAGGCCCAGAATCTGCAAGTGGTCGAAGGCGAGATGCGCCATAGTCTCAAGGATGGGCTTTGGACCACACTGATGGCCCTTATTTTATCCTGCCGCACGTACCTCAAGCAAGCTAACGCGCGCATGTGCGCCAAGGTGCTTTACGGAAGCGAGCCTCTGGCTGCCATGGCGCACGTGACCGGCTCGCCCTACCCAGCGCCATTTTTTGATCAGATCTGGAAGCGATTGCTTGTCAATCAGGCGCACGATGCTGTCGGGGGCTGCAGCGTGGACCGCGTCCACGTCGAAATGGAAGCGCGCTGGGGCGAAGTGGAAACGATCAACGATGAGCTCTGCCGCAGGGCCATGCGCGATGTGGCGCTGCGGGTGGATGGCAGCACAATTCCGCCCACCGATTTGCAGTTGACGGTGTTCAACCCACTCCCCTGTCGCCGCAAGATGCTTGGCGATTTCATCATCGATATTCCGACGGAGGACAAAGACGTAGAGTTTTGCGTGGAACGGGCGGATGGGAAGCTTGTTCCGATGCAAATCGTGAGTCACGAAAGTTACACGCCCACCATTGAAAGTGGCTACGAGCTTTCGATGCCCTTCCAAGTGCAGCGCTTCCGAACAAGGTTAGAGCTGGATGATGTGCCAGGTTTTGGATTCGAGGCGCTACGAGTGCGGCCAGGGATCAAACCCATTGGCGAAGAAACGCCCGACATCGTGCGCGACGTCAACACACTCGAAAATGAAAAACTGCGCGTCACAGTGCACGAAGACGGAACCTTTAGCGTTGAGGATAAGGTGCACGGCTGGCGCTTTGAAAAACTGGGGGGCCTCGAGGATACGGCAGAGTTTGGCGACCCTTGGAATCGAGTCGTTCCCGAAGGGGACAAACCTCTTTATTCCCCCAAGCGATGTCGGGCCGAACTTCGCATTGTGGAGCGTGGTCCGCTTTACGGCGCCATTGAGGCCCGCTACAACTTTACTGTCCCTAAAGGGAAAGGGCCGGACGGTCAACGCAGTCGGGAGAAGACACGGATTCCGGTGGCCCTGCGAATTTCTTTGGAACGGGGGGCAGACTGCGTGCGAGTTGAACTTCGTCTCATCAACACCGCCGAGAACCATCGGTTGCGGATTCTTTTCCCCAGCGGTCTCAGCGGAGCTCAATTCTCAACCGCTGATGGGCAATTCGATGTTCTCCAGCGACCAATCGCTCTGCCCGATGCCACGGGATGGAAGGAGCCCCCTTACCCGACGCATCCGATGTGGAACTGGGTCGAGGTCAATGATGGGCAACGCGGCCTTGCGGTGATCAATGATGGACTCATCGAATACGAAGTGATTGATGACAAGGCGCGCACCATCGCCGTGACCCTCTTGCGCGCATTCGGCACATTTGTCTTCGGCCGCCCGACGCCCGGCGCCCAATGCTTGCGCGATCACATTTATCGTTTTGTCGTCTATCCCCATCAGGGGTCGTGGGAAAAGAGCGACGTTTTCTTCCACACTCACTCGCTCGTGGCTCCGCTTCAGGCTCTGCTTTCCGCGCCGACGCGAGGAACTCTTCCGCGACGTGCGAGCTTTGTGGAATTCCAATGCGGGCCCTTCGTCTTTAGCGCTATCAAGAAGGCTGAAGATGGGCGGGGAGTCGTGCTTCGGTTTTGGAATCCCACGTCGAAGCCTGGCGAGGCTCGCTTGCGCTTCGGGGTCCCACTGGCGCGCGCCGAATTGCTGACTTTGGAAGAGTTCCCTCAGGAGAACCTCGAACTCAGTGATGTGGGACGCGCTCTCAACATCACAGTGGCCCCCAAGAAAATTATCACGATGCGATTGGAGTGGCCGAAGGACTCGCTCTGAGAATCCCCTATGCTTAGCGAGCCGGGGTGGTCTGGATATCTTTGATGGCCAATTCACCGCATTCCACAGCACGGGCTTCTGCCTCTC
>FWWM01014612.1_pt1 | contig 12266 bp, 8 predicted proteins | sample 2228351 | NCBI WGS metagenome assembly FWWM01 (sample SAMEA103939774, study PRJEB20133) | metagenome | reverse complement strand
CGCTTCGTCTGCTGAGGAAGGGTGCAAGACGCGTGCCAGTCGCGGGGCGTTTCGAAAAACCCCGTAATTCGCACAGTCGCACGCCTGCGCCGGCTCCGCGGCCCGGGCGGGAGGTCAGGCTCCGCGGAACGACAGGTCGGGGCGCGTCAGCACGTATTCGCGAAGGGCGCGGAAGGCGCGCTCGCACGCTGCGGCGCGGCGTTCCGGCTTCTTCATCCGCCCCGTGCGCTCCAGTGGGGGAAGGATGCCGAAGTTCGCGTTCATCGGGGCAAAATCCGGAGACTCCCAGGAGCTGACGTAGCGCAGCAGGGCTCCCAGCATGGTCTCCGGGGGAGGCACGAAGTCGTCTTCGGCTCCCCGCACCGTCAGCCAGGCGTTCACTCCGGCCACCAGCCCGGCGGCGGCCGACTCCAGATAGCCCTCCACTCCCACCAGCTGCCCGGCGAACAGCAGCGCCGGCCGGGTGCGAAGTCTCAACGAGGGCTCCAGAAGCTCCGGAGAGCGCAGATAGGTGTTCCGGTGCACCACCCCCAGGCGGAGGAACTCCGCGTTCTCCAGCCCGGGGATCATCCGGAAGATGCGGCGCTGCTCCGGCCAGGTCATGCGCGACTGGCATGCCACCATGCTGTAGCAGGTCCCCTCCCGGTTCTCCTGCCGCAGCTGGACCACCGCGTAAGGGCGGCGCCCGGTGCGCGGGTCCCGCAGCCCCACCGGTTTCCACGGCCCGTGCGCCAGAGTGTCCCTCCCCCGGCGGGCCACCTCCTCCAGAGGCAGGCACCCTTCGAAGAAGCGGGCATCCTCGAAGTCGTGAAGCGGCACCGTCTCCGCCTCGCAGATGGCCTGCCATACGCGCTCGTACTCCTCTTCGGTGAGGGGGCAGTTGAGATAGGAGCCCGCGTCCCGGCCGTACCGCGACGCGCGGAAGCAGCGCTCCGGGTCGATGCTCTCAGCGTCCACGATGGGCGCCACGGCATCGTAGAAGAAGAGCCGGTCCGAGCCCGTCACGCGGGCGATGTCCGCCGCCAGGGCGTCGGAGGTCAGGGGGCCGGTGGCCACGATGGCCGCGCCGTCCTCCGGCACACGCTCGACCTCCCGCCGCTCGATGCGTATCCGCCCGGTCTCCTCCAGACGCCGGGCCACCTCCCGGGCGAACTGCTCACGGTCCACGGCAAGCGCCTCCCCGGCGGGAAGACAGGATGCATCAGCCGCATCCAGGATGACCGAGCCGAGATGCCGCATCTCGCGCTTGAGCTCGCCGCTCGCGGTATGGGGGAGATTGCTCTTGAATGAGTTGCTGCAGACAAGTTCGGCCAGGTCGCCGGTGCGGTGCGCTCCCGTCGGCCGCTCCGGACGCATCTCCAGCAGCAGAACGTCCACGCCGCGCACAGCGAGCTGCCAGGCCGCCTCGCAGCCTGCAAGCCCTCCGCCGACGACCGTCACCCCGGGGCGGCCGGTAGCCATCGGCTTCTCCCCGGTCAGGACGCGAGCGCCGTCACTTCAGGAGCACCGCCGCCCGCGTCCTCGTCCGCCGGGCGGCTGTATCCGCACTCCCGGCTGGAGCACCGGACCTCGTGGCCGCGCGTCCTGGTCACCTTCTCCACCAGCTGGCTCCCGCACTGCGGACAGCTCTCGCCCACGGGACGGTCCCAGAGCACGAACTCGCACGACGGGTAGCGGTCGCAGCCGTAGAACACCTTTCCGCGCTTGCTCTTCTTTTCGAGCAGATGTCCCTCCCCGCATGCGGGACAGGCCACCCCGGTCTCCTTGCGCTCCTTGATGATGGTCTTGCACTCGGGATAGCGGCTGCAGGCGAGGAACTTGCCGAACTTTCCGTCGCGGATGACCACGTCGCCGCCGCAGTTGGGGCACTTCAGGTCCGTCTTCTCCGGCTCCAGCTTCACGCGCTGCATCTCGGCGTCCGCCTTCTTCAGCGCCTCCTCGAACGGCCCGTAGAAGTCCGACACCAGACGGGTCCATTCGGTCTCGCCCCGCTCGATGCCGTCCAGACCGGCCTCCACCCCCGCGGTGAACTTCACGTCCATGATGCCCGGGAAATGTTCCACCAGCCTGTCGGACACCGCGAATCCCAGGGCCGTCGGATGGAAGCGCTTCTTCTCCAGCCGGACGTATTCCTTCTCCTTGAGGGTGGAGATGATGCCCGCGTACGTGCTGGGACGGCCGATGCCGTGCTCCTCCAGCGCCCGCACCAGGGTGGCCTCCGTGTAGCGCGGAGGCGGTTCCGTGAAATGCTGCTCGGGAAGCAGCTTCAGCAGGTCCAGGATGTCGCCGGCGGCCATCGCCGGCAGAGGCGGACGATCCTCGTCCGCCGGCTCGGCCGGAGTCTCGTCCAGTCCTTCGCAGTAGACCCTGCGGAAGCCGTCGAACTTCTCCGTCGAGCCGGTCGCGCGGAACATGAACCGTCCCGCCGAGATGTCGGCCGTCTGGACGTCGTAGATGGCGGGGTTCATCTGACTGGCGACGAACCGCTGCCAGATGAGACGGTAAAGCCGGTAATGGTCGTCCGGCAGATGCGCCTTCAGGGAGTCCGGCTCCCGGAATACCTTCGTGGGCCGGATGGCCTCGTGCGCGTCCTGGGCGGCCTTCGACTTCCGGTGCGCCCGCGGTGCGGCGGGCAGATACCTCGGCCCGTAGGTCTCCCGGATATACGCGCGGGCTTCCTCCACCGCCTCCGGAGCCACGCGGGTCGAATCGGTGCGCAGATAGGTGATGAGCCCCACGGAGCCCTCTCCCGGCAGCTCCACCCCTTCGTAGAGGTCCTGGGCGACCCGCATCGTGCGGCTCGCCGTGAACCCCAGCTTCCGCGCCGCCTCCTGCTGGAGAGTGCTGGTGATGAACGGGGCGGGAGCGTTGCGCATCCGCTCCTTCGTCTCCACGCGCTCCACGCGATACTGCGCGCCGTCCAGCTCCCGGACGATCGCCGCAGCCTGCTCTCCGTCGCGGACCTCGGCCTTCTTCCCGTCGATCTGCGCCAGCCGCGCGTCGAACGGATGCTCCTCGTCCTGCGGGGTCAGCCTGGCGGTGATGGTCCAGTACTCCACCGGCACGAACGACTGGATCTCCCGCTCGCGGTCGCAGATGAGGCGCAGCGCCACGCTCTGCACCCGTCCGGCGCTCAGAGTCCGTTTCCCCAGCTTCTTCCAGAGCAGCGGGCTCAGCTTGTAGCCCACCAGCCGGTCCAGCACCCGGCGCGCCTGCTGCGCGTTCACGCGGTCCCGGTCGATGGAGCGCGGATGCCTGAACGCCTCCAGCACCGCGTCCCGGGTGATGGCGTTGAACTCGATGCGCCGCGCGTCGGGCACCCCCAGCAGCTCCGCCACGTGCCAGGCGATGGCCTCTCCCTCGCGGTCCGGGTCGGAGGCCAGATACACCTCGCTGGCCTTCCCGGCAGCCTCCCGCAGGGCCTTGACCACCTTGGCGCGGTCGCGGGGCACCACGTAGCGCGGCTGGAAGCCGTGCTCGATATCGATGCCCATCTCGCTCTTGGGGAGGTCGCGAACGTGGCCCATCGACGCCTGGATGTCAAACTCTCCGCCCAGAAAGTTCTTCAGCGTCTTCGTCTTCGCAGGCGACTCGACTATGATCAGCGGTCTTGACTTTGCCATACTTTCCTGAATCTGCTCTTCCCGGGACCCTCGCCCTTCGCCGCCGCCAGCGGCGGGAGACTCTGCGCCCATCTGTTCCGCAAAGGGGGATAACGGTCTTGCGCGTTGGACGGTTTCCGGCGACATCGGGGACTGGTCCCGTCCGGGGGCTCGCCCTGACACAGCCCGGACCGGATTATCGGACGGCCGCCCGTCCGGCTTCAGGCAGCGCGCCCGGCCGCCCTCTGCAGCCGAATCTTACCCCCGCCGCCGGGGGGTGTCAAACCTCCCCGGTCCGCGGCCCTATCCGACCACGCGCACGTACGACGGCCCGGCCAGCCGTCTGACCAGCTGCTTCATCTCCAGGAAGGTGAGCAGTCCCGCCACCTCGCTCGGCGGCAGCGCGGTCTTTTCGATGATGACGTCCAGAGGGACGGGCTCCAGGTCCAGAAGCTCCAGGATGCGCATCTCATCCGGCGTCACCTGAGTCCTGGGGCGCTCCGCCGGGGCCTTCTTCTCCCGCGACGCCTCGATGCCCAGCTCCTCCAGCACGTCCTCCGCGCTCTCCACCAGCCTGGCGCCCTCTTTCAGAAGCCTGTGCGCCCCACGGTTGTGGCCGGTGTCCACGTTTCCCGGCACCGCGAACACCTCCCGCGACTGCTCCGCGGCGCAGGTGGCCGTGATGAGCGAGCCGGAGTCCTCCGGAGCGTCGCAGACGATGACCCCCCGGGACAGCCCGCTGATGATGCGGTTCCTGCGGGGGAACCGCCAGCTCTCCGGAGGCGTCCCGGGCGGGAACTCGCTGACGATGGCCCCCCGGGCGGCGATGCGGTTGAACAGCTCACGGTGCTCGGCCGGGTAGGCCACATCGATGCCGCATCCCATCACGGCGATGGTGCGTCCTCCGGCCCGCATGGCGGCGTCATGCGCGGCGCCGTCGATGCCCCGGGCTCCCCCGCTCACGATGGTCAGACCGGCCGTTGCGAGGTCGGCCGCCAGACGCCGCGCCATGTGCACTCCGTAGGGCCGTGGCGAACGGCTGCCCACGATGGCGACGGCAAAACGGTCCTGCTCCGTCAGCTCCCCCCGGACGAACAGCAGGCCCGGCGGGTCGGGGATCTGCCTGAGAAGGGGAGGGTAGGCAGGGTCCGGCAGAGGGATGGCGCACGCGCCCATCTCCGTCAGACGGTCCAGCATCTCCGGCATCGCGGCGAGCTTCTGCCGCGCCGTCTCCACGCGGGCGCGAGCCTGTGCGGAGAATCCTCTGAGGCCCGCAAGCGCCAGGGGCTCCGCCTCGAGGATGGCGCGAGAGCTTCCGAACTTCTCCCGCAGCACCAGCCACGCCCGCGCGGACAGCTCCGCGCACGCCAGGGCCAGGCTGGCGAGCAGCTCTTCCCGGTCCGTCTCAGACATCCCGCCGGGGCTGCTCAGAAGGGAGGAGGTCCCTCATCCGGTCCCATCGGTCCCACGGGCGGGCCCCCTGGCGCGGGAGGGCCTTCCATCCCCGGACTCCCCGGAGCCATGGGCGGAGGCGGAGGAGGCGGCGGCATCGGTCCCATCTCTTCGGGCTGCGGCTGCCGGAACTCTTCGCCTCTGCCCCGGCCGCGTCCCCAGCCGCGGCGTTCTTCCTGAGCGCCTTCAGGCGTCTCCTGGACGCCGGGAGGCCCGGTCGTCCGCGTGGGCGCGGGAGCCGCCGGGCGCGGAGCGCGCACCCGGGGCTTGGGCAGGGAGTTGTCCACCACGAACGACCAGGTGAAGTTCAGCGCGTTGCCCTTCCAGTCCAGAGCCTGCACCGTCACCTCGTGACGTCCGTCCTGCAGAGGCGTCTGCATGGCCCCCAGCGGAGTGCTGTAGCTCACGGTGCCCGAGTCCGGGTCGAACTTGTGCTCCACCGGCTGCCCGTCCAGCAGCATCACCACCGAATCCGGCACGATGCCGGAGCCGAAGTCCTCCACCGCGGCCGACATCCTCAGCGGCGGGCTGCCCGAGACCTGCATCCCGGGAGAGGGGGTCAGGAAGAAAATCTCTGGCGCGTCGGTGTCGGGCGCCTCCGGCCGGAAGCAGTAGAGCGCGCCGTCATCGGCCACCACATACAGCGCGCCGTTCGACCAGACCGGCGGAGCCTCCACATTGTTGAAGCGCCTGCGCGTCCCCTCCACGATGGGAGGCAGAACGTAGCGCCAGACCAGTTCGGCGGTCTCGATGTTATAGGCGGATATGACTCCCCGCTCCGCTGCGGTGACCACGATATCGCCCGCCACCAGCGGGGAGCAGCGCACGGGGAACACCGTCTCCACCGGCCTCTCCCACGCCAGTCTGCCGTTGGTCAGCACGGTGTACATCTTCCCGTTGCGCAGCGGCACATACAGCACCCCGTCCGCCAGTGCCGGAGGGGCGGCGATTTCCGCAGGAAACGTGAGCTGCCAGCGCTTCACGCCGCCTCTGGCGCTGAACGAGAACAGCGGGCTGCCGGCGGCAAGGAAGACTGAATCCCCTCCCACCACTGGGTTGATGTTGAGCACCGGCACCGGGATGCGGTACATCCAGAACAGACGGCCCGTCTGCGCCCCCGCGGCGTACAGGAACGTGTCCCGCGAGACGAAATACACCAGCCCGCCGGAGACCGCCGGGATGGTGGGCACGTCGTCGCGCGTCCGGAAGCCTCCCAGCCAGAACGGCTCTCCCGAGAGCGGGTCGATGGAGTGGAGGGCGTTGTCGTCCGAACCGATGAAAAGCCGCCCGTCGTCGATGATGGGCGATGAGCGCACCGGGCCGCCGGTGTGGTACACCCCGATGAGCCGCCCGTCAGCCAGAGACAGCTGGTACAGGTCGCCGTCGCTGGCCCCGAAGTAGACACGGTTGGAGTGGATGGCGATGCTGCTGCGGATGACGGCGCCCAGAGCCTGGTCGGACGGATAGACCCACTTGCGCGCGCCGGTCAGCGCGTCCAGCGCGTACACGCGCCTCCCCGCCGCGAAGACCACCGTGTTGCCGACTACAGCCGGCTGGGAGCGGTTGCCCGGGTCCGGAGTCCCCGTCCCGAACCTCCACGCAAGCGCAAGCGGAGCGCGCATCGGCTCCAGGGTGGAGTTCGTCAACTGGGGATTGCTGCGCGGGAGGACCCAGTCTTCGGCCTGCGCCCCCGCAGGACTCAGACAGACCAGACCCGCCGCGGCAGCGATGACTGCGAAAAACGCTCGAGATCTCATGCGGTCCCCTTCAAACCTTAGACGCGCCGAGACCCCCTCTTGTTCACGCCGGACGGGCTGCGGGCGCGCCGGTCCATTATAGCGGAAGGGCCGCCGCCGGGCAACGGGCGCGCGAGGAGCCGGGAGGGGAAGACAGAAGCGAACGGGCGCCGCGGGAGGAGGATGGCGAGCACGGCGCCCGTCATGTGCGGGAGCCCGGGGCCCCCGCACAAACCCGATACAGTTCGACGCTGCCGGAACCTGATGCCGCCCCGGTGAAGCCGGGTGGTTGCGCTCCGCAGTCTCCTCCAACCCTGTTCTGCCACAGGCGTCCGCAAACCCTCACAGGGAATTTCGACCGGGTGGCGCCTGGACGGTGGCGGCCGGACAGGCTATGCGCAGGCAGTCAGCTGAGGGATGTCAGGCGTCCCGGCGGCGGGACGCAGGCGCGCGAGAGCGCGTGGGACGTGAGGAAGAATGGAAGCGGAAGTCCGTACAAACGTGGGGCAAGGGGACAACCCGAGGGAGGTGGGTTATACGTCGGAGCACGGGCGCCCCCTTGCACCTCTGAATCGGCGTGGAACACGCCGAAAACCTTAGCGGTCAGACGTCCAGTGACACTACGCTTTTACCGCTAATCCGCTTCGTTGTCAACACCATGCAGGCAAAAAAACTAAAGTTTTCCCGCTGTCCCTCGGGTTCCAAACATTCCGGACGTGGCGCGGGGGCGCAGGGGTCTGATTGACGGGCGCGCGGCCCGGCCGGTATCATCCCTGTTGTGTCAGACCTCCCTCCTCTGCTGCAGGATATCGCCGCCGTCCTGTTCGACCTGGACGGAACTCTGGTGGAGACCGGCATCGACTTCACCCTCATGAAACGCCGTACGCTGGAGCTCTGCGAGCGGCGCGGCGCCGATGCCGCCTCACTGGATGGGCTCGACATCCTGACCATCATCGAGGAAGCGGCCGCCAGGATGCCCGCCGCGCAGGCATCGGGGTTCCGGCGGGAGGCGTGGGCGATGCTGGAGGAGATGGAAATGCAGTCGGTGCCGGGCGCGCATCTGATGGACGGCTGCGCCGAGCTGCTGCAGGAGCTGCGCGGCCGGGGCCTCCGGACGGGCATCGTCACGCGCAACTGCCGGAGGGCGGCCGCCATCCTCATCGGGATGCTCCCCGTCCCGGTGGACGTCTGGCTTGCGCGGGAGGACGTCTCCCGGACCAAACCCGACCCCCTGCACGTCCTGGAAGCCCTGAACGTGCTCGGAGTCCGGCCGGAGAACGCCCTGATGGTGGGCGACCACCTGATGGACATCCGCGCCGGCAGGGAGGCCGGATGCCGCACGGCGGGCCTGCTGGGGGGACGGCAGCCCGGCTACTACGACGGGACCGGCGCCGATGCCGTATTCCCGGACCTCCGGAGCCTGTGCGATGCGCTGTTCGGTCCTCATCGTTAACTGGCGCACCTCCTCCCTGCTGAGGGAGCTCCTGCTCTCCCTGAGGCGTCATCCTGCCAGCGGAGGGCAGGAGGTCATCGTGGTGGACAACGCCAGCGACGATTTCGATGAGGCCGCCTTCCGCCGGGAGTTCCCCGAAGTCCAGTTCCTGCCCCAGAGCCGCAACCTGGGGTTCGCAGCCGGCAACAACCTCGCCTGTTCGGTCAGCAGCGGCGAGCGCCTGGTGTTGCTGAACCCTGACACTCAGGTGACGGAGGGGGCTCTGGACACCCTGCTCGATTTCCTGGACGCTCATCCCGCGGCGGCCATCGCCGCCCCTCAGCTGGTCTTTCCGGACGGGCGGGTGCAGGATTCCTGCCGCTCCTTCCCGTGGCCGATGAGCATCCTGTTCACGGCTGCGCGGCTGCACCTGCTGTTTCCCCGGAGCAGGCTCCTGGGCGCCTACCGGATGACCTGGTTCGACCACCGGCACACCCGCCAGGTGGACCAGCCCATGGCCACCTGCTGGGCGCTCCCCAGGAGCGTGGTGGAGCGGCTCGGCTTCTTCGACGAGGACTTCCCGGTGCTGTTCAACGACGTGGACTACTGCTGGAGGGTCCGGGAGGCCGGGCTGGAGATCTGGTTCGTCGCGGAGGCTAGGGTGCTGCACGTGGGAGGAGCCGCGACGAAGAGGGCCGGGCCTGCCATGTTCGCCGAATCGCACCGGGGGCTGGTCAGGTTCTATCGCAAGCACATGCGCGGGCGGACCCCGGCCGCGGCCATCGCCCTGGCGAGCGCCGTCTCATGGCTCAACTGCGCCGGGCGGACGCTGGGGGCGCGGAGGGCGGGCGCCAGGTGAGCGGCTCTGCTCCGTCCGTGCCGGACATCAGCGTCTCCATCGTGAACTGGAACACGCGCAGCGACCTGCTGGACTGTCTCTCCAGCTTCATCCCGCGCCACTGCAGGAGCCTCCCGGAGGGCGCCGTCTTCGAGGCGGAAGGGGTGCGGCTGGACGTCACGGTGGTGGACAACAACTCGCAGGACTTCTCGGCCGAGGCGGTCCGTCATCTCTTTCCCGTGGTCCGGCTGCTGCGGATGGAGCGCAACCTCGGGTTCGCCGCCGGACACAACCGCGCCTTCGCCGTGGCGTCCGGCCGCTTCCGCTTCGCGCTGAACCCGGACGCCACGCTCTCGCCCGGCTGCCTGGAGGCACTTCTGCGGTTCGCGGAGGAACACCCGCGCGCCGCCGTCGTCGGACCCCGCGTCCTGAACCCGGACGGGTCCATCCAGCACTCCGCCAGAGCCTTTCCCACCCTCATGGCCGCCCTGTACCGGCACAGCATCCTGGGACGGCTGTTTCCGGACAACCCTCACACCCGCCGCTACCTGCAGAGCGACTGGGACCACCGGGACTGCCGTCAGGTCGACTGGGTGAGCGGCTCCGCGATGCTTATCCGGGGCGAGGCGCTGAGGGAGCTGGGAGGATTCGACGAGCGATACTATATGTACGTGGAGGACGTGGACCTCTGCTGGCGGGCCCGTCAGGCGGGGTGGGAGGTCTGGTTCTGCGCGGATGCCGAAGTCACCCACAGTAAGGCGCGGGCGAGCGACCTGATGCCGAACCGGATGATCTATCATCACCACCGCAGCATGTACATCTTCTACCGCACGCATTACCGGCCGCGCGCGGGCATCCTCGATCGGCTCATCACGCCTCCCGGACTGGTGCTCCGGGCAGCGTATTTCATCGGAAGGAACAAACTCCACGGATGGCTGAGAAGGGGCGAATGAGCGCTTCGCAGAGGGGCGCGGGCATCGACTGGGAGGCGCTGGCGCTGAGGCTGCCGGAGTGGTCGGCGGCTCTGGGGCTGGCCATCGCGCCCGTGGCCGCCGGCAGCATGCAGACGCCGGACGCACTGCCCGTGCTCCTGCTCCTTCTGCTTTTCTGCGCGCTCCCTCTGGGCTGGGCGCTCGGCAGCGGGCGCGCTCACCTCGAGCTGTTCCCGGGGTGGCAGCTTGCCGCCGCGCTCGGAGCGTTCACCCTCATCAGCGCCATCTCCACGGTGAGCCCCGAACGCACCATCCCGCGGATGCTGGAGCTGGCGTGCGCTGCGGCCGTCTTCGTGACCGCTATGTGGGGCGGAGCATCCGGACGGGCGTTCCCGCTCTGCGCGGGGGGCGTCGCGGTGGGGGGGACGGCCGTCTCGCTTCTGGGGCTGTCGGAATATCTGGCGCATGTGCGGGCGGGAGAGGCCGGGTGGCGCGTCTTCTCCAGCTTCTACAACCCGGGGTTTCTCGCCGGCTATCTGGCGGTGTCGCTGTTCGTGACGGCGGGCCTCGCCCTCCAGTCCGGGAGGAGATGGCAGGCCGTGCTCGCGGGGGCGTCGGCGGTGCTGCAGACGGCGGCGCTGCTGCTCACGGGGGCGCGGGCCGGACTGCTGGCGGTGGCCGCCGGAGCGGTGGTGTTCCTGGTGGCGGCAGCGGCGGCCCGTGCGTTCGACCGGCGAAGCGCGGCGCGGCTGCTTGCGCTGGCGGTCGTGTGCGCGGTGGCGGCGGTGGCGGCTTCGAGACCCGCCGGACAGCGGGTGCAGGCCGCGGCGCAGGAGGGGCACAGTCTGGAGTTCCGCGTCTACACCTGGAAGGCCACGATGGAGATGGCGCGGCAGCGGCCGGTGGCCGGATTCGGGCCCGGGGCCTTCGAGGTGGCGTTCTACCCGTTCACCATCGCCGGATATACCCGGCTCGCGCACTCCACCTGGCTGCAGGCCGCGGCGGAGAGCGGCCTGGGAGCCGGGCTGGCTCTGGCCGCGGGATGGGCATGGCTGTGGGGAGCGGCCCTCTGGCGGCTGGTCAGGGGAGCCTCGGACAGGAGCGCCGTCTGGCTCACGCTGGCCCCGGCGGCCGCGATGGCCGCCACCACCGTCCGCGGGGTCTTCGACTCGGACTGGTGGTGCCTGCCCGTCCTGCTCACAGCGGCCCTCTGCGCCGGGCATCTTGCCCGGACCGCGCCGGAAGAGGGAGCCGCCCGGGGAGCCTGGCGGGCGCCCGGATGGGCTCTGGCCGCGGCCGCGGTGGCGGGGGTGGTGCTCGCGCTGATGCTGCAGCGTGGGCTTGCGGAGGCGGAGGCGGCGCGGGAGGCGGAGCGGCTGGGCGACCATCAGGCCGCCCGTGCCGGCTGGAGGGCCGCCGCGGCGTGGATGCCCTGGAGCGTCTCGGCCCGCCTTTCCGTGCTGATGTATGACGCCGCCGGAGGCATCCCGCCGGACTTCGAGCAGCGCATCCGCCGTCTGCAGGCGCTGGAGCCCACCAATCCGAAGATCGCCGCCGCCGCCGCGAGCGCCTTCGAGCGGCACGGACAGCGGGAACGGCAGCTTCACTGGCTCGAGGCGGCGCGCAAGCTGGACCCCCACTCGCCCCGGCTGCTTCTGGAGGAGGCGGCCGCGCTGGAGAAGGCGGGCCGCGACGAGGAGGCCGTCCGGCGGTGGGTGGAGCTGGTGGGGGTGGAGTTCAGCCCCTACGGGCAGGTGCTGGCCCTTCCGCAGATGGTGGAGCCGGCATACGCGTTCGCGCACGCGGCGCTGGGGCGCAGGGCCGAGGAGCGAGGCCGCGAATGGCGCGCCCGGAGGCATTACCGGCGGGCGGCGGACATCCTGGAGCGCTACTTCGCGTCGCTGGATGAGATGCGTCCCGTGCTGGAAGCCGCCGGGCTGTTGGACCCTGAGACGGAGGAGCGGGCCCGCGAGGTGCTGGACGAGGCCCGTGAAGCCCTGAAGAGGCTCCCGGACGCTCCCGGCCCGGAGCGCCGGGGAGAAGGGCGGGTGTTCGGAGGATTTCCACCGCTCGGAAGGGACGAAGCCCGGCCGCCGGCGCGGCCGTGAGAGCGGCATGATACAATGAAGCGTCAGAGCGCTTCCGCGGCCCGGAGGATGTTGCCTCCGGGCTTTGTCGGCGTGTACACGCCGGCCGCGGGACTCTGCGGAGATGACCGTTGTCGCGAACCAGCGCACCCCTGGAAAACCTGAGAAGACTGGTCGCCGCCGGAGG
>FWWM01014608.1_pt1 | contig 12268 bp, 5 predicted proteins | sample 2228351 | NCBI WGS metagenome assembly FWWM01 (sample SAMEA103939774, study PRJEB20133) | metagenome | reverse complement strand
GAATTTTTTCATAATAGACCTCATGATGATTGTGAATGGTTATAAAATAAAACTTTTCAAATAGCAAAGCAAGAAGGAAATAATTTTTACAAAATTTTTCTACAGTCGAATTTTATTTTGTATTATTGTACATAAACCTCCCTGATGGCGTACCTACAGAATATTACCTCAGCAAATCACCGTTCATCAAAGATACTAAATAGGTCATTTTGTTAAAATCTGGGCCTTCTACTATGGGCTGTTGTTGGAAGAGGTTGTCTCAACCGCGAGAGCAAACGCAAGTTTTGCTACGTTATTCTGTTCCATCGCTTTGCGGTGGAACGCCCAGAGGGGACGCTTTGCGTCCTTTGAGTAGTGTTTGGTTGATACTGGGGGAGTGGTGGTAATCTCACTTGTCAGATGGCGGGAAGTTATGCTTAGTTTTTGTATTGCTGTCTTTACTTACCAAAAGGCGACTGAGGATGCGTTCCTGCGGAGACTATGGGAATGGGGAAAAGAATAGCCGATGTGCGTATCCTGATTGACCGGATTGGGATGAACGCACAAGAGACAGTGCGAGAACGAAATTAAAATCTCCTCAAAAAACCAAAGAACACAAAAAATTTACTTTATGAGTATTGATTATGTGCCATAGACCCTTCATCTCAAAATATATGAGAGCCTGGATTCTGTGTAGATAACTTCTATATTGGTTTTCATAAATTCGCATGACTTGCCCATAGGCTAGCAAAAAATCGTTTGTTTTTTTAATTAAAATCGGTATAATTTATGGAAAACTACGAGAACAAATTCCGAACGATGGATGATAAATAAATTTCGTCCCCTATCATCGTACCGCTAACAGGATGATTCAGAACAGGTAAAAATGACTATGAAAAAATCGATATCCCTCTGTTGGTTGATCCCTCTGTCGATGTTTATTATCTCCTCAGGCGATGGTGATTTAGAAACTCGCGCTCGGCAATGGCATAAGGCCATTTTTACCCTCGACACTCATTGTGATACTCCCCTGCACATGCAGCGGGAGGATTGGGATGTGGGCATGCATCATGATCCCAACGAAAGGGGCAGCGGCAAAATCGATCTGCCGCGCATGGAAAACGGCAATTTGGATGGCGAATTCTTTGCCCTCTTTGTAGCGCAAAAACCATGCACCCCGGAAAACTACCGCCAGGCTTTTGCTACGATCAATACCCTCCTCACGTTGGTCGAAAAAATGTGTGAACGCTATGCCGATAAAATCGCATTGACCCGCACCCCGGAACAAGCTTTTGCCAACGAGAAAAAAGGCCTATTGTCGGCCTTTCTGGGTGTTGAAAATGGCTTTGGTCTGGGGCACGAAATCAAAAACATCGCCTACTTTTACGATCGCGGCGTTCGCTATATCACCCTGTGTCATACGCAAAACAACGACATTTGTGATTCTTCCAACGACGAAAAAGGCCCTTTCCATAATGGCCTGAGCGATTTTGGCCGTGAGGTCATCGCCGAGATGAATCGCATCGGCATGCTAGTGGATGTTTCCCATGTTTCCGACTCTGCCTTTTACCAGGCCATACGCTATTCTCGGGCACCGGTGTTCGCCAGCCATTCTTGCTGTCGGGCTTTGTGCAACAATCCACGTAATCTGACCGATGATATGATTCGCGCCTTAGCGGCTAAGGGTGGTGTGGTGCAGATCTGTTTTTTCAGCGAATATCTCAAACATCTACCCGCTAACCCTGAACGGGAAAAGGCGTTGAAACAATTGGAAGAAAAATATGGCAACTGGAGCGAAATCACCGATCCAGAGGTTCGGCGTAAATTCGGCGCCGAATGGACGGCGATCAATGAGACGTATCCGCGTCCCATGGCTACGGTGCAGGATGTGGCGGATCATATCGATCATGTGGTCAAGTTGGTGGGCATCGATTATGTGGGTATTGGCACCGATTTCGATGGCGGTGGTGGCGTGATCGGTTGCTCGGAGGTATCGCAAATGCCAAACCTCACTGTTGAACTGGTGCGGCGAGGATATAGCAAAGAGGATATCGAAAAAATCTGGGGGGGCAATTTCATGCGCGTTTGGCGCCGGGCGATGGCAATAGCTCAAGAATGGAAGAATGGATGAGGATGATCGATAAGAACAAATTAAGCATCGCTTTTACTCATAAACAATTATGTACGCGCTGCGGCACGTGCGTGGGCGTGTGTCCCACCAATGCCATTGGTTTAGATGATGATTTATATCCCATCTTGCAACCGCGCCTTTGCATCGAATGTGGATTATGCAGTCGCACCTGTCCGGGGGGTCGGGTATTTTTTGGAGACCTCCATCGTTTGGTTTTCGGGGATGTGCAGGATCCGCACACGTTTGACGGTCATGTACGGCACACTTTTGTTGGTTATGCGGCGGATGCAGCAATGCGTGCCGCCGGCGCTGGCGGTGGTGTTTTGACGGCGCTGTTATGGGATTTGCTCTCCAGTAAACACGTGGATGGCTGTGTGGTCACGCGGATGAACCCGCAAAAGCCGTGGCAAGGAGAGGTATACATTGCCCGTACGTATGAAGAACTGCGACAGAGCCAACAATCGAAATACATCATCATACCCGTCAATGCGATATTACAGCAGCTGAAAAAGTTGGACGGACGTTTTGCGATAGTGGCGCTGCCCTGCCAGATCCACGGATTGCGGTTATTGTTTCGCGAAGAGAAAACTTGGGAGCAAAAGATCGCCATCGTTTTGGGGTTGTTTTGTGCCTCATCGTTGCAGCCTTTTGTGGCTGCGGAGATGTTGGTCGCTCGTGGCATCGACAAGCAGGCCATCAAAAATTTTCAATTCCGCGGCGGCCAATGGCCTGGCAAAATCCGCGCTATCATGAAAAACGGACTCATCCGGCCATTGCACTATTCCAACTTTAAAGATGGCGCCATCAATTATTTGACTTTTCTCTATAGCCCCGAGCGTTGCCAGACCTGCATCGATGGTTCAGCCGAGTTTGCCGATATCGCTGTGAGCGACGCCTGGACACGGAATGAATACGGTCAGTACATTTTTGCAGGTCATTCCAAACTCATCATTCGTACAGAAAAAGGAGAAGCATTGGTGCAGCATGCCATCGCTTCCGGCCATCTGATCGCAAAAGATGTCAGCACTAATCAAGCCTATCAAACCCACAAATTACATACCAGAAAAAAGGGCATGAAAGCCCCGTTGCGCGTTGCGCGATTGCATCGGCAAGGTCAAATTGCACCAGAGTATGACCGACCAGTGCCACGGGCAAGCTGGCTGGAGCGTTGTGGTGAACGGTTGGAATCCGCTATCATGTACCTTGGCCGCCGACGCGCCACACGCTTTCCCCTGTTTCAATTTCTGACTTCACGATATGGTTTCATTTTTGTAAAAATCCGACAATATATCAAAAGAAGAAAATATCGAAAAATTTAATGGTCGCCCATCTTCATTAGATGAAGCACAACATATTATCAGATAAGATACATTCTTGCTGAGATGGTATCCAAATGATGCTGGGGCAGCCGATTATTTGCGTGCGGAGACAGACGATTTGATGGAAATAAAAATGTAATTCATGATGATTCCTTTACGCATTTTCACATGCTGTTTTTTACTTTGTGGGATCGCAGCGCCATTATTTTGTCAGGAAGGTTACCGGATCGTCAACGTCCAATTTGTGGGTAACCATTCTTTTACGGCTCGAAAATTGGAAGAGAACCTATCCTTGACCGCCAAACGTGGATTGGCGCGGTTGATTTTTTGGCAAAAGCCGATGGAATTTCATGGGCATCGCTTTGAGGGTGATGTGCGGTCGCTGACGATGTTCTATCAGCGCGAGGGATTCATCCAAGTAGCGATCGATCCAGTTCTCGAAAAAGATGAGTCGCGGAGGCAATTGTCCATTTATTATCATATCCACGAAGGTCCACCGGTGATCATTGATTCGGTTTATTATCACTTTATCGGCCATCCACAAGAACTTTTCCATCTGCAAGCGATACTCGCAAAGAACAAGTCTGATATGAAGAGTCGGCCCAACACGCGGTTTCGTGATCAGCTCATCCAAGAAGATATGGAAAAGATCACCGCTATTTTCAACAATGAGGGATATGCATACACGCAAGTGAAAATTCGGCCAGAATTATCGCCGGATGCTCTGTTGGTATCTTTGACGTTTGAGATCGATGTAGGGCCTCTTTGTCGGTTCGGTGAGGTCGCCGTCATGGGGGATAGTACGCTGCCGGTGCGCTTGATGCGCAAGCAGGTCTCCTTCAAGCCAGGGCAAGTCTACCGCCAGGAGTTACTCCAGCGCACACAACGGCAGATTTACCAATTGGGATTTTTTCAATTTGTTACCGTGAAGGTACTCTTGGATTCCAGTCGGCAACCGATTCTTCCGGTGCAGATTCACAGCCAGCGTGCGCGTAAATGGACCATCAAAGTGGGAGCTGGTTATAGCCGTGAGGATGAAGTTCGGGTATTTTGCAATCTTCGCCGGCTGCAGTTTTTGGGGGGCGCCCGCCGCTTGGAACTCTATGCCAAACATTCGAAATTGGAACCAGTCCATGTCAATACAAAAATCTATCAGGCGGCTTTTCCTGTACCACGAGCCAGTCTGACGGTTAATCCTTTTTATTTGCGGCAGCAAGAGCCCAGTTTTTCCATCGACCGTATCGGCAGCCACCTCACCTTGCAGCATCGCTTTGCGGCCTATACCGATGGCTATGTGAATTATACCTTAGAACAAGATCAGTTACGCGCCAGCGCCATGGTGCGTGCTGCAGCGCTGGATAGCAGCAAGATCAGCCTCTACCATAAATCCATTATTAATATTGGCCTGGCACACGATGACTCGAAACCGATTTTTTATCCTGAAACCGGTACTTTTTTGGCCGTCAATGTGTCCTTGGCAGGTGTGGGGTTCAGAAGTGACTTTCATTATGCCAAGGCCATCGTAGATGGACGGCGTTATTGGCGCGTGGGTGAACATCAGACCTTGGCGGTGAGACTGAAGATCGGGATGATGCAGCCACTCTATGGAGATAGTTTTACCCCCATCGAAGACCGTTTTTATGCGGGCGGATCCATGTCTATGCGAGGTTGGGGTTATGCTAAATTAGGGCCCAAAGATTGGACCGGCAAACCCATCGGTGGCAATAGCATGATCGAGGGCAATGGCGAATGGCGCCACCCCCTATATGATCCATTTTCAGGCGTGGTTTTCGTCGATGCCGGCAACGTCTGGTCGCGTGTGCATGGCCATCGGCTGGATCAAATTCGCTTCGCCGGTGGATGGGGTTTACGCTTTCGCACACCCATCGGCCCCATCCGACTGGATTTTGCTTTGCCACTGGGAGAAGGGAAAAATCCCTTACAGGTTCACCTCAGTGTCGGCCAGGCTTTTTGATGGATAAAGTTATGAAACGATTGGCTAAATTCTTTTTCTCCATCATCGTCATCGTCATCTTGGTGGTTTTCGTTCTTGCCATCATCATGCAGACTGAGTGGTTCAAAGCATGGCTCAAGCAAAAGCTCATCCGCCAGGCGCAACAGGCGGTGATGGGTGAACTGCACATCAGCGATATCTCGGGGGGGCTATTCTCCGGCTTTTCCAGCCATCAGATTCATTGGCTAATGGAGGGCGACACGTTATTGAGTGTGGCGCGCCTTAAATTCGACTTACAGCCGCTGGAGCTGCTGAATAAAACCATTGAAATTCAAAATCTGGAAATCCACTCCCCTCGCATTTTTCTTGCCCAAGCCGACGATGGACAATGGAATCTTATGCGCTTGGTGAAACAAAAACAACCATCGGACTCCACGTCCGAATGGCGATTGCAACTGAAATCATTACGTCTCCTGGATGGACGTCTGATCCTGAAAAGTACACAACCCCACTTATCGCTGAACATAGATGATATTGAAATCGAACTATCGGTTCGCTATTTGCCGCGACTTGCTATGGGGCATTTACACCAATGCCATTTCCAGCTATCCGATTATGATTTTTCCCTCAGCAATTTAAGCGGTTTTTTTATCTTCCGCCGTGACAGTCTGTACTGCAAAAATATGAATCTGACCACAGGACGTTCTTCCTTGCAATTCGATTTGCAGATGCCGATAAAAGGATCGAGCGGATTCCACTTGACCATGAACTCACAAAACTTTGATTTCAAGGATGTACGCGCTTTTGTGCCGCAATTTCCCAGCAGCAAACAAATACAGATAGAAGGCTCGGCGCTGCAAAAGGCAGATTCTTTGTTCTGGCACGTCCGCGCCTGGCAGAAAAATCAATCTCTGACCCTTGATGGCACCTGCCGTTTTCCGATTGAAAACTCACCAATACGAGCACAATTAATTTTAGATCGACTATCTATCGACCATTGGTTCGATGATCCTATATTACCTATGACATTAAACGGAGCCCTATCGGTGATCGGATCAGGCTTTGATCCCAATTCTGCCGATTGGCGCTTATTTGCCGAGTTTAATCGCAGCCGCATTCTGCAAACCGAAATAAGACAGGCAACCATCGAAAGTTTGTTATCGGGGGATTCCCTGAAAACAAACATCGAGTTGAATGGGGATTGGGGTGAAGCGCATACCCATGGTAGGGCTTTTTCCTTGTACCATCAACCCAAGTATTCAATCCATCTCGATTGTCGAAAGTTCAATTTAGCGGGAATGTTACAGAAAAAAACGCCATCATCAAACCTCAATTTCCAGGCAACGGTGAACGGCAGTGGGTTTGATCCAAAAATTACCCAGTTAATCTTTTCATTGACGGCGCAACCTTCTACCATCGAAAATATACCAATTGACCATTTACATGCCTCAGGCAGCTACCGCCAGGGTTCGCTTCGACTCGACAGCTTGCTGGCGATATCAGCGGTGGGAAAATTGCATATAGAGGGCAGCCATCAACCTTCGCGATGGATCGACTTGAGATATAGTGGCCAAATCAAAGATACCACTTTTATCGGTCGATGGCTTGACCATCCCAAAATGCAACTGAACGCTATATTTAATGGCCAGCTGGTGGGTCTGGTGGATTCACTGGAAGCCTTCGGCAACCTCGCTTTGGATAACAGCGTATATGATGACATTTCGGTGAATCGCCTCTCGGGAAAGTGGCGTATTAGCGGCCTCGGTAGCGAACCGTACGGCTCCCTCAAACTACAGTCCTACGGCATAACCCTTTCCCCTTCGTTTACGGTCGATTCCGCCTTCATCGACGCCCGTGTTTTCAAAGACTTGGTCTTTTTAGATAGTCGTATCGACTTTGCCGATAGCATCTGGTCCAAGCTGCGTACAGAATTGAAATATTTTGACAGCACGTTGGTTTGCAACTTGACCGATATCCAGTTCGCCTTTAAAAACCAGCTTTGGAGCGGTGGCAGCGACTCTACGTTTCTCTATCTATCTCATCGATGGTTGCAAGTCAACCATTTTTCTCTGATGTTTCAAGATCAATTGATCCTTTTGAATGGTTCTATGGGTGACCCCTCGACGGAAGCGCTGGAACTATTTTGCAAAAACATCGACCTTGCCGTTTATAATAAATTTTTTCCCCCGTCTTGGCGTCTGGCTGGTCAAATCAACTGGTACAGCAAATTGACGGGAACCTTGAACGACCCCATCATTTATAGCAGCAGTATGTGGCGCAATGGTGGATTGGGTAATTTTGTATTCGATTCCTTGGGGGTGAATTTGGAATATAAGGACGAAAAAGTCCTCGTTCGAATGCATTTGCAGGAGAAGCAAAAAAAGCCGCTCACTCTCTCGGCCGAGGTACCCATCGGCGTCTCTTTAGAGAAACCATCGGCGATCGTCTTTACCGACCGGCCGTTGCAAGCGCAATTACAACTACAGGAGATGCCTCTGAGTTTCTTTTCGGCGTTTGTCCCGGACTTGATGATCAATGGCCGCGTCTCAGGGATGGTGCAGTTGCAAAACAGCCTCGATCATCCACAACCTTCGGGTTCGCTTACCATCCAGGGAGATCGCATCGACAGCCCCTCTCTGGGCAAGCCATGGCGCCAGATCAACGCACGCCTCGAGTTAGACAGCACCGCCATCTGGTTGCGCAGTCTTTCGCTGAAAGGTGGAGATGGCATTTTAAGAGGAGAAGGCTTTTTTGCTTATGATCTGCACAACTTGGCAAAACCGATTGGGAATTATATTTTGCGCCTGCGGCCGGATGGTTTTACGCCTGTTGATTTACGCGAAATCTCAATTACGCTCGATGGTGATATTCGCATCGAAAAGAAAAATCAAGCCTCCTCCCTGACAGGGGAATTGACGATCGAACGCTCCCGCTTTGATTTAACAGAACTTTTGGCAACGCCATCCACCATCATGCTTCCGGATCGCCCTCTATTAGTCGTTACCCAAGAAGATACTTTCCAACAGGCGTACGATGCCTCGGTGCTGGCGCCTTCGTGGCTTAAATATCTTGACAACGTTCGTGGCAGTGTTAAAATCGAAGCGCCGCGAAACACCTGGCTGCGCAGCAGGGAGATGAACGTCGAAATCTCCGGCTCGTTGGACCTGGTCAAACAAGGTCCAGTGGCCGAGCTGTTCGGGTCCATCCGCATTCTTCGCGGCGCCTATGACCTATATAGCCGCAGGTTCGATATCCAAAATGGCACCTTGACCTTTTTGGGCGGCGAAAAATTCAATCCCAACGTCGATCTCGAAGCGGAATACGTTTTCCGCGGCATCGATCGGTCGAAAAAAACTCTGAAATTGATCGTCGGCGGCCAATTATTCAATCCGACGATGAGATTTACCTTAGACGGATTGGAAATCAGCGAAACCGATGCCATCGCCTATCTGCTCTTCGGACGCAGTTTCGATCTCCTCACCCAAGGTGAAAAAAGCGATTTACAGCAAGGCCAGCAGCAAACCGACATGAGCAGCGAGGCGATGAAACAATTGCTCTCATGGCAGATTGCGGGTCAGCTTTCCAATTCGTTACGGCAGCAACTCAAATTGGATGTGATCGAATTCCGCGGCGATCAAAATTGGCGGCAGGCAACCGTCGTCGTCGGCAAATATCTCACCAACGATTTATTCATCAGCTATCAAAGGGATTTTGACTTTAGCCGATCCAATGCCGCCGTGCCGGAGCAAGTGACACTGGAATATGAAATCCTGCGCTCCCTGCACATCCAGGCCACCCGCAGCGACGAGAGCAGAACCGGATTCGATATCATCTGGAAATACGAGAAATAATCGGCTGGGGGTAGTAACCGAATATGGTTTGGCTTTTTTACAGACTTAAACCGATGATAAAATGTGCGATCTTTTTTATCCTGTTTATTGTTGGTTTAACACAAACCCAACTTTCAGCGCAGAGCGCACGGCCGCGACTCTGCGATCTGGGTGTAAAAGTTGGAATTTTACCAACGGGTCCGCTCAATGCCATCACCGATGTGGCTGGTGTTAAAGTCGGCCATGAAACCCTCATCATAGGCGACAGCATCCGCACCGGTGTCACCGCCATTTTGCCGCACGCTGGCAATCTCTTTCAAAAAAAGGTACCAGCAGCGATCTTTGTGGGTAATGGCTTTGGTAAATTGCTGGGATACACGCAGGTAGAAGAATTGGGCGAGATCGAGACGCCGATTTTGCTGACCAACACCCTGAGCGTACCCCGTGTCGCCGATGCCCTCATTGAATATATGTTAAATCTGCCGGGAAATGAGTCGGTGCGGTCCATCAATCCGATCGTCGCCGAGACCAACGATGGTTACCTCAACGACATCCGTGGTCGTCATATCAGTCGCGAGCATGTCTTCGCCGCCATCCAAAATGCCCATTCTGGGCCGGTGGCCGAAGGCGCGGTGGGCGCCGGCACCGGCACCGTGGCTTTTGGGTTCAAGGGTGGCATCGGCACCGCCTCGCGGGTACTCCCTGCGAATTTGGGCGGTTATACGGTCGGCGTGCTGGTGCAGAGCAATTTTGGTGGCATCCTCAGCATCTGCGGTGCGCCAGTGGGACGGGAGTTAGGCCGTTATTATCTGCGCCAAGAATTGCAGCCGTCCTCCCAGAAATCAGGTGAAGATCGAGGTCAGGGTTCGGTCATCATCGTCGTCGCCACCGATGCTCCCCTAGATGCGCGCAACCTCAAGCGGTTAGCGGCGCGCACGATGATGGGGTTGGCGCGAACCGGCGCCAACGGCAGCAATGGCAGCGGCGATTACGCCATCGCTTTCTCCACCGCTTATTTCATCACTCCAGGCAAGAAAACAAACTCCGTCACCTTACTGAGCAATGATGCCATGTCGCCCTTGTTTCTGGCGGCCATCGAAGCGACCGAAGAGGCGATTTATAATTCCTTATTGCGCGCCGATACCATGAGTGGGAAGGACGGCCATCATGTCGAATCCCTGCCGTTGCAGGGGACAGTGGAGATTTTGAAAAAATATAGAGTATTGGAATGAAATTTCAATTGCTTTCCCCTGCTCGTTGGTGTAACGCAATTGTTATCGATCTATGTTCGGGGCTTGTTATGTCGAGGATCGCCAGCGACGAGACAAGATTAAAAGGATGAAGAGTTTCGCCATTCATATCACCGCAGAGCGATGGGACAAGACGTCGTCAAGGACGACTTATTGCCATTTATTATCTTTTGTGAGCATAAGCCCGCAGTTCTACGGAGATAGAAAATGCAAAAACGCCAAAGGCGTGAAATGATTATAGCAAAAGAAATAATAAGCATCCAACCCGGCATGGGTGACATGATGAAATTTGGGAACGCAAATTTTGGAATGCGCCGCCTCGGCGGCGCTTTTTTTCCCACCACAGAGTCCGCAGAGAGCACAGATCCTACACCACGGTGACGGAGGTAATCTCATCGTATAACCTATACAACGCAAATAATTTTTTTATCGTGCGCCGGCTTTGCAGAGCTATCTTAAAGATGTCTCGTCGCTCACTCGTATGTTAAATTATAATATCATCCAAAAGGCTAAAGTAATTATTTGGATTTATAAAAAAGTCGTATCCTGACAGTTGAGGAGGATCGCTCGCTATGGTTTTGAACCTGTCGAGGAGTTTCTTCAAACTGTCAGGATGAAATCGAAGAGTAACTCCTCGACATGACAGTCTTGAGGATTTAATCTCGTCAAGTTAATCCTGCAAATGATAGACCATGCTAGTGGAACTATTCTAAATTCCATTCTCTCCATGGTAAGGTATTACGTATTTTATCGGCACACCAACTTTTGCATAAATTCGCTGATGAGACTTTTATCTTCTCCTAATCGCCACGTGGCCTCGATGATCTCTGATTGTTGTTTTTCACTCACCACTTTGGCACAATTGGCCTTGAATTTGGCGATTACTTCCTCGTCGCTCATGGGGTTTTCGGGGCTGCCCTTGGCGTGATCCACCTGGGCGGTAAAAGCTTCCCCGCATTTTGTGGTGATGGTGACGATGGCGCGTTTGGTGGCGGGGAAGAGGGCATCGATCTCCGGATCGGCCACTACTTTGATCTTGGCCAACATGTCCCAGATGCGCGGATCTTTGAGTTTCTCTTCGTCGAACGACGACGGCAGAACATTACCGTCCACCAGTGCCGCGGCGATGCAGTAGGGCAGACTGTGGTCGGCGGTCTCTTTGGTAGTGGGTTTATATTTGCTGGGATCGGAAAGGATATCAGCGCCTCTGGTGGTCGTCTTGACCAACACCGCAGCGATGTCTTCATGGGTAAGGTGGTTTTCCTCGCGTACCTTGAGGGCTGCCGAAATCGGTTGGTGTGTCAAAGCCTCAGTGGGGAATGGCTTGAAACTGCATTCGGTAATCAGGAAAGTTTTTCCTAAATCTTTCAGCAGCGCTTCGGTAGACCATTTGACATTGTTGAGAACGTGATACAATCCTTCTTTGCCTTCGATGACTTCCACAGGTCCGGAATAATTTTCGGCAGCCAACAGGGCGGCGAAAACGCCGGCCTGGGTGGCCAGAGGATCGGCGGTGTTTTTCATGTTCGTAAGATGACCGGCGACAACGCCGCCGAGAGTGAAATGGCAGGAGCCGCTGATGCCGGCGGCGGCCACGGTTTGGGCTTCATTCAAGCCTAACATGCGGGCGGCGACGAAAGGCGATACGAACTGTGTCAGCGTGGCATGGTGCCAGCCGACTTCGCGTATGCCGGGGGTTGCAGCCAGACACCAGCGCATCTCCATTTCGTAGGCGATGATGATGCCCACCAGCAGCTCCCGCGTATCCCGGCCGGCTTTTTCGCCGGCAGCCATGGCCGCAGGAA
>FWWM01012572.1_pt1 | contig 12270 bp, 12 predicted proteins | sample 2228351 | NCBI WGS metagenome assembly FWWM01 (sample SAMEA103939774, study PRJEB20133) | metagenome | reverse complement strand
CTCACGCCGCTCAAGCAGCTGGGGACGATCAACGCGCCCGAGCCGCGGCTGCTGACCGTGACCGTGTGGGACCGGAGCGCGGTCTCGGCAATCCAGAAGGCGATCCAGGCGAGCGACCTTGGCCTGAACCCGGCGATCGACGGGCAGGTGCTCCGACTGCCCATCCCGCCCCTGACCGAGCAGCGGCGCAGGGAGCTGGTGAAGCTCGTGCACCACAAGGCGGAGGACGCGCGGGTCGCGGTGCGCAACGTGCGGCGGCACGCCCACGATGAGCTGCGGAAGCTCGAGAAGGAAGGTGGGATGTCGCAGGACGACTTGAAGCGGGCGGAAGACGAGCTGCAGAAGCTGACGGACCGGCACATCGCGGTGATCGATGCCGAGAGCAAGAAGAAAGAGGCCGAGCTCCTTGAGGTCTGACACCGAGGATGCGGGAGCGCCGGGGAAGCCGGCTGAGTTTCTCGGGGACCTGATTTCGCCGATCTCGGGGGGGCGCATCCCGCGCCACGTGGCGATCATCATGGACGGCAATGGCCGCTGGGCGACCCAGCGGGGGCTACCGCGCGCGGCCGGGCATCGCGCGGGTACGGAGAATATCCGCCGGGTGATCGAACGGTTTGCCGACCACGGCGTCCAGTACCTGACGCTGTACGCGTTCAGCACAGAGAACTGGAATCGGCCGCAGCGGGAGGTACGGGCGCTTATCCGGCTGCTGCGCTACTTCATCCGGCGGGAGCTGAACAACCTGCACCGGAACGGGATCCGGCTCCAGATGATTGGCCACATCGAGACGCTGCCGGAGTGGCTCCAGCAGCAGGTGCGAGATGCCATCGAACTGACCCGCGAGAATGAGCGGATGGTGCTGAACATTTGCTTCAGCTACGGCGGTCGGGATGACCTGGTGATGGCCATCCGGGCGATGCTTGCCGATGGGGTGCGGGCAGAGCAGGTGACCGAGGAGCTGGTGAGTCGGTACGTGATGACCGCGGGGATGCCCGACCCCGACCTCGTGATTCGCACGGCTGGCGAACAGCGCATCTCCAACTTCCTGCTGTGGCAGTCGGCATACGCTGAGCTGTACTTCACCGATACGTACTGGCCGGACTTCGGGCGGGAGGACACGGATATTGCGCTGGCCGAGTACGGGCGCCGGAAGCGGAAGTTCGGGCGGCTGCTGGAGGAAGAGGCGCAGCCGTTCCCCGAGACGCGCGGCTGAGCCGGGCCGTGGGGTCCGCCAGTTGGCATTGTCGAACCTGCAGCAACGGATCCTGACGGCAGCCATTGGGTTGCCGCTGGTGGTGCTCGTCGCGTGGGTTGGCGGGTGGACCTTCGCGCTGGCACTGGCGGCGATCAGCCTCGCTGCCTCGCTGGAGTTCGTGCACGGGTGGCTCATCCCTTCGCGGCCGGTGCGGGAGGCGACAGCGCATCTTTCGACGATCGCAATCGCGCCCGTGACGGTGGCAGCGGTGCACATCGATGCCCGGTTTGCGTGGATGGGGGTGGGCTTCGGAGCGCTCTTCGCGGCGCTCGGCTACGCCCCCACGCAGGCGCTGCGGCCGCGGAAGCCATTCCGCGTGTTCGCCGGGTGCGTCCTGTACCTCGGGGTCCTCGCTTCGACCCTGGTGCTGGTGCGCGATGCCCCCGGCGGGCGCGAGTGGTTCTTCATCGGGCTGCTGGGGACGTTCGCGACGGACACGGGGGCGTACGCGGTGGGCAGAGCGTTTGGGCGGCACCGGATGGCCCCGCGGATCAGCCCGAAGAAAACCTGGGAGGGAGCGATCGGGGCGTACGCGGTGGGCAGAGCGTTTGGGCGGCACCGGATGGCCCCGCGGATCAGCCCGAAGAAAACCTGGGAGGGAGCGATCGGGGGGTACGCCGCCGGCCTGGGGAGCGTGCTGGCGCTCAACGCGCTGCTGGACACGGGAGTGGGGGTGGGGACGGCCCTGCACCTGGCGGTCGCGCTGCCGGTGGCGGCGATCCTCGGCGACCTCTTCGAGAGCTGGATGAAGCGGCGGATGGGGGTGAAGGATGCGAGCGGGCTCCTCCCCGGGCACGGCGGGTTCATGGACCGGTTGGATTCGGTGCTGTTCGTGTTCCCGGTGGTGTACCTGTTCCTGCAGGTGCGCGTGCTCTGATAGCCTGAAGCGAGGGCATGGCGGAAGGAGGTCCGGTGATGGAGCACGGCGAGTTCCGGCACCACGAGGCGACAGTCAACGGCATCCGTATGCATTATGTCGACGAGGGCACGGGCGAGCCGGTCATCTTTCTCCACGGCTTCCCGGAATCGTGGTACTCGTGGCGACACCAGCTCGGTGCGCTGCGCGGACGGTACCGGGTGATAGCGCCAGACCAGCGCGGCTACAACCTGACCGAGGCGAAGGGCCCGTACGACACCACAACCCTGCAGGCGGACATTCTCTGCCTGATGGACCACCTGGGGATCGAGCGCGCGCACATCGTTGGGCACGACTGGGGCGGCGTGATCGCCTGGCTGCTCGCGATCCACCACGGCGGTCGCCTGCGCAGCCTGGCCGTATGCAACCTGCCGCACCCCGCGATTTTCCGGCGCCACGTCCGGCGGCCGCGCCAGGCGCTGCGGTCGTGGTACGTGCTCTTCTTCCAGCTGCCATGGCTGCCGGAGCTGGCGCTCTCGGCGAAGGGGTATCACCTGCTCGCGCGACGCATGATTCGCGAATGCCGGCCCGGGACGTTCACCCGGGATGACATCAAGGAGTTCCTGGCGAGCTGGCGCCGCCAGGGGCTCTCGGGCGGCATCAACTGGTACCGCGCGGTGGTGCGGCATCCGCCGCGCATACCGGAGCCGGTACCACTGATCACCGTGCCGACCCTCCTCATTTGGGGCGACCGGGACCGGTACCTTGGCCGGGAGCTCACCGAGGGGACCGACGAGTACGTGTTGCGCCTGAGGGTGGAGCACCTGCCCGAGGCGAGCCACTGGGTACAGCAGGAGGCCCCGGACGAAGTGAACCGCCTGTTGCTGGACCATCTCGCGGGCAGCAGTGGATGACCAACCGGGATCACCACGCGGGATCGACGGGCGTCGCGGAGCTGGAGGAGCAGCTGCTGGGGGGTGGCGAGCCACCGCTCCTGCTCCGCCGGCGGGTGGTGGTCGGCCTGGTGCTCGGCTTCATCGCGGTGGTGGCACTGTATTCGTACACGACGCGCTCGTTCGGGCTCACCTACACCATCGAAGAGGAGCCCTTCCGGGAGTGGGTCGACGGGTTCGGGATATTCGGCCCCGTCGTGTTCATCGGGGTGATGGCCATCTCCGTGCTCTTTGCCCCAATACCGAACGCGCCCATCTTCATGGCAGCCGGGCTGGCGTGGGGCCCCGTCGTGGGCACGGCCTACTCCATGGCGGGGCTGATTCTCGGGTCGGCGATGGCGTTCTGGATTGCGCGGAGGCTTGGGCGGCGCCACCTGCCGCGGCTCATCGGCCGGCGGAACGCCGAGCGGATCGACGCGGTCGTGCTCGAGATGGGGGGACGTGTGGTCTTCTGGGCGCGGATGATCCCTGCGGTGAACTTCGACTGGATTAGCTACCTGGCTGGGATGACAGCGATCCCGTTCCGGGTGTTCATGGTGTACTCGGCGCTCGGGATGCTGTTCCCGACCGCGATCGCCGTCGTGGCGGGCGACGGCCTGGGGCGCGATTTCCGCATCACGCTGGCCGCAGGCGGGGCGTGGATCGCGGTCATCGTCATCAGCGCGGCGGTGTACTGGCGACGCCGGGCCCGGCGCGCCCGGGACTGAACCGGGGAGCACCCGATTCGCGGGACGGCGCCGGGTGGATTGCGGGGTTCGACGTGTGAGCCATCGGGGAATCGCCTATGCCGGCTTGCGATGGACGGGCGGGAGAATGGCGTTCACCCAAAGGGGGAGGTATTCGACCATGGAAGCGGCGCGATTCCCGGTGCACCTGCGGGTGCTGGCCACAGGCGGCGAGGAGCGTGAAGGTGGCCGCGGTGCGGCGCGATCGCGGCGAATGCTTTCGCGCGTTGAGCTGATGCACCAGCTGGACGCCGTGGCTGAAATCGCCCCGCGGGCGGCGCATTCGTTCCTGGCCGTACGGGTGGCCGGCCTCGACGCGGTGGAACGGGCGCGCGGCGATGTCGGCGTGCGGTTCGTGCGGCGCGGCGTAGGCGACGCTCTCTCGGAGCTGGCGCGGGGGACTGACCTGGTAGGCGAACTGGATGGCGCGACCTTCGGGGTGCTGCTCCAGGGCGCCGGCGCGACGGCCGCTGCGGCGACCGCCGCACGGTTGACACACTGCCTGAACCGGCTCCCGTTCCTGCCCCAGGCGTGCTCCGTCGTCATCGGCAGCGCCACAGGGACGGGTTCCCACGGCCGGCGCCTTGCCTGGGCGGCACTGGAGGCGTTCGGTCAGGCGGAAGCCTGACGGAGAGCGATGGTCAGGCCAGCCGGGTCGCGACGGGCAGAGCCCACCGGGTGAGGCGTGCGCGCGCCGCGAAGTTCTGGCGGGCAGGGGGCGCAGGGAGGCGCGAGCGTTCCCACGAGGTGAGGTTGTCGTACCAGGTGATGAGCAGCATCGCCGTGGGGTCGGGATCCGGGCCGCAGAGGAGTGCACGCGGCTCGGCGCGGTAGTCGGGGCTGTGTTCGAACGATTCCCAGGCTTCAACGGAGAGGCGGACGAACGCATCGAGCGAGCCAGGGCTGATGGTGAACCAGCGAAAGACGTAGACGCCGGGGGTTGTCTGCGGCTCGGGGGCGGCCGGGCGGGCTGTCGGCACCCAGGCCGCCTCGTCGACGACGGCGAGCCCAGGAGGTAGCGGCAGGGCCGGGAAGGGGTCGGTTCCGGCAGCCACCAGCAGCAGTTCATCGGTGCGGAGGCCGAGGACGCCGACGAAAGCGCCCCAGGGGACGAGCCCGGCGGCCCTGCACTGTTCGCGCCACTGGGCGCCTATGGCGGCGGCGTGGTCGGCTGCGATGGGGCCGGCCGAGCGGGCACGTGCGACGCGGTAGTGAGCGGTTTGGGACATGCGCGGCAGTTTACGCGAGCGGGACCGAGCGGTCCGGGCCGGCGAGGTCGAGGACCACGGCGACCTCCTTACAGTTGGTGAAGAACGGGCACCGGACGCACTCGTTCCACACCTTCTGGGGGAACTCCATGACATTGGCGAGGCGGAAGCCCTGCTTCTGGAAGAAGCCGGGCCGATAGGTGAGGGCAAATACGCGCTCCAGCCCGAAGGCCCGGGCATCCTCGATGCAGGCGGCGACGATGGCGGCACCGACCCCCTTCCCCTGGGCTGATTCGGCGACGGCGAGCGAGCGGACCTCGGCGAGGTCCGGGCCCATGATGTGGAGTGAGCCGCAGCCGACGATTTCGCCATCGATGCGGGCGACCTTGAAATCGCGGATGGCCTCGTAGATTTCGCCGATGGGGCGGTGCAGCATGTCGCCGCGGTCGGCCCAGTAGGTCACGAGGGCGTGGATGGCTGCGGCGTCGGAGAGCCGCGCTGGCTGGACACAGATCATGCGGGGTGCTCCTGGGTCGAGTGCTGGGTCAGGGGTGGCAGTGGCAGGTTCGACGGCGAACACGGGCGACGTGCGTGGCGTCGCCCGGGCTGACCTCGACCGCATGGAGCGTGTGCATGGGAAGAGTCTAGCGGAGGCTGGGCGGGAGGTCAGCCCCCGGGCGGTGGAGCTGGCCGCGGGCGAGGCTGTAGGCTTTGGCATGCCGGGATGCCGGCGAGGGAGACGGATGCGAGTCGTCGTGATGGGCCAGGCTGCATTCGGCGAAGCCGTGTTTCGGCGGCTGCGCGATGAGGGCGTCGATGTCGTCGGGGTGAGCGCGCCCGCGCCGGCCGGGGGGCGGGTGGACCCGCTCTGGGCCGCCGCGGAGGCCTCCGGCGTCCCGCTGGTGGAAACGCGGGCACTAAAGGAGGCAGCCGGCCAGGAAGCATGGGCGGCTCTTCGCCCGGACCTGTGCGTAATGGCGTTCGTGACGGAGATCATCCCCCACGAGGTGCTGGAGCTGCCGCGGCTGGGGAGCATCCAGTACCACCCGAGCCTGCTGCCGCTGCATCGCGGCTCCTCGGCGATCAACTGGGCCATCATCTTCGGGCGGAAGGAGACGGGGCTGACGATTTTCTGGCCGGATCGCGGCATCGACACCGGTCCGATCCTGCTGCAGCGGGCGTGCCCGATAGGCCCGGACGATACGGTGGGGACGTTGTACTTCGAGCGATTGTTCCCGATGGGCGTCGACGCCATGGCGGAAGCGGTGGAGCTGGTACGCACTGGGCGCGCGCCGCGGATGGAGCAGGACCACGCGCGGGCCACCTATGAGCCACCCTGCCGCGATGAGCACGCACGGATTGCCTGGCATGAGCCGGCGGAGCGACTGTATGCGCTGATTCGCGGGTGCAATCCGCAGCCCGGGGCCTGGACGCAGTTCGAAGGGGCGCGGCTGCGCATCTTTGATTGCCGGCTGACGGGCCAGGAGGAAGCGGGCATGCCGGGGCGCGTGCTGCGTGTTCTCGAGGACGGGTTCGACGTTCGGTTGAACGGTGGGGTGCTCCGCGTGCTGCGGGTGCAGCCGGATGGCGGCAAGAAGATCTCGGCCAGCGAATGGGCGAGGGCTGCCGGGCTGGCGGCGGGGTACCGCTTCCGCTGACGCTACGGCCTAGAGGTGGCGGAGGAGGAACTCGAGGACGCGGCGCTCCTGGTATTCGAGGCCGCGCTGGTCGCGGGGCATGTGCCGCTCCTCCGGGAAGAGGAGGAGCTCGTACGGGCGGTCGTTCTCGGTAAGGGCGACGATGAAGCGGGCGGTGTGCCGGAAGTGAACGTTCTCATCGGTCATTCCGTGCACGAGAAGGAGCGGTCCGGCGAGCGCTGCGGCGTGGGTGAGTGCAGAGGCCTCCCGGTAGCCACCGGGGTTGTCCGCTGGCGTGCCCATGTAGCGCTCGGTGTAGGCGGTGTCGTAGCCGTCCCAGTCGGTGACCGGTGCGCCAGCAACGCCAACGTGGAACACGCCGGGTGCCTTCAGCATGGCCATGAGGGTCATGTAGCCGCCGTAGCTCCAGCCGTAGATGCCGACCCGCCCGGTATCGATGCCGGGGATGGTGCGCAGGTACTCCACGCCGGCGACCTGGTCCTCCACCTCCACGGTGCCCATGCGACGGGCGATGTGGGCTTCGAACGCGAGGCCGCGGCCGCTGCTGCCGCGGTTGTCGAGCTTCCACACGGCGACGCCCTGCTGAGCGAGGTACTGCGCACGCAAGTCGACCGTGAGTGACCAGTCGTCGATGACGCGCTGGACGTGGGGGCCGCCGTAGACCGAGACGACGAGTGGAACCGGCCCGGTGGTTGCCGCGGGCCGGTAGAGAGCGCCGTAAAGCACCGTGCCATCAGGGGCACGAAGCTCGTGGAACTCGGGAACGACGAGGCCGAGGGAGGCAGGAGTGACCGGCTCGGCCGGGTGGATCGTGACCTCGGTGCCGTCGCGCAGGTCGCGCGCGACGACGCGCGGGGGGTGGGTGCGGGAGCTCCAGGCATCGAGCAGCCAGCGGCCGCCGGGCGCGAGGACGCCGGTGTGCCAGCCAGGCTCGCGGGTCAGCCGCTCCGGTTCGCCGCCTTCGAGCGGGACGCGGTAGAGGTGGCGCTCGCGTGGCGACTCCTTCGTCGCAACGACGTAGGACCAGCCGGCGGATTCGTCGACGCCGAGCACGTCGGTGACCATCCATGCCCCGGCCGTGAGCTGGCGAATCTCGGCGCCGTCGGGGCTCACCAGTTCGAGGTGGCGGAAGCCTGAGCGCTCTGTCGTCCACACCAGGGTGCCGTCGCGGAGAAACTGCATCTCGCCACCCAGGTTGAACCAGGGGAGCTGGCGCTCTTCGCGCAGCAGGCTGGGAGTGCCATCGCTATCAAAGAGGACGAGCTGGAGCGTCTGCTGGTCGCGCGAGAGCACCTGGACGAGGAGGCGGCCATCGGGCCGCCAGGCGACGCGCGCGATGTAGCTGTCGCGATTCGGTCCGAGGTCGAGCCAACGGATGGTGCCGGTCGCGAGCTCGACGGTGGCGAGGTCGAGGTAGGCGTTGGGCTGGCCGGCGAACGGGTAGCGGTGGCGCTCAACATCGACTCCCGGGCGCCCCTGGTGGACGATGGGGTACTCGGGGATGTGGCGCTCATCGACGCGGATGAAAGCGATGCGGTCGCCTGTGGGGCTCCACCAAAAGCCACGGTGACGGTCGAGTTCCTCCTGGGCGATGAACTCCGCGAGGCCGCAGGTGATGCCGTCGGCGGCATCGAAGGTGAGGCGGCGTGGGGTGCCACCGGCGACCGGTGCGACCCAGAGATCGCCGGCGCGGACGAAGGCGACATGGTCGCCCCGTGGGGCGAGGTGGGCGTCGAGTGCGTCTTCGGTGTCCTCCAGGGGCTGGAGGTCGCCATCGCCGACCCGCACCCACAGGCGGCCACCGCCGGGGACAAGGAGGGTCTCGACCGGCGCACCGGTGGCGAACTCGTAGGCGGTGACGCCGAGCTCGCGGAGGCGGGCGCGTTCACGTCGGAGCTCCTCCTCCCGCGAGAGCGAGGCTTCTGAGGTGGTCGCCGGTGGCGGACCGGCGATGATGCGCCGTTCGCCGGTGGCCAGGTCGAGCCGCCAGAGGGAGCGCACGAGGTTGCCCTCGGCGGAAAAGAGGTAGGTGGCTGCATCGCCGGTGGGTGTGAAGCCGAGGCCCCCCGGCACGTTCATCCCGGGGCGTGGGAAGCGGGCGAGGTCGGCGATGGTGAGGCGCGGTGGCTCGGTCACGTGGCGAACGCCTCGGCGCGGAGGTTCTCGATGGCGTCAATCGACGAGGGCAGGGCCGCGGTCAGCACCTCGGCGCCGGACTCAGTGATAAGGATGTCGTCCTCGATGCGGATGCCTCCGAGGTCGCCGAGCGCATCCACGCGGTCCCAATTGACAGCGTCGCGATACTGCTCGCGACGAGCCGGGTCGCGCAGGATGGCGGGGATGAGGTAGATGCCGGGCTCGATGGTGACGACGTAGCCAGGCTGCAGGGGGAGATCGGCGCGGAGCCACTTGAGCCCGAAGCGGTCACTTGCGGTGCGACCGTGGAGGCAGCCACCGGCGTCGTGGGTGGCGAGGCCGAGGAGGTGGCCCAGCCCGTGGGGGAAGAAGAGGGCATGGGCGTCCCGATCGACGAGCGAGGTAGGTTCGCCGCGGAGGATGCCAAGGTCGACGAGGCCGGCGGCGATCCGTTCAGCGGCGCGGAGGTGGAGGTCGCGATACTCGACTCCCGGGCGTGCCTCGGCGATGGCCGCGGCCTGGACGTGGGCGACGAGCTGGTAGAGGTCGCGCTGAATGCCGATGAAGCGCGGGCCGGCCGGGAAGGTGCGGGTGACATCGCTGGCGTACCCATCGACCTCGGCGCCGGCATCGACCAGGACGAGTTCGCCGGCCGCCAGCGGGCGGGCGGTTGGGCTGCCGTGCAGGATGGCGCTGTTGGGACCCGAGCCGACGATGGAGCCGTACGCCGTGCGGGGGGCACCGCGGCGGAAGAATTCGGCCTCGAGCTCCACCTGGAGGGCGCGCTCGGTCGTGCCCGGCCGTGCCGTGCGGAGGGCAACGAGGTGGCCGGCGATGGTGGCTGCGGCTGCGCGGCGCATGGCGGCCAGCTCATCGGGGCCCTTGGACCGGCGCGCCTCGGCGATCTGCCAGGAGAGGCGCGCTTCGAGCTCCGAGTCGCGGGCGAGTTCGAAGCGTTCGAGCGCCGGGAGCCGGTAGCCTCCTGGGCGGTCGACCAGGTCGTGGTTGCCGAGGAGGGCGAGTGGCTCTCCGCGGCGCCGCTCGAGCCAGGTAACGAGCTCCTCGATCGGACGGGGCGGCAGGCCGGCGGCGTGGGCCAGGGCGGCGGGGTCGGGGCCGTCGCCGGTCCAGATGCGCTCTTCGAAGGTCGGGAACGCCACGAAGAGGTCCCAGCCGGACCCGGGGTCGAAGGCAAGGACAGCGGCTGGCTCGGCGATACCGGCGAGGTAGCGGAACTCCGGGTGGGCGTGGAAGTCGTGAAACTGGTCGGTACCGGCGATCGGCACCGGCAGGCCGCCGGCGATGAGGACGGCACCGCGGTCGAGTGCCCAGGCGCGGGCGATGGTCTCGCGGCGCTTCGCAGCGGGAGAGGCGGCCTGCACGGGACCAGTGTAGATGGGGGTCAGGAATACTGCTCGCCGGCGCGCCGAAGCTGGCCTGCAACGCGGTCGCGCAGTTCATCGGGCGCGACGACGCGTGCCTCCGGTCCCCAGCTGAGGACCCACGGGGTGATTTCGAGAAGGCTTGGCAGGGAGACTCGCAGACGGACGCCACCGTCGGGAAGCGACTCGAGCTGCTGGGAGACGTGCCAGTAGCTTTCGCGGATGCGATCGGCGACGGCGGGGGTGAGGTCGATGACGACGTCGTAGGTCGACTCGCCGAGGACGACGCCGCCCCAGCTATTCCTGAGCGCCTCCGCGAGCTGTTCGAGGTCGACGGGTTCGAATTCGATCTCGGTGGTGCGGACCTCCTTGATGCGGTCGACCTTGAAGACGCGGTTCGACTGGTGGGTGTGGCTGTAGCCGATGAGGTAGGTGCCGCTCTGGGTATGGTCGAGGATGTAGGGGTCGACGTCATACCAGCTCGGCTGGGCAGCGTGGGCGGAGCGGTAGAGGATGGCGATGGTGCGGTTGGTGGCCCAGGCCTCGGTGATGCGGGCGATCGCCTCGGACGCCGCGCGGTTGAGGGGGAGGAGGCCATACTCGCGGACGGTGCGCTGCATGTGCTGGGACATGCCGCGGGGAATGGCGTCGGCGACCTTCTGGAGTGCCGAGAGCGCGTCGGGATCTCGCTCGTCGGAGGAGCGGAGCATGAGGCGCATGGCGAAGTAGAGGGAGCGGGCTTCCTGGAGGGTGAAGCGAACGGGCCCAAAGCTCACCTCGGAGCCCTGCATGACCTTGTAGCGGCGGCCCTCGAAGACGATCGGGAGGCCGAGCTCCGACTCGATCACCGCGAGGTCGCGCTGGATGGTGCGCTGGGAGTACCCGGTTTCGCGGGCGAGATCCGCCGTCGTCGCACCGGCCGGGCGGCGGACGAGGATGTCCCGGATGCGGATGAGCCGGGTCGAGCGACGGGTCTGTTCGGTCAAGCGGGACGCCTCCGGTAAAGGTGAGTTGATGCTAACTTTACGTCGAATTCGCGACAGATTTTGTCGCGGCGCGGGCATGTCGCGGCCGGATTGTGAAGGTTTCGGGCGGGCACAGGAAGGCCGCCCGGCCGGGGCGCCGGGGGACGAATGGGACGACGTGCCCTAGGATCGGTGGGATGGGACACACCTACGACCTCGGCTTGCTCGTCCACATCTCGGCGGAGGCGATCGGGAGGCCGGGGCAACGGCGCTTCCGCCGAGTGCTGAACAGCGCCGGCCTCGCCGCTTCACTGTGGCTGGAGAAGGAGCAGCTGAGCGCACTCGGCGACGCGATTGAGACCGTGCTGGCCGATGAAGGGTACGAGCACGTGGCGATGCCGCCCGATGACCTGCCGTCGGAGCAGGGGCCGCCGGAGACGTTCGATGTCGACATCCGGCTGGCCCAACTGAGCATGGGTGTGAACGCGGAGGACCGGCGGATCGTGCTGATCGCGGCCGATGGGCCGGGGAGCGAAGCGGATACCGTGGCCCTCACGATGGAGTTCGACTACCGGCGAGGCTATGAGCTGCGGCGTGAGATCGCAGCGGTGATTGCGGCCGGGCGCCCACTCTGCCCGCTGTGCACGGCGCCGATGGACCCGGAGGGGCACATGTGCGTGCGCCGGAACGGCCACCACCGTCAAAGCTGACCGGCGCGGAGAACGGGAGGCAGGCGGGTTCGTATACTGCCGCACATGAGGCCGCCGTACATTCTCGCGATCGACCAGGGAACGACGAGCTCGCGGGCGCTGGTGGTCGATGCCGGCGGCGAGGTGGTCGGCGTCGGCCAGCAGGCGCTGACGCAGTATTACCCGCAGCCCGGCTGGGTGGAGCACGACCCGGAGGAGATCTGGCAGACGACGCTTGAGGCGATTGGGGTGGCGCTCGCCCAGGCTGGCCTCGCCTTCCGGGAGCTGGCGTGCATCGGGGTGACCAACCAGCGAGAAACGGCGGTCGTGTGGGAGCGCACCACCGGGGCGCCGCTGCACCGGGCGATCGTGTGGCAGGACCGGCGGACGGCCGGCATCTGCGAGGATCTGCGCTCCGCGGGGCGGGAGGAGGCGGTGCGCCA
>FWWM01014600.1_pt1 | contig 12272 bp, 8 predicted proteins | sample 2228351 | NCBI WGS metagenome assembly FWWM01 (sample SAMEA103939774, study PRJEB20133) | metagenome | reverse complement strand
AAGCAAAGGCTTCACCCTGGTGGAACTCATGATCGTGGTGGCCATCATCGGCATCCTGGCCGCCGTCGCCGTGCCATTTTATCAACGTTATGTGAAGAAGGCACGTCTAACAAGTCTGGTCATTCCAGGCTTGCATGCTATCGAAAATAGTATCAGCGCATATTATAGTGTCCAGAACACATTCCCTGCCGCAAGCGACTTAAGCACCATGACCCGTGATGCCGACACAGAGTGTTTTACCCCTGCTGCTAGCCCCGGTCTCAACAATCTCCTAATTACAATCAAAACGGATGCGACGACAGGAAAATGTACCCCTCTTAAGGGCTTTGATCCAGATACCTTTAGGGTTGTCGCGACTGAGACCAATGGCAAAATCATGTGGAAGTTCCAAGGAGGTCTTGCCAAGGAACTTGGCCTGTGAGATTAAGGTTTTTTCTAGGGCGATCGCATCCATAATGACTATGAGCTCGCGTATCGGTTTTGAAGTTAAGCCTGTGTAGGAGTGTAAAGTTAGCCGCTGCCCAGAGTTTTATCTATGCTCTGCGCAGCGGTCCTTCAAAAAAACGTAAAGCACCTCTACTTTACGAAGGTTAAAAATGTAAAAATGATTAGTCTGAAAAAGATAGTGCTCCCGGTTGGTGTATGTTGTGTGCTTCTTCTTGTCAGTTATAGTAACACACTATATTCTCCTCCTGTTCTCGATGACTTTCATAGTTTTGTAAGAAATCCATCCGTTCACGTGGATAGTTTAAGCCTACAAAGACTTAAAGAGTTAACGGAGACGCAGTTTGGCATATGGCGAACTCTCCCAATGATTACTTTCGCATTTGACTACAAGGTCGGCGGTGGAAGTATCGTTGCCTTCCACCTTACGAACATATTAATTCACCTTCTCTGTTTCTTATCATGCTTTTGGATGCTCAAAACCTTTCTTGACCATGTCAATGGCATATCAGGAGGCTATAACCAGAACCTCATGGTCGCGTTTGCGGTCTCCGCCTTATGGGCTTTGCATCCCGCCCAGACAGCGGCGGTTACCTATCTTGTACAACGCATGGCCGCGCTACAAGCCTTGTTCTTCTTTTGTGCTGTGGCAAGTTATTTGAAAGCTAGGTCAGCCGTTGAAGTCGATTCGTTTAACAAGAGCACTCTCTGGTGGTGTCTTTGCCTGTTGTTTTCTTTGGGGGCATTTCTATCCAAGGAAAACTCGGCCATGCTCCCAATTATCTTCTTGGTAATTGAAATCTGGGTTTTTCACCGTGATCTTTCAAAATGGTTTTCGAAACTTTTTTACAAGCCCGTTGGGATACTTCTAGGTGTGGTTTTTTTATCCACAGCCATTGTCCTATGCGTGGCCGTAGTGCGTTACTTCGCAGACGGTTACAGCGCGCGTCATTTTACCATGACTGAAAGGCTCCTTACAGAGACTAGAGTGATAGTCCAATACATGCATACTATCCTTTTACCAAATCCTAACAGTTTATCCCTTGAACATGATGTCCCGCTTTCCACGTCGTTATTGTCACCTCCAACGACTTTTCTGAGCATACTGTGTCTTAGCTTACTCCTAGCGCTATCTATCATATGTCGTCATCGATATCCTTCCATGACTTTCGGTTGGATGTGGTTTTTTATAAACCTTATAATCGAATCGACCATTGTTCCTTTGGAATTAAAATTTGACCACAGAATGTATCTTCCCTCTGTTGGACTTCTTCTGGCTATAGTAGAAACCATTCGACTATTCGGATTGCGAATGCTTACCAAGTACTCAAAGGATCAGATTCGAAAACTCGCTTGGTCGAGTCTCGCCATTGCATGTTCGGCTCTTTCTCTTTTGACATTTTACAGGAATGAAGATTGGCAGGACATCATTTCGATCAATCGTGATGCGGTTCAGAAAGCGCCGTACAATCCTCGAGCTCACGCCAATTATTCCGTGGCGTTGGGGAGAGCCGGGCGGTTTGATGAGGCGATAGCAGAAGCGCAATGGGCAATGGAGCTTGGGAAAGATGGTTTCGAAGAGTATTTTGTGGCCGGTACGAGTATTTTGACTGCCTACATGCAACAGGGGAAGTGGGAAGAAGCTATTGAAGAAGGCAAGACTTTTCTCCAAAACCGCCCACGAAAAGCAGATGTAAGCTCTCTAGTTATCTTCTATCTTAAGTTGGCAGATTCGTGCCGACTCGCAGGAAAATTCAGTGAGTCGTACCGATATATTCGTGAATCTATCAATGTTGTAAACCAGTACAAAAAGTTAAAAAACGACAGGCAATGGATATATATTGTTTTGTATGGTTTAATAAATGACATTAGAGATGGAGATATGGACGTCGATGGTGATGGGATTCCAGATCCTGGAGGATTGTTGCCAGAGGAGTGGATAGCTCAGAAATTATACAATCTCAATGATTATGAAGGTGCTACAGCGTTTGCTCAGAGAGTGCCTGCGAGTCCCGTGGCTAGTTATGTGCTTTCAAAGATCAATCTCTTTAAGGAGCGTTCCGATGAGCAGGAAAATCATTGGAGCTTTACAAAAAAATGCTTTCAGTATCCATGGAGGCTTTCGAACTTTTTTATTGGAGTGGCTTATGCGACGCAGCGCCAAAAAATTTTGGGGTTTTTGAAACCCGCTGGGAAATGGCTGTTAAACAAGGCTGTAGCCTACGAACCTTTTGAGGCAGATTTCTATCTCTTGCGAGGGTGGTACGCGTTTGATGACGGAGATGTTACTGAAGCGTGCCGCGAAGCACAACAAGCAATCGCATTGGCGCCTCAATGGGCCAAGGCGTGGATTGCGCTGGGGTTTTTTGAGCAACAGGCAGGTCGAGTTGAAAATGCGTTGACGGCTTTTCAGCACACGCTGGAGCTGTATCCGGGGTACCCCAAGCGGCAGGTGCTTAGGGAGTTGATGGCGCAGCTTGAGGCTTCTCAGATGGCTCGTCCCGAATCGGTGATTTCGATGCAGACGGGAAGTTAGAGGGGCAGGAAGGCTCTTCCCCATAGTTTTCAGCTCCTACGGCAGGACTCGATGCTTGGGGTGCATGCGTTTTCCTTGTTGTGCCCTGTTTCAACCTGAGGCCTCAACCAAAGCGGTCTCTCGAGGCTCTGATTTTTTGCCGGCCATACACGGCGTTTCCTTTCCACGATCCCGTCATCTTTTTCGATTTCCTTAAAGAAATGGTGAAGAGTTGCCGATTCATTAGATGAAAGGTCTGCGTTCCTTTGACGGCCGCTTTGCTGAAGGTGCGGGCCGAGAGGGACGGAGGTGGGGCCATCTGAAAGGAGAATGAGCAAGGAGCGCGCAGTGATCAGGGCATCGCAGCGAAAAGAAAAAAGAGTGAAAGCGTCCAATGCCAAAATCTTAGCCGACCCGTGCTTTCAAGGAAGAAACCGGACGGGCGGGTTCACGCTTGTCGAACTTATGGTGACGGTGGCTATCTTGGCCATCCTGGCGGCTGTGGCCGTTCCCGCCTATGTCAACTACGTGAATCGGGCTCGACAAAGTGAGGCCATTTTGGCCCTGATGAACGTCAAGATGGACCAGGAAATTTTTTGGGACGATCACAGTCGTTACGCCGGAACCATCAGTTGTCTTCCCTCTTTCGGAAACAACTGCTCAGCGGGCACGTCGCGCCTGACTGCAAGCGGGTACAGGATCAAGGTGACGCAAGCGGGGGCAAGCACCTTTCGAGCCCAAGCTTCCAAAAAGGTCTATCCGTACGCTTCCACCGATATCATCGAACTTTATGTGACCGCGAACACAACGGATCCGGCTCCGAACGTGCTTCACCCCGATGCCATTGCCTTTTCGATTTTCAAATGGATTTTTGATTGAGGGTCCGGATGAAGGGGACTTCCTTTAAAGCCATCTGCCTCGCCGGTGCGGGAATCTTCGCGTGGGTTTTTATGCTTTCGTGTTCCCCTGCGGATGTCAAGGAATCTCGTGAAAAAGCACGTCTGGAAAGGCCTTCGGATCCGTCGGCGAGGAAAGCCTTTGAGGCCCCGCATCCTTGCCCAGCGTCCGGGCAAACTCAGGAAACAGCCGGCATTACGGAGGCGCGCCTGGTTTCCCTTGAGTTGGATCCACCACGCCCCGTCACCGGGGACACTTTGCGGGCTGTTGTCGGCTTAGAAGGCGCAAATGTGGATGATGAAGAAGCCCTTCATGTCCGCTGGAACATCAATGGCAAAGACATGGAAAAGACAGGCGTTGTCCTGGAACACCCCGTGCGCTACGGCGACTCGGTGACGGCGACGGCCGAGCTGATTTCCTCTGACGGAAGGCGTCAGGTCCTTTCCACGTCGGTTCTGGTTGAAAATGCTCCACCCATGATCGGCCTTCTTAAGGAAACGGTCGATGGTGGGGAGTATGTCGCGGTGATTCAAACGGAGGATCCTGAAGAGGATGAAGTGATTCTGAAACTGGTTGAGGCCCCTGAAGGTATGATCCTGGACGAAGGGGCCAAGACGCTTCGGTGGCGGCCTTCTTCGGCCCAAAACGGCGGCATGTTTCATGTCGTATTAGAGGGGAAGGATTCTCCGGGAAATGTGTCGCGCCTGAGCTTTGACGTCACGGTTTCCGATGCCGGGGAGAAAGAACTGTTCGCAGGCGGTCAAGGGCAATGAAAACGTTTAGGGCTGATAAGGGTTTCACTTTGGTGGAATTGATGGTCACGGTCGCCATCGTGGCCCTGCTTCTCAAGTTCGTGGGTTGGGGCTTGGCCGGCATGACAGCTTACGAAGATGTGCGCACCGCGGCGCGCCGTCTGGAAACGGTCATTCAGGAAGCCAAGGCGCTGGCCTATGAAAAGGGAGCGATGTATTCGCTGGTCTTTGAATCCAACGGTTACAAGCTCTTTCGCGACGACGACGGAGACGATAACAAGACGGAAACCAACGAGGGGAATTGCGCTAGGGACGACGGTGAGCCTTGGATACGAAGCGTGGAACTCTCATCTCGGGTTTCAATGATTTTTGAAAACAATTTACCGAAAAATTCGGACGGTAAAGTCTGTCTTGCCTTTAGAGGCGATGGTCGCTTGGCAAACGGTCTTGGAGGAAAGGTGCAGTTCAAGGGACCGTCGGAATCGCAGGCGACGGTGACCATCAATGCCATGGGGTGGGTTCATGTGGACTAAGTTTCGCGCCGAATCAACAGCTGACTCTGGGTTCATCCATGCGCAAGGTAAAGGATTTACCCTGGTGGAAGTCCTGGTTTCCCTTTTGGTCCTAGGGGTTGCCCTCATGTCTTTGTGGGGATTTCATTGGACCTCACGCCATGTCAACATGAATTCCAAGAGAGAAGCCAGGGCATTGCTTCTTGCGAATGAAAAGCTGGAAGCCTATCGACAGGCCGTAACAGACAATAAAACCTATAATCCCAACGAGACGGAGACATTAGCAGAAGATAACGTCGCCTACACGAGGACGACAACGTCGGTACCTGATCCTTCGTACAGTTGGAAAAGAAATGTCACCGTTTCGGTGCAGTGGAGGGAGCAAAGAGGTGGGCAAGGCCAAGTGGTGCTTCAGACCATCGTGGTTCCCTAGTGGAAGACAGAGTGAGGCCGTCCCCATGGTCAGGGCAAGTTTGAGGGGATTTTTGCCCTCGGGCTGGAGCCGGGCCATGACCCTTGTGGAACTCATGGTTTCCCTGGCTGTGACGGCTTTGGTCATGGCGGCGGCCGTGGGCATTTTTTCTGCACAGCATCGAAATTATGTACGAGATCGATCGGAGAAAGAGCTTCTTCAAGATACCGTGGATGTTCTCAGAGTGCTTCAAAGGGACCTTCTGGAGGCGGGATGGGCCGTTGCGCCCAACATGGCGTTTCTCGTTCGAGACGGCGGTGACAACTCGTCGGATGAAATTTATCTCAGCGACGTGGACCTCATCGATCCGATGATCAATGCGGACAGACTTGTTAACGCCGTCGTATGTCCCGGGTGCTTGAGAATAAGTTCCATCTCAGGTTCGGTGATAACCCTTGAAGATCCATGGGAACCTTCCCCAGACGCGACCGGTGTTCTGGACATTAACGGAGACAATCAGACAGATTTCAACAGCGGAACATTTCTTCTTAGTGATGCTACGGGATTGGACAATAAGACGGATTTCATGAAGAGCCGTTCCGACACGAGTGTGACGATTTCCGGTTCTTCCCTGAGAGGGACCTTGGTCACTCCCGCCATTCGTTACTGTGTGGATAACGGACCAGGCAGCGACTGCCATCCGGATAACGCTACGGAAACTTTTGTGTTACGTCGAACTGATCGTAGGACCGGGGGACACGCGCTTCCCATGGCAGAAAATGTGGTGGATCTGCAAGTGGCCTACCGGGACGATTCCGGAAACTGGTACGGTCAGGTTGGCTGTTCCGGCAGCGGCATCGGTTCTAATTTCTGCGAACGAAGGCCCTTTGAACCCAGCCGCATCAACCTGATACGTCTCAGCGTGGTGGTCAGAAGCCCGGCCAAAGACAAGGACCGCTTGACGGATCCCGCCTATTGTCGTCCGGCCGTGGAAAACCGATCAGCGGGGACAGGGCCCGATGAGTGCGGTTACCAATATAAAGTTTACACCGTGCTGATCCATCCTCGAAACACTTAAAGGACACAGAACGATGAAACGGCCAAGCCGCTCTATCAAAGCACAAACCTTAAGGCCCCAAACCCCTAAGGACGGGGGCTTGAAACATCCTTTGAGAGACAATCGAGGCATGGCCATGGTGCTGACGCTTTCGGCTGTGGCCTTGTTGAGCCTTCTTGGTGTGTGGCTGGTGGTGCAAAGCGGGAGCACTTTTCGAATCATGAAATCCGTGCAGCGACGTGATACGACTTTCAACTTGGCGGAAGCCGCCCTGCAGTTAAGTTGGCAGTGCTTGAGAACGGTATCCAGTGAAAAAATCCTGCTGAACCTTGAAAAGAAAAAGGACGTGACGCCGGCAAACGAAGTGCCCTACATGGTTGAAAACCAGCCATTGGGGCTCGGAAAACTGACACCTCGCATCACGTTTCTCGATACGGATGTTGTTCCCGGTTGGGATATGAGCAAGTTCAGAGGGTACTACTACCTGGCTCGTGGACAAGGAACGCAAAGTGTTCCTGCACAAAAGGGAGGAGATGCTCACAGCGAGGTCATGATTTTCGTCCAAAAAGTGGGCCAAATTCGATCCCGGTGAGTGTTTGCGTTCAAGGCAATGAAAGGTGCCGCGAGCGCTCTCGTGACCCTGAGGGGGAAAAGGGAGGTCTTAAAGCTCGCGGAAAAGGAGGTTAACGATGCAAAAGAAGATCCTGGGCATCATCTTGTGCGCCGCGTGCGCCTATTTTATTTTGGCAAAAGCATTGGCCGATCAGTGCTCTCCTCCACCTTTCATTTCCATTTCCCCTTTACCTAACGTCCTCATCGCCTTTGACAACTCCGCCAGTATGTATGATCTGGCCTATACCAACGATCCCACCTTTTGCTACGATAATACTTACAAAGACAACAACACATATTACGGATTCTACGAAAAGGATACATTTTACAAGTATGATAATGCGACCAGATTTAATGTGTGGACTACATGGCCTTCATCGTGCGACAATACAAAGGGAACAACTTACTTTTGTATTAAAGAAAGCAGCGGAGAATATTATTTCAAAGGAAACTTTCTCAATTGGTTAACCATGTCCAAACTCGACCTGATCAAGACAGCCCTCACAGGCGGTAAATATGATCAAACTTCTCAGGTGCTCATCGGGGAGTCTCGAGGCTGCGTGGGACGGAGGTTTATCAAGGAGATCCCGGGGTCGGGTTATCTTTTTGCCGTGAGAGGGAGTCAACCCCTGGGCCATGGTTATGAAGGGATCTATGTAGGGGGGACGACCAACATTGAAGTTCTCAAGGGCCCTTCCGGAGGACTCAATATGGAGTTCTGTTTCAAGGCTCTAGAGGCTCTGCAGAGCGGAAATTTGGGGCAACTTCAGTCCAACACAGACGATTGTCTGGGGCTGACGCAGCAATCAAATGCGTTGGCGGCCTTCAACCATTCCATGCAAACCTGCTGGTCCCTTAATCCGGAAAACAAACCTGAGCCGGGGACCGGCGACATCACCCGCATGGAGGAGGCCTGTGAAAAGGTTCTAGATGATATTAAGTCAGACAATGGAACTCCTCAATGGAGCCTATTGGACCCATTTCACGCGGCGTACGTGTGTTCAAGCAAGAACAACGGTGACAATCAAACCAACCCACACTATGTCGGCGATTGTTACAAGCTTTGGGATAATTGCACAAAACTGTGTAATGGCAGTAAAGGAAATGATAAAGAGTGCAAAGAACAATGTGATACTTGCATAGCGCAATATGATAATTGCACAAAAAAGGGCCTATTGAACTATTGTAACATTTTGCGGGTTCCTGAAGTGATGGATCCTTCAAGTGAATTGGCCTCAGGAAGCTACAGTAACGTTCCGGCAATTCTCATTGAATCGGGTGCGTTGGGGCAATCTGGCAGCAATCCAATTATCACGCTCAAGAATAGAAAAAAACAGGATAGCGCTCCAAAGGGTCTTCTCCATGAGTTTATCGATAAGATGAATTTGGGCATTATTCGTATGAATATCGGGTCGAAAACAGAAATATCGGATAATTCGTCGTATTACTATACGGATCTTCCCTCTGAAGCGCTGCCTGATGCCGACGGCGGAAAGGTGATCTCCCCGATTCAAGGTCACAATCTCGGGGTCATTCACGCTTTCAATGATCTCAAGGCGTATTCGTGGACTCCCATTGGAGAATTATTCTACGAAGCGGCTCGATATTTTCAGGGTGAAAAATCCGCCTATAACCAACCAATCACCTATACAAGTCCTATAAAGAACTGGTGTGACAAGAACTTCATCATTCTACTTTCGGACGGTGGCTCAACCTATGATCAAAACCTTCCTGGCACGACATTGGTTTCGTTGCCCGTGACCGATACAAAATTCGATATTAAAAGTTACCTGGTAACGAAGGAACAAACAGAGACAAATAAATACAAAGGGACAAAATACGCTAAAGGGGTCGCTTGGTGGGCTCATACCCGTGATTTTCGTCCAGACCTGCCAGACAACCAAACGATTACGTTTTTTGCCATTTCCGCCCTCGGGGGGGCCGATGGCGTTGAACTTCTCAAGGACATTGCCAAGTACGGAGGGTTCGTCGACTACAACAAGAATAGACAGCCGGACAATGGTACGACAGGCTCGGAATTTGATGCCGACCGCGACGGCATTCCCGATACTTACATACAAGTGGACAGTCCGCAGGAACTGTTCGAAAAATTAAGAAATGCCTTTCAAAAAATCCTTGACCAAGGGGGTGGGGCCGGCGCTGTGGCGACGGTCACCCAAGAGGTCTTGGGGCAGGATCTGGTGATTCGCGGAGCTTTCACCGCGTATGACGACAACCCGGATGTGCTTGTCTGGAAAGGACACTTGGAAACATACTGGCCTTTTGAAGGGTGCCACACTTTAGGGGCAGCGAATCAGAGTGAGTGTGAAAAGTATGCGGGATGCTTTTGGGATGGAACAGCATGTCAGGGATGGGTCTACGATTTTCAATTGCCTCGGAACCAAGGAAAGTTCTGTGCCTCTATGGGGACGGACCGCCACTGCTGGGATGCGGGGGAATTCTTGAAAGATGAGAGCGGTCGCAAGCTCTTTACTTACCTGGAAGGGGCGACAGTTTATTTCGACAACGAAACGCGCAAAGCTGACATTATTACTGCCTTGGAAAATGACACGGACTGGGATGAAGACGGACTAACGAATGACGAGGACGCCGAGAAACTGCTCGAATGGGTTTTGGGCTGGGATAATGCGAGTCTCACTCGGGACAGGAACGGCTGGATTCTAGGTGACATTGTCTATTCCACACCTGTGGTTGTCGGACCGCCATCAATAAGCGCCGTAGATTCAAGGATTGCCGGATATTGTGCGGATTGTTCGTCCAGTTGTGCCGGTTCCGCTTTCTACTGCTATCGGCAGAAACTGATGTACCGAAAGAAGATGGTCTATGTCGGGGCCAACGACGGAATGCTTCATGCCTTTGTGGTCGGAGTCTGGGACAACTCGAACAAAAGATGGATCTATGACTCGAAAGGAGATTCAAGCGTAGGCAAGGAACTTTGGGCTTATGTACCCAGCAATCTTCTGCCGGAAATGAAGGAACTTGCGCGCCCCACCTATGGTCAGCTCGACGGCTGTAAACATCGCACCATGGTAGATTTATCTCCCGTTGCGTGGGATGTGCTCATCGACCATGACAACAAGCCTTCCACGCCACGCCAGTGGCGGACCGTACTTTTGGGGGGAGAGAGAGGGGGCGGCGACGTCTTTTTTGCCATTGATGTGACGGATCCAGATAATCCTAAAGTTCTTTGGGAGTATGCAGTCTTACGAAACATGGACCTTGAGACTTCGGATCCTGACAACGCGACACCCTTTGACAACCGCACCGATTACGATCTTGTGCGGACGTTACCTGTCGCTTGGACCGTCCCTCATGTGGGGTACATGAGCCTTCCGAAGAACGCCTCTTTCAGCGCTGTGCTCCCGGCCGCGCCCTTAGAAACCGGGAAAATCTCATTTAACTTTGAGGATTGGAAGAGGGATCATCTGAGCGGGTGGTTTGCCGTGATGGGGGCCACACCGCGCGTGTTCGCCGGTGATAGGTCATGGCCAAATTCTTTGTCCTTGAAAGCGAAAAAAGCGCTCTCGAAACCATATCTTATGGTTATCGATATCGAAAAGGGAGTCAACATTTTTCAGAAACTCTGGCCGGAAATCATAAACAAGTGGTCTGATCAATGGCCGCAGGTGCCGGACAATAGCACAGTCATCCCATACGCTTTGGGAGATGCGCTCGTAGTGGATATCTGGGATAGCTACGGCAACCGTGGAAGCGATGGCTCTCTGGACCACATCTATTTCGGTGATGTGAATGGAAATTTCTATGGCATGAAGTTATTTAGCCCAGATAATGCATCCTTGTCAATAATGATGGATGTATGGAAAACAAAGGAGATTTCCTCTTTGGCCTCCCCTAACACGTATCGATCGAATCGCCAGCCTGTCTCGGCCATGCCTGTGGCGACATTAGATCCTGAAAAAAACTTGCGGGTCTACTTCGGTACCGGCAAATTCGATCATGTCCTAGGCGGCCATGACGATAAGGCCGATAATGCGAGCATGTCTTTTTACGGCCTTAGGGAACCCAGCGAGGCCCCCGCGGACTTCACCGAAGGGTTGACGCTTAGTAATGTCAAAGTGAACTCCGAGTTCCACTGTACCGGTTCCAGTTTCTTAGACAACTGCACCTGGGTGAAAAATGATGGCCACACTCCGGATTGCTGTGAGAGTTCATGTTCGAGCGCCTGTTGGACTTGCGTTTTGGATCTGAAAATACCCGGGGAACGCGTGTTGGATTCGGCTCTCGTGGCCGGAGGCGTTGTCTTCTTCACAACATTTGTTCCTAAGGATGATGTTTGCCTTTCTGGAGGGGACGCCTATCTGTATGCCGTCGATTACCTCTGTCGCAAGATGCCTTGGGATCCATTCGATCGATCAGGTTTCAAAAAAGTCACCAAAGCAAGTCCGGAGACCCTTAAGGAGGGAGAATATACCTTGCTCGGTGATGGAAAGGCGTACGTCCTCAAAATTGGTGACGGCATGCCCAGTCGGCCCGTTCTGGATTCTTCGGGAGAACATGTGTTTATTCAGACAAGCAACGGCGAAATTCATCGTCTGCGCCTGAATCTACCGGATCCCGTCCAGAAGATGGGCTGGAAACAGAGGTGATGCTCGGTTTCTAGGCGATTTTTTGGAACGAAACACATTGCATGTTGGCAGAAGAGGCCAGGCCGAAAGGCTTGGCCTCGACCTTTTTGTGTGGATCTCAATCCCCTTAGGTTCTTTTGGGGAAAGGGGAGCATTTTGAAGAGCTCCAAAATTTTTCTGTGACTCGATTTTGAGATTGTGTTAAAAAGATACAAATGTTCTGCCCCTAGATAAGACATTCATTGACTTAGTCTTTCAGGTAAACGCAGATGGTTGGCCGGTGCGCAAGGACCCAAAAGAGCTTTTTTGAAGGGCTCAGCCATGGCCCATGGGCGAAGGTCGGCTCAAGGCGAGTCCTGTCTAAAAATCTTCCTTTAGGCTTCACCCTGGTGGAATTGATGGTGACGGTGGCCATTGTGGCGATTTTGGCGGCGGTGGCTGTGCCGGCCTATGTGAACCATGTG
>FWWM01012817.1_pt1 | contig 12275 bp, 13 predicted proteins | sample 2228351 | NCBI WGS metagenome assembly FWWM01 (sample SAMEA103939774, study PRJEB20133) | metagenome | reverse complement strand
TACAGTTAATGAACATATATCGATCCACGGAGGAGTTTCGGCTAAGATATAGCAGAAACCTATGATGTATAGAGGCCATAGGCGATGCATGGACCCTCGGTATTGACAGATCCTTCAGAATCCGTGAAGCTGTTAGGAACATCGCGCGCCCAAGAAAGCTCTAGGCTGCATGTTAAGAGGAATAGACTATACATACACGGATCCCTGCCGCATTTATACAGAAGAGCAGTATATCTGCCAAAACCTATCTCCAGGTACAACGCAATACTCCCAGCGAACTTTCTAGAGAAAATCAAGGAGCATATCAAGATGCTAAAGGCACTTGATCAAGGAGATTTGAAGAAACTTTAGAAGAGCTTAAAGTCAAGATAAGCGGCCCAGATATATTCTGGGAAGAAGCTGTTAATTGTTAAGACGCTATTGGAAAACCTATGCGTGGGTGCGGAGCTATCCAGAGGAACGGTGCCTATGGACTGGCATCTCTAAATAATGTGGGAGATCATAGCCAGCCTAAAAAGATTACTACTGTATAGGGCTCTTCTATTGGTCATTATTCTATAACAGAGTTCTATCTGAGAAGATAAAAAGGAGCGGGGTTCGTATTATGCTTGCTCTCGATGTTATATTTACTCGGCCTTCGACTCTCTGAGTTTTAATGCAACTGTTATGCCTATTATGAGTGCTACTGCTGAGGCTCCGGCTACTATGAGGAGTGTGTTGTCTGGTGTTGTTATCTGTGGGGCTTCTAGCTCGCCTCCTACTATGTATTGTGCTACTACTTTGTGGGGGGCGATCGCTAGTAGTGATAGTGCTGTTATTGCTATTATTGGTGTGAGGATTAATAGGTATTTAAGCTTCTTCCTCATTTTCCCACATTTTCCTTATTGTCTAGGGTGTTATATAAATGTTATGCCTGCATATGTATATTTATGTGCATTGATGTGTGCGCGTAGCTATGTATGTTTAGTGGTTTGTTCTTCTCGAATGTTTTCCATGGTGGTTTATTATATTGTTTTTTAAGAACTTGTAGCGGTGGGAAGCCTTATCTATGGCTCTGGGGAGGCTCAGGATTCTTTTGCCAGGGTTTCTGTTCTTCATAGCCTTTTACAATATCTCGGCAGGCTGGGTTCTCTCTACGGTGGTTATTGATAGGGTTCTTTATTATAGGGTTTCTCTATATCCTCTCACGTTTTTTCACTATCTCGACTACATGGTCTCTGCTGCCCTCATGATAGCGATATCGATGATATATAGGGTTAGGTTGCCCGCTTTATTGGCAGCAGCGCCTCTGCTTATCTATCTCTTCTCGGAGTATCTGGGTCTAGCGTTTGTAAGGTCTGTGGCATCGATACCGATGCTGATCTCGGTGCTGGTTCCGGGCAGAAGGCTTTTCAGAGACTCTGTAGCTGGCTTCCTAGTGGTTCTAACCATGTTTGAGGCTATAGCGATCATGGCTGCTCTCTCGTACTTCGCTAATGGGGACTGGGTCTACGGCCTAGACGCTTTGATATCTAGAGAGAGGCAGCTGTGGGCCTTGCCAGAGCTCGTGGCCGTAGCAGGGATCCTCGTGGCCTCTGTCCTGTGGCTCGTGCTAAAGATCACGGGTAGGGGGCATCCGTTCCCAAGCCAGGCTCTCGAGAGCCAGGCTTTCTCGACACCTGTTAGGGGGAGGTGGCTGCTCTCGCTAGCCCTGATCCTCGTGTGGCTTTTAATACTCCTCCCACACCTGCCCACGGTGAATCCTGGGCTTAGGCCTGTTAGCGTTGATACCCATTTCTACACACGCTTCCTACTCTATGCTGATGAGCACGGGCTTGTAGAGGCTCTCAAGAGATACTACCCCGACAGACCGCTATACATGATCCTTATCTACGGCCTCTACAAGATCTATAGGGATCCCGTGATCCTTATGGATATAATCCACCCACTGATAGCTCTATCCCTCCTAGTAGTGGTTACATATATAGTGACCAAAAGGTTCTTTGGAGAAGATATCGCGGGAATCGCGGCTATATTAACAGCCACGGGCCACTGGAGCCTTGGCTTCATAGCAGGGGGCTTCCAGGCCAACAGCCTGGCTCTCCCCATCTTCCTACTAGCATTTATACTGAGGGGTAAATGGATCCTCCTAGCGCCATTCATACTCCTCCTAGGCACCGCGATCCATCCATGGACGCTTTTAATAGCAGCCCCAGCCTATATAATCCATCTCGCAAGGCTAGCCATCCACAGACCCCTAATAAGGATCTCGGCTATTATCTACACCACAGCGGTGCTGAGCATCTCGCTACTCCTCCTAGACACCCTATCCGCAACAATCACAGGGAAGAGCGCTATAGGCAGCATCATAGCCAGCACCCGCATAGATAGAGCCATCAGGGATCCCCTGGCCACATTGCTAGGCATAGGCAGCATAACAACACTCATAGGAAATATCTACAGAGCCTTCCAGCTATACGCCTGGGGCTCGATAAACACAGCACCAATCCTACTACTAGCATCACTATCAAGCAGAGCATCACCAGCAACAGCATTCCTAGCAGTAGCACCCATAGCAGTGCTCCTAGCTGGAAAGGACTACATGCTGATCTACAGGATCTTCCTCAACATACCGCTAGAGATCTGCGCGGCACAAGCAATAGCATCACTAGGCAGCAGAGCCATCCTAACAGCGATCCTCATAGCCTCAGCAGCGAGAGCCCTCATACTATTAACAGGATTATCACCACTGATAGGCCGCCCATGGGAATAGGCCATAGCCTATAATCTGAGAACGCGAACAAGCCTTGGCCAGCCGCTTTATCCAATCCCTATCAAGGCCACAGATCTCTACAGCCAAAGCCCCGCCCTTCAGAGGGATCATTGCCCCACACCCCCAGAGCCTCTGAGCAGAAAGGCGTTCCCAGGCAATAGAGCTTTTAACTCAACAGTCTAGAGATGCTTTTCAGCAGAGCTCCTCGGTTTTCTAGATATGGTGCTGTTTATCATGAGCTCTATATCTATGATCCTGCTTACTATGGGCCCCAAATGCCTGATCCCCTTTAGCAGAAGCCTTATCTGCTCCAGGTCGCTTCTATCCACGATAACCGCTGTTAGGAATGCTTGGAGCACTATATAGGCTGTGAGGCTGAGGGCTGGGGCTGAAGCGCTGTTCCCGGGGATCAGTGTTGCAGCATATGCCGCCATAGCTGATACTATGGATGGCACCATATATCTAACAGTAGTTCTGATCCCTATCGAGAGGCTGTGTGCCTTCCTAACCACCAGGACAGCTATTATCGAGCCTATCACGGAGCTGACTGGCAGTGTGATCACCGCCCCCAGTATCCCTAGCCTTGCCAGCAGTAGCCAGGCTATCGATAGCCTTACCACGGCATTTGCTATCGATATAAACATCAGCCTCTTTGTATCCCCCACAGTCTCTAGATACACATCTACAGTGTTTACAGGGGTTGTGAGGTATGCTAGAGCCATTATTGATAGATAGAGAGAAGCATCTCTGTAAGCCTCGCCATAGACTATATATATGATCTCTCTCGAGAAGAGGATCAGGAGGGGTATGAGTGGCGAGACTGCTAGGGCTGTGTACGAGGCTGCCTTCCTAACAGCTTCTCTCAGAGCTTGATCCCTTCCGAGGAGCATGGGGAGGCTTGAGAGCAGCGCAGCTGATATCGAGCTAGCTATAATGCTCAGAGGCGTTGTGAGGTTCCCAGCCACCTGGTAGTTCCCTATATCCTCGTTGCTCGCATAGATAGCTATAAGGATCCCGTAGACCTGGTTCAGGGGTATCGACAATAGGCTCGGTATATATAGGGGGGTCGAATAACTCACAAGCTCCTTTAAAGAGGATCTAGATATATTGATGCCCAGCCCGTGCGTGCTCGACAACCTATAGAGAGCGTGGATCGCTCCCGCTAGATACCCTATCGAGAACCCATAGGCAGCACCATAGATCCCCATGCCCATAGCGATAAGTACGATCGAAACGACCACCCTTGCAACGCTGCTCACAATGTTTATCTCCACCGTGTAGAGATATCTCCCAAGCCCCATCAGATAGGCTGAGACAGAGCTCTGAACCATGCTCGAGAACATATATAGAGAGAGGATCTGGATCACAGGGGCTATATACGGCCTATACAGAGTTGAGGCCAGCAGTGGTGATGATAAGAACAACGCCATGCTAAAAAGAGCCCCCGAGAAGATCCTAATCCACATGGCGGTAACAGCATGCTCTTTAAAACCCGCAGAAACATATCTAGTTATAGCTATAGAGAAGCCTAGATCAGCCAGTATAGAGAGCATGGAGGGATAGATCAGGGCAACACCCAGAGCACCATAATCACCGGGGCCCAGGAGCCTTACTATAAAGATGCTCCCAACAGCCAGTATAGCTGAGGATAAGGCATTCCCTATAGATAGTAGAAAGCTGCCAGAGGCAGCCCTCTCACCAGCGCTTGCCATTGATATCAAGGAGTAATTGGGATAACCTCTTATATCTGCCATCCCGAGGGCGCGGGGCTCTGGTTATAATAATGCTTTACCGCGCTTTGATCCATAAATGGTTAATATGCCTTGATAGCTATTGTTATCGGTGATGCGTTGGAGCACAACCTAGATCTTTATAGATCCTCTGGCCTTGTGCTGCTTGTTTTCGGGATCTTCTCAGCCTTGTATATATATCTTATCCTCGGGATCGCTCCCCTGGTTGCTCTTTTCATCGGAATCGCTGTTATCGGTGCCTCTATGTTTCTAACACCCCCCGCCTCTGCTAGGGGATCGCGTGACCTTGTTGTTATGCTTAGCAACATGCTTGTTAACGTGGCTTCTTTTCTCGAGGCTCTTAGGGTTGGTTCTAGCAATGTTTTTGTTAGACATGGTGACCATGTTTATGTATATATATCCACCAGGCCTCTCAAAGAGATCCCTAGGAATCCTCCGAGCACCTCAATAGCCTATGATGGTGATAACATCATAGTAGCCCTGAGATCCCCCGTGACAAGGGATCTTGTCAGCGGTTCCAGCGATATATGTGAATCCATAGATCTTGTTGTCGTGGAGCTCATGGATCTTGCCGATAGGGTTACGTGCATAGACTCAGATGGAGAGCTCATAGTTAGATTTACCGGCCACCCTGTGTCCGAGCCCGGCAGGGTTGTCAGAGCCTTGGGAGGTCTTCACGGCCTGCTCGCGGGATCCATAGTCTCTCTATATAGAGGGGCTGTTTCCGTGAGCTCCGAAGATCTTTCCGATGGTGTGAGGGTTATCAGGGTTGTTCAGGTTGATTAGCAGGGATCATGCTTCCAACACGATCCTAGCGATCATGATCACGATCACCTCCTGGTTCCTATGGGGGGTCGGTGAGAGCAGGGTTGATGTCTACATATCGCTCTACACGCTTGAGTACCTCGTGATCAAGGCTGTGGCAAGGCCTAGAAGGATCCATAGGGATTGGCTTGTCTTGGTACTTATCGCTATCTTTATACTCATAGTTGGCTACAGGGTCTATGAGGTGATCTTCTAGTGAGGATAGCGGTAGCTATCATATCTCTACTCATACTATCTATCGTGATCGTATACCCACTGCCATCCCCACCTAGGCATGTGGATCCGAGGAATGTTAAGGAGGAGGAGAGCTTACTAGCATCTATAGAGAGCCTGGTTCTTGCATCAAGGCTTGTTGGGGAGGGCGATATATGGGGGGCTAAGTATATCCTGGGAAACCTCTCTGAAGCGCCTCTCCCACCTAGTGTGAGGACCCTCTACACCAGGATAATAGAGATCGTTAATATAACCTCTGACTATATAAACACAAGCAGATCCCTTATCGATGAGGCGGTAGCATTGATAGAGAAAGGCGACTATGAGGGGGCTGAGGAGAGGCTCAACGAGTCTATAGCGAATCTATCTAGGGTCAATGTGATCCTCTCTGGGCTGCAGGATCTCATAGCGGGGATCAATATTCCTGGGCTGTCCCAGAGAGCATCCCAGACACTTGGGAACATAAACAATACTGTAAATAATCTCATGAGCAGATCTAGAGATCTTTTAAACGTTATAGCCCACAGATCATCATTAATAGGGACAAACATAACAGTAGAAGCAACTCCCAGGAGTGCATGGTACGGGGACACAGTGCTTATACGAGGAGCACTGACAGATCATAGGGGTGAGCCTTTAAGCAATAGATCCGTTGTGATCCACGTAGGCCCTGTTAACATGACTGTGGTGACAGATAGGCTTGGAAGATTCGAAACGATCCAGAGGCTTATCTACTACAACAACAGCATCGATATCTATGCCGAGTATATACCTCGGGGAGCCGATAGCTATATCTATGCCTACTCGAGATCCGAGATCATAAATATAACATTGATCTATATAGCACCGGTTATCCTCGCAACGCTAAACACCACAGCAGCTAAGCCAGGCGATACAGTACTGCTCAACATACGGCTCAGCCGCGAGGCTGGTGTTAACATAGCAACACCCTTCAAAAACATAACCCTTCCTCAAGGCAGCGAGTTCCATGTGAACCTCAAGATCCCTGGCGATATTGATGAGGGCATATATCCTGTAAATATATCAGTGATTCCTCAGGGGATCATAGGGCCTGCTAATTGGAGCACCTATATAAAGATCTATAGGCTTGATAACAACGCCAGGATCGACTACCCAGGCCACATATTCACAGGCATAACCTATGCCATTAAGATCTATTCAGAAGCGCCCTCAGAGATCTCAGCAGTATCTCGAGACCCCGGGATAGAGCTTCTTGTAACAGGTAACGAGATCTTTATCCACGCTCCCCACACCTTTTTGGGATCATCAGCAGATCTGGTGGTAACGATAGTTCCAAAGGATCCTGGCTATAAGGTTAGCATTATGGCGATAAGGATCAACGTGTATAATGCCCTGGTGATCGGTGCAACAGCAGCTTTTACACTAATAATCATAGGCGCCGCTGTTATGAGAAGAAATGCTCGGGAGGCAGGGCATAGGCCCGAAGAAGAGGCTCTCTCGGAAAGCATGGCTTCAGCTAGAATGCCCCTCGAGATTGATCAAGAAACCTTCTCCATTATAAAGACAGCCCAGAGGCTCATAGAGACCCTCACCGGAATGCCTTTTAGAAAGAGCTACACCTATAGGGAATACTATTCGATAATCGCGGCAAGGCTACCTACAAGCCTGGGATCTGTGATCAATAAGTTCTTCTCGCTCCTAGAGAGATACCTTTACGGTGGCCCAGGATATAGAGGGCTTCTGAGAGAGATCGCATCAATAGCTGGGGAGATAGTGAGGCTCATTAAGGGGGCTGTGAAGCGTGATTAGATATATACTTCTAGGTCTTTTAGCATCAACCCTAACCATGCTAGCGATCATAGCTACTATCCCCTCTACAGATAGCTTCTCCCCAGATAACCCGGGCTATAACGGGATCTCGGTGTTCGTGACCCGCTATAACGCTTCCATCACATCGATCGGGGATCTTGATAACATGGGTTTAGGAACAGCTGTCCTTGTGATAGGGCCTGATAAGCCTTTTGAGGAGAGCGATGCCCTGACAGCTAGGCGTTATGTCGAGCGCGGAGGGATCCTTGTTATAGCTGATGACTTCGGCTCTGGGAACACCTTGCTCAGCATGTTGAACCTCGGCGTGAGGTTTAATGGAAGCCTCCTCCTAGATCCGGTGTATATGTATAGAAACCCCGCGCTACCCATAGCGACTGTTTCGATAGCCAACAACACCTATAGGCTTTACCTAAACTACGCCACATTCCTCAGCTTCAGCGGCGGTGGGGCATGCATTGGGTTCTCATCTATATTCAGCTATGCTGATTCCAATCTAGATAGTCAGAAAGATCCTAGCGAGCCTGGGGGCCCTCTCTGCATCGTCTATGTGGAGAGGCTTGGATCCGGCTCTATATATGTGGTTTCCGACCCCAGTGTCTTTATAAACGCTATGCTCGGCCTCGGGGACAACTCTGGATTCATCGATGCGCTTCTCGGTGATAAGGCTGTATATGTTGTTGGGGGTCTGTGGAGTGTTGGTTCATATACCGTAATAAGATCCCAGGTGATCGGTTTCCTATCGCTTCTACTCCTCTCCTCCATAAAATACCCTGTGATCGCTGTTCTCTCGCTGATAATCTATGCTGCCTCGAAAAGAATATATATGCAGATGGTTAAGAGCTCTGGGGTGCCCCGGTTAAGGGTGATCGTTGATAGCTTGTCCAAGAGGCATCCCGAGTGGGATAAGAGCGTTTTAGAGAGGCTTGCCAGGGAGGTTGGAGGGCTTGGGGAAGAGAGAGATACTGAGTAGCATTGCCGAGGAGCTCGGTAAATATGTGGTGGGCTATAATGATCTCTTAAGGCTCATGGTCATCGCGATCCTCTCGGAGGGACACATACTGATCGAAGGACCCCCGGGAACCGGGAAGACGCTTACCGCCAGGCTGGTTGCCCTCTCTATAGGAGGTGTTTTCAAGAGGATCCAGGGTGTTCCCGACATGCTTCCAAGCGATATCACGGGCTCCTATTATTTCGATATAGCTAAGGGGGAGTGGATCTTCAGGGAGGGGCCTATATTCGCAAACATAGTGATGGTTGATGAGATAAACAGGATGACCCCTAGGACACAGAGCGCTTTGTTAGAAGCTATGCAGGAGGGTAGGGTCAGTGTTGAGGGTAGAACCCACCAGCTGCCAAAGCCTTTTCTATTAATAGCAACTCAGCTGAATGTTGGTGAGGATCTATACAGGCTCACGCCAAATCTTCTAGATAGGTTTGCCTATTCCTACAGAACATCCTATCCGGATGCTGAGACAGAGCTCAAGATCCTTGAGAGGATCGATGCTATAGAGGATGTTCTGAGAAGCAGCCAGGAGAGATCCTTAATAGGCCCAAAAGACATAGCCGAGACGCAGTCGGAGATCAGGAATGTCTATGTATCAGAGGCTGTTAGAAAATACATAGTGGATCTTGTGAACCATATTAGAGGCGGTAGGGATCTTCTTGTGGGCCCCAGCACAAGAGCAGCTGTATGGCTCTTAAAGGGCTCGAGGGCTCTGGCCTATCTAGAGGGGCTTGACTATGTAGCACCGGATCATGTTAAGGCCCTCGCCGGGAGTGTTCTAACACATAGAATTGTTCTGAAGCACGAGGCGGTGGTGAAAGGAATAAAACCAGGGGATCTTATTGATAGGGCTTTAAGAGAGGTTGAGGTAGCCAGGGTTTGAAGCTCAAGCTAACAGAGAAGGGGGTCTCGCTAACCCCTATAATGATCCTTGTTATGGTAGCTGCTATATATACCAGGGATCTTATCCTATGGGCTTCACTAGCATCAATACTAGCCCTATTCATAGGCGATGCTGTGCATATACTCATCAGAGGTAAAGAGAAATGCAGCTACACACTATCTGGAAGCGGGTCTGGAGAAGCTCTTGAGAGCAGCGCACTAACCTGGGAGAGGCAGGAGATCCGCGTGAGGATCGTTGGGTGCTCCTCGATAGAGTCGATAGAAGCATCGGAATGGCTGAAGACAGTCAGCCTAAGGAGGTTGGGTGAGCTTGAGTACGAGGCGATCCTCGCGGCGTTCTTCAGATCCCCTGGGATATATAGGGTGAGCGAGATCTATCTCGAGAGGAGGGGATTCCTAGGGCTATTCAAACTACGCCAGGCTCTGAGAATGTCGATAAGCTATAAGGTTCTGCCAGAGGCTGTCCACTGGATCCTCTATGGCCTCGAGATCCTGGGCATAGGGGCCCAGGCATTCATTGCCACCTATCACCCACGGGATGTATCGAGCCAGGTTTTCCAGAGCCTCTTAAAAAGAGCCTCTAGCGGTGAGTATCTCCTAAGCAGAGAGTACTCTCCGGGAGATACGCCTAGGAGGATTGATTGGAAGGCCACTGGCCGTAGGGGGAGGCTTGTTGTTAAGGAGTTTGGCGAGGATCTCGAGAATGGGGTGTCGCTGGTTGTGGATTATAGGTGTATAGGATTCTATACATGTGACTCTATAGCCTCCTCAGCTATATCGCTAGCTGTGTTTCTGACCGAAAATAGGATCCCAGTGGATCTTGTGTATGAGGTTGATTCCAACAGGGTATATAGGTTTAGAGATCCGGCAAGCCTATTGGCATATGTGATAGATAATGTTCTGGAGAGAAAGCTTGTAGACCCTGATCTGATCTCTCTCCACGAATACTCATCCCCCCTTGATATTAATAGCATCAGAGAGCTTCTAAGGAGGATCTCCGGAGCTGATCTAGAGCCACCGGCTCTAGGCGGGGCTGAAGGCGAGAACCCCTTAGAGCTTTTTAGCGGCTCAAGGGCTGGGGAGCAGGAGGTAGTGCTAATATCGATGCTGATCCACAGCGTGGATCGAGTTATAGATATGGCATCGACTCTGAAAAGCCTTGGCTCTAGGCTCTCCATAATAGCTCCTGAGAAGCCCTGGCTCGACTCAAGGGATCTTGAGGAGGCATATAGGATCTACTCAACAATGGATCTCGCGATCAAGAGGCTCAGAGATATGGGCGCCAATATCGTGCTCTGGAGCAGGCGGTGGGGTGAATCTGGTGGCTAGGCCTCGTGTTTTGATACCTCTTCTCCTCATAATCCTCAGCCTTCTATGCTTGCCCAACGCTCTTGGGCAGCGGGATCTCGATGCAGGTGTTGGGAGCATTATCAAGGATCTTGAGTATCTGCTGCAGGTGTTGGGAGCATTATCAAGGATCTTGGGTATCTGCATAGCAGGGGCGTTAACGTATCAGATCTCGTGGCGGCTCTAGACAGGGCTGTGGATCTCGCTTCGAGGGGTAACTATGCCGAGGCCAGCGTGATTGTAGATAGCGTTAGGGGTAATGTTTCTCTGTTGATGGGTGAGGCTGAGAGGATCTATCTTTATAATTCTATATATAGATATGGGTTGGCTGCCCTCATTCTCTCGCTACCCCTGCTCGTCTATCTATTCCTACCGAGGCTCTATCTGATGCTGTGGTTTAGGAGTAGGAGGAGGTGGGTTGTGAGGGTGGTGCGCCGTGCTGGCAAATAATGAGGTTTTTGCGGTTATACTAGCCCTGGTTGTGGTTGGGTCTGTGCTGGGGGCTGCGCAGCTCATAGCCCCAGGGGTTGGGGAGCCCTTCACGGCTTTGGGGCTTCTTAATGAGGATTGCTTGATAGGCCCCTACCCTAGGAGGGTTGTTAATAACAGCTACCTGGATCTCTGTGTCTATGTTTATAACCATATGGGCAGGCCTATCTACTACAAGGTTGTCTATAAGATCGGAGGCGTCGATGATCTCCCGACAAACGCTACCCCATCGAGAGCCCCTGTGATCAGCGAGTGGAGGGGGGTTCTAGGGGATAATGGTAATAAGACATTCAGGGTGTCTGTTAATGTTTACTCCAGATCTCTTCTAAGCAATGTCACGCTGATCTTCGAGCTCTGGATCTACAATACAGATAGGAACACCTGGGTCTATAACGGTATATGGAACCATCTCCACATCCAGGTGGTGCCCGGGACATGAAGAAGCATAGTGATCGAGGGGCAACGCTTGAGGAGTATGTTAGGAGCATTGCCCATAATGATAGCGATATCTATAGAGCTATCAGGACCGTCTATAGAGAGGTTGAGGAGGGGTCCGCGGAGCTCATAGACCCTGATCCCCCTAGAAGCTATGTGGAGTATCTCTCGAGGCCTGACTATAGCATGTGGCTCTGGACCTCGGCATCGATAGTGATCCTAACGTTGATCCTGGTACAGCTCACAGAGATCCTCCCGGCACTGGCTCCAGCGAGGTACGTGATCGGATCTATATATGTTCTCTTCATCCCCGGCTACCTGCTGGTAGAGGCCTTATATCCGTACGAGAGATCCCTATCACCTTTGGAGAGGCTCGCGCTCTCAATAGGATTATCCCTAGCCGTGGTTCCCCTCATAGGGTTGATCCTCAACTACACCCCGTGGGGTATAAGGCTCTGGCCCGTGGTGGCCTCACTAGCGATCTACGATGCCTCTATGATGCTAATAGCATCCTATAGAAAATACGGGATAGCTGTGTTGATGTTCAGGAGAGGGGTTCACGGTTGATAGACCTTGAAAATCTATAAAGGTCTATTAATCGTTTGGGCTTCATTAGGCTCGGTCCTTGCTCAGAGTAGCTCTAAGATTCTTCTTGAAGGCACTGGACTTGGGGATTACCGGTATCAGTCTCTTTGTATAATATGGCTTAAATATATTCCTATCGCCATCTTCGATCATGTAGAGG
>FWWM01007541.1_pt1 | contig 12283 bp, 9 predicted proteins | sample 2228351 | NCBI WGS metagenome assembly FWWM01 (sample SAMEA103939774, study PRJEB20133) | metagenome | reverse complement strand
GCACCGCGACCCGCCAAATCTGGTGGAGGTAAGCGGGATCGAACCGCTGACCTCTTGCATGCCATGCAAGCGCTCTCCCAGCTGAGCTATACCCCCGAAAAGCCCGGCATTATAGCCAGCGCGTGGTTGGCTGTAAAGGAACTCAGGCCGGATAACGGGCCAGGTGATCGCGAACCCGGCGCAGGACTTCGTCACGGCCCAACAGAAACATGACCGCGTCAATGGAGGGCGTCTGCGCCTCGCCGGTGAGCATCACCCGCAGCGGCATCGCGACCTTGGGCATCTTCAGATCATGCGCGGCGCAGGTCGCCTTGAGCAGCGCGCTGAGCGCCTCCCTGCGCCACTCCACGCTTTCCAGCCGCTGCGCCAGTTCGGCCAGCACCGGCTTGACCTCCGGTGTGAGGTGCTGGGCCCTGAGCGCCGCATGCGCTTCCAGCGGGCGGTAGAAATACACGGCCGCATCCGCGAGCTCCACCAGCGTGCCGACACGGTCCTTGAGCAGATCCACCACCTGGACCGGATCGGGCCCGCGCGCGGGATCACAGCAGTCCGCCGCCATGAAGGGGCGCGCCAGTTCCACAAGCCGCGCGCTGTCGGTCGATTTGAGGTATTGCTGGTTCACCCAGGTCAGTTTTTCCGGATCGAACTTGGCAGGCGAGCGACTGATCGCGTCGAGAGAAAACCATTCGACGAATTGGGCGCGCGAAAAAATCTCGTCGTCGCCATGGGACCAGCCCAATCGCGCCAGATAGTTCAGCAGCGCCTCGGGCAGGTAACCCTCGTCGCGGTACTGCATCACGCTCACCGCACCGTGGCGCTTGGACAGGCGCTCGCCATCATGGCCAAGAATCATGGGCACATGGGCATATTGCGGTATCGGCGCGCCCAACGCCTTCAGGATGTTGATCTGCCGCGGTGTGTTGTTCACGTGGTCATCGCCGCGGATCACGTGGGTGATACGCATGTCCCAATCGTCCACCACCACGCAGAAGTTGTAGGTGGGGGTGCCGTCGCTGCGCGCAATGACCAGATCGTCGAGTTCGGCATTGCTGACGACGATGCGGCCCTTGACCAGATCGTCGATGATGACCTCGCCGGCTTCCGGATTCTTGAAGCGCACCACCGGCTGCACGCCCGGCACCGCCGCCGCACCATGACGACAGCGGCCATCGTAACGGGGCTTTTCGCCCTTGCGGCGCTGCAGCTCGCGCATCGTCTCGAGCCGCTCCTTGCTGCAGTAACAGCGATAAGCGTGGCCGCTTTCCAGCAACTGTTGGATCACTTCGCGATAGCGATCCATGCGCTGCATCTGGTAGAACGGCCCCTCGTCGTAATCCAGATCCAGCCAAGCCATGCCGTCCAGGATCGCCTGCACCGATTCGGGGGTCGAGCGTTCCAGATCCGTGTCTTCGATGCGCAGAATGAACTGCCCGCCATGCTTGCGCGCGTAAGCCCAGGAAAACAACGCGGTGCGTGCGCCGCCGATGTGCAGGTAACCGGTGGGACTGGGGGCAAAACGGGTGCGGACCATGGCTGCGATCAAAAAGCCGTTATTCTACGCGAGCGGCGGCCCGCACGGCGAGGCGAAATTTGACCCGAAACAGGGGCCTATGGTTAAATTGCGCCTCCCTTTCAGGGGCGGTTAGCTCAGTGGTAGAGCACTGCCTTCACACGGCAGGGGTCGCTGGTTCGAACCCAGCACCGCCCACCATGCTCCACCTTCGAACGTCACACATCCCCGCCTGCCGTGTTCCGGCACCTCCACCCGATGGGCCGCCGCACTATGCGACCGGCAGCGGCCACCCCGCTCATTGGGGCAGACGGCCGGCCAGCAGGCTCGCCAGCGGCAACGGTGGCTTGATGATGTCCCCTTGAACGTAGTCGACACCAATCTCGCGCAGATGGGCGAGCACCCGCGGGGATTCGACGAATTCCGCAATGGTCTTCAATCCCATGACGTGCCCGATGTGGTTGATCGACTCCACCATGGCACGGTCCATGGGTTCGTTTTCCATGTCGCGCACGAAGGTGCCGTCGATCTTGATGTAATCCACCGGCAGGTTCTTGAGGTAGGTAAAGGAGGACAGGCCACTGCCGAAATCGTCGAGCGAGAATTTGCAGCCACGCCCCTTGAGCGTCTTGATGAATTCCATTGCCTCGGTCAGGTTGGTGATTGCCGCGGTTTCGGTGATCTCGAAGCAGATCCCCTCGTAGGGCACACGGTTGATGGCAAACTGCCGCTCGACGAAGGCCAGGAAATTCTCGTCGCACAGGGAGTGGCCGGACAAATTCACCGTGCACAGGCGCTTTCTGTCCCCGGGACCCTCCGGAAAGATCTGCCCGTAGGCAGAGAACGCAGCGGAGATCACCCAGCGGTCGAGAGAGGGCATGAGGTTGTAACGCTCTGCCGCCGGGATGAAGGCCATCGGCAACACCACCTGGGCCTCTTCGTCGATCAGGCGCAGCAACATCTCGTAATGGATCTCCCCGTCCGCTGTCGGCTGCAGTGGCGTGATGGGCTGCACGTACAGGCGCAGGCGGTTCTCCTCCATCGCCTGGGTGATCTGCGTCACCCACTGCATTTCCCCCCGCCGCCGCTGCAGTTCCACGTCACCGACCTGGTACACATGCACGCGGTTGCGGCCGCGGTCCTTGGCGGCATAGCAGGCCGCATCGGCCGAGCGCAGCAGGGCATCCAGGCTTTCGCTCTCGGCCGTGATCGGCACCAGGCCGATGCTCACGCCAATGACGAAGGTCTTGTCGCGCCAGACGAAGCGGAAGTCCTTGACGGTCTGACGCAGCACCTCCGCAATGGGCTGGGCCTGATCCGGCGGACAGTTCTCCAAAAGCACGCCGAATTCGTCCCCGCCCAGACGCGCCAGCGTATCACGCTCGCGCAGCTGGTTCTGCAGCAGCACGGCGAGCTGGCGCAGCAGTTCGTCGCCGGCCACGTGTCCGCAGGTGTCGTTGACGACCTTGAACTGGTCCAGGTCTAGATAGCACAAGGTGTGCAACTGGTGGTGCTCGCGCGCGCTGGCCAGCGCCCGCTCTACGCGCAGTTCGAACTCGCGCCGGTTGGGCAGGCCGGTGAGGTTGTCGTGGCTGGCCTGATAGGAGAGCCGCGCCGTGGCCTCGAGGATGCGATCCTGCAGATGCTCATGAGACTGCTTCATGGACGCTGCCATCGCGTTCACGCCCCGCTCCAGCTCGCGCAGCTCGCCGGCCGATTCCTCCGCCACGCGCGCGTCGAGGTTGCCGGCGCCGATCTCCTTCACCGCCTCTGCCAGGCGGAGCACCGGCTGGGTCACCTCGCGGCTCATGCGCGCCGCAAACAGGCCGGCCAGCAGCAGGCCGATTCCGGTGATGGTCAGGCTGTTGAGGATGAGCTGGTTCTTGCGCGCCAGGGTGCTCCTGCGGCTCATCTCCACATACACACGACCGACGGTCTTCAGGCGTTCACGCGGTGCAATCCCCCCGCTGGCGTCGATGTCCTCGAACTCGATCTGGGTGAGCTGGACCGGCGCACTGAAAACCAGGGTCTGTGGCGTTTCCGCCACCGCAAACCGCAGCCCCGCATGGGCATCGGAAACGGCAGGCAGGTGGCCGGGCGTGCCACTCGCCGCCAGCACCGTGTTGTCCAGGTCGGTGATCACCACCCAGTTCACGTCGGCCTCGCGCCGGGCCGCGTCGGTGAGATGCTGCAGGATCTCGCGGTTTGCCGAGAACACGCCGTATTCCGCCGCGGGCGCGAGCTGCCGCGCCACCGCCAGCCCCCGGTCACGCAGGGATTGCTCCAGATCCGCGATCCGCCCGTTGATCGCGTGGGTCGCCAGCACCACTGCGATCAACGCCGCCGGTGTGAGGGCCAACAGCAGCACGCGCCCCTTGATGCCCAACTGTTTCATGTCAGTCCTGCTCCGTTCCATTGCGCAGGTGCTCCAGCAGCGTGGCCTCATCATCGATGGTGAGACCAAGCGACCGCGCAACCTGCATGTTCACACTCACTGAAAAGTATTTCGGGTACTGTGCCGGGGCCATGCCCTGTCCTCGGAGGACCCGCAGTGCGATGTCCGCGGCCTGCTCCCCGAACTGCGCCGGTGTCGAGTACACGGCGGCAAGCGCACCGGCGGTGACGTAAGCCTTGGAATGGGCGATGAGGGGATCGCCGGCCCGATAGGAGGTGATCAGGACGCTCTGGATCGTGTTGCGGTTGTACACCAGTGGGTCCGGCACCACCAGCAGGACCACATCGCCGGCCAGCATCCGGTTGAGGGCAGGCACGATCTCGCGCTCGGCGGCGACTTCCTCCACCTGCAGCCGAAGTTTGAGCTCGGCCGCCGCCTGCCGCAGCGCCGGCAGGCGCTCGCGCGATTCCGGCCCCACCAGCACGACCACGTGGTCGCGCGTCGGCACCGCCAGCCGGATCAACTGCAGTTGACGTCGGAAGGGCTGATCGAGGTAGATCACCGACCAGGTGCGCGGGTCGCGCCGTCCGCTCTCGCGGCTCACCGCTTCGAAGGTCTGGCGGGGCACCAGGATGGACAGGGTCGGCACCGCCGCCTCGCGCGCGGCCAGCTGCATTGCGCGCGTACCGATGGCGATTGCCAGCTTGGCCTCGCCGCGCAGGGCGCCGAGCGCACGCGGATCGTCGCTGGCGAGCAGCAGGACGGGCTCGGCGGTGTGGGCGGCAAGGCGCGCGGTGAACGCCTGCGCGGCCTCCCGATAGGCGGGCCCCTCCTCGCTGGTGAGCAGCAGCACCTGCGCCTGTACCGGGCCGGCCAGGGACAGAGCAAACAAACCCGCCGCGACGGCCGCAAGGGCGCAAACGAACCGTAGCACGGCGGGCCTCATGGCGGCGTGGTCACAGGCGCTAGAAGCGCAGATGCAGGGTGAGGAAGGCACGCGTCTCGAAAACGTTATCCTCCCGCCATTCCAGATAGGGATTGAACAGGTTTTGCACCACCAGCGTTGCCTCCGCCTCGGTGCCCCCGATACGGAAACGTTTCGCCAGCCGCGCGTCCCAGCGCCGGTGATGCGGCAGGAAGTCACCGTCGCCCATGGGATACATCTCGCTCACGAAGTAGTAGCCAAGACTCGCCTCGAACCCTGCAGGCAGGCCCTGGGTGAACAGCACGCTGCTGATGTGGACGGGATGGGCCTCGAGAAGGTCTTCGGCGACGCCCTGATTCACCGCCGCATCTATGCGCATCTTCTGGTAGGAATGGGCCAGTGCCAGCTGGGTCTTGTCGTAACGCCAGCGCAGCTGGGCTTCGGTACCCTTGGCCGTCACGTCGGCTGCATTCTGAAACTTGAAATAGTTGGGCATCAGCCCGGTGGTCCGGACCGGGACAATGATGTCGCGAATGCTGTCGTAGTACAGACGCACGTCGCCCGACAGGCCGAAGCGGGGAAACGCCCAAAGGTAGGCCAGCTCACGGCTCAGGATGCGCTCCGGCTTGAGCGCATCATCACCGAAGAAATACGGCACCGTCAGGGTGCCCGGCCCAAACGGCACGTTCAGGGTAATCGAATAATGGCCCTGATCTTCCAGCACCGTCGGCGTACGCAGGGCCTTGGAGACACCGGCACGCAGGTGATGGCCGGGGGCCAGCCGATAGGTCAGGGCCAGCCGCGGCGACAGATCGCTGCCGGTGATGTCATTGTGTTCCCACATCGCCCCGGCGTTAACGGTGGTGTCGGGATGCGGACGCCACTCCAGATGAGCGAAGGCACGCTGCAGGCGGCTGGTCTGGGTTTGCCCTGTGCCCAGATAGAGCGGCGCGCGCACCCGGTCCACCCGCGCGCTCATCCCCCACACGGCGCGCAGGTGCTCGGCCCAGCTCTGATTGCGCTGCAGCTCCACCTCGAAGCGCTCCGAATCGAGATCATTGCGCAGAAGCGTGGGCAGGAACGGGATGCCGCCTTCGACGAAGGTGCGCGTCGTACCCTCTTCATGTGCGGCATTCCTGGTGTGGTAGGCCTGGATGGTCAGCTCGTCATCGGGACCATACGTCCGGGTCCAGCGCAGTTGCTGGTAGCTGCTGGACACCGCCTGGTCGTGCGGTACGTCGATATTGCTGTTGAAATAGCCGCGGCCGAAAGTGCCGCCGCTGTAGGCGGCCTGAAACACCAGGCTGTCGCGCTCATCGATGCGGTAGTCGCCGCGCGCATTGACGAAGCCCAGCCGCTGCGAGTCGTTGCGCGCCTCGAAGCCGTTGTTCTTCCTGTAACCTCCGGTCACCCGAAAGTCCCAGCCGCCCGCGTGGCCCCCATGGCGCAGGACGCCATCCGTCATGGCCGGGTCGCCCACCCGCGCCGCGAACAGCGTGCCAGGATCCTGCAAGGGATGGCGGGTAATGATGTTGATCACGCCGAGAAAGGAGTTGGCACCATAGGAGGCCGCATTGGGCCCGCGGGTCACCTCGATGCGTTCGATGTCCTCCAGTGCCACCGGCAGCATTGACCAAGGCACCTGACCGAACATGGGGTTGTAGACCGACATGCCATCGAGCAAGACCTGCACGCGGCCGAAGTAGCGGTTGTTGAGCCCGTGGCTCACCACCTGCTCGTTGCCCGCGAAGTGCGCCGCGTAGAAGCCCGGCACCAGGCGCAACACGTCGGCCAGATCCCGGAAGCCGGACCGGCGGATCATGTCGCGATCGATCACCGTCACCGCCGCCGGCGCCTCGGCGGGAGACTGCGCGAGCCGTGACACCGTGAGCACCACCGGCACCTCGCCGAGAAAATCCTGTTCCGACAGGCTGCCGGCGTGCGTCGTGCCCGCCACGCCGCAGCCCAGCGCGACACAAGCCGCCGCCCACTGCCAAGTTCTCACCCTCATGCCTGCTTCCACCGACCGATTTCGTTGCTTGAACTGGGAGAATGCGCCCTCATGCGTCCACTGTCTCCTGCCACAGGCAAGGGGCGTTGCGCTCGCGCGCCATGTCCGCCAGCAGGGCGTGGTGTGCCGCCAGCTCCTCGTCGCTGGCGCGCAGCACCCGGAGAGGCGCATTCGAGGCAGGTCCCGCCGCCGGGACCGCGGCCGCCGAGGCACCCAGATCGATCATCAGACTTTCCTGGCCGCGGGTCATCGCCAGATACACCTCGGCCAGCAACTCCGCATCGAGGAGCGCGCCATGCAGGGTACGGTTGGAATTGTCCACGCCGTAGCGACGGCACAGGGCGTCGAGGTTGTTTTTCTGTCCCGGATGCAGCTCGCGTGCCATTTTCAGGGTATCGACCACACCGGCGCAAATCTGCTCGATGGGGCCGCATTCGATCAGCGCAAGCTCGTGATTGAGGAAAGCGAGATCGAAGGGGGCATTGTGGATCACCAGCTCGGCGCCGGCGATGAACGCCAAAAACTCCGCGGCCACGTCGGCAAAGCGCGGCTTGTCCTGCAGGAACTCCAACGTCAGCCCATGCACCTGTTGGGCCCCCGCGTCGATGTCGCGCTCGGGATTGAGATAGCGATGGAAATGGTTGCCCGTCAGCCGGCGATTGACCAGCTCCACCGCCGCCACTTCGATGATGCGATGCCCCAGCCCGGGCTCCAGGCCCGTCGTCTCCGTATCGAGGAAAATCTGCCGCATCTGTCGTTTCGTGAAATCAGAGCGTGTGCTCGGCGCAACCGCGATTGGCCAGCGCGTCCGCACGTTCGTTGCCATCATGACCCGCGTGTCCCTTCACCCAGACCCACTCGATCTCATGGCGTGCGGCCAGGGCATCCAGGGTACGCCAGAGGTCCTCGTTCTTGACCGGTTTCCTGTCGGCGGTGTTCCAGCCACGGCGCTTCCAGTTCCCGATCCACTCGCTGATGCCTTTCTGCACGTACTGGGAATCGGTGTGCAGTTTCACCCGGCAGGGGCGTTTGAGGGACTCCAGGGCACGGATCACCGCGAGAAGCTCCATGCGGTTGTTGGTGGTGGCGGGCTCGCCGCACCATAACTCCTTTTCCTGCGTGCCATAGCGCAGCAGCGCACCCCAGCCCCCCGGTCCGGGATTCCCCTTGCATGCACCATCGGTATAGATCTCCACGTTCGGCAGCGCATCAGGCACAGGCACGCTCCTCGTCGTGCACCCGTTGATGGGCCTCCTGCTGCGCCGCAGCGGCGAAGCGCTTCTGGGCGGCCACTCGCTCCTGCCACTTGGGCATGATGATGCGCATGCCGTGCACGCGCTTCTTCGCGAGCAAAAAATAGACGCCGCCCGCGAGGGGCCACCAGCGGTCGCCAGCCGCCTCCAGGAAGGCGAAACGCTCGCGCCAGCGCTCGCTCTCGAGCGGCGGTGCATAGCAGGCGAAGCGCCCGCCGGCGACCTCGAAGTTGAGCAAGGCAAGCCAGTCCTTCAGGCGCGGCAGGCCGATGAAGCGGCCGCCCCAGGGAAACGTCCCTTGTCCGCGTCGCATGAGGCGGCAGGCACCCCACAGGCTGATCGGGTTGAAGCCGGTGAGCAGTAGATGCCCCTCGGGGATCAGCACACGCTCCACCTCACGCAGGATCTGGTGCGGGTGTGCGGAGAACTCCAGCACATGGGGCAACACCACCAGGTCGATACTCTGGCTGGCAATCGGCAGCGCTCGTGGATCGCAGGGCAGCCGCGCCGGGGCCGGGCCCGCCGTGAGACGAAACGGCATGCGGCTCGCGCGCAGGAGGTCCAGCTCGGGCAGCCCCAGTTGCAGTGCATTGAAACCGAAGATGTCGTACACGGTTTCGTCGCAGTACGCCTGCTCGCGTGCCGCGACATAGGCACCGAGGCTGGTGGAAAGCCACTCATGCGCATTGACCGTTGACAAGGTTTGCCTCCCGCTCAACCATTGGAGAATGTTCGAGGTCGTCCCCGTCCCCGCATTCGAGGACAACTACATTTGGCTGCTGGTGCGCGGCAGCCACGCCGTCGCCGTCGATCCCGGTGATGCGCAACCCGTGTTCGCCCACCTGGCGCAGCACGCGCTGACCCTCACCGCGATCCTGTGCACCCACCATCACGGGGATCACGTCGGCGGCAACCGCGCACTCATTGCACGCTTCCCGGTGCCGGTGTACGGCCCGGCTGCGGAACCCATTCCCGCACTCACCCACCCCGTGCAAGACGGCGACACCATTGCGCTGCCCGAACTCGATGCACGCTTCGAGGTGATCGGCGTCCCCGGCCACACCGCCGGCCACGTGGCCTATTATGGCGCAGGGTGTCTGTTTTGTGGCGACACCCTGTTCGCCTGCGGCTGCGGGCGGCTGTTTGAAGGCACGCCGGCACAGATGCATGCCTCGCTCGCGCGCCTCGCCGCTCTGCCCGATGACACCGCGGTGTACTGCGCGCATGAATACACGCTGGCTTCGCGCAGGCGGTGGAGCCCGCGAACCGTGCCCTGCTCGAACGCGCGCAGCACGCTCGCGCCCTGCGGGCCACACATCGCCCCACCCTTCCTTCCACGCTCGCGCTCGAGCGGGCCACCAATCCCTTCCTGCGCTGCGGGGTGCCCGACGTCGTCGCCGCCGCGAGCCGCCGGGCGGGCGTTCCGCTCACCGACCCGGTGGCAGTGTTCGCGACGATCCGGGAATGGAAGAACTGCTTCCACTAAGGCAGGCCCTGGCCGCCAGCGGCGCCTCACCGCATTGCGCTTTAATGAAGAATCATGTTGACGGATAAGCAGTTACATCATTAACATGCACCAGCTTCTCGATTCGGGAGACAAAGGACCATGCCCTGCCGCCCCACCCAAGCCCCGTGGATAGCGGTGGCGCTGTATCTCGCCGGCAGTCTCGCTGCTCCCCTCCATGCTGCCGACGGCGCCCTGATTCCGGTCGCAGCCGTCAGTCTGGCCGAACCGCCGACGAGCAACCCGGTCCGACCCGCACCCGTCCCGGGGCATGCGACACAGGCGGCGCACGGCGCCGATGGGGATGGCATCGCGTCCATCATCAGCATCGAATCGCCGCCGGATTCCGCGCTTCCGCTGCTGAGTGCCGGCGATGCGCAGGGCGATCCGCGCCACGACCTATGGGCGCGCATCCGCGTGGGCTTCGCCCTGCCGGAACTGGATTCCCCGCTGGTGGCGGAAAACCTCGAGTGGTACCGCAACCGGCCCGACTACGTTGCGCGCATGCTCGAGCGCAGCAGGCGTTACCTCTACTACATCGTCGAAGAGGTGGAGCGGCGTGGCATGCCCACCGAGATCGCGCTGCTGCCGATGGTGGAGAGCGCCTTCAACCCCAAGGCGCTCTCCACCGCTAAGGCTGCCGGCCTGTGGCAATTCATCCCCTCCACCGGCCGCCACTTTGGCCTGCAACAGAACTGGTGGGCGGATCACCGCCGCGAGGTCATGGCCGCGACCCACGCGGCACTCGACTATCTGCAAAAGCTGTATGGCATGTTCGGCAGCTGGGAGTTGGCACTCGCCGCCTACAACTGGGGCGAAGGCTCGGTGGCGCGTGCGATCGCACGTAACCAGGCGCGGGGCGAACCGACCGATTACCTTAGCCTGAACATGCCCAACGAAACGCGCCATTACGTGCCGCGCCTACTGGCGGTACGCGCGCTGATCGAACATGCCGATGCCTACGGCATCCCGTTGGGTGTGCTGCCCAATCGTCCCTATTTCGCCCAGATCACCATCACCCAACACATCGATGTCGCGCTCGCCGCGCGTCTGGCCGAGATCACGGTCGAAGAGTTCGTTTCGCTGAATCCCCATTACAACCGGCCGGTGATCCACGTCAAAGGACCCACCACGCTGCTCTTGCCCGTGGACAAGGTGGAGGTTTTTGCCCAGAACCTGGAGGACTACGACAAGCCGCTGACCTCCTGGCGCCCCTACCAAGGAAAGCGGGGCGAGAAGCTGGCCACCATCGCTCGGCGCCATGGCATTTCGGTCGAGCGTCTCAAACAGGTCAACGGCCTGTCACCGAAGAGCCGACAGCTCGGTGCCGACCAGCCGCTGCTGGTGCCCGGCAGCGCAGACGCCGAGGCGCTCGCGCGCGTGGCTTTCAGTGAGGTGAAGACGACCGCCCCGGCGGCGGCCCGCACGTACACCGTGCGCCGTGGCGACACCCTACTCGCCATCGCCCGTCGCCACAGCGTGGACGCGGCACAGCTGCGGGCCTGGAACGGCCTGAAATCGAACCACCTTGCGGTCAACCAGAAGCTCTATCTCGAGCCGCGCAGCATCGCCGCGCCGCAACGTGCGAGTGTACAACGGACGGCTGTCGCCAAGACCAAGCGCTACACGGTGCGCCGCGGCGACACCCTTTACGCCATCGCCCGGCGTTTCGAGGTGGAGGTCGCGGATCTATTGCGCTGGAACCGCCTCTCCGCCAGGTCCACCCTCAAGCCCGGCCACACCCTCACCATCCGCCTCGCCAGCAACTAGCCCGTTTGCCCGCTGGTAAACAGGTGACAGTGCACCGTGCGTCCCTCCACCATCGCGGCGACGGGATAGGTCCTGCGGCACATTTCCATCGCTCGCGGGCAGCGCGGGTGGAAATGGCAGCCCGCCGGCGGATGCGCCGGCGACGGCATCTCGCCCGACAGGCGGATGACCTCGCGTCCGCTGCCGCGCTCGATGCTGGGCACCGCGGACAACAGGGCCTCCGTATAGGGATGGCGCGGGGACCGCAAGACCGTTTCGACCGGGCCGTGCTCCACGATGCGCCCGAGATACATCACGGCCACGTCGTGCGCCAGATAGCCCACCACGGAAATGTTGTGGGTGATGAACAGATACGACAGCCCGTGATCCGCCTGCAGGCGTTTTAGCAGATTGAGGATCTGGGCCTGCACCGAGACGTCCAGCGCACTGGTCGGCTCGTCGCACACGATGAGGCGCGGGTTCACCGCCAACGCCCGGGCAATGGCGATGCGCTGCCGCTGCCCGCCGGAAAACTCGTGCGGATAGCGATGTTTGACGTCGGGGGGAAGCCCCACCTCGGCGAGCAAACGATCGATCGCCGCCTGACGGCCTGCCGCACTGTCGCCCGCCTTCAGGGCGATCATGCCCTCCTCCAGGATCTCGCCGATCATCATGCGCGGGTCGAGGGAGGCAAAGGGATCCTGGAACACGATCTGGAACGCCGCGCGCCGCGCACGCAGCGCGCCCGGCGTCAGCGCCGCGAGATCCTCGCCGGCAAACCACACCGACCCTGCGGTGAGTGGCAGCAGACGCAGGATCCCCTTGCCCACCGTGGTCTTGCCGCAGCCGGATTCCCCCACAAGCGCGAGCGTGCGCGCCACCGGAATGTCCAGGCTTACCCCATCCACCGCCTTGACGTAACCCACGGTGCGCTGG
>FWWM01001819.1_pt1 | contig 12283 bp, 9 predicted proteins | sample 2228351 | NCBI WGS metagenome assembly FWWM01 (sample SAMEA103939774, study PRJEB20133) | metagenome | reverse complement strand
CGAGGAAAGCGGCGGGTGTTTCCTGACAAGATTGGAGTGCACCCTTGAGGAAACGTGTGCATGCAAACGTTGTCAAGGGGTGAAGAAAGGCATCCGCAGATTACGCAGATTACGCAGATGTTTTTGGCGTTGCGGCATTTGGCGAGGAAAGCGGCAGGTGTTTCCTGACAAGATTGGAGTGCACCCTTCGGTTTCCTCATACCGGACTCTGGTCGGCCTTGCCAGGCAGAGCCTGGTCGCACAGAACTCCGTATCGCTGTGGTCGGCACACCAGGCCGAGCCTGGCGGTACAAGATCAAGTGTCAGGACGGCAGTTGAACATCTGTCAGGATGGCAGTTGAACACCTGTTGGGACGGCAGTTGAATTGCCGTCCTGACAGTCGGCACACCAGGCCGAGCCTGGCGGCATGGTGGCACAAGTCTCTGACTGGCGAAGGCTGGCAAATGGGTGTGTCCCAATTGTGTCGGGATTTTGGGGACAAGTCAGGCGGTAGAGGGGAATGCGGCCCAGGTCTCTTTCCAGGCGTCTTTGCCACTCATGCTTCAGGGGCCAGGCCGGGATTGTCTCCGTTTGACCGGGTCATCTGCATGGGAAGCGGTTGGGAGGACCGCCGTTCCCTCTCGATTTTACCCCAATATCACCCATCCACCATGCTCCCCCTCCCCCGACGTTTTTGGGACACACCCCTGGCAAATCAGAGATTTGCCTCACGGCCGGGTATAACGGGTATAATTGCAAAGAAGCGCGGTTTACAGGCACAGGCAGAGCGTCATGCGATCGTTTTTTCGCAGGCTGAATGAATGGCGAGATCAGGGGGGAGCGTTTCGTCCATTTCGACGCCTGAACGTTTCCAGGCGTCTGGTGTATCTGACGGCATCTTTGATTGGGTTGCCTTCGATTATCTGGACGATGGAGGTGAACAGCCATTCGGTGTTCTGGCAAGTGGCTTATGGGGGATTGCTGGTGTGCCTGGTGATCTGGTCAGTGGCTCTGTTTCATCCAAGGGTGTCTTTGCGTCACATCGAGCGTTTCGTGTTGATCGTGATCCTGGCCTTCACTTTCAGCAAGCATGTATATTTGCTCTATTTTTCTGATCTGGATGGTGCGTCCTGGATATGGGAGATGCAATCAGTTTACTGGTCGTTAGCCATCGGGTTTGTCATAGCGTATATTCTGTTTAATCGCAAGGTGGCATTGGTCTTGTGTTGGGGGATAGTCTTTTTGTGGTTGCTGGTGGCTCTGCCGCAATTGAGTTCTCTGGAAAAGGGGATATGGCGCGAGTTTTTCCGCTTGGAGGTTCGTCTGGCGGTGATGGCGCTGGTCCTTCTGTTCCTGGCGCAGGCGAAAGATGATCTGGTGAAAACGCAGGCTCGGGTTTCGCAGGCTGAAATGCTAGCCGATCGAGATGCTCTGACCGGTCTGTATAATCGCCGGGCAGCCGCCCGTCTGATCCAGGAGAGCCTGGAGAGCGGAAAAGCCTTTTCTTTGATTGTAGTAGACATCGATCATTTCAAGAAGATTAACGATACGCATGGCCACGGGGTGGGAGATCGGGTGTTGCAGGATGTGGCCAGTTTTTTGCGCAATCATCTACGCGGAGAGGATGTGGTCGGTCGCTGGGGTGGGGAGGAGTTTGTCATTCTGCTATTCGGTGAAGATGTTGAGACCCATCAACAAACGGCTGAACGTCTGCGCAGCGAAATAGAACGCACATCCATGTTCGGCCAGCTGGTGGTGTTGCTCTCGCTAGGCGGCACCATGCGCCTGGAGAGCGATACGCTCGAGAGCCTGTTTGAGCGCGCCGATGGGGCACTGTATCAGGCCAAGCGCCTGGGGCGTAATCGGACGGAGTGGATATGAGTGATTGAGACCACTGTTGGGACGGCAGTTCAACTGCCGTCCCAACAGGTTGACACCGAGAGCACGGAGATTCCTGATTTCTGCGTGCTCTGCGATCTCGGTGGTGGAACAACCTTTTTGCAGTAGAGTCCTGGATTGCCTATGGGATGGTTATTTGGCCTGGAGAGACTCCTGGAGCACGCGTTGCACAGCCCGCAGCAGAACGCCGCGCTGTTCAAAGCCGGTTTCGCTCAGATCGGGAATGGCCAGATACAGACGTTGACGGCAACGCGCTAGCAGACCGCGAACCAGGCGCACCAGGGCCTGAATCTCTACCTGAACTTCATCCGCATCGGTCCACAGGCGGCCTGGAGGCCAGTGCCGGCTGAGCACGTAAGGTTGGGTGAGGGGTTGAGCGATGCGTTCTACCCATCCAGCTGAACCGGGGTCGAGCCAGAACTGCACGCTGACTGGCTGGTTCATCATCAGGAAGGTGTAGGCCGGCGCCACCAAGACGGCTTCGACCTGCGGCGGAGTTTGCCAGGCTTCGAGATATTGTGCGGCGATTACACCATCTTGTAGCAGGGAAAGGTATTCGCGGCCCAGGGTCAATTCGTCGGTGGGGGCGTCTTCGGTTTCTTCCAGGGTGTGGCGGAATTTTTGCACCGATTCGATCAGGCTGGCGGCTACGCGAACGGCGTCCAGGTTGGTGTGAAAGCCAAACCCCGGTTGTGAGAGCACCTCGCCAAACAGTTTGCGCCAGAAGTGATCCAGGGGTAGAGGGGGGGTCTGGCGATAGGCAAGCAGCCAATTGCGCAGCGCGGTGTAGCGTTCGCCCAGGGCGTAGGTGATCCGCTCTTGCATGGCTGGTCCGATGGTTTCAAACGGGGAGAGGCGCAAGTCACGTGGGCGGTAGACGATCTCGGCCAGGAGTTTGGCTCGCACCAGGTCTGTCTGCAGGGCGATCAGAAAGGCATAAGCCACATCGAAGTAGGTAGGGTGGATGTCCCAGGCAGGATGGGCCAGGGCCGCCAGGGTCACCAGAGCCTGAGAGGCAGGTTCATCGCGTAACGCGCGAGAGGGGCGATGCGAACGCCAGGGGATGCCGGCCTGTTCCAGCCGCTGGGTGATGGCAAAGCGCAGGGAGTCAGAGAGGTAGGGAGCCAGAATGACGATCTCAGAGGCCGGCAGGGAGTCTTCCCTCAGCAGACGAGCAATTTCGACCACCACAGCGTCGAGCAGTTCCGGATAGTAGCGAGCGCTGAGCAGGAAGAGCGCGTCTTGAAAAGAGGGTTGGTCAGGGGGTGGGGACGAAGGAAGGGGGATCAGGGCGCGTTCCAGGGAAGTGGCCAGGGCTTGCAGGGCAGGAGGGGTGACCAGAGAGCGCTCCAGGGTGAGGGTTTGGGAGCAACTGGCTTGCAGAGAGGCGGCGGTAACCGGGTCTCCGCCCAGGAATTGACGGTAGCCACCGCCTTCGTCGTAGATCAGCAGTGCCGAATCGAAGTGGGGCAGCCATTCCCGCATCAGGTCATGGGCACGCGGCACATCTTCCTCGAGATTGTCGTAGATCAGGTGACGATAGGTGCGGATCAGGTAATGGCGCACCAGCGGATCGGGCCAGAGAACATTCAGGAAGACCTCCACCTGGAGGGAGAAGTCAAGCAGGTTATGTTCCAGGCAATACTGTCGGAACAGGGTAGCGCAGGTTTGGGCATCGGCATAAATTCGGAATTGGGCCGGGTCGCCGGTCCAGGCGGAGGAGAGCCGTTCGCCGATCTCTCGATAGTCAAAGCCGACGACAGCCGCCTTGTTCAGATTATCCAGGATTTGTGCGTACAGGCGGTTGCGGTCTATGGTGATGGATGGAAACAGGGTTCCCTGCTCGAGTTTCGGGCGGACGAGGTGCGCCATATAGTATTGGGCAGTTTCCAGGGTGAGGAAGGTGGGAGGACGGTCGGGATGATAGAAGCCAGCCCGTTCGGCGGCCAACGGCCAGAAGAGTTCGCAGGTGCGACGGGCCAGCCCACCCAGGGTGGCAAAGGTCACCTGGCCGCCGGCGAAGCCCGCCGAGAAGATGGCCTGGCGGTAGGGCGTTTGCAGAGTCCGCTGGGGGGTGAGGATCAGCAGGGACTCGGCCGGCAGGCCAGAGGTCAGGAGGCGAAGCGCCCGGGCGATGGCGGCGGTGGTCTTGCCGCATCCGGCCGGTCCACGCACGAAGAGGGGAGTCTCCAGGGGGGTCTCCAGAATCAGGCATTGTTCGGAGGTCAGGTCGAAGGTCATCGTGGGGGATTATAAACGCCTGTCCTGGTTTTGTGGCAGAGATGTCTGACCGTCCGTTGGGTCAGGTGGGGCGGAAGACGGGCAAAAAATGCTGCGCAAAGGGTTGACAGATGGTCAGAGGCTGGTACAATACGGCTCAATGATAGTCACTGTGTCCTTGCCTCGCTCCCGTCGTCCTAAGCCCACTTCTCGCCGAGAAGGCGGGTGGTTTGGTTTTGGGCGGCGATGTTGAGGCGATCGATCCGCAACGTGCATCCAAAACGACCCCTCCTTCTCGGAGGGGTTGTTTTTATTTCACTTCAGGAGAAGCGTATGCCTAAATCCAAACCCTCGGTCAAGAAGGTGGTCCTGGCCTATTCCGGCGGCCTGGACACGTCGGTGATCGTCCCCTGGCTGCGGGAAAACTATGGCTGTGAGGTGATCTGTTTTTGCGCCAACCTGGGCCAGAAGGACGAGAATCTGGAAGGCCTGGAGGCGAAGGCCCTGCAGAGCGGCGCCAGCCAGTTCATTTTGCGGGATGTGCGGGAGGAGTTCGTCACCGACTATCTGTTCCCGATGTTGCGCGCCGGGGCGGTATATGAGCATAAGTATCTGCTGGGGACTTCGGTGGCGCGTCCGCTGATCGCCCGACATCTGGTGGATATTGCCCATCAGGTGGGGGCCGATGCAGTGGCTCACGGTGCCACTGGCAAGGGGAACGATCAGGTGCGCTTTGAGTTGACTGTGATGGCCCTGGATCCGCGCCTGACGATCATCGCTCCCTGGCGAGAATGGGAGATCCGCTCACGGGAGGACGCCATTGCCTATGCCGCAAAGCACAATGTGCCGGTAACGGCTACGATCAAATCCATCTATAGCCGCGACTCCAACCTGTGGCATCTATCGCACGAAGGCGGCCCGCTGGAAGACCCGTGGAACGAACCCGAGGAGAGCATGTTTCAGATCTCCACTTCTCCGGAGAACGCGCCGGATGAGCCGGAATATGTGGAGATCGAGTTTGAGAGCGGCACGCCCGTGGCGGTCCATGGAGAGAGGTTGGGGCCGGTGGCTCTTCTGGAGCGCCTGAACGCTCTGGGGGGCGCGCACGGAATCGGGCGCGTGGACCTGGTGGAGAATCGCCTGGTGGGGATGAAATCGCGAGGAGTGTATGAGACGCCCGGTGGCACGATCCTGTACTATGCCCATCGCGATCTGGAATCACTGGTGCTGGATCGGGAGACGGCTCACTTCAAGGAAATGATTGCCATCAAGTATGCCGAACTGGTGTATTACGGCCTGTGGTTTACCCCGCTACGCGAGGCCCTGGATGCCTTTGTGAATGCCACCCAGGGGCCGGTTACGGGCACGGTGCGATTAAAACTCTACAAGGGGAACATCATCAGCGCCGGGCGCAAGTCGCCGTTCAGTCTGTATCGCGAGGATTTCGCCACGTTTGGTCAGGAAGATGTCTATGACCAGAGCCATGCCGAAGGATTCATCCGCCTGTTCGGCCTTTCGCTCAAGGTGCGCGCCCTCAACGGTTTGCCTGTGGCCGGCATGGACCTGCCCAAGCCGGATTACTCACGCTTCAAGCGCGATTGAAGGGGGTGGGGCATGACATTGTGGGGTGGCCGTTTTTCGGGCACGATGGATGAGCAGGCCTGGCGCATGAATGCTTCGCTGCCCGTGGATCAGCGCCTGGGCGAGCAGGATGTGCGCGCTTCCATCGCCTGGGCAGGGGCTTTGCAGCGGGCTGGCGTGCTCGCCGAACAGGAGTATGAAGCGATTCGCAATGGGCTGGAAGAGATCGGTCGGGAACTGAGAGAGGGGCGTTTTGTCTTTGTCGAGTCGGATGAAGATATCCATACGGCCGTGGAGCGACGCCTGGGCGAGTTGATCGGCCCGCTGGCAGGTAAGCTGCACACCGGGCGTAGCCGCAACGATCAGGTGGCGACCGATTTTCGCCTGTGGTTGCTGGAGACTCTGCCCCAGGTGCAACAGGCAATCGGGGGATTGCAGACCACCCTGATCGCTCTGGCCGAGCGCCATCTCACCACGATCATGCCCGGCTATACCCATCTGCAACGTGCCCAACCGGTCACCCTGGCCCACTGGCTGATGAGCCATTTCTGGCCGCTGCATCGGGATCGACAACGCCTGGCGGATCTGCGCAAACGGGTGGCCATCCTGCCCCTGGGATGTGGAGCCCTGGCCGGGAGCGGATTCGCGGTGGATCGGCACTGGCTGGCTCACACCCTGGGCTTCGATGCGCCGGCAGCCAATAGCCTGGATGCAGTGGCGGATCGGGATTTTGCCGCCGAGTATCTCTTCTGCGCGGCCATGCTGGGCGTCCACCTGAGCAAATTGAGCGAACAGATCGTCCTGTTTACCACCGCCGAATTTGGCTTCTTCACCCTGGACGATGCGTTTGCCACCGGCTCCAGCCTGATGCCGCAGAAGAAAAATCCTGATCTCTTTGAACTGGCGCGCGGCAAAGCCGGGGCATTGATCGGTCTGTTGACTGGCCTGCTGACCACTCTCAAGGGTCTGCCTTCGACCTACGATAAGGACTTGCAGGAGGATAAGGCACCGGTCTTCCAGGCAACCGATATTCTGTTGACTGTGCTACCGGTGCTCTCCGCAGCCCTGGCAAGTATGCAGGCTCACCCGGATCGCATGCGGGCGGCTATGGATGCGACCCTGCTGGCAACCGATCTGGCGGATGCGCTGGTGCGCCAGGGCATGCCGTTCCGTCAGGCTCACGCCACGGCAGGAAAGGCGGTGCGCCTGGCGGCTGAGAAAGGCGTCGCCCTGGACCGGCTTTCCCCTCAGGACTGGCAGGCCTGTGGTGTGACCAGCGTGGATGTGCAGGCGGTGTTCGATCCGCAGCAGTCGGTGGAGCGACGCGCTGTCTTCGGCGGGACAGCCCCGCAGGCGGTCCAGATGCAGATCGCTTATGCAAAGGAGGTGATGCAGGAAGTGAACGGTCAGGTTTGATTGACGGGTATATGATGGATCGTTCCGGTGCATGTCCATGAACCTGTATGCCAGGCCGGATGCTCCCTGGCGTAGACAACCCTATTTGCCTAATCTCTATTTTTCAGGAGGATAAGCCATGACTACAACAACCTGTCCCGAATGTGCGGCGGAGATCACCCTGGAGGCCTCAGTGGAAGTGGGCGAGATCGTGGTCTGCCCGGATTGCGGAGTAGACCTGGAGGTGACCGATCTGGAGCCCCTGACGCTGGACCTGGCACCCATGGAACAGGAGGATTGGGGGGAGTGATCGGCGCGATAAACGCAGAGAGGCGGAGCTTCAGAGTTGCGGATGTAGAAAGAGATCAACACACAGAGACATGGAGTCGCTGGATTGGCTTTTGACTCTATGTCTCTGTGTGGACACCTTGCCGGAGGAGAACCGTTCATGCAACGTCGTCTGAAAATCGGTGTGTTGTATTCGCGCTTACGGGTCGAGGAGAAGTGGATCTTCGGCGCCATGGAGAAGCGCGGAATTGATTATGAGCGGTTGGATGATCGAGAGATCCATTTTGATTTGTCGAATTCATCCGATTGGCAAACCTTTGATGCCGTGTTAGAGCGGTCCATCAGTTACACCAACGGTCTGTACGCTTTGCGGGTGTTAAACGCATTTGGAATCCCCACCGTCAACACAGCTCAGGTTGCCGAAGTGTGTGGGGATAAGTTGATGACCTCAGCCGCCCTGGTCAAAGCAGGAGTGCCTCAACCGCGTAGTGCCGTGGCTTTTTCCCCTGAATCGGCTCTGGAAGCCATTGAAACCTTTGGTTACCCGGTGGTGATCAAACCCGTTGTGGGCTCCTGGGGACGTTTGCTGGCCAAGATCAACGATCGCGATGCGGCTGAAGCAGTGCTGGAACACAAGGCCATGCTGGGATCGGTGCAACACTCGGTGTTTTACATTCAAGAATACATCGAGAAACCAGGGCGCGACATTCGGGCCATTGTGATCGGAGATCGAGTGGTGGCGGCTATGTATCGCAAGTCCGAACACTGGATCACCAACACTGCCCGGGGCGGACAGGGCGAACTCTGCCCGATCTCCCCCGAGATCGAAGACCTGTGTCTGCGGGCGGCTCAGGCAGTCGGAGGTGGCGTGCTCGGCGTGGACCTGATTGAGCATCCCGAACGGGGCTACCTGGTGAACGAGGTCAACCACACGGTGGAATTTCACACGCTGCAACCAGTGAGTGGGGTGGATATTGCCGATGCGATCGTGACCTATGTGATGAAGGTGGCAACTGGTCAGGTGTCTTTGCCGGTTCGGGAGGTGGTATGACCGTTTCTGTCTCGATTGTGGGTGGTTCAGGCTATACCGGTGGCGAGTTGTTACGCCTGTTGCTCGGGCATCCTGGCGTGGAAGTGCGCCAGGTCACCTCTCGTTCTCATCTGGGGGAATACGTATATCAGGTCCATCCCAACCTGCGCAAGCGCACCTCATTGAAATTCAGCGATCCAGACCAATTGCAAGCGGTAGATGTCTTGTTCCTGGCCCTGCCGCATGGGGAGGCGCAGAAGCGCATTGCCGAATATGCCGCGTTAGCCGAACGCATCATTGATCTCTCCGCCGATTTTCGTCTGCGCAGCCCTGCTGAGTACGAGAAGTGGTATGGGCAACCCCATGCCGCGCCGGAATGGCTGGAGCGGTTCGTCTATGGACTGCCCGAACTACATCGTCAGGAAATCCGCTCGGCTCGATATGTCAGCGGGGTAGGGTGCAACGCCACAGCCGCCAACCTGGCGCTATGGCCCCTGGTGAACGCCAACCTGATTGAGACCGACCTGCCAGTATACATCGAAGTCAAAGTAGGCTCTTCAGAAAGCGGTGCCGAAGGAAATATCGGATCGCATCATGCCGAGCGGGCAAACGTGATCCGCACCTTCTCCCCCTTCGGGCATCGCCATACCGCCGAAGTGATCCAGGAAACGGGCCTGACGCGCGTCGCCCTGACGATGACCGCCGTGGACCTGGTGCGGGGCGCGCTGGCCACTGTCCACGCTCAGGCGCGACCGGGGGTGACCCTCAAAGACCTGTGGAAGGCATATCGTGCTGTGGCCAACGAGAACCCATTTGTGCGCGTGGTGAAGGAACAGCGCGGCATCTATCGCGTTCCCGAGCCCAAGATCGTGGCCGGATCAAATTATGCTGACATCGGCTTTGATCTGGACGAAACCAGCGGACATGTGGTCTCGATCTGCGCCATTGATAACTTGATGAAAGGCGCAGCCGGCTCAGCGGTTCAATGTCTGAACCTGATGATGGGTTGGGACGAAACCCTAGGCCTAGAATTCCCTGGCTTGCATCCGATTTGAGAGGTGGCATATGGCTGACCATGGGATGATGGTGGTCAAGGTCGGTGGAACTGAAGGCGTGGACTTTACGGCCATCTGCCAGGACGTGGCGGCTCTGCTGGCGGCGGGAAGGCAATTGGTGCTGGTCCATGGCGGATCCGCCGAAGCAAATGCTCTGGGCGCGGCCCTGGGCGCTCCGCCGCGCTTTATCACCTCGCCTTCCGGATATACCTCGCGCTACACCGATCGCAAGACCCTGGAGATCTTTCTGATGGCTGTGCGGGGAAAGGTCAACGCCTTGCTGGTGGAGCAGTTGCAGGCCCTGGGCGTAAACGCCTTCGGCCTTTCTGGCCTGGATGGCCGCCTGATGATGGCTTCGCGAAAAGAGGCCATTCAGAGCATAGAAAACGGCAAGCGCAAGGTGATCCGGGATGATTACACCGGTAAGATCGAGCAGGTGAACGCAGCGCTATTGCACGCCTTGCTGGACCTGGGATGCTTGCCGGTGGTTGCGCCAGTGGCAGTCAGCCCCAAAGGAGAAGCCCTCAACGTGGATGCCGACCGGGCCGCGGCCATGATCGCCGCAGCGCTAGGTGCAGAAACGCTGATTTTGCTCACAGCCGCGCCCGGGTTGATGGAACGCTTCCCAGATGAAAGCAGTGTGATCCGCTCGTTACCGGCGGCTCGCCTGGAGGCCGCTGTGGAGATGGCGCAGGGTCGGATGAAGAAAAAAGTGCTGGGCGCCAGCGAAGCCTTACAGGGTGGCGTGAAGCAAGTGATCATCGCCGATGGCCGGGTGCAGGCTCCGATCTCCAGGGCCTTACAGGGCGAAGGGACAGTGATTGCATGACGAAACCAGGCGCAGGTCAGCAACGTATCACCGACCGAGGTCGGTTTCCAGGCAGAGCCTGGATTGGAGCAGATATACTTATCCTGCTGAGATAAAGGACAGATCCATGACAAAAATCATCGAGATCGAAAACCGCCATACCACCGGGCTGTATCACAAGCAACCGATTGCGATTGTGCGTGGCCGAGGGGCCAGTTTGTTTGATAGCGAAGGGAATGAGTATATTGATTGCTCTTCCGGACACGGCGTAGCCAACCTGGGCCATGCTCATCCCAGGGTGGCAGCCGCCGTCGCCGAACAGGCCACTCGCCTGATCACCCTGTTTGAAACCTTTCCCAACGATCAGCGTGCCCGGCTGATGGAATTGTTGACTTCGCTCACGCCGGGCCTGTCGCGGGTCTTTTTCTGCAACTCGGGCACGGAGGCCAACGAAGCGGCGATCAAGTTTGCGCGGCTTTCTACAGGACGAAAAGGGATCGTGGCTGCCATGCGCGGCTTCCACGGGCGGACTCTGGGCTCCCTCTCTGCCACCTGGAACCGGAAGTATCGCGAACCGTTTGAGCCCCTGGTGCCAGGGTTCACCCATGTTCCCTTCAACAACATCGAAGCCCTGGAGCAGGCCGTAACCGAAGAAACCGCCGCGGTCTTGTTAGAGCCAGTCCAGGGGGAGGGAGGCGTCTACCCGGCCGATCCCGCTTATTTGCAGGCAGCCCGCCGCATCTGTTCCGAACGAGGCGCTTTGTTGATCCTGGACGAGGTGCAGAGCGGCTTCGGGCGGACGGGAAAAATATTCGCCTATCAGCACTACGATGTGCTCCCAGATATGATTTGTGTGGCCAAATCACTGGCCGGCGGGGTGCCGATGGGAGCGGTGTTGATCGGCAAAGCGGTTCGAAATCTGGCGCCTGGCCTGCACGGCTCGACCTTCGGCGGGAATCCGCTCTCCTGCGCTGCCGGGGTGGCCGCACTCAGTGCCATCCTGGAAGAAGACCTGCCGCGCCAGGCCGCCGAGAAGGGGGCCTATTTGATGGAAAAACTTCGCTCGCTGCGTTCTCCCCTGATTCGGGAGGTGCGTGGACTGGGGTTAATGATCGGGGTGGAGTTGAAGCGCAAGGTGGCGCCTTATCTGCAAGCCCTGCTGGAACGCCGGGTGATTGCCCTGTCAGCCGGCCTGACCACGATCCGCCTGTTGCCGCCGCTGGTGATCACCTATGAGCAACTGGATAGGGTGGTGGCTGCCTTGCAGGAGGTGTTGCAAATGCAAGGGATCAGAGAGGAGGAAGATACTCGCCTATGAGTGAAACCCTGCTTGGCCTGGTGTCACACTATAGCCCGACCGGTCAGGAAGCAGTGGCGGTTCACTGGCTGGTGGAGCGCATGAAGCAATTGGGGTTTTCGCAGGCCTTTGTGGATGCCGCCGGAAATGCCATTGGGATCATGGGACGGGCCGGAGAGGGGACCCGTCAGATCGTGCTACTCGGACATATTGATACCGTGCCAGGCGAGATTCCCGTGCGAATCGAGCAGGATGAGACGCTCGGCGAAGTGCTCTACGGTCGGGGAGCGGTGGATGCCAAAGGGCCGCTGGCCTGCTTTGTGGACGCAGTGGCACGCCTGGGAGAGGTGGAAGGATGGCAGATGGTGGTGATCGGCGCAGTGGGCGAGGAGGGCGATTCGGAGGGGGCGCGGTTTGTCGTGGGGCAGTATTGTCCTGCTTTTTTGTTGGTCGGTGAACCGAATCGCTGGGATCGGGTTGCGCTGGGGTATAAGGGCTCGGCCTGGGCTGAGATCACGCTCCGCTGTGATCAGGTGCACACTGCCAGTGGTCAGCCAACGGCGGCTGAAATGGCGGTGGAGGCTTGGCTGAATGTGCGTCGCTATGTCGATCAGTTCAATGCCGAACGCAAGCGGGTGTTCGATCAACTTCTGCCCACGCTGCGCGGCCTGGCTTCGGGGGAAGATGGCCGGCAGCAATGGGCCTGTCTGCGCCTGGGGGTGCGCCTGCC
>FWWM01013174.1_pt1 | contig 12285 bp, 10 predicted proteins | sample 2228351 | NCBI WGS metagenome assembly FWWM01 (sample SAMEA103939774, study PRJEB20133) | metagenome | reverse complement strand
CCTCGATGCGTTCTTTGGCGGTCTCGAGGGCGTCCCGCAGGTCGGCATCCAGATTCTCGTAGGCCTCGCGCCAGACCCGCTTGGGAATTTCTTCCACCGGATGCCCATCGATCTCCTGGCTGATGCGTTGCAGGGCCGTGTCGCCCTCGTGCTCAACCTGGCGTAAAATCGAACGAACCGTCTCCAGCGCATCGCCGTACTCTACGGTCATGCGGCGGTTTTTGAAGTGTTCGTGGATCTGTTCAGGGGTTTTGATCATAAAGGCCCTTCTGCTCGGTAAACACAGCGTGGCAAAAACACCACCCCAGCGGGGTAGGGTTTGGCTGGTTGGCATCTATTGACCATCATGGCTGGCTCTGCCTCAGGTATACCGCCGGCGACGCCGGCGCCGCCGGGCGGGGGCTTCGCTCTCCCGCTCTTTTGGGGGTTCCCCGGATACCACCCGGGCTTTGGGGGGTTCGCGGCCCTGCTCGCGCTGGCCTTTGGGGCGCGGAGCGGCCTCGGGGTCTTGCTCCAGCGGCTGCGAGCGTCTGCCCACCTCAAGCTGTTGAATCTGCACCAGGTCGGCTTCAAAAACGTGCTCCCCCACCTTCTGCGTAAGGCGCACGGGGTAGCCCTCCCGATTGAAGTACAGCAGGCTAAGCCCTGGACGCAAGCGGTAGACCCGCACGCTTTGCGCTTCGGCCCCACCCGTCTCCAGGGCTTGGTCGGGCAGGCGCTCCACATAGGCCCGCCCCCCCACCAGGGTAAACCGCTCTACCTGGCCTACCGCGATATTGAGCCCGCCCACAGCCAGGATCAGCGAGAGGGGGTCGTGCATTGGGGTGAGGTAGGGGATGGCGAAGTCGTCCTTGCCCTGGCTGACCGTGACCAGGCCGTCCTCTGTCGAGAATTCCACCTCCATGACCCGGGCTCCGTTGCCCTCGACCCGTTCGCGGTAGCGGCGGGGTAGCCCTTCGGGGTTTAGCTCGCTCTCCCAGCGCTGGCGGGTTTTGGGTAGGGGCAGTTCTACATTGGCCTCGAGCACCACCCGCAGACCATCCCGGCGGGGCTCGATGGTAAGGCGTTGCTCGCCGGCCGGGTGCCCGGCATAGCGCAAGGTGTATCGCAGCGCAGTTGGAACCGCCCAGTCCATGCCTTACATCCTACCAGGCTCAGTTTAAACCCAGCTTCCAGCCCTCACCGCCTGGAGTACCCAGGAAGCCACCACACCAAGACCGGGCTAGCTACACTTGTGTGTAAAATATTCGTCGTGTAGACAATCAAATAGTACACATTTTTGTAAGTGTTTCTCTTTTTGATATACACAGTTGGATTTTGAGGTGTGCAGGTCATACTCAAAGCAGGAGGAAGGGCCATGTCCAAACTGACCCCCGAGATGAAACTGGAAGCCGAAAAACTCCGCCGTGAGTGGGAGACCAATCCCCGCTGGAAGGGCATCAAGCGCGACTACACCGCCGAGGATGTGGTGCGCCTGCGCCCCAGCCTGCTGCCCGAGCAGACCTTAGCCAAAGCAGGGGCTGAACGGCTGTGGGAGCTTTTGCACACCCGCCCCTACGTGAACACCTTTGGGGCCTACACCGGGGCCCAGGCGGTGCAGATGGTTAAGGCCGGCCTCGAGGCCATCTATCTCTCGGGCTGGCAGGTGGCCGCCGACGCCAACCTGGCCTGGCAGACCTACCCCGACCAGTCGCTCTACCCGGCCAACTCGGTGCCGCAGGTGGTGCGCCGCATCAACAACGCCTTACAGCGGGCCGACCAGATCGAGCGCGCCGAAGGTAAAACCGACCGCTACTGGTACGCTCCCATCGTGGCCGACGCCGAGGCCGGGTTTGGCGGTCCCCTGAACGCCTTCGAGCTGATGAAGGCTATGATCGAAGCGGGCGCAGCCGGGGTGCACTGGGAAGACCAGCTCAGCAGCGAGAAGAAGTGCGGACACCTGGGCGGCAAGGTGCTGATTCCCACCTCGCAGCACATCCGCACCCTGAACGCCGCCCGGCTGGCCGCCGATGTGATGGATGTGCCCAGCATCATCATCTGCCGCACCGACGCCGAGGCCGCGACCCTGCTCACCAGCGACATTGATGAGCGCGACAAGCCCTTTGTGAAGGAAGGTGAGCGCACCCCCGAGGGCTTCTACCGCATTCGCAATGGCCTCGAGGCCTGCATCACCCGCTCGCTGGCCTATGCCCCTTACGCCGACCTGCTGTGGATGGAGACCAGCACCCCCGACCTGGAGGTAGCCCGCAAGTTTGCCGAGGCCATCCATGCGGTCTACCCCGATAAGATGCTGGCCTACAACTGCTCCCCCAGCTTCAACTGGAAAAAGAACCTCGACGACGAAACCATCGCCAAGTTCCAGCGCGAGCTGGGCGCCATGGGCTACAAGTTCCAGTTCATCACCCTGGCCGGCTGGCACAACCTCAACTACCGCACCTTCGAGCTGGCCCGGAACTACAAAGAGCGCGGCATGAGCGCCTTTGTGGAGCTGCAGCAGCTCGAGTTCGCCGCCGAAAAGGATGGCTTTACCGCGGTCAAGCACCAGCGCGAGGTGGGTGCGGGCTACTTCGACGAGGTGCTCATGGCTATTACCGCCGGACAGGCCTCTACGGCAGCCCTGGTGGGCTCGACTGAGGAAGCCCAGTTCCATTGAGCCATAGCATGTTTTTCTTCTACCCTCTGGAGCGTAGCAACCTAATTAATCTGGATGGCAGCAGCCACAGGGCTGCTGCCATCCGCTGATGCCCAAAGTGGGTATCGGCGTCTGTCCCATCCCCAGTACAGCGGTATCCATGGAAACCGCTCTAGCCAGCATCCCGACTTTGTTGTAGCGCCTGATAAGCGGCCCAGGTGCGTGGATGGGGCGTAATGCCTTTCTGTTGCAGGTACCGCACTTTGCAGATGACGGCTTTTTGGTAGGCCTCCTCGAGCCTCCCGCTAAGCGCCATCTCGCGGATCTCGTGGTTGACCCCACGGCCCGGCTCCGAGACATCGGCAATGTAAAGGGCCATGCCGATTTTGTGATCGGGGCTGACCCCATAAACGTGACCTTCGATGGCCTCGAGCACTTCCTCGTCTTCCACGCCCCATTCCTGGGCCAACCGACGGCCTGCCCGCCCATGCAGGGCCAGAGGGTGATTGCGTTCTATCTCGTTTTCGGGGGGGGCTAACTCTTGCAGGCGCTCGCCGCTCAGGTCGCGCGCGGCGTCGTGCAGAATTGCGGCCAGATAGGCTTTGCCCTCGTCGAGGGCATTGGCCTTGGCAATTTGAGCCGCCAGCTCGGCCACTCGAAGAATATGCTCATAGCGCTCAGGCTTGACCAACTGGCGCACTTTCTCGGCGTAATCAACGACAGAGCCTGTGCTTATCAAAGTTAAGCCTCCGCCGAGGGCGGGAGCAGGTTTGGAAACTCCTGCCCTTCCGCAAAAAGAGCCTACCATATCTGCAAAAATTTCCAAGATGCAAGACGATTGATTCAGAAAGTACCACACTAGGAAATTCCTTGCGGTCGAAGCGTGCTGCTCAGATGACGGGGGGCGGCAAGTCTGTTTGCCAAACAAAATACCAAGTGCCCTACCACATGACTTCCCCTCATCCCGCGGGTAGCGTAAATAGCTTCTCGAGCGGGAAAGCGCGGTTTCTGCAAGGGGCCACGGGGCAAAGCTTCCCGTGGGGTACCGGTACTTAAACGGCCCCTTGAAACATTTAGCCATAGCCGCTATAGTTGTCAGTTGGCTGGGTCATAAAGACCCGAGTCGTTTGCTTGGATTGCACCTGCATCCCGGACGGCTAACTGGAGAGTGTGGCTATGTACGCAATCATCAAGACGGGTGGTAAACAGTACCGCGCAGAAGCAGGCAGCAGGCTGCGCGTGGAGAAGCTCGAGGCCAGCCCTGGCGATACCGTGGAGTTCGATGCTTTGATGCTGGGCGGTGAGAAGACCGTGATTGGTAGCCCCATCGTACCTGGTGCCAAGGTGGTGGCTGAGGTAGTGGAGCACGGCAAAGGTAAAAAGGTGGTGGTGGCCAAGTTCAAGGCCAAGATTCAGTACCGTCGCAAGCGGGGCCACCGCCAGCCCTACACCGAGATTCTCGTGAAGGAGATTCGCGCTTAGTTGCGCCCCGAAGGAGTACACGATGGCACACAAGAAGGGTCTGGGTTCAACCAAAAACGGGCGTGATAGCCAGTCCAAGCGCCTGGGGGTCAAGCGTTTCGAAGGCCAGGTGGTCAAGGCTGGGAACGTGCTGGTACGGCAGCGTGGTACCAAGTTTCGCGCCGGTGCAGGCGTGGGCCAGGGCCGCGACTATACCCTGTTCGCCCTGGTGGATGGCGTGGTGGAGTTTGCCGACAAAGGCCGCATGGGCCGTTTTGTGCGGGTACGTCCCCTGGAAACGGCACAGGCCGGCGATTAGCCTTACGCTGCGCCGGAGGCGGGAGCCTGCGCTTCTGGCCTCCGGTTTTTGATTTATGTTCAGGGATGTACTCGAGATCAGCGTGGCCGCCGGGCGCGGGGGCGACGGCTGCATTAGCTTTTGGCGCGAGAAGTACATCGCCAAAGGGGGCCCCGATGGCGGCGATGGGGGAGACGGAGGCTCCGTCATCCTGCGGGCGCTGGCGCAGGTAGACTCGCTCTCCAACCTTTCCAAGCGGGTCTACAAGGCCGAAAATGGCCAGCACGGCATGGGCAAGGGGCTTTTTGGTAAGTCGGGCAAAGACCTGATTATCGAAGTCCCACGGGGAACCCGGGTCTACGACGCCGAGACTGGCGAACTGCTGGCCGACCTGGTGGAGGAGGGCCAGACCTTTGTGGCCGCGCGGGGTGGACGGGGCGGCTGGGGGAACCCGCGCTTTGTGACCCCCACCCGGCAGGCGCCCCGCTTTGCCGAGGCCGGCGAGGAGGGCGAGAAGCGCAAGCTGCGCCTCGAGCTGATGCTCCTGGCCGATGTGGGCCTGGTGGGCTACCCCAACGCCGGCAAGAGCAGCCTGCTGGCCGCCCTGACCCATGCCACTCCCAAGATCGCCAGCTACCCCTTCACCACCCTTTCCCCCAACCTGGGGGTCATCGAGCGCGACCTCGAGCGCATCACCATGGCCGACATCCCCGGCATCATTGAGGGGGCCGCGCAGGGCCGGGGCCTGGGCCTCGAGTTTCTGCGCCACATCGCCCGGACTCGAGTCCTGCTGTACGTGCTCGACGGCGCCGATCAGCCGGTGCAGACCCTGCACACCTTGCAGGCCGAACTGCGGGCCTACAACCCCGAACTGCTCGAGCGCCAATCCCTTATCGCCCTCAACAAAACCGACCTGCTCACCCCGGAAGAAGTGCAAACCCTGGCCGACGAACTCAGCCGAACCGGCCTGCCGGTGCTGCCCATCTCGACCCAGACCAAAGCTGGCTTGCCCGAGCTGGTCGAGGCCCTGTTTGCCCTGGTGCAGGCCGCCCCCAAGCCCAAGATGGAAGCGCCCAAGCCCAAGCCCGAGGCCACCGATTACATCAAGGTGACCCAGGTAGAAGAAGGGGTGTTCGAGCTCGAGGCCCCCCAGGTGCAGCGCCACCTCGACCGGCTCAAGGGCGATATGATGGAGGCCGCAGGCTACCTACAGGAGCTGTTCAAGCGCTACCGCGTCGAACCGGCCCTCAAGGCCCACGGGGTGCGGGCGGGCGATACGGTGCGCTTTGGGCCGCACGAGTTCGAATACATCCCCGAGGCTAGATAGCCCTGGGGCATTGTGTACAATGAGGACGAATGGTCAAAACCATTGATACCCAAAGACTCATCCGCCTGATTAAAGAAGCCCTGGAAGACAAGAAGGCCGAGAATGTGGTGGCGCTGGATCTAACCGGCGTTTCCGACTCGCTGGACTACTTTGTAATTGCCACCGGAACCTCGCAGCCCCACCTACAGGCCCTCGAGCGGGCCGTGCGGGAAAAACTGCAAGAAGATGAAGGTATTCGGGCCAACAAGGTCGAAGGCCCCAGCCCGCGCTGGGTGCTCCTCGACTATGGCCCGGTGCTGGTACACCTGATGAGCGCAGAGGCCCGCGAGTACTACGACCTGGAAGGCTTCTGGGCCGATGCCAAGCGCATTTAGCCCAAGTTACTTTGCTTTGGGCGGATTGGTTTGTGCTGGACGGTAGTTGCGGATGGGGCCGAAGATGAACCTGTTGAATACGATATAGGCTGCTAGGTAGGCTCCCATCTGTACCCAGAAATTGTTGAACACGGTGACCCCACTACCGCCCAAGATGGTCATGATTAGGGTAAGGGGCATCACCACAATAAAGGCCCGCAATAATAGGCTGGGAAATATGCGCAGCATATCCCGGCCAGAAAGGGGGGTGCGCTGCTGTCCTTTACGCTTGAGTTTTTCCTCCCGCCGCTTCTTGCCCATGTGCCTAAGTCTAAGCTGGGCCAAGGTGAGTTTGTCAAACCCGCTGCCCGAGTCGCTATTGCCTCCCGGGATACCGAACCCGATAGACCTGGTTTTTAGCCTTATGCTATGGACGTGCGTCAACTGTGGGAAGAACTTTGTGCCTTACCGCACCGCGGGAGCGCTACCGCCCAGGAGGCGCTGGCAGCAGCCAAGCTCAAAGCCTACCTCGAGCGGCCCCGGCTGGCCTCTGGGGGACAGGAAATTCCGGGCCATGGGGTGGAATTTCAGCCCTTCAAAGCACCCCGTAGCTACGGCCCCGAGCTGATTCTGATCAGCCTGCTGCTCGCCTTGGGTGGAGGGCTGGAGCTATGGTGGCTGGCACTGCTGGGAACGTATGGCTTCTGGGCGCATTTCTCCGGCTGGTGGGTGCCCTGGCGGGGCTGGTTTGACCGCTACCCTTCGCAAAATTTGCTCGCCCAGACCGGCCAGGGCCGCAAGACATTGGTCTTGATGGCCCACTACGACACGGCCAAAACCTTTTTTCTCTACCATCCCCGGCAGGTGCGGTTTTTCCGGCATAATTTTCTGGCCAATGCTGCTTTGGCGACGGCCCTGCCCTTTGGAGCTTTGTTGCCCTGGGTTTCGCAGGTATTGGGCCTCTATTTTTTGGTGCAGGCGGCCCTTCTGACCCTGCGGGAGCTGCGCGAGCCTTACGTCAACGGGGCCAACGACAATGCGACCGGGGTGGCGGTAGCGGTGGGGTTGTTCGAGGAGCTGGCGCAAAACCCCCTGCCGGACTTCCGGGTGATCCTGGCCCTGACCGGCAGCGAGGAGGTGGGGGCCAAGGGTGCCGAATGCCTGGTGCGTTCGGGGCGTATTCCACCCAATGCCCTGGTGCTCAACATAGACAACGTGGGCAAAGGAGAGCTTTTTTATGCGGTAGGAGAGGGAATGCTCGTCTATCATGCCTATCGCGGAACTTTACGCGAACGGGCTGCTGCCCTCCCCGGTGCGCGGCCCCTCGAGTACCGCCTGGCCTTTTTCGACACCCGCCCCTTTGCCGCTCGAGGCATCCCCTGCTTGACGCTTATTCGGCTGGAGAACGGCCTACCTCCCAACTGGCACTGGCCCACCGACCAGGCCGAAGGGGTAGATTGGAGCCAGGTTGAGGAGACCCTGGATTACGCCCTCCGCTTGGTGCAGCAGCTGGCCTGAAGATAATGGGGCTGCAGGTGCTCGACGAAGGTTAGGCTCGCTTCAATCTGGGGCTTACCCTTGCTGAGCTGGCCAGAACAGAGCAGAACTTCTAGTTCTGCTCGGCCAGGAAAACGTCTCTTGCCCAAGAAGCGATACTGCCCGTGGCTACACCAAGAGCTTTAGCCGGTTTTGATCGTCATTTGGTAATGAGGGCAGCCTCCATGTTTGCCCGAAATCGCTCTCGCGAGGCCTAAGTGGATCTGGCCGGATTCATAACCTCGGTAGCCGATATGGGCAACTCCACGTAAAAGCACGCCCCTTTGCCGACCTCAGAGTTCACGCCGATAATACCGTTGTGTGCATCGACAATAGCCTTGGAGATGTATAGCCCCAAGCCGGTTCCCCGTACCCCCCGCTCGAGGGCAGTGCGAGTGCGTGAATAACGTTGAAACAGCCGCCCCGCCTCTTCCGGCGATATGCCAGGGCCGGTGTCCTCTACCTCGATGCGCAAACAATTTTCCTTTACAAATGCCCGCAAAACAATCCGACCGTTTTTGGGAGTGAACTTAAACGCGTTGGAGAGTAGATTGCCTATTACCTGGCCAATGCGATCGGGATCGGCCAGCAGAGAAGGCAGCTGCTCTATTTGCAGCTCGAAGGTGATACTCGATAGCTGGGCTACTCCCCGGAAGGCAGCGGCCACGTCGCGCAAGGTGGGAGTAAGATCTACTCCTCGACGGCTAATTTCGAAGCGACCGGACTCGAGGCGATTGGAGTCGAGCAGGTTGTCGACCATATTTTTTAGACGCAAACCACTTTCGCGGATCAGTCGAGCGAATTCCCGAGACTCCTCGTCTAAATTTGGCTCCTCTTCCAGTAACTCGGCAAAGCCTAGAATGCCCACCAGAGGGGTGCGCAACTCGTGCGAGACAGCTGATACAAACTCCTGCTTCATTCGCTCGAGCTGCTTTTGTTGAGTTATATCGCGAACCACTGCCAGTACCTGCCGCTCCCCGCTTTGTGCTACACGGGCCTCGAAGTCGAGAGGCTCACCTTGTATATTTAGGCTGTATTCCACGCTGCGCATCTCACCACTGGCGAGCACTTCTGCAATAGCCAGCTGTATGCGCTCGGCAACCTCGAGGGGAAGCACCTCAGCTATGCGCCGACCCAGAAAATCCTCTGGATTCATGAGTAACTGATCTCGCCGGCCCTGGTAAGCCAGTAGGGTGCCGTTGTCGTCCATCATAAAGAGCAGATCGGGTAACGCTTGCAGGATGGCCCGGTTGCGGGCTTCGCTCTCGCGCAGCGCAGCCTCCGCCAGCTTGCGCTCGGAGATGTCGCGGGAGATACCCGCGATTAGGTCGATGCGGCCCTCGCGATTGGGGATGGGCACCAGTTGAGTTAGCCAGGTGCGCCGCCCGGCTGGAAGCTCGAGGGTTTCTTCGTAGCTGATGGCCCGGCCTTCCGACAGGGCACGACGGTAATTGGCCGAAACCTGCTCTGCCAGTTCCCGTGGCAGCAACTCGTGGGGGGTTTTCCCGGCGATATCCTCGAGAGCGATGCCGGTTTGCCGTTGATGAGCGGGGTTGTTGCCCTCGAAGCGAAAGGTTCCATCTGGCTCGACTTCGATCAGAAAGATGGCGTCCTCGGTATGGTCAAATATGCCCCGATAACGCCGCTCACTTTCTTGGCGAGCTAGCTCGGCTTGGTGTCGCTGGCTGACATCGCGCAGTGTTACCGCTACGCCCCCTACAGCTGGATCGTGCGTGAGATTGCGCCCCCAAAGCTCTACCTGGCGCACCTGCCCATGGGCGTCCATCATGCGCAGCTCGGCTTCACGGGTGGAACCTGGTGCGCTCAGCAACTCACGAAACAGGGCCTGGGCCCGGGGGCGGTCTTCGGAGTGGAAGAACGATAGGCCATCGACTTCCGCGCGCAGGTAGCCCTCGGGGTCGTAGCCCAGTACGGCTTTTGCGTTGGGGCTCACGTAGCGCAAGAACCCCTCCGGCGAAATCACATACACCACGTCCTGGCTGCTCTCTAGCAGGGCTTTGAAGCGTCGCTCACGCCGTTCAAGCTCCTCCAGTAGGCGTGTTTTTAGCAGGGCCAGCGCAATAAGCTCGGCGGCTTGCTGAGCTTGCATGGCCTCGAGGTCGCTAAATTTTCGGTTTTGTGTATAGCCGAGGATGGCTGCGCCAAGCCAGCGGGATTGGGCAATAAACGGGAGCACCATGGCCGAGGCAGCTGGAAACTGGCGGGTTAGGGAAGTGGCGGCATAGGGGGTTTGCTGTGTGTCCTCTATAACCAGGACACGACCCAGGCGCAGGGCGGCTTCGGTAAAAGTGCCTCCGCTGGACTCGGTACCGACCTCAAGATAGCGTTCAGTAGAGAACCCGTAAGCTGCAACGGGCAGTGGCTTATTGTGAGCCTCGTCCCACAGGGTGAGATACACCTGATCGGCTGCGAAAAGGCTGGAGAGATGATTGGCGAGGGTGCGCAGCAAGTAGGCACTATCAGGACTCTCTAGGGCCTGGCGGGTGACGTCGGCGAGGTGGCCCAGGAAGCGACTTTGGTTTTCGAGGCGTTGTTGGGCCTGACGAATGCCTGTGATCTCGTGCAAAACCAGCACCCATAGCCGTCCGTCCCGGGTGCCCAGGGCTGAGAAGGTGCGCCCCTGGTGCAGGTACTCCACCGGCTGCCCTTCCAGCGCGGGGTATAGTTCGGGGGGTAGGTTATCGAGAGCCACCTGCTTGTCCAGGCCCAATATTTCACGGGCCTTACGGTTGGCAAAGCCTTCGTATTCCTCGAGCACAACCACAGCGTCACCCATGAGTTCCAGAGCCTGGATGAGCTTTTGGCGCTCTAGCGCAAGCGCCCGGTTAGCTTGCTCGCGCTCTTCAAAGGCGTAGGCGTTTTTAAGGGCCGCGCCGGCTACGTAGCTCAGGAGTTGCACGTAGCGGAGCTCATCAGGATCTACGGTTCGTCCGCTATCACCGTGATCTACAGCTACCACACCCAACACTTCTTCCTCAGCCAGGATTGGCAGATAGGCGGTAATGGGCACGAAGGCCATCTGTTGAGCACGGGCTGTAGCGGGCAGCTCTTTCTCCCCTACCTGCAGCGGTCGGCGTTCGCGGGCGGCCCGGGCAAAAGGGTCGCTTGAGCTCTGAATCGGGAAGCGCAACTGACTTCTTCCTTCGGTCCAGAACATCTGCCCCTCTTTGACCGTGAGCAGCCCTTCGAGTACGCCGTTGCGGTTGAGGGTTATAGTTACACGGTAGTAGTTCAGATCGCGATAGAGCCCCCAGGCTAGTGCCTCGAGCACCTGGCGCTGTTCGAGGTTGCGCACCAGATACCTGGAGATGGTGTTGACCGCCTCCAGAACCTGGGCATTGCGAGCAAGGCGGTTTTGATGCTCTACGGTGGTTTCGTAAAGCCGGGCGTTGCGTAGAGCAAGTGCTACCAGACGAGCCAGGACTGGCAAAAGCTGGCGGGTCTCCCCATCGAGGGTCAGTCCTTCCAGGGATAGCACACCCACCCCGCCGAAGTGCGTGCAGGAAGGACAGCGTTCGGCTCGCTCCGCAGCTCGGATGCGAGGCCTCAGATTACAGCTGGCCTCGGGGTTGTTCCAGCAGTAGGGCTTGCCGCCTGCCGGTGCAGCGCTCGAGTGAACCGGCAGCAGTATTTCATCCGGCAGCTCGAGCCCCTCAGGAGAACCAAAGAAGGCTTGTTGGATTGGGCCATCGTGCGCTAGCGATAGCGATATGGCCGAGACGGTGTGGTTGGTGCCCACGCCAGTCCCCACTTCACCACGCAATTCGCCTTCCTCGGTGTGATACAAGAAGATCGCGGCTCGCTCGGCCCCCAGACTGTGTGTTGCAGCTGTGAGTAGATTGCGCAACATTGGTTTTAGCTCGAGTCCGGACAGCAGAGCCTCGTGGAAACCCGCCAGCTTATCGAGTATTTTTGCGATATTGTCACGGCGTTGAAACAGGCCCATCAAACTTCAGGTTAAATGCCCAGCCACCTTGGAGCTGTTCAAATTGCCCAAGTCGCTTCCAGAAACCGCCCTAGAATGCCCACATGACAACTCTTTTCCCGGTAATCATGGCCGGAGGGAAGGGAGAGCGATTCTGGCCCCTTTCCCGCCAAGATCGACCCAAGCAGTTTCTTAAGCTGCTACCAGATGGGCGCAGCCTAATTCAGGCAACAGTAGACCGGCTCATGCCGTTGGTGGGCGGATGGGAAGAGGTATGGGTAGTAACTACCTTTAACCTGCTGGAGGGTATAGGTGAACACCTGCCGCCCCTGCCCGCCGAAAACCTGCTCATTGAGCCCGAACCACGGGACACTGCCGCTGCGGTGACCTATGCAACCCTCGAGATTCAACGCCGATTCGGGGATGATGCGGTTTTGGGCGTGTTCCCAGCAGACCACCACATCCAGGATGAAGAGCGTTTCCGCCAGGCGGTGCACGCCGCTGCAGAATTGGCGACACAGCGTGAGGCGATTGTTACGTTGGGTATCCAGCCTACCTTCCCGGCTACCGGATACGGCTATATCCAGCAGGGGGAGAAGATAGGGGCGTACGCAGGCCTGGAGGCTTTCACCGTTAACCGTTTTGCTGAAAAACCCGACCAGGCAACGGCTGAGGCCTACTTACGAGAGGGCAATTACTGGTGGAACGGGGGCATTTTTGTTTTTCGGGCGG
>FWWM01014587.1_pt1 | contig 12286 bp, 9 predicted proteins | sample 2228351 | NCBI WGS metagenome assembly FWWM01 (sample SAMEA103939774, study PRJEB20133) | metagenome | reverse complement strand
ACCCTGGTGAGAGCCTATATGTCCTCAGCGAACCTGGGGCCCGGGTTCGATGTTCTTGCAGTAGCTCTGGATGCCTTCTACGACGAGGTAGGGATCAGGATTGTTGGGGAGGGCCTCACAAAGATCAGGTTATATGTGGTTGGGGAGCACAGCTCCCAGGTTCCCCATGGAGAGGACAACGCCGTTCTAGCCCCGATAGAAAGGGCCCTAGCAGTCTCTGGCGAGAAGCTCCAGCTAGAGGTGGTGCTTAACAAAGGAGTACCCCCGGGCAAGGGTCTCGGGAGCAGCGGCGCCTCCTCTGCAGCAGCTGCCAGAGCTGTTAACGAGATCCTAGGTGGGGTTTTCAGCAACGACGATCTAGTATATATAGCTGGCGAGGGCGAGGGGAAAGTATCTGGAGAGCCCCACTATGATAATGTCTCGGCAAGCCTTCTAGGAGGCTTTGTCCTGGTAAGCCCCGGCGAGAGGGTTATTGCTAGAAGGATACAGGGGGGAGAGGGCTTCAGCTTCCTCCTAGCGATCCCAGAGATCTCGATGCCCTCTAGGAAGACAGGCCTAGCCAGATCAGTGATCCCGAGGCAGATAAGCCTAGCGGATCATATAGCCAACTCCTCAAGCCTAGCAAAACTTATACTAGGCATAGCGACCAACAACCCAAAGCTAGCCGGGGAAGGGATGATCGATAGGGTGATAGAGCCTGTGAGAGAGAAGGCAGGCATAATACCGCTATACACAGAGATAAAGGGCGAGGCGCTAAAAATAGGGGCACACGGTGTGGCGGTGAGCGGGGCGGGGCCAAGCATACTAATACTAGCAGATAGAGAGATCCATGAGATGCTTAGAAACAAGATCCTAGAGATCTATGGGGGAAAAGGGTATAAAGCTAGGGTGGTGGGTGCCAGCATAGCTCCAGGAGCAAGCGTAACCATATAGATGATCTTTTAACTTACATAGCCAAAGCTACGATGAGTTGGAGATAAGTTATCGCTCGGGCCATCCTCTCCAATCGCCAAACCTCCTATCATATTCCGGGCATCCCCTTCTATAGCTAACCCCTCCCCTCCACTCAACGTTGGCGAAGATGTTATAGAAAAGCCTCTCCCTCCACGAGGGATCTCTCACCAGGGGCGAGATCCTCTCTATAAACCCCTCCATATCGCTTCTAGATGAGAAATAAACAATAACCACACCCGATGACATAAGCGATAGAGGCGGGCTGAATATGGTGTATTTAACCACCATGTCCATCTCTCTTAACATCTTCAACAGATCTTTTAGGGGGATCTTTAGCGACGATACCGGGATCCCGACCTTGTAGCATGATAATGAGTTACTATGCTGAATACCCTTCTCGAAACTCGCCCAGCACTCGCCACATTTACTCCACTCGCCAAAGCCCCTCCACCTGATCCTATAGATAATATCTCCCAGCCTATGATAGCGTTGGCCAGGCTATATTCCTAGCCCCACTGGATCTATGTATCTAGATCTCGTGTTCTCATTAGCCCACTATCCCATAAGATATGGGAGAGCTATGGGGATTGATATTAAGAGGCTTGGGAGGCTTGCTATGCTGAGGTTAAGCGGGGATGAGGAGAGATCTTTGTCGAAGGATATCGAGAGGATCATCGAGTTCTTCAGACAGCTCGATGGGATAGAGCTTGAGGATATAGATCCTCTCTTCCACGTCACCGAGAAGGAGGCGAGGGTCGGTGAGGATCTTGTTGAGGAGGGCATCAAGAGGATCTGGATCGAGAGGAGTGCTGCCAGAACAATGGATGGCTATGTAGCGGGCCCAAGAACGATTCTCGGTGAGGGGTCTTGAGCCTGGTTGGCAGGCCTCTGAGAGAGGTTATAGATGCTGTTAGAGGGGATAGCAGGGCTCTAGAGGAGTATATATACAAGCTGTACGAGAGGATCGAGAGGTACGAAAAGATCCTCAGGGGGTTTATAACGCTCAGACCGGTGGAGCAAGTGGTTAGAGAGGCCCTCGAGGCCAACAAGCTGGGCAAACCCCTAGCCGGTGTCCCAATATCTGTTAAGGATAACATCTCAACAGAAGGGATTAGGACAACATGCGCCTCAGCGATCCTTGAGAACTATGTGCCCCCATACGATGCAACAGTGATCAAGAGGCTCAGAGAAGCTGGGGCTGTTGTTATCGGCAAGACTAATATGGACGAGTTTGCCATGGGATCGACTACGGAGACAAGCTATTTCGGGCCCTCGAGAAACCCGTGGGATCCCTCTAGAGTTCCTGGCGGGAGCTCCGGGGGGAGCGGTGTTGTTGTCTCAGCATATATGGCTCCAGCCGCTCTTGGGAGCGATACGGGAGGCTCTGTAAGGAACCCTGCAGCATACACAGGGGTTTTTGGGTATAAGCCCACGTACGGGGGTTTGAGTAGATATGGCTTGATAGCATATGCAAGCTCCCTCGACCAGATAGGGATCATGGCTAGAGATGCTGTCGACACGGCCCTTATTTTAGAGCATATTGCTGGCGAGGATCCCAAGGATCCCACCTCCCTGGATCTCGGGGTTGGGGGTATCTTCAAAGAGATCTCAGGTCTCGGCGAGAAGAGAGATCTCCCCAGAGCAAGGCTGATCATGGTGGGGGAGATGTGGGAAGGGGCAGAGCCGGATGTCTCTAGAGAGGCTGCCAGGGCTGTTGAGAAGCTCTCTTCAGAGGGCTTTGAGGTCGAGGAGGTGAGTGTTGGAGAGATCTCGTATTCCCTCCCAGCCTATTATGTGATCGCTTTTGCCGAGGCGAGCTCCAACCTATCGAGGTACGGAGTACCTCTGTACGGTCTGTCAAGGGATCCTGAGAACACCTCCTGGGCTGACTACTACTCAGAGATAAGATCCAGGGGGTTTGGTAGAGAGGTTAAGAGGAGAATCATGCTCGGTAGCTATATACTGAGTGCTGGGTACTATGAGCAGTACTACATCAAAGCATTAAAGGTGAGAAGAATCCTTAGAGACAGGTTATTGCCTCTCCTCAAAAAAGGCTACATAGCCTCGCCAACAATGCCTATAAAGCCTCCAGGGCTTGGCGAGGCTATCGAGGATCCGTTGAAGCTATACGCCATGGATATAGAGACTGTTATACCTAATCTAATAGGATCCCCGGCTGTTAGCCTCGTAGCTGGGTTAGCATCATCCCTCCCAGTGGGGCTCCAGCTCATAGGGGCTCCCCTCGGCGACAGGGATCTGCTCTTAATAGCCAGGGCCGCTGAGATCATTATAGGGCTATCAAATCTAAGCCCACAGCTGGGGTGATCCTTTGCCAGCCCATGGCATAGCAATAGGGCTCGAGATCCATGTGCAGGTAAACACCGTTAATACCAAGATGTTCTGCAGATGCTCCCAGGACTACAGAGGCTCACCCCCAAACACCAATATCTGCCCCGTGTGCCTCGGCCTCCCAGGATCCCTCCCCGTGCCCAACAAGGAGGTTATTAGAAAAACCATCACCCTATCCCTAGCCCTCGGGTCCAGGGTTCTCGATAAGGTGGTTTTTGTTAGGAAGCACTACTTCTACCCAGATCTTCCTAAGGGTTATCAGATAAGCCAGCACAGGGGCCCCGGGATGGCGCCTATAGCTGTTGGGGGGTATCTCGAGATAGAGGGCGATGGTGGTTTCAAAGGGATAAGGCTTAGAAGGATAGGTGTTGAGGAGGATCCGGCCAGGATTACGTATCCCTCGGGAGATCCTGTTAGGAGTAGCTATAGCCTGGTGGACTACAACAGATCCGGTGTCCCCCTCATAGAGGTTGTCACGGAGCCCGATATCTCGAGCCCTAGGGAGGCTAGGGTGTTTATGGAGAGGCTCCTAGAGCTTGTAGATCATCTGGGGATCTCTAACCCAGATCTCGAGGGAGCCTTTAGGGTGGATGTGAATATATCCATAGAGGGGGGCGAGAGGGTTGAGGTTAAGAACATAGGCTCTCTAAAAGACATCGAGAAGGCGATCAGCTATGAGGTGGTTAGGCAAAAAGCTGTGCTGGCAGCTGGGGGGAAGATCCAGAGGGAGACGAGGCACTGGGATCCTGTTAGGGGTGTGACTATTGTTTCGAGATATAAGGAGCTGGAGGAGGAGTATAGATACTTCCCAGACCCTGATCTGCCCCCCATAGCTATTACTAAGAGCATGATCGAGGAGATAGTATCGAGGATGCCCGAGCTCCCCTGGCACAGGGCTGAGAGGTATGTTAAACAATACGGCTTGACGCGATACGCATCAAGGGTTCTGGTCTCTAGGAAGAGGCTCTCGGAGTTCTTCGAACAGGTTGTGAAGATCTATGGCAATCCCCAGAGAGTAGCTGATCTATTGATAAACGACTTCCTGGGGATCGTTAATGAGAGGGGAGGCAATCTAGATATTGTGAAGACATCGCCGCAACATATAGCGAAGCTCCTGAGCATGATGGATCGGGGGGTGATCAGCATCAAGATCTTGAAGATGATCCTAGAGAGGGTTGTGCTCAGAGGAGAGGATCCTGAGGAGATAGTTGCCAAAGAAGATCTCAAGGTAATAGCTGATGAGGCAGAGCTGGAGGAGCTGGCGGAGAGGGTTATTAGAGAGAATCCAAAGGCCGTGGAGGATGCTAAGAAGAATCCAAAGGCTATAAACTATCTCGTGGGCCAGGTTATGAAGCTGACTAGAGGAAGAGCCGATCCCCAGAAGATAGCGGCTATAATTAGAAAGAAGCTATCGATACCTCAAGGTCTTTGAGCGCAGGCCTTGTTTCTAAACAAATATCTCTTTCTAGCTATACCATAGTGGCTGGGCCTGGTCTGTATGAAGCGCTCTATAGCTAGGGCATCTATAGATCCCTACGAGGCTATCGATGTTTTCCTTAGAGAGCTGGGATCGCTTGGGATTGGGTGTGAAGAGATCTCTGTGGAGAACAGCCTCGGAAGGGTTGCATGTAGCGATGCTGCGCTACCCATGCCTCTCCCCCCATTCCCCAGATCTATCGTGGATGGCTACGCCGCTCTTCGCGAGGACATTGCAGGGGCTTCTAGAGACAGGCCTGCTAGGCTTAGGCTAGCTGGCAGGATAGATATAGGTGACAGAGCGGATCATCTTTTGATCCATAGGGGCTCGTGTTACGAAGTAGCCACAGGATCCCATCTGCCCAGAAACACAGATCTTGTGATCCCTGTTGAATATACAGAGGAGGATGGGGACGAGGTTCTGGTATACAGAGATCTTGATGTGGGCTCCAACATAGCCTATCCGGGGAGCGATATGCCCTCAGGATCTATCATAGTTATGAGAGGCTGGGTAATAGATGAGAAGATCCTCAGCGCGCTGTCTTCAGCAGGGATCAAGAGTATCTCTGTATATAGAAAGCCCAGGGCATGTATAATAGTAACCGGGAGAGAGCTGTTAGAGCCGGGGGAGCCCTATAGGCCAGGCATGATCTATGAGTCTAACTTAAGAACACTATCAGCCCTCCTATCCCAGGAGGGGTTCGAGGTAGAGCCTGTGGGGGTAGTTGGCGACTCGCACGATGAGATCGCTAAGGCGGTGTTGAGAAGTGCCGAGAAATGCGATCTCATCATAACCACGGGCGGAACCTCAGCCGGCTCTGAGGACTATGTTTATAGAATCATAGATGAGGCTGGCAGAATGATCATAAGGGGTATCAAGTACAAGCCTGGGAAACCCCTAACCCTGGGTATAGTGAGGAGCAAGCCGGTAATAGGTCTTCCGGGAAACCCTGTCTCGGTGATCATGCTATCCAGAACAATTCTCCAAAAGCTTTTCCAGAGGATCAGGGGTGTGGATGAGATCCCAAGGGCTCCTCTCCATGGCCGTGCTAAGATCCTCAGAAGGGTCAGCGGATCCGAGGGCAGGTTGACCCACATACCAAGCATACTGATCAGAGGGCCTGGGGGCCTGTTCCTATTACCATGGGTCTCTGAAAGCTATATGATCTCGAGGCTATCCCTAGCTGATGTTTACATAGAGATCCACTATGCTGAGGCAAGACCTCTAGAGGTTGGTGAGGAGGTCGAGTACAGAGCGCTCAGGAGAGATCCCAGGATCTGGGTTCTAGAGGCTGGTGAGATCGCCAGTGGATCAGGGGTTGTGGGGAACAAGCTGAGGATCTTTGCTTCGATGAACGAGGCTAAAACATGGCTAGACATGGGGGCAGCATCCACGATATATATATGTGAGAACTATTCTATAGAAGGCAACATTGCTCTAGTATCCATAGAATCTCTACCCAGTGGGGAGAAGCGCCACGAAAAGCTCGAGATCGTTGCTAGAGGCGAGATCGAGAGGATCCCAGGTTATAAGGATACGTGCTTCTCAGAGATAGTCTCTAGAATCCTTGTTGAAAGAGGTGTGGAGAGATACAAAGTGATCAGCGTAGAGTCAATAGAACAGTCTCTAGACATATTCTCACAAGGCCTAGTAGATATAGCTCTCAAGCCGCTCGCCAAATGACCCTCTACCCGCCCTCGGATCGGGAGATTTGGGGGTGAATTGCTCCCTGGACACGATCTCGTGCCCGTTACCCCTATCCTGGCTCTTTTTATGTTTCCTGTGGGAAATATAGTTGCGGAGACATATTTGGATCTTGTTGAGGATATGCTGAAGAAAGATATAGATCTGATCGTTAGGAGGCTCCGTGAGAAAAGAACCCAGGTACGTGAAGGGCTTGAGGTAGGTTTCGTGGATAGGGAGAGGGAGGCTAGAACTATTCTTGAGGGTGTTGCTAGGATAAGGCTTCTCAGAGGCGCTGTGGTTCTCTACGGGCCTAAGGGCTGTGGGAAGTCAACGTTCTTCGAGAAGATGACCGAGAGTGTTAATGAGGTTAATAAGGGCGGTGGAACGTATTTTGAGGCTATATATGTGAAGCGGGATGAGGTTGAGAGCGCTGTAAAGGCTATGAGCTCTGGGAACATGTCTGAGATCATATTTGATGCTATCAAGAGCCTAGATCCATCGGTGTCTTTTGAGGGCGGGGTTGTTGTGAGTGCCGCTCTAAGCCTCGGCAGGTTCTTTGGAAGAGTCGTTGAAGCTCTATCGCTCTCCAGAAAGGCCAAGGATCATGGCAGAATACTCGTAGTTATGGATGAGAGGAAAGTGGAGAGCAGAGATCTCAGGGCCTTCGAATCTGAGCTCGAGAGCCTTGCAGATAGCATGAGGAGGGCTAATCTAAAGTATTACCAAGAGAAGAGAGGATACATAACAGCTATGATCCTCACTAGCGATGCTCTAGCAGCAAGGGCTTGGCAGAGGGTTGGGGGCAAGGTGGACTGGCTCCTCATGTGGAACCTCCCTAGAGGGGATTTTGAGAGGCTTGCCGATCAGCTGGGTGTAGATATGGATAGAGATCTCCTATGGAGGCTTACCGGGGGAAACCCGAGAGCTCTTGAGGATATCTTGGCGAGCGGGCTGGATGGGTGGCTCGCTATAATCATCAAGGATAAAGTTATGGAAACGTTAGAGCCGTACTGGGATCATAAGTCCAGACTAGTAGAAGCCATTAGAGAGATAACCGAGAGCCCGGATAATCTGGGAAGATGGCGCAGACCAAACGAACCACCAATAGCGGAGATACTGCTGAGAAGCAATATAACAATAAGGATCGCTGGGCTTCCAGGCCCAATAACTGAGTTGCCGAAAGAGCCGTGGATAGGTGAGAGATATGCATTCCAGTTACCAGCATATTACTATACACTAAAGGCTATGGCCAGAAAGGAGGTTCTTGAAGTAGCACCGGGAGATGTGAGGAGAGAGGCTTTAGAAGCATAGCTCTAGGCCGATGAAGGCATATCATATCGTTAACGTGGGGTCGAGACCTTCTGCTAGTTATGTCTCTAGTGAACCAGACCTAGGTGGGTTGTGGTAGTTAATCTTAGCGTAATCTGGATTGACACACGTTTCCGTATCATGGAAACGCTTGCCTCGATGCTAAGGCATCGCCTAGGATCATAGTTGATTCCCAGGATATCTCTATACAAAGCCATGAGCGGGGCATTAGTAAGCGTGGGGGATATGGTAATAGGGATGCTAGGCTTAAATTGGCGAGGACTCTGGGCATGGTTTTGAGAGGCTTTCTCTCCCTCATATCTTTCCTAACCATATATCCTGTCCCGAGTAGATATAGATCCTTGAGCGATGCTGCATCTGCCTTCTACCTAGCACCTCTTGTGGGTCTTTTGAGAGGCCTTCCAGGCTATATAGTTCTCTCTCTTGGGAGCTCTCTGCCGAGCCAGTTCTTAGCGGGTGTTTCTCTAGCTATTCACGCTGTTGTTCAGGGCTTCCTCCACATAGACGGCTTTATAGATTTTAGCGAGGCTCTTCTAGCATATAGGTTTGGCCGCGATGCGAGGGCTGTTATTAAGGATAGATATAGGGGATCATATGCGATAGCTGTGATGGGCCTATATGTGGCTCTTCTCTACTCCTCACTAGCATCTATAGATCCAGAGCTTCTCCCCCTAGTCCTTCTCCTCGGCGAGGTTGTTCATGGAGCCTCTATGGTTATATGCCTATCCCTCGGGAGGATCGAGCCCTATGAGGGGCTGGGCAGGGTCTTCAAAGAGCCTCTGGGAAGGGGAAGGATGGTTATATCAATAGCGATAACCATAGCTATCTATAGTTCTATATCTATTCTCTCCCTACATTATCTCCCTCTATACCAGCTAGCATTATCCCTGCTAATCCCAGTAACCGTTGCCATGGCTGCAAACAGGGTTCTCGGCTATGCTGGCGGCGATGTTGCGGGCTTCTCTGGAGAGGTTAGCTATGTTGCTTTCACCGTGTCGTGGGTTCTGCTATGATCGAGTTCCTCCTTCCTAGAAGCCCTATCGATATCCTGATCTCTATAGCTCTAGGCCTAACCATGGATCTTGTGTACCCCTATCACAGAGGTATCCTGCTCAAGATACACCCAGTCCACACAGCATATATAATGGCGAGGCGCCTCTCGCCCCCCTTCTCCAGCAGGGCTAGGGGGGCTTTAACATGGCTTGCAGTGATGATCTCTCACTGCGCTCTCTACGGGGCGGCTCTCTATGCTGCCTATATCCTCGGAGAGATCCCATGGATCCTTGTCTCCGCATATATAGTGAAGCTCTCAGTCCCCGTGGGGCTTCTGGCAAGCATTGTTAGGAGCATAGCAGCTTGTCTCGAGAAGGGCGATATAGATTGTGCTAGAGAAAAAACCTCGTGGATCGTTAGGAGGGATACAACCACCCTGGGGGAGGGGCATTTAGCATCAGCATCAATAGAATCTCTCTTCGAAAGCACTGTGGATGGGATAGCATCGCCCCTGCTATATATAGCGGTTCTGGGCCCCATGGGAGGGCTTGTCCAGAGACTCATAAACACGCTAGATGGTGCGTTGGGCTTCAAAACACCCGAGTATATAGAGGCTGGGTGGCTTTCAGCGAAAGCCGATACTGTTATCAACTACGTGCCAGCGAGACTCACAGCGATCATAATAGTAGCCCTCTCACCGATAGTTGGTGGAGATGTGGGCAGGGCCTTCAGGATCTATCTAAGGTATAGGGGGAGGACAGAGAGTGTGAACGCCGGCCACCCAATGGCAGCTGCTGCTGGGAGTCTTGGGGTCAGGCTGGAGAAGATCGGGAGCTATGTTCTCGGCGAAGGCCCTCTCCCCGGGTATCTCGACATATATAGGGCTTTGAGGCTCTTCATATCCATCCTTATAGTTATATACGCGATATCTATGATCCTCTCTATTGCTTCTTCAGAGCTTCTCTATCTATGATGAGAGGGCGATCAGCCTTGCTATAGCTAGGGCGCCTCTCCCGCTAATAACCATCGAGGGGATCCCTCTGCTCCTAAGCTCTCTAGCAAGGGCCGCGCTGTTTCTTATAAGCTCCACCATCTCGATCTTAGATCTCAGGTCTATGCTTTCAACAAGACCCGGGTTAGGGGTTGAGATAACGGTATAGAAAGACCCTCCACGGGTTTTCACAGAGCGGAATATCTTCTCTATAGAGCTGGCTAGGGGGCCCGCATCTCTGGAAGGTGCTGTGAAGAGGATAGCTATATCGCCTCCCCCCAGGCTTCTCAGAACCAATCTAGCTATAGGGGCCGGATCTATGGCTTTGGCTACAATATCCTGGGAGAAATCGATCCTAGAGATCCTCGATATTATTGCTCTATACCCCGCAAGCCCTCTCGAGGGCCCTACGAGATCTATCGGGTTTCTAGAATAGATCGCTAGGAACATTGTATCCCCCCTCGAGGCTGAGTATCTAGACATAGTGGCAATGATCCTCGCTATGTTTTCAAAGGGGGTCTCTCTATAGGGCCCGAGGAACATGTCGCCAGCTATGAGGAGTATGTAGAATATATTTCCAGAGGTCTCTCTCTCCGTCTCCTTCACTATCAGCCTGCCCCATCTAGCTGTGTGTCTCCACACGATCCTCCTGGGCTCGTCTCCCTCTCTATAATCCCTAACGCTTAGAAACTCTGTCCCGCTCCCAGAGATCCTTGATCTTGCGAGGCCAACTGATCTAGATAGAAGGAGACTCGATCTGAGCATTGAGGGGGCAAGCCTTGGGAGAACCAGGAGCTCTGCAGGCTCCCCCACATCGATCTCATCGCTTCTGAAGAGGCCGAGGGGATCTCTAACAACGATCCTGAGCGGGCCTATAGAGTGCCTACCAACTCTGCCTTCGAAGGCAGCTCTATACACAACACACCCCCTCGGCGGGATTATAGCCAGAGCTCTTCTAGAGCCCTTCAACAATCTCAAATGATCAGGGGTTCTAAGAAAGATCTCGACGAAGGCTATGGGGATCAAGCCCTTGTTGCACAGCCTATAAGACACCCACAGCACGTCCCCCTCAAAGCCTCTATCAGCGGCTCCCCTGATCCTGGAGCTCGTGATCCTATTTAGAGCTATGTTTACATATCCAAAGAGGGCTAGAGAGAGGATCACTAGGAAAACCCCTGACCATATAAGGTTGCTTGAATAGCCTGGGGTTATACCGATTAGATATCCTGGAAAAGATCCCACGGTTATGAATATAGATGCAAGCAGGATCACAGAGGCAAGCCTCTCAGTAGATCTTATAACATGTGCCTGCAACTCTATCTAACAGATATATCTCTATAGGTCTAATTAGTTGCAAAGATCCTATTCTGCTGGGCTGGCATCGCTTCCAGCATATGTGGCAAAGATCTAGAGATTCTCTAGGGAAAAAACATATCTTCAATATTGATACATATGTATGTATATATCCTCCAGGTTTTGTATAGACATTGGGTAAAGGAGATGGGCAGGGGCATGATGGTGGCGGCAATAATAGCCGTTATAATTATAGGTGTTATAGGAACTCTATATTTCTACAACACTGGGTTACAGGGATCAACAGGATCGCCTAGAACCATACCAGCAACCGCGGCTCCCGAGAAGATCTTGACCCTCACCTTCACGTATGGCAAAATAACCGTGACGGCTACCATACCTCAGAAAGAGATCCTTATAACAGGGGGTGGTTCGACATTTGTGAACCCACAGATGCAGGCATGGATCCAGAGGTTTAGAAATATAAGCAGTGGCTATGTTATAATCAACTACCAGGCGATCGGAAGCGGCGCGGGGGAGGCTAAGTGGTTTGACAGAGCCCTTGAATTCGGTGCATCCGATGTGCCTATATCCAAGGTCACTTACGATAAGCTGGTTTCTATAAACGCTTCGTTTATCCAGGTACCCATAATAGCTGGGGGTGTTGCGATAATATACAACATACCCGAGTGGGATGAGGCTAGGTGCGGCCCTCTAAGGCTATCTGGAGATGTTCTTGCAGACATATATCTCGGAAAGATCCTCTATTGGGATGATGATAGAATAAAGGGGCAGCAGGTAGAGGCATGCAGATCGCTATTGCCCCACGAGATCATAAGGGCTATCCATAGAAGCGATGGGAGCGGCACCACGGCTCTCTTCACACTATATCTCTCAGCGGTATCGAGCGAGTGGAAGCAGAGAATAGGCTCGGGCTTCACTGTAGAGTGGCCTAGAGATGCTATGGGCTATGGGGAGGGGGGAAAGGGTAGCGATGGGGTTACTGCAAAGGTTAAGGGGACAAAATACTCTATGGGCTATGTCGAGTACTCCTACGCCGTTATAAACAAGATCCCGATGGCTGCTCTCAAGAACAAGGATGGCTATTACGTAACACCTTCTGCCGAGAGTGTTGCTGAGGCTCTTAAGAGAGGTGCAAAAGATCTGCCGCCCCCCTCAACATACTGGGGAGATGTGCCTATCAGCTTCATCGA
>FWWM01014583.1_pt1 | contig 12291 bp, 7 predicted proteins | sample 2228351 | NCBI WGS metagenome assembly FWWM01 (sample SAMEA103939774, study PRJEB20133) | metagenome | reverse complement strand
GCGCCGCGGTCCGACGTTCCACGATTGATGTCGGCATACCGCGCCGCGGCCCGACGTTCCACGATTGATGTCGGCATACCGCCACGCGGCTCGACGGATCGTGCCTAGAACGCCATACCGAACCCGAAATGCCGGCCCCAATAGTAGAACGAACTGACGGGTGGCCGGTAGTAGTAACGATACACCACCGGCGGGCCGTATATCCGCGGCGGCACGTACAAGGGGTGGGCCACCACGACCGCCGGCCTGTAGCACGGCGCGGCGCCCACCCAGCCGTAGCTGTGGCCGTGCCAGCCATGCGGGCCATGGGCCCACACCGCCTGCCCGGTTGCGAAGATCGTCCCCACCACCACCAGCACACTCAACCAGCGTCTCATGGACTACCCTCCCTTCCGCTTCGGGATAACGGCCCATCAGCCCGCCGGCCGATCCGGGCCGACCCACATCTCCACGCCCCACTTCCGGCGTGTACGGAGAATGGCCTTGAGGAATTCTCTGTGCAACCTCGCGGCCGGACAACGCCAAAGCGAGGGAAGCCCCTCCCCCCATGAGCCACGCTGCGTCACGTGCGGTCCGCCAAGGTGGCAGCTTCCTTGCCGGACGCGTTCTTCAACGGTCCGGCGGCCTGCTGCGCCGGCCTATCGCCGCCCACCGGCTGGGAAGGCCGGATAGTATGGCTGAAGATTCATGAACGTCGCCCCGCTGGGTTGGATGGCCTGGCCCTGCCACACCGCGCCCGTGGGCACTCCCGGTTGGGCAGCACTGGGTGCGGTCAATGCGGCCTGGGTGGCCATCCGCAGCGACCGCAACTGAGCCGAAGTCTGGCGGTTGAACGCCTCCTGCTCCAAGATCGGACGCACAAACAGATTGTAATTGTCCACCCCGGTGAGCGGATTGAAGCGGTAAAGGTTCATGTACGGGCTGATGGCCGGCGGCAAGCGATAATCGCTAAACGGCTTGTCGGCGACCGGCGCGGCGGTCACGCTTGGCGCCACCCTGATCGGTGCCGCCGGAGCGCTGCCGGCCGAGACATACGGGTTTATGGGCGGGGCCACGTTGGGGATTGCAGGGCCGGGTCCGGCGCCGACCGGAGCCGGGGCACGGAACGGCGGCATCGTCCCCCCGATCGCCCCCGAGAACGACCCGGTCCCGTAAGAACCGGCGTATGCCGGTGTCGCACCGACTGCCGGAGCTGGACCGGTGCTGGGGCCCTCGGGCGTCCGCCACGGGGGAGGACCATTCCAGGCAGCCGACGAAAGCGAGGAGAGCGGAACCTGAGCCGCCGAAAGCGCCGGCCAAGGTGCAACGCTTTCCTTTCCCCCCGCCGGGGTCTGCGGAGTTGCCGTCCCAGGCGCCGCCGGGTTAGCCACCGAAGATGGGGTCGTTTGCCCGGCACCCGCGGCGGGCACTCCGGTGGCGGCCGGAAGTTGGGCTTGCGCGGTCGAAGTCACGACCGCAGCAAGACTGACAACGCCCAAAGTCAGACTAGCCAAGAGCGACTTTTGCCGCGTGGCCCACCGTCGCACTCGGCACGATCGCACTATCATATATCTTCCTCCCCATTAGCGGGAACCGCCTCGAGTATTCTAGACGGATGGTCCCGTGGTGGAAACGCCGGGGGTGCCGGGCCCCCTCCAACCCCCCCTTGCGACTACTGGCCGCCCGACCCAAGCGTTGGGATACCCTTGTGGCTCGGCGCCCAGGCCAACAGGCCGTTTCAGTGGGATGGGTAGGGTGCGGTCCGGCGCATGGGCGCGCTGGCTGCCAACCGGGCTCCCCAGCGGCGGGGCACGGGCGCCGAGCACTGGGCCTTGGAAAACCCCGCTGCGGAGGTTCTTACGGACCCGGCTTGACGTCGCTTTCGGAATAATCGGCACACCCGGCCTGCTAACTTTGCCAAACTTAACAGGCCGGGGTATCGCATACACCTTGCGCGTATGGTACGGTAGCTGCCGCACAGCCCCTGCAACTGATTGATGGGAGGGTTTGCCATGGCGAGCATCTTTGGCACGATTGTGGTCTTGCTGGCAGCCACCGTTGCGGCCGAGGACCTCAAGGTCTTACCCGCCTCGCTCGATGGTGTTCCTCCGGGCCAGATGATGCGGGCCTACCTGCTTCGCCAGGTACGCGAGGCTTCGGAGCGCCGGACCGTCGAGTTCGAGAAAGTCAAAACTCCGGAACAGATTGCGGCCTACCAGGCCCGGCTGCGGCAGTTCTTCCTCGACCGATTGGGCGGCTTGCCCGAACGGACGCCACTTGAGCCGCGCGTGGTGGGCCGAATCGAGTGCGACGGCTACACCGTCGAAAAAGTGATTTACCAGAGCCAGCCAGGCCATTTCGTCACCGCGGCGCTCTACCTGCCCAAGGGGAAGCCCCCCTTTCCCGGCGTGCTGGTGCCCTGCGGCCATAGCACAAACGGCAAGGCCCTGGAGACCTACCAGCGGGCCTCGATCCTTTTGGCTCGCAATGGCCTGGCTGCTTTGTGCTACGACCCCATCGACCAGGGCGAGCGGTGCCAGCTCTTGGATGCCAAGGGGGTGCCGCTCGCCCGCACCACTTTGGGCCACTGCCTGGCAGGAGTGGGGAGCATTCTGGTCGGCCGCAATACCGCCACCTATCGCGTGTGGGACGGCATGCGGAGCCTCGATTACCTGGAAAGCCGGCCGGAGATCGACCCCAAGCGTCTCGGCTGTACGGGGAACTCGGGGGGCGGCACGCTGACCGCCTATCTGATGGCCTTGGATTTGCGGATCCAGGCCGCCGCGCCGAGCTGCTATCTGACCACGCTGCGCCGCCTGGCCGAAACCATCGGGCCGCAGGATGCGGAGCAAAACATCCACGGCCAGCTTGCGTTCGGCATGGACCATACCGACTACGTGCTGATGCGTGCCCCCCGGCCGACGCTGTTGTGTTGCGCCACGTACGACTACTTCGATATCGGCGGCGTGTGGGACACCTTCCGGCAGGCCAAGCGGTGGTACGGCCGGCTGGGCTATCCCGAGCGGGTGGACCTGGCCGAGGCCGAGGAAAAACACGGTTTTTCGCCGCTGTTGCGCACCGCGGCCGTGCGCTGGATGCGCCGCTGGCTTTTGGGGATCGACGATGCCATCGTCGAGACGGAAGTTAAACTGCTAACCGACGAACAACTCCAGTGCACGCCAAAGGGCCAGGTCATGCTGCTGGAAGGCGCCCGCAGCGTGTACGACCTGAACCGCGAACTGGAATCGCACCTGGCCGAGACACGGAGCCAGCGGTGGGCAGAAAAGGGCCACGCGGCGATGCTCGAGGAGGTTCGCCGCCTCACCGGCATCCGCCGGCTGAGCGCGTTGCCCCAGCCCGAGTGGCAGAAGACGGGCGTCCTGCACCGCCCCGGCTACCGGATCGAAAAGCTCATCCTCCGACCGGAGCCCGGCATCTGGCTGCCGGCTTTGTGCTTTGTACCCGAAGGCCCGCAGCCCCTGGCAAAGCCGGCGGATGCCAAAGGCGCACCAGGCGTCAAGGAGGGCCCGCTGGGCACGCCGTCCGCCAACAAAAGCCCAAAGGGGACTGCCAAGGCCGCTGCCCCGGGGCCGGCCCCGGCGCGCAGGCGGCCGGCCACCGCCACCCTCTACGTCCATGCCGCGGGCAAAGGGGCCGACGCCGCCCCCGGCGGCCCCATCGAAAAGCTCGTCGCCCAAGGCCAGATCGTGTTGGCCCTGGACCTCCGCGGACTTGGCGAAACTCAGGGGGGCAAGCCCGACCGCTTCAGCAAGTTCCTGGGACCGGACTGGGCCGACGTCTTCCTGGCCTACTGGTTGAACAAGTCGTATCTGGCCATGCGGGCCGAGGATATCCTGGTGGCCGCCCGCTTCCTGGCCCATTATCAGACCTCGCAGCCGCGCGAGGTGCACTTGGTGGCGGTGGGCGGCACGGGGCCGGCGGCCCTGCACGCTGCGGCGCTGGAGCCGTCGGCCTTCGCTTCGGTGACGCTGCGACGGTGCATCACCTCCTGGGCCGAGGTGGTGCGCACCCCTCTGGCCCGCAACCAGTTTGTCAACGTCGTCCACGGGGCGTTGCGGGTCTATGACTTGCCGGACCTGGCCGCCACCCTGGGCCAAAAACTGCGCACCGCCGAACCCGTCGATGCCACCGACCAGCCCGTCGAACCGGCCGCGACGAAGCCCAAAGCCGCGTCAAACCCACCATCCGCCCGCTAAAGGAAAACCTCCTGGGGGTCGCCCCTCTGGCTCCCTCGAAGGATCACGCCAGGCCCTGGCGAAAGTTGGCCTAGGTGCGAGTGCCTTTCGGCCCGAACCAGAGCAACACCGGTGCGGCGATGTAAATCGAGCTGTAGGTGCCGGCCACGATGCCCATGAACATGGCGTACGAAAAACCGTGGATCGTGGGGCCGCCCAGAATGTACAGCACTACCACGACCAGGATCGTGGTCAAGCTAGTGAGTAAGGTCCGCGAAAGGGTCTGGTTGATGCTCAGGTTGATCATTTCGCCCGTAACCTGCGGAGCCTTGCCGCGGACCTCGCGGATGCGGTCGAAGACCACGATGGTGTCGTTGATCGAGTAACCGGCGATGGTCAAGAAGGCCGAGACCATGACCAGATTGATTTTGAACGGCTCGATGGCCAGGGCCTGGCCCAAGAAAGGAATCTGGGCCAGCCAATAGCTGACCGCCACGAACGCCAGGGCGATAAGCACGTCGTGCACCAGGGCAACCACCGCGCCCAGGCCGTAGCTGACCCGCTGAAACCGGATCCACAAGTACAGCAAGATGAACAGGGTGCTGGTGAGCAAGGCCATTACCGCCCGGTAGCGGGTATTCTGGGCCACGGCACCGCCGATAGTATCCGACTGAGGAAAATATGGGTTTTCGCGAAAGTACTTTTGGACGTCGGCGACGAGGGTCTTGGCCTCGGCCTCGGGCAAGAGGATGGCGGCGTCCCAGGTTTTCGAGGGGGCGGCCGATCCCTCTTCGTAGGTCTCGTGGGTCAGGGTGATCTCGACGGAATCGCGGGCCATCCCCCTCGCCTCGACCTGATCGCGGAAGACCTCCAAGAGGTCATCGTGGCGGATCGGATGCACAAAGCCCAGGCGCACGCGGTACGCCGTGGGACCGGCCCCGCCCAATTCCTTTTCCTTCGGCCCGGCGGCTTCCTTGGGCGCTTCGGCACTGGGCTTGGCGGTGGGGGCTGAGGGCGCAGGCGAAGAAGGGGCCGGGGAGGATGGCACAGGGGCCGAGGGCGCGGCGGGTGAAGCCTCGGCCTTCGCGGTTGCCGTCCCTTCGCGCGAGGATTTGGGAGGAGCCGCCGGCTTGGCGCCCGTCTCGGCTTGGGCCAAGAGCATCGCGGACAACAGGGCCCATTCGGACCGGCCGCCGGCCAATTGCACCCCCTCGCCTTCTTCCGGCCTGACCCCGCGACGTGCCTGCGCCGAAAGGGGGCTTACGGTCATCTCGTTGTGCGAGAGCAAGTCCCCGTACAGTCGCCGCAAGTGCTCTTTGACCTGCCGGAGGTACTGCTCGGCCGACAGCTCGGGCGGGTTCGAGGTATTGATGACAAAGCGGTAGCCCAGCGGCTCGCCTTCCAGGCGGACGTCGCTTACGACGACGTCGGGCAGGTCGGCCAGTCTGGCCCGCAGGTCGGCAATGTCCTGCGGCTGGGTGAACACCACTTCCACGGACACCCCGCCGGTAAAGTCGATGTCGAACAGCCCCCGGCCGCGCCACACGCTGGCCGCCAGCCCCACCACGACGATCGCCACCGAAAGGCCCCACGCCGGCCAGCGAAGCCGCAGGAAGTCGAAGTTCGTCTGGCCGATGAGCCTAAGCATCTTCACCCGGCTGAACCATCGGCGACGTTCGGCCACGTCGAAGACCACCCGGGCGCAGTACACGGCGGTGAACAGGTTCAACAGCACGCCCAGGAACAAGGTCACGGCAAAGCCGCGCACCTGGTCGGTGCCGATGGCATACAGCACCGCCCCGGTGATGAGCGTGGTGAGGTTCGAGTCGACGATGGCACTCGATGCCCGCTCGAACCCGTTGCGGATCACCATCCGCAGCGCCGCCCCGCGCAAAATTTCCTCCCGCATCCGCTCGTAGATCAGCACGTTGGCGTCCACCGCCATGCCCACCGTCAGGGCGAACCCCGCCAGCCCCGGCAAGGTGAACGGCGCCTGGATCAGGATCATGATCGCCACCAAGAGCACGGTGTTCATCGCCAGCGCCAGGTTCGCCACAACCCCCGCAAAGCGGTAATAAACGAGCATGAACAAAAGCACCCCCGCCACGGAGATCACCAGCGAGTTCATCCCCTTGCGGATAGTGTCGCGCCCCAGCGTCGGCCCGATCACCCGCTGGCTGATGGGCTCCTTGCTCAACGTGGCCGGTAACGCCCCCGCGTTGAGCACTTCCACAAGTTCGTCCACTTCCTGGGCGGTGAAGCGTCCGGTGATCTGCCCACTCTCGAAGATGGCGCTCTGGATCACGGGCGCCGACTCCAGATAGCCGTCCAGGATGATCCCCAGCCGGTACTTGAGGTTGCGGCGTTCGTCGGGCTGGTGGCTGCCGGTCAAGCGACCGAACAGATTCCCCCCCGCGGAATTGAAGGTGAAGTGGACGGCATAGCCCCCCTTTTCATCCGTGCCGCGAACGGCCCGCACCAGATACCCGCCGGTCACGTCCCATTCGTCCTTGATGACCAAGACCTCCAGGCGTTCCTCGTTGCGGATCTTGCGCAGGCGCGTGACCACCTCGGGGTCATTCTCGAAATCCTTGCGGGCCTTGGTGGCCACCGGGACCCAAAAGGCCAGCAAGGCCCCGCCCGGCCCTTTAAGCTGCGTCTCGGGGCCGAGCTTTTCCGCTTCTGCAATGACGGACTGATGCACCAGGGGGTTGGCCAGGATGCGGAACTCCAGCGTCCCGGCGCTGGAGAGGATACGCTTGAGGCGTTCGACGTCGGCCTGGGCCGATTCGGCGGCGAGCTGTCCTTCGCTTGTGAGGGCTTCCTCTTCGGGCGACCGGCGCTGCTTTTCGGGAACGATGATTTCCACCTGTCGCGGCCCGAACTGGCGGATGATGACCTCTTTTTGACCGCCGGGGTTGACGCGCCGGCCGATGGCCGCAATGAGCTTGTCCATCTGCTCGCGGCTGAGTTCGGGGGCGCTCGCGCCGGATGGGAGTTCGCTAGCCCCGGGACTTTCCGGTACGCCGCCCACCACCTCGTACACCAGGATCACGCCCCCCTGCAAGTCGATGCCCAGGCGGATCGCATCCCACCGCACCACACAGACCGCCAGCCCCCCCACGGCCGCCAGCAAGATCAGAATGAACTTGCTGGTGTAATCCGGCATGCGCCACCGCCGGGCCAGATACCAGCCCAAGGGGATGCACGCGGCTACGAGGACCAAGGCGATGATCGAAGGGAGGTCCATCGATGCAAAATCCTTCTGGCGCTATGACTTGGCAGACTGGTCCGAGGTCCCGCCGTCCAGTACCCGGTGGATGGCCCACATCGCGACCTTGGCTTTGACGTTGTTGGCATCGTCGATGCGGAGGACCACGGAGTTCTCGTTTCGATCGACACTGGTAACCACCCCGAACAGGCCGCCGCTGGTTACCACACGGTCGGTGGGCTTGAGGGCTTTGAGCATCGCCTCACGCTTGAGCTGCTCGCGCCGCTGCGGCCGGATCAGGAGAAACCAGAACAGCACGAAGATGATGACAATAGGCAACAAAGCCGTGGCGAAACCGCCCCCCCCAGCGCCCGCGCCGCCCCCATTTTCTGCCAACAGTACGAGCGAAGTCCAAATCGGATTGAACACGTTAACCCCCCTGGGATGGTTAGAACGGGTGGAGTCCTGTATCTTAAGCCTTGGCGCAGCAAGCCACAAGGGTATTTCAGCGGCCAGGCCCGGTCCCGCGGCTCCATCCTGCAAGCTTGGTCCGCCGGTATTCGTCGAACCGACCCGCTGCGATCGCCTGCCGGGCCCCCCGCATTAGCCGGTGATAGTACGTGATGTTGTGAAGCGATAAAAGCATGGGGCCGAGCATCTCGCCGGCCTGAAACAGATGGCGGAGATAGCCCCGGCTGTGGCGACACGCCGGGCAGGGGCACTCCTCTTCCAGCGGAGCGCTGTCCCGTTCGTACTGGGCATTGCGCAATCGCATGGGGCCCTGGTCGGTAAAAGCCATGGCGTTGCGCCCGTTGCGCGTGGGCATGACGCAATCGAATAGGTCAATCCCCTTGCTGATCGCTTCCAGCACGTCCTCGGGGCGACCTACCCCCATCAGGTAGCGGGGGCGGTCTACGGGCATGGCCGGCACCGTCGCTTCCAGGGTCCGATACATTTCCTCGGGCGATTCGCCCACGCTGAGGCCGCCGATGGCATAGCCGGGGAAATCCATCTCGGCCAGTCGCTGGGCGCACCACTGGCGCAATTGGGCGTCCAGCCCCCCTTGCACAATGGCAAACAGGGCCTGGTCGGTGCCGCGGGCGGCTTGCCGGGAGCGTTCCGCCCAGCGGACCGTCCGCTCGGTGGCCTCGCGGACCACCGCCGGGTCGTTGGGGAGCGGGACGACCTGGTCCAGGACCATGGCCACGTCGCTGCCCAGCATCTCCTGGATCGCCACCACACGCTCGGGGGTAAACTCTACCAGGCGCCCGTCGATGTGCGAACGGAACACGGCCCCGTGGTCGTCGACGCGGGTCATTTTGGCCAGGCTGAAAAGCTGGAACCCGCCGCTATCGGTCAAAATCGGGCCGTTCCACCCCATGAAGCGGTGTAGCCCGCCCAAAGCAGCGACGACCTCCTCGCCCGGGCGGAGGGCCAAATGGTATGTGTTGGCCAGCACCATCTGTGTGCCGCTCCGCCAAAGTTGCTCGACCAGTACCCCCTTGACTGCCCCCACGGTTCCCACCGGCATGAAGGCCGGCATCTCGACCGCGCCGTGGGGCGTCACGAAAGTGCTTCGCCGGGCGGCACTGGTCCGATCGACCGACTCGACACGGAAAGAGAATTCGGGGTAAGCCATGGCGAGCGTGGTGGCCGCCGCCCACCCAGCCCTGGGCATGGCGATTGGGGGGTCGGCAAGGCCCAACGGAGCTTGTCGAAGCCAGCGGCGCCCTTTCTACAAATTCATGGCACCAGGTGGCGCGCTCGGGTGCGCAAAACGGTCGGACGAAGGTCACGATGATTTGTGGAGATCGAGAAACTCCCGGCCGTCCCCCCTGGTTGGATTCATCCAGTCGATGCGCCAAGCGTGGCCCGGCGGCTACTCGCCCCGCAACTTGAGTCCTAGCGAGGCCAGCTTCTCGCGGACTTCGTTGAGGCTAGTCACTCCGAAGTTCTTGCATTCCAGCAGTTCGTCGCCGGTGTGCCGGATCAGCTCGCCGACCGTGTTGATGCCCAGGCGCACCATGCACTTGCGGGCCCGCACCGAAAGGGCCAGTTCGGAAATCGGTTTGTTCAGCAAAGCCTGCTCGTCGGGGGTGAGGGTCTCCGGCTCGAAGACATCCAGCGGCCCCCGCTCGTGAGCCAACTGCCCCAGGCGAAGCCCCTTGGAGGCCAGCATGTCCTTGATTTCGGCCAGGCTGGTTTCGCCGAAGTTCTTGCTGGCCAGAAGCTCCTGTTCCGTGCACCGGCACAGGTCGCCCAGGGTCATGACCCCCATTTTTTGCAGGCAGTTTCGGCTGCGGACCGAGAGTTCGAAATCGGTGACCGGAATGTTCAGGAGCTGGCTCATCCGGTCCCGCTTTTTCTGGGCCTCCTCGTCATAGTACATCTCGCCGGCAGCCTGCGAGTCCTTCAAGAACAGCCTGGCCCGCGGATGATTGGGGTACGCATCGAGGATCCGCTGATAGCAGGCGGCGGCCCGGTCGTATTGCTCGCGGTCCTCGTACATCAAACCCAAGTTCAACAGCGCGCCGACGTGGCTGGGAAACCGGGCGGCTGCCCGCTTGTAGAACTCCAGGGCGGTCTCGTCGTTGCCGCGGCGGTCATTCTCCAGGGCCAGGCCGAACAGCGCGCCGGCATGGTTGCGATCGGCCTCCACCGCCCGCTCATACAGCGCCACGACCTCCTGGGGATTGCCCCCGATGGCTGCAACCGTAGCCCCCCGCTGGTAGAGATACTCGGCGGTCTGCTCGACCGCGCCGGAAAGGCTGTCGAGGATTTGAAGCGCCTCGGCAGGCCGACCCGCATAGCGGAGCGCTTCGGCCCGGCCCAGGGCGCAGTCGTCGGCATTGTAGCCGGCCTGCCGCGCCCGGCCGTATTCCTCGGCCGCCTCGTCGTACCTCTCCAGGGCCAAAAGGGTCTTGGCCCGGTAATAATGGGCCAGCGGCCCGCCGTCCCCCTTGCGCAGCGCCTCCAGCGCCCGTTGATACCGCCCCAGCAAGTACAAGCACACCCCCAGCCGCACGTTGCTGGCCGGGCTCTTTTCTTCCCGGGCTTCCAGTTCTCCCACAGCGTCCCGCAGCAGGCGGTATTGCGAATAGTCGGCCGAGATCGCCTGGCTGATCTGCTGGATTTCGCGCGGCCCGAACGTGCCGTTGAACAAAACCGCCTGCTTCAAATCGAACTCCAGCGTTTGGGGCATTCGCTGCGGCCTCCTCGCTCCCAGGCCAAAGAACCTGTTGTCGCCGTGATCCCAATTGCACACATCAATCGGAAAAGCCAGCGGTGGGAGTCGAACCCGCAACCCCCGCATTACGAATGCGGTGCTCTGCCGATTGAGCTACGCTGGCACCTTGAACCGCGGTCGGGGAACGTGTCGCTACCAGCGCCTGCCTGGCGAAAACCGGCGCCCATCCCCTCTGCTTCACGCCCCCACGAGGTTAACCGAGAAGTCTACCAAACCGCCGCCGCGGGGGGAACCCCATCGGCCTCAACCCCAAGGAACAGCACACGCCCCGGGTCTCTGGCCGTCTAGCAATTCAAAGACCGTGGGGGTGGTCGAACGGTTCGCTGCCGTGCGGCTTTACGGGCCAACCGGAGGAACCGGCCGGAGTTCGCCATTGGAAACAGAGGGAAGGCGGACCGCCCGCGAGACGGGCGGCAAGGGGGCATCGGGCAGTTCGGCCTTGGCCGGCGATTGCCCTTGCTGCGAGGCTGGCCTCGCCGGTCCGGACCGGTCCACTGGCGGCATGGGTGGTAAATCCTCTTCAGAGGGGGATGTCTCCCTGTCCACCGAAGGCAGCCGCCTGGGCATAGGCGGAAGCTGGCGGACCGGCGGAGGGCCTGCCGGCCCCGGCCCGGCCGAAGGTACGCCGGCCTCCCACGGGCCGCGGACTGGGGGTGGCACGGCCGATGGACTCTGCCCGCCACTCGGGGGAAGCGCGATGGCCTCCGGGGGGCGGGTGAGTCGCTGGGCCGTGCGCGGCTCCTCCTGTCCGAGCGGTGGAAGCGGCGCCGACCCAAGCTCGCCCCGTACGGTTCTTGCAGGCTCATTGCGGCTGGCTAACACCTGCCGTAAGTGCTCGTGCCATTGGCGAGCTTGGACCATGCCGGGATTCAGTTGCAGGGCCCAGCCGAAATACTCCAGGGCCAGCTCCAGATCCCCTTTCTTTTGAAGGAGATAGCCAAGCTTGTAGCATGCTTCGGCTTCGGTATAGACCGCCAGCAAGTGCCCCATGGCCGCGTCCAAACCGTCGCTTTGCACCAGGACCACGGCCAGGTTATTCCGGTAAAGCTGCCGCTTGGGCTGAAGCTGCACGGCCCGCTCGAAGGCCGCGATGGCCTGTTGATTCATTCCCCGGCGGGCGTAGTACAGCCCCAAGTCGTTGAAAACGGTGGCCTCGTTCGGATACTCGCGGGCCAGCCGCAAATAGATTTCCAGTGCCTCGCGGCTAAGCTGCTGGCGGTCTTTGAATCGCGCGTAAGCCAGGTGGGTGGGCAAGTACCGCGGTGCAAGGCGGAAGGCTTGCTGGAAGGCATTCTCGGCCTGGGCAAGCCGGCCCGCCGATTCGTGGACCTGAGCCGCCGCAATGTACAACTCGGGACGGACCCGGGGCTTGGTGCGCAGCGACGTGGGGTCTTCGGCGGGTTCCGTAGCCGGGGTGGGAGTCACCGCTTGCGTCAGCCGATCCACCCCCTTTTTGACCACCTCGACCGGTTCTTTGAGCAGATCGGCCGTCAGCCGGATAGGGGCAGGGGTGCGATCCTCGCTGCCCACCGCAGGCAGCACCGCGGAACGAGGCGGGGTTTCCGCTGCCATCGCCAGCGAGCCATCGAAAGGCCCAGCAAGATACCCCCCCCAAAGCGCCGTCGCGCAGCCCACCACCGTCGCCCCCACGAACCGAT
>FWWM01014569.1_pt1 | contig 12299 bp, 11 predicted proteins | sample 2228351 | NCBI WGS metagenome assembly FWWM01 (sample SAMEA103939774, study PRJEB20133) | metagenome | reverse complement strand
TCCTAGGTTAGGTATTTCATTAAACCTTGGGTAGCAAGCCAGAAGAATTTTCCCCTCCCCAAATTTGACCTTTTTAGTTGGTGGACCTGACCCGAATTGAACGGGCAACCTTCCCGATGCGAACGGGACGCTCTGCCATTGAGCTACAGGCCCAAAACTAGTCTAATTTTTAATATAAACATAAATTGGAGCCAAACCCTTGATTCTGACCACCTTTTGAGGAGGCAAGCCATCTACCTTAAAGGCATAAGAAACTAAACAAGCCCCCTTTTTAGCCTCCCCGATAAATTTCTCTCCCACTCTTCTCATTGATTTGGGTGTCAAAAAACAAAAAATTACATTGGCTGGATGGAAATCCTTATACCAAAAATCACCAAAATTAATCTTTGCAACACCCTTTTTGTCACGAAAATAACTTTTAATCTTGGCCCAAATAAAAACAGGAAAAAAAATTTCAAAACCCAAAGCTAAAACATTTTTCTTTTTAACCGCCTCAAACAAAATTCTTCCATCGCCACAACCTAAATCATAAACAATTTGGCCATTTTTAAGATTGACTTCCGAAACCATCCTGACCACTGCTTTATAGGGCGTATAAACTGTTGGGGCCCCAAAAACCCAAGCATAAAACATGGTACCAAAAAACAAAAACAAAACTAAACCCGCCATCAAATAAAGAATCATATCAACTCCATCTTAATAAGATCCGACCAATTTTATACTTATCCCCCTTTTTAATGCCTTGTTTTTTAAGCTCCTTGAAGACACCTATTCTCTCCAAGATTTTCAAAAGCCTCAAGAAAGATTCTTGATTTTTAATATCTAATTGGGAGATAACTTTTTGAAGTTTCTTTCCAGAAACCACAAATAAATCCTTTTCTTTTCTGATAGTGAAGTTTTCCAAAAGCTCTTCATGAGGCCTTAATACTGGCAGGGATTTTGGAGGCAGTCTTTTGGGTGTTTTCTTAAGCTTCTCTGCTATCTTATAAAGAAGCTTGGGTAAACCTTCTCTGGTCACAGCAGAAATAAACAGAATATCAGGAATCTTTAATTTGGAATTTGAAGCTTTGAATAATTTAGTAAGCTTTGTTATCGCTGACTTCTTACTATCTGCTGTTATCGCATCTATCTTATTAAAAGCTAAAATTTGGGACTTCTTAAGTAATTTTTTACTATACAATTTTAACTCTTTATTTATTATTTCAAAATCATCTAAAGGATTTTTGCTGGTGATATCAATCAAATGAACTAAGATTCGACATCTTTCAATATGGCGCAGAAATTCATCCCCCAAACCCTTGCCTTTTGAGGCTCCTTCAATAAGCCCAGGAATATCACAAGCTACAAAAGAAAAATCATCCACCTCCACCACTCCCAAATTAGGAATAAGAGTGGTAAAAGGATAAGAAGCAATTTTAGGCTTAGCTCGAGAAATTACTGAAAGCAAGGTTGATTTTCCAACATTGGGAAGACCTATAATACCAACATCAGCCACTAATTTCAACTCTAGGCGTAATTTCTTTTCCTCACCGGGCTCGCCAAGTTCAGAAAAAGTGGGAGCTTGGCGACGAGAAGTAGCAAAATGAGCATTGCCAAATCCTCCCCTGCCTCCAAAAGCAGCTATAAATTCCTCTCCCGAAGTAACTAAATCAGCAATTAATTCTCCTGTAGTCTCATCGAAAACCATAGTGCCAGCCGGAACATAAACCACTAAATCCTCACCCGATTTCCCTCGCTTTTTGTTCTTTCCTCCGGGCTTACCTGAGGGGGCTACCAGATGTTTGACTCTTCTAAAATAAGAAAGGGTATTTAGATTAGGGTCAACTTTAAACTTAACATCTCCTCCTTTGCCCCCGTCACCACCATCTGGACCACCTCTACCAATTAAACGTTCCCGTCTAAAGGATACCAACCCCCTCCCTCCATCTCCTGCCTTAACATAGATTGAAGCCTTATCATAAAACATATTGCTTTCAGTATATCAAAGATAAATCTCCAATATCAATTAACTCTCCCATTAAAAAAGGAGCTAAAAGCTCCTTTTTTAATGGGAGAGTTAATAAATAAACACTCCTCCAGCGCCAGGTGAGATCAGCCTATAGCTAGCAATGCCATAACCACCATAGCCATAATAATTGCCTTCGGAAATCAAAAATGAACCATTGGTATACACTCTCTCAACATAACTTACATGACCCCACCAAGTAAGCCAAGGTTCACAATAAACAGCACCAACTCTTGGAGTATAACCTATCCTATAACCCATAGCTTGAGCATTAGCTGGCCAATCACGAGCATTTCCCAGCCAAGGAATATATCTTTTTAAAGACACCCATGAAGTACACCAACCACCTGGAAATCGACTCCCATAGTTCCAAAATCTACCAATTACCCAACCACCCTGACTATCATTGCCATATCTATAATAAGAGTAATTTGAAGTGGCGCTTGGAGAGCTATTGGAAGCAATAGAAGAACTACTAGGCCTTGGTTTGGGTTTTTCTTTAATTCTACCACCAGGAATGATTAACTTTTGACCCACTTTTAAGGTTTGACTTTTAAGCTTATTATAAGAAATAATTTTACTTACCTTTGCATTATACTTTTCAGCAATAGCGGCTAAAGTATCCCCTTTTTTCACTTTATGAAGCACTCCGGAAACTGGCAAGATAATGAGTTTTTGCCCAGGCTTAATTTTATGAATATTTTTAATCCCATTAGCCCATTTGATGGTTGAAGTAGTGATATTAAACTTCTTAGCAATTCCAATTAAAGTATCTCCCCCTTGTACTTTATAGGTAATAATTTTAGTTCGTCCCTGGTCAGGTTGAAAGATTGTCGTAAGGGAAGGTTTAATTAAATAACCATCTTCAGTAGATTGAAAATAAGAATCAGCTTTAGCCCGAGAAGACTCTTCTAAATCAATAACTGGAATCATCTCAGTAGCGCTAGCTAAAGTAGCTAAAGCTCTAGAATCTCCATAAGGTTTTTGTTGGGATATCTTAGCCAGGGCTGTCTGAGAAGAGGCGCTAGTCAAACTACCACTTATTAATACCACTAAAACTACCATCACTATTCCCACTTGCAATAAGTGATGGGTTTCTCTTACCAACAACCTCTTGGTTTTTAGGGTTAAGTTATCTAGAAGATTATCTATTAATATTTTTGATTTTCTGAAAGATTTTTTTAATTTTTGTTTTAATTTTTTCTTTTTAATCCCCTGAGTAATCTTGAATCTGAGTCTTCTGAGTGACTGCTTTACTAAAAGCAATCTTAGGTGGGTACTAATAGTTCCTCCTTTTAATTATTGAACCCGACGACAATAGGGATAAAAAGAAATTAAATAGAGATAAAAGAAAAAGGTTTTTATATTTAACTGCTAAGTTCAATATTTCAAGGAGGATTTTGGGATGTTTAATTTCTTATTTTAAAAGGTTTTTTTGTCTGTCAAGTCCTATTAAATTTCTACATAGGTTAAAATAACACAGTCCTCAATATCTGTCAAGTATTTTACCAAGGAAGTCTTTGGGGGTCATAGAGACTAAAAATAGAATGATGGCTTCAAGCCCTAGATAACAAATTTGGTACCTTTACGGTTTTACCTCCTCAAATCTTTCTAGCAAGCAGTTTCCAATAAAATTAATAACCTTGAAGATACTTTATTTTAGCAGCCTCATGCTCCTCATTAGTCCTTGAGAAGATAGTTCTCTCCGAATCAGGTGAAAGAAAATACCAATAATCAGTTTGTTTGGGATTTAGAGCTGCTAAAACAGCTTCAAGACCAGGGTTAGAAATAGGGCCCGGAGGCAAGCCAGGATAAAGATAGGTATTATAAGGCGATTCAATTTTCATGTCTTGATAGCTCAAAATTCTCTTATTAGTCCCTAAAATATATTCCACGGTGGCGCAAGACTCCAAAGCCATACCCGAATCTAATCTTTTATAAAAAATCCCAGCCACTATTCTTCTATCTTCATATTGAGGAACTTCTTTTTCTATAATTGAAGCTAAAGTAATAAAATCAAAAATCGTCATCTCTTTTTTTCTAATCTCTTCTCGAATATCAGAAGTTAGTTTTTTATTAAAATTGCTAAGCATCTTGAAAACAATTTCAGAAGCCTGGGGTTGGGTTGACAAATAATAAGTATCAGGAAATAAAAAACCTTCTAAATTGGAAGTTTTAACTGAGGCCAAAAAATCAAAATCTTTTCTATACTTATCAATTTGAGAAGCTTCTTGGATAAACTCCTCTTTAGTGCAAATATCTTTGTTTTCTAAATATTGGGCAATCTCTTTGATGTCCCATCCTTCAGGAATAGTGATCTTGAGTTGTTTTGTCCGGCCCTTAATTAAAATATCAGCAATTTCAATTGGAGTCATAGAGGGAGAAAGTTGGTATTCGCCAGCTTGAATCTGGGTAGCCCCTCCCCGCCAAGTTACATAAATCCTAAAAGCTAAATCTGAACGAATAAGTCCTTCATCTTTTAAATTTTTAGCTACCCCCGAAACGCTCAAACCTTCTTCCACAACAAAAACCCGAGCTTCTTGACTGCTACTTGCAGGAGTAGAAATCATCTTCCAGATATAAAAAACAAACAAAAAAACAGCTACTATAAAAACTAAAATCAAAATTAAGGTAAGTTTAAATTTCTTACTTAGTTGCCATCTCATTTTAAATTTCTCCTTTGAAGTTTATCAAGATAAGCCTGTAAAATTATTTGGGCTGAAAGTTGATCAATATACTTTTTAGCCTTCATTGCCCTTTGAGGAGACATCTTATAAGCCAGAGCAGTAGACCACCTTTCATCTTCTAAAATAACAGGAAGTCTGATTTTTCTTTTAAGGGCTAAGTTGAATTCTTGAACTTCCCGAGCCTGAGGCCCTATCTTTCCTTTCAAAGTCCTAGGTAGTCCCAAAACTATCTTTATCACTTTATTTTCTTGGCAAATTTTCTTTATTTGAGCAATTGCATCATCCTTGTTATTTACCTCTAGGGAAGCTAATGGATGGGCTAAGGAAAATAGCTCATCAGAAATAGCCAAGCCAATTCTTTTTTTACCAAAATCTAAGCCTAAAATTCTTGCCATCACACTTCAAGGTTTATCTTAATTTTCCCTCTAAGAGGAGGGAGTCTTTGGGGCCAGCTGGGGAAAAGATCAATCTGGAAACTATCTAAACCTTCCAATCCTCTTAAATATTCCTCAGCTTGCTTTTTAGTTTTCCAAGAAATATCTTTTTTAATAAGATCTTGGTCAATAATTGCTGTAGCATATCCCCAAGCTTTAACCTCTAAAATAAACTTTTTCTTCCCTTTATCTATTTTAGATACTTTATAATTGGTGGTGGTCTTTTCCGCCAGCAGCTGCCAGCCCTCTGGAACAAGGGTTCTGAGATCTTCCTGAACTAATTGATTAAAATCATCTTGAGAAAAAACTAAAGTCCAACTCTTAGCGGTCAATTTCAATTTGAATTCCCCACCCTCATCTCCCACATTAATATTAGAACTGGCAGTCACAATTTCCTTAACAATAGCCTCTTCCATAAGTACTTTGTCTTCCTTTTTCTCTCTCAGTTCAGCATTTAGTTGGCTATAGATCTCATTGCTTAGAGTTTGCTTGGCATTGTTATAATCAGATTGGGTTAAAATATTGACAATTTTGGTAGAGCCACCAGAGGGACCAGAAGTAGAGATAAGGGTAAGGCTTGCTCTCTCGCCCAAAGAAACCACAATAAACTCAGTATTAGGGCCTACATTGTACTTTTCACCCGAATTCTCAGCAGTAATAGAAACCCCCTCTATGCTATCAGCTTCTGGAACAATCACTGCCTTATCTAATCTAAAAATCAAATCTGGCTGTTCCTTGGGAGCTACCCTGGTTCCCCTTACCCAACTATAAGTAATGGAGGAAGCGTTGACAATTCTTAGAATTCCTTGAGCTTTGGTGCCAATATCCTTTTTACCTGTAGTTTTAAAGCTTCGCTCTTCTGTTTTTTCAGCTTCTATATACTGGGCAGGAATAATCTTTCTCTCCAAATCAGGCTCCCTAATACTACTCTCTAAAGTAACTTTGAAATTATCACTGAGCGATTGGGATTTTAAATAAAGGGTGATTGTTGCTTGGGGAAGAATTAAAAAGAAAAGCAAAATAAAAAGAAGAAAAATAAATCCAAAAAAACCAAGAATAATTTTTTTGTTGACTTTGGGGAGAGTAATTTTGGGAGCCTCTTTTAGGGTTTGGATTTTAGTTTCCTTTTTGGCAGTTGGCTTGGGTTTAGAAATTGGGGGAAAGGTTGGAGCCTCTTTGGGTGTAGTAGGTTTTGTCTTGGAAGATAAAGGCTCAGGGTGCCTAGGTTGAAAGGTTATTGCTTCTGATGCCGTCTTATCAGTAATATTTTTATAAACAGTAAATCCCACCTGGGAAGCTAAAAGCTGACCAATTCTATCTTGAGTGACAATAAAAACTTCCTTACCAAAACTTTCTGCTTGTCTTTTTAGAAGCTTTAAATTAACAATACTCTGAGTGATATTAGCTCTTTTGGGAATAACTAAAAAAATTTGCTTCTCTCCAGCAGATCTCAACTTATCCACCACAGAGGTGATTTCTTCATCAACCTCTAAATAAATTGTTTTTTCTTCTTGTTTGGTCATAATTCCTTGCCTCTATATTATAGGCCTCATCCAAATTAGGTTTGCAGAAGCTTAATGGCTCTTCTTAAAATTGAGGGCAACAGACCCTCCTCAATAGTCATATCAAGTGCTAAATTAGCTAAGGCCATAGGAGTAATATCTTGAGGAGATTTGAGGGTTTTGGTAGCATCTATAACCTGGGGGAGTTCTGAAGGATTCATCAAATGAACTTTAGGAGATCTAGCAAAGGGTAAACTCTTAAACCAATCACTGCCTGAAAGCAGTTTTTTAACTTCTGGTAAATTACTCCCCCCTCCACAAAGAAGAATTCTGGAAGGAAGAAGATCAACATTCTTAAATTCAGACAAAGCCAACTCAACTCCTGAAAGCCAAACTTGACAATCCCCTAAAAGAGATTGAGAAATCTTCAAAGCTAAATTAGGATTAGCTTGGCCAGATGAATACTCAAGTTTTAATTTCTCTGCTTTAGTAAAACTAATTCCTAACGTGGAAGCTAGCCTCTTGGTAAAAGCTCGTCCCCCTAAAGCAAACATTTTTGTTCCCACCACTCCTCCTTCAGAAACCACCGCAATATCCGTAGTCCCCCCTCCAATATCAATAAAGATAGCTGAAAACTCTCCTGACTCATCAGCCCCCAAGCAGCGAGCTACGGCATAAGGTTCGGCTACAATTGAAATCAAATCTAATCCCAATTCTGAAGTAATAGTTTGAAGAGAGCCTAAGTGTACCAAGGGAGCAAAAGCATTAAAGATACCAATAGCCACATCCTTGCCTTGGAAACCAATAGGATTTGTCACTCTATAGCCATCAATTCTCACATCCACAATGGCCGCATTAACCAACTTCACATCAATCTCTGAATAACCTGTTTCGAAGGAAAGCTGTTGCCTTACTTTGTCAAAGGCTTTCCATTGAACTTTCTGAATAATATTCTGAAGCTCAGCCAGAGTAATTTTTGATTCCGGATTAGTTCTTTGATAATGAACAGTAATAGTCTGACCCTTAACTAATTCTCCAGCAATACCTACAATGGCTTGACCAGCTTGAAAGCCAGCCATATCCTCTGCTTGCTCTAAGGCTTTAGCACAGCTTTCAACAACACCACCAATATTAGTTACTGCCCCAGCTTGCATATCAGAAAGTCTTTGTCTCTGCCTCCCAGCCCCAAGAACTGTTACCTTTCTATCCTCTTCGAATCTAAAAATCAGGGCTTTGACAAATTCAGTACCAATATCCAAAGCTACACCGTATTTATCTTGCTTATCTTTCTGAAAAAATTTAGAAAAAAACCTCATAATAAAATTACTCTTTGTTTTCTATTAAAATAGCTTTGATTCTGCGAACTCCTGCCGAGCTTGACTGCTCTTTGATTATTTTAAAGTATCCCAATTGACCAGTGTTATCAACATGAGGACCACCACAAATTTCTTTTGAAAAATCGCCAATTGAATATACCCTCACCCTATCTCCATATTTTTTATCAAATATTCCTATTGCTCCTTGCCTTCTAGCCTCATCTAAGGAAATCTCCTCCATAGTTACAGGAAGACGGGCTTTTATTTTCTCATTAACTAGGTCTTCAACTTGAGAGATTTCTTCAGGAGTCAATTTTTTAGGATGAATGAAATCAAAGCGAAGACGTTGGGAGGTAATATTAGACCCTGCTTGTTTGACCCAGTCTCCCAAAACTATCCTTAGAGCTTGATGTAAAAGATGAGTAGCCGTATGATATTTTCTTTCTTTGAGACCCCCTGTGGCCAATCCTCCTTTAAATCTCTTATCTAACCCTTTTCTTGAAATCTGCTGATGTTTTCTAAATTCCTCTTCAAAACCTCTCTTATCAATCTTTATCCCCTGCTCTGAAGCTAATTCTTGGGTCATTTCCAAAGGAAATCCATAGGTTTGGAAAAGATCAAAAACCTCTTTCCCGGTAAGCTCTTTTGTATTTTGAGATATCTTCTTAAACTGACTCAGTCCTTTCTGAAGAGTTTTCTGAAACCTCTCCTCTTCTTTATCCAACTCCTCCAAAATTTTTTCTCTATTAGAGGCAAGCTGGGGATAAATTTCCTGGTAATTATCCACAACCGCCTTAGCCACCTTAGAAGTAAAATTACCTTTAATTCCCAAAATTCTTCCATAACGAATGGCTCGGCGAATCAAACGACGCAAAATATAGCCTCTGTCTAAATTGCTAGGCAGCACTCCCTCAGCTAAAAGAAAAACACTGGCTCGGAGATGATCTGCCACCACTCTTTCAGCTTTAATATTGGGCTTACCCTCTAACTCCCAAATTTTAGAATTAATATTAAAAAACAAATCAGTCTCATAAGGACTTTTTGTGCCCGCTAAAATTGACACCAAGCGCTCAAAACCAAGCCCCGTATCCACTCCTTTGAATTTAAGACTTCTATATTCTCCTTCAGAATTTCTGTAATATTCATTAAAAACAAGATTCCAAACCTCTACTCCATCAACATATATCTCAACTGTAGGCCCACAAGGGCCTTCATCTCCAGTAGGTCCCCAAAAATTGTCCTCTTTGCCCAGGGATTTAATCTTTCTTGGGGGGATTTTTAATTTATATAAAATATCTAAAGATTCCTTATCAGCTGCTAATTCTCTCTCGCCTTTAAAATAACTAAATGATAACCTCTGGAAATCAATACCTAAATTTTGGGTTAAAAAATCAATAGCCCAGACGATAGCTTCTTCTTTAAAATAATCACCAAAAGAAAAATTACCCATCATTTCGAAAAATGAAAAATGAGTTTCATCCCCTACTTCTTCAATATCATCAACCCGAACACATTTCTGAATAGTAGCTACTCTTTTATACTTTGGCTCCTCTATACCTGAAAACCATTTTTTAAATTGCTGCATTCCCGCTGTAGTAAGAAGCACCGAAGGATCATCTTCGGGAATAAGTGAAGAAGGGGGCAATATCTTATGCCCCTTTTTTACAAAGAAATCTAAAAATTTCTGCCTAATTTCTAAGGAGGTCATCAAGTATATTTTAAGATTTATAGGGTTGGGCGTCAACTTAAATAGACAAACGCCACCTAAAAGTGAATTTTTTTTAATAAATTTTTTTAGGTGGCGTTTTCCCACTCCCCTTCTTATTATACTCTAACTCCACTTCCCGCGCCTCCTTTCTCAAAATATACTTCCTCAATTCCTTCTACAATACAATCCGCGATTAGTTCCTCCTCCGTTCTTAATACCACTAATGCCTTCGTGAGTTGGAGCTCTTTCCCAAGACCCTTTAGCTCCAACTCCCCCTCAAGCCTCTCCAACTCCTCCATGATCCAGGAGGAGTCCCCTTTAGACTTGAAAATGAGTCTAAAGAGGTATAGAAGGAGAATATATTTTCTTCCTTCTAACTCCCGAGCCAGCCTCCAAAGAGCCTTTTCCATCTCCTTTACCCTCTGAGGAGTGGGAGGAGTGGGGCCTCGCGCTCGTGGTCCTCTTTTCATCTTGGACACCTCCTTTCTTTTTGGAGTGGGTAAAATATAAATATGAAATTGTCAAAATAATTTTAAAGGTATCTTTTATTATTGCTCTCAAATTGATGGTTTGTCAAGAGGAAAATTACACCTTAAAAGAGAAGAGTAGTTTTTAGCTTAGAGTTAAATTATAATCCCTCCACCTAAAACTTCATCCCCTGAATAAAAAACCGCTGACTGGCCAGGAGTGATGGCTCTTTGGGGCTTATCAAATACAACCTGGTATCTCTTTCCTGACTGATGCCTGACAATTGCCGACTGCTCTTCCATTCCATAACGAATCCTAACTTGGCACTTAAGCAATCCCTTTGGCGCTTTTCCCAAAATCCAATTGACACTTTTCAGGTTAACTTTTTGTTGGTATAAATCCTCTTCTCTACCAACAATTATTCTATTATCCTTAACATCCAACTTAACTACATACCAGGGATTATAAGCCGGATTTTCAGCAGAGATACCAAGACCTTTTCTTTGGCCTATGGTATAAAATGGTAATCCTTGGTGCTTACCAAGTATTCTTCCATCTCGCCTGACAATGTCCCCAGGCTTTATTAATTTTTTGGGGATCATTTCTTCAAGAAACACACGATAATCCTTGCCAGGAACAAAGCAAATTTCCTGACTTTCTCTTCTTTCTGCAGTATGCAAACCAAATTTACGAGCTAATTCTCTTGTCTCTTCCTTTTTATATCTACCTAAAGGGAATAAGATCCTAGAAAGCTGCTTTTGATTTAACTTCCACAAAAAATAAGATTGATCCTTATCTTTATCTATTCCTTTAAATAGTTGAAACTTTTTGATTTTTGACTTTTGATTTTTGATTTCGCCCTGGTCCGCATAATGCCCTGTGGCTAAAAAATCATATCCTAGTTTTTTTGCCTCTTGGAGAAGAAAACCAAACTTTATCTTTTTATTACAAACCACACAAGGATTGGGAGTTCTGCCAGCTAAATATTCAGAAATAAAATAATCAACAATTTCCTGCTTGAATTTCCGGCCCAAATCCACAATATATAAAGGAATTCCCAGATGCTCCGCCACTTTTTTAGCACTTTGCTCAGCATCTGTTTTTTTTCTTTCAGGATTCCATAACCGCATATGGACTCCCCCAACCTCAAAACCTTGCTCTAAAAGAAGAGCAGCAACAGTGGAAGAATCAACACCACCAGAGAGAGCTACTAAGACTTTATTCTTCATACTATTCCAAAAAAAGCAATAAGGCCATTACCAAAATACCAGCTAAAAGAAATAAAAATTGAAAGAATGCTTTTTGAATTTTGGTCTCTTTACGAAGTTCCGGAATTAAATCAGAGGCTGCGATATAAATAAATCCTCCAACTGTAAAAGGGATCAAAAATTGAGAGAAAATTTCCCCTTTTTCACCCAAGAAGATAGCAAAAACCACCCCTCCTAAAGCTATAAAAGCTGAAAGTAAATTAAAAATTACAGCTTTTAATTTTGAAAACCCTCCATAGATTAAAACCCCAAAATCCCCTATCTCCTGAGGAATTTCATGGATGATTACTGCAATAGTGGTAATTAAACCCAAGGGGATATTTATCAGATAACTTCCCGCAATAACCATACCATCAATAAAATTATGAAACCCATCACCGATTAAATTCATAAAAGCTAAAGGATGGGGGTGGTCTTCACTAGTAGGAATATGACAATGACGCCAGCAAATTAATTTTTCTAGAATAAAGAAAAGTAAAATTCCCGATAAAATAAAAAGCGGCAATTGGATATCATCACTAAAAATTTCAACCGCTTCCGGCAAAAGATGAATAAAAGCACTCCCAAGCAAAGCTCCTGCAGAAAAAGAAACTAAAAAAAGTAAAAGTCTATTTAGTAGCTCCTTTTGAAGCAACAGGGCTAAAGCCCCAACTAAAGAAACCAAACTAACAATTGTCACACTAATTATTGAATATATCCAAACTTGAGCCATATCTTCTCTTTTTTTATATAATAACAAAACTTCTTTTTTAAATCTAACAAAAACTTAATATTTTTATATAATATATAAGTATCATTAAAAATGCCTTTATATAAATCTCATCAAAAACTTTGTCTAATTTTTAGACAATGTTTAATAGAGTTATCTTTTAGAAAAAATTGGATGAAGTGGTTTATATAGGGGGGAAGTT
>FWWM01014568.1_pt1 | contig 12299 bp, 10 predicted proteins | sample 2228351 | NCBI WGS metagenome assembly FWWM01 (sample SAMEA103939774, study PRJEB20133) | metagenome | reverse complement strand
GGAACCTAATTATCAAGCGAACCCATTGAGGGACCAGCGCTATTTTTTCGCACCTCTAACTGAGCCCAACTTACTTGGGTGTAAGCGAAGAGAGCGGGCTAAACATGTTACCTGCCCTCATCGCCTGTTGCGGCGAATAGAAAATCGCTTACGGGTAGTACCAACCAGGTCCGCACGCCTGAGGCGCTCGGCGGCGAGTTCGTAGCCAAGGAGATCTATCAGACCGGATGCCATTTGATCCACACATTCTGCTCTTCATCCCGGTATTCCTCTTCGCTTTGACATTTCATGAGTTTGCTCATGCGTGGACGGCAAAAAAAGCTGGTGATCTTACCGCTGCCTATGCGGGACGCCTGACGCTCAACCCCTTGCCCCATATCGACCCCATCGGAACCGTTGTCTTGCCTTTAGCAGCCCTTCTCCTGAATGTCCCGATGATAGGGTGGGCCAAGCCCGTACCGGTCAACCAGCTACGGTTTCGCAAAGAAATATGGCATTTGTGGGTCAGTCTCGCTGGTCCGGCATCAAACTTTCTCTTGGCGTTTGTGGCAGCTTTGGTGCTGAAACTTTTAGGTTCTGGACCTGCTGTAGAAAGTACTTCGGCGTCGCAAGTCGCCCTCCTCAAGCTTGCCATTATTTTCATTCAAATCAACATCACTCTTGCTGTGTTCAACATGCTGCCGATCCCCCCTCTTGATGGCAGCAGCTTGGTCTATTTCTTCCTCGTGAGAAAGATCCCGAACCTATGGGATGTGTGGGTTTCTCTGACGCGCTATGGGTTTCTCGTCCTGTGGATTCTTGTGGCGTTCGTCCCGCCGTTTCAGCGCTTGCTGAGCATTGCGTTTAGATTGCCAGCCAATCTTCTCCTGCAGTGGGCGTTGAACTGATGTCAGCGGCCTACACGATAAAATTGCCCGTTTTCGAGGGGCCATTTGATCTTCTGCTCCATCTCATCAAAATCAACGAGATGGACATTCATGACATTCCCATCGCGGAGATCACGCGGCAGTACCTCGACTACCTCAAAGTCATGCAGGAGCTCGATTTGGAGGTGGCGGGGGAATTCCTCGTCATGGCTGCAACCCTCATTCATCTCAAAGCACGCACACTGTTACCTTCCCACACAGAGGACAACGAAGGGCAGGAAGACGACGAATTCGGAGAAATTCTCTCGGCTCGAGAACTCATGGAAAAGCTTGTGGAGTACCGCAAATACAAGGAAGTGGCAACGGTGCTACGCGAGCGCGAACGAGAAAGTGCGGGCATTATCTATCGCACGGCGGCTGTGACGGTCGTGCCTGAGACAACTGACGAGCTGTCGCTCGATTTGTCCCTACTTTATCGCGCGCTCGCTAGGGTCTTGCGTTACGTGGACTCCTCGCGGGGCTTTACCATTATCTCAGAACAGTTTACTGTTGAGCAAAAGATTGAGTATATCGAGGAACTGCTGACCCAGCAGAGAGAAATTGATTTGATGACAGTTTTGCTTCGGTGCCTTAACAAATTAGAGATTATTACGACATTTCTGGCCGTTCTGGAGATTGTCCGTCTGAAACGGGCGCGCATTCAGCAAAACAGTGCCTTTGACACGATTCTGCTCCTTGCCAGAACTGACCAAAATACTAACGATGGAGAGATCGCTAGCAGTGAGTCGTGAATCTAGCGATATGGTGCCGGAACCAGAGAATGCGGGAAGCGATTCCACAGGCATTCAGGAGTCAATGGCTTCTGCAGGCCAGACCTCTGAACCCAAAGCCGACACGGGTTGCAAAGATGCACATGAAGGGGATGAAAACGCGCAAGCCACAGATAACGGGGAGAAAACGAAGCCAAACAAGGACGACGAGCTTCCTCCTCTGCAATCACGGGCTGAAATCAAAGCAGTTATTGAGGCACTGCTCTTTGCAACCACAGAGCCTCTGAGCATTCAACGGCTAACGAGAATTCTTGCAGGAGTCGACGTGGCTGAAGTTCGCCAAGTTGTTTTCGAGCTTCAGCAAGAGTATGAAGCCGAGCCACGTGGTTTGAGCATCGTTGAGGTTGCTGGTGGATTTCAGATGGCCACTCGACCGCATTTGGCGCCGTGGATTTATTGCCTCAAGCCATCACGCCGCCGTCAACCTTTGTCGCAGGCGACGCTGGAAACTCTCGCCATTGTTGCGTACAAGCAGCCTATCACTCGCGCGGAAATTGAAGCAATACGCGGGGTGGATTCCAGCGCCACACTGCACACGCTTCTCGAGCTTGGCCTTATCGACGTGGGAGGCCGCCGCGAGGTTCCCGGCCGCCCACAACTCTATGTCACGACACAGCAGTTCTTGAAGGCTTTCGGGCTGAAGAGTTTAGGCGATTTGCCTTCGATCCACGAGCTACGCCGCCAATTTGCGCACGAGACACCGGGCGCGAAAACGACAGTTGCTTCGACACCGCCCCGACAATCTCATGAGACAAGGGAATCGAACACGGGATCGCTCTTTCCAGCCGCGGCCCAGACGGGGCAGCCAGAGGACAACTCACAGGCGGAGGGCAACGCTGAGCCGCATGAAGAGCCTCAACTCGACAAGACTTCCGAGACAAACACGGCGAGGGCGATGGGGCTCGAAAGCTCCTCGACCTCCGACGAAGAAAAGGGGTCTACGGCCTCTGAAGAGAATCCCATGTAGCTTGGAAGATCTCCCGGGCAGTCTCATCGAAGAGAACGAACTTGATCAGCTGCACTGAGCTTTTCCCTTCATGTGAAGCGATGAAATCACGCGCGACAGAGAGCATCGCTTGCGCGCATTTCTCCAAGGGTAAGCCAGCAACTCCGGTGCCTAGAGCAGGAAAAGCGATGCTGTTCACGCCGAGCTCGTGGGCTTTTTCGAGCGCTCTCTTGGTGCATGAGGCGACGATTTCAGAAGTGGTTGCGGGATTTTGCAGCGACATTGTCGCAGCGTGAAAAACATAGCGAGCCGGAAGATTTCCAGCACCGGTCACAGCAACATCGCCGATAGCGATTGGGCCAATTTTATTGCACTCTTCTTGAATAGCGGGGCCACCGGCCTTGCGGATCGCCCCAGCAACTCCGCCACCTAAGATCAACTCATTATTGGCAGCATTGACAATGACATCTGTCCCTGCTTCGACAATATTCCCGCGAACAATTTCGACTTTCATGGTTGCCTCCTGCGGAAGAATCTTAGGCCACAAAGAAGCTCCAGGCGCGATGCTTTCTTCTAGACGCTTAGGTGTGTTTCCCATTTTGTCTGGCGAGTCAAGTATGGCTCCGTCAAGGTTACAGCTGAGAGAGGTCCTCGCGTAGACGATGCGAGTTCTTGTCCTCAACAGTGCACGCAAATTCATTGGAGAAGCAGCTCACTGCGTGGATCTGGTCCGTGAGCTCAACCGGCGCGGGCATGAGGCATTGCTTGTGGTCCGACGTGGTTACGAAGTCGAAGAACGCGCCAAGGAGGCCAACATCCCCTACACTTCTTTGACTTTTTCGAGTCAGTTCTCTCCCATAGATGATTTCCGGGATCTCTCAGTCTTGTGTCACCTGATAAGAAGCTGGAAGCCAGACATTGTCCATTGCCACCGTGGCAAAGACCATTGGCTCGCGGCCACAGCGAAGCTTCTGCCACCATGGCGGTTTCCGCCCATCGTGCGCACTCGGCACGTTGTCGTTCCCATGGCCCAACATTTCGCCAACCGGTGGCTCATGACACGCGTGACCGCAAGGACAATTGCTGTCTCTCAAGCGGCGGCACGCAGCCTTGGGTCCCTTGGGAATCGGCTGGGGTCACGCTTGAGAGTGATCTACTCGCCAGTAGACATTGAGAAATTTTCCCCTGCTCACCGCTCTTTTGAACTTCGGCGCGAGTTGGGCTGTGACGAGCGCACGTTTCTCGTCGGCCTGATCGCAAGAATTCAAAACATCAAAGGCCAGCGCGTCTTTCTCCAGGCTGCAAAGCAGGTGGCATGGGAAATACCGAATGTGCGCTTTCTCATTGCAGGGCGCGGCTCAGACTTTCGTTTCGAAGCTCTGAGGAAATATGCGGAAAGTCTGGGGATCGGTGCGCAGGTCGTTTTTCGAGGCTGGCTCGAGAATTTGCCCGCAGTGTTAAGTTCTCTTGACGTCAGTGTCATCGCCTCGCTTGGCAGCGAAGGGTCGAGCCGAATTGCCTATGAAAGCATGGCGAGTGGGGTGCCCCTCGTAGCGACGACAGTCGGGTGTTTGCCCGAAATCGTGACTGATCGAGTCAACGGCTTGCTCGTGCCTCCAGGCGATGCTGAGGCTATGGGACGCGCCATCGTAGAGCTTTTGCGTCAACCCGATCTAGCTAAGACGCTCGCTGCCAACGCTCTTGAGAGGGTCAGATCGTATCACAACTACGACCGCTGGCTTGCAGAAATCTGCGAGGTGTACGCAGAGGCGTGCCAGGGGGCGACGTTAGGCGAGGCCCGGCATGACTAAACCGAAAATTCTCCACGTCTACAAAGACTACTATCCACCTGTGCGTGGGGGTATCGAGCAGACGATCAACATCATGGCGCGTCGCAGTGTGAATGATTTTGACGTGACCGTGCTCGTTTGTGCCGGGCCGCTGCCAGAAGGGGAAGAGATCATTGAAGGAGTCCGCGTTGTTCGAATCAAAGAATGGCGTCGCATTTGGAGTGCCCCGTTATCGCGTCGTTTTGCCCATTCCCTTGCGCAACTTGCAGCTAAAGCGGATCTTCTGCATTTTCACCATCCCAACCCCACGGGAGATATTGCTTATTTGTTATCAGGACTGCACAAACCCTTTGTGATCACTTATCACAGCGACATTGTGCGCCAAAGGGCAGCGATCGTTGTCTATGGTGTGATCCAAGAGATGATGATGCGACGCGCCAACGTCGTTATGCCGACTTCTCCGAACTATATCGAGAGCAGCGTCTGGCTACGACGTCATCGGGCCAAATGCCGAGTTGTGCCCTTGGGCATCGAACTTGATCGCTTCGCCCGCACGAAAGAGATCGAGAAAGCGGCATCGGATATTCGCGCGCGCCGCGGAAGCCCGCTGGTTATCTTTGTCGGACGGCTGCGTTACTACAAGGGGCTTCATTTTCTCGTGGAGGCCATGCGCGATGTCGACGGACATCTCCTCATCGTTGGGACGGGTCCTGAGGAGGACCGCCTCCGCGCACAAACGCTTAGAGCGGGCCTTGAGACACGCATCCATTTTTTGGGCGATCTCGACGACGAACAACTTGTGGCCCATCTTCACGCCGCTGACGTCTTTTGTCTTCCCTCACATCTGCGCAGCGAAGCTTTCGGGATTTGCCAAATCGAAGCCATGGCCTGTGGCCTTCCCGTTGTGAGCACGGATCTCAAAACGGGAGTCCCGTTTGTCAACAAACATGGCGAAACGGGATTCGTGGTTCCTCCTGCCGATCCTCGAGCCTTAGCTTGCGCCCTGAACCGATTGCTGAAGGATGAAGAGTTGCGCGCGACTTTTTCGAAGCAAGCTCGGCTCAGAGCGCAATCATTGTTTTCAGCGGAGAAGATGTGTTCGTTACTCCACGAAGTCTATTGGGACGTCTTGAAGCATGCGGACCAATGAATAGGGGTTGGCAGCCATCGCTAAACGTTGGGCAAACAAGGGAAGGATTCAAAGATGCCGATTTTTGGAAAACCCGGGAAAACTGAGAATAAAGAAGAGGCCAAGACGCCTTCTGACACACCGACGCCATCATCGTCCGACGAGGCCATTCGGAGCCGCGTTGAACCCATTATTGCTCAATTGCGTCCCTACCTGCAAGCCGACGGGGGCGACATCGAGCTACTGGATGTCCAAGACGCCGTCGTCTACGTGCGTCTCCAGGGTGCGTGCTGCGGATGCCCGAGCGCGATCTATACGCTCAAAATGGGTGTGGAAGCTCGGATTATTGAAGAGATCCCCGAAGTTCGCAGCGTTGAGATGGCTTGATGGCCGAGCGGCAGCTCGCCTACTCCCCCGTCACGATACGCAGCGAAACTTTTCCAATCTAGCGCCGCGCTGATTCGCGCGATGTGACGACTGCACTTTGCTCCGTCGACTCGGGTTTGGGAGCATTCAAGAATCCATGTATGGCTGAGACTCCGATAACAAACAACCCCAAGCCAGCTGCGGTCATGGCAATCGCCATACCACGTTGAGCGCGCCGTCCAACCGTGATCCCCCACGTCATGCAGAAAGTGCAAAGGCCATTGGCTACGTGGAACGCGGTACAGGCGATTCCGATAACGTACCACCAGTAAACGAGAGGTCTTTGGAACTCTCGATGAAGTAATTGATAAAAATTGAGCTTTCCACTCTCATCGATAGCGCGCCAATCCATGAAACGCAAGCTAATAACATGATAAAGAACAAACACAAAAACAACAATGGCCGTGACGCGCTGAAGCACATAGGCCCAATTGCGCGGGTACTTATAGCGTAAGGGGTTGGGTTTGCCCGAGAAAACGATCCAAAGACCATAGATCATGTGAAAGAGAAATGGGGCGAAGAGAGCACCCCATTCGATGGCGTGAAGGTAGGGAAGCCCACGTAGCGTCGCGACTGTTTGGTTAAAAGCCTCTTCGCCCTTCGTTGAGAACGAATTGGCAAAAAGGTGGAAGAAGATGAATAATGTCAGGGGGATGACGCCTGTCAGGGAGTGGAGTCGGCGTAGTACGAATTCGCTGTAATCGGTTCGTGTGCTTTCCATGATGCTCATCCGCAAGTAGCTGTAAGTGAAATTCAAGACCTATCTACAGCTTAGCCCCGCTGTCCATCACTTCAGGAAGAAACTGGCAGAAGAGACGACGAATCTTGCTCTTGGTTGCTTCCAGCCGTTCCACAAGAGCGTTGGGCTCTTCTTCACCTATTATTCGCGTGACTGCTCGCAGCTGCGCCTCATCGCTGGGAAGCCGAGTTCCATAATCTTTGACGACGACTCTCACAGCTGTTTCGAGACGACGCAAAAATGCATACGATTCTCCGAGGAAGCGCCACTCGTGTTCTTCACACGGCAAGGGGTGAGGAGGAGAGACAAAGAGGCGAAGATAAGAGCGCAATTGCTCCCCGTAGAGTGGCAGCGCCCCCGTCAGCTGCCAATACTGAAGGAGGAATTCAACGTCGACCATGCCACCGGCCGATCGTTTGAATTCATGGGTCGCGGCCCGGCTTGTGCCAACGGATTGCTCTAAGCGCCAACGCATCTGAGAAACATGCTGGCGAATATCGGCCGGAGGAAGTTGCGCAATCCGCTCTCGGACTGCTCTCACGAGTTCTTCCGTGATACCTTCCTGGCCCAGTACGAAACGAAGGCGAGAGAGTGCAAGAAGCTCCCAAATCTCGGCTTTACGGTTCAGGTATTGGAGGAAGTAGCTCAAAGGTGTCACGATTGCCGAGTTCCGGCCATCGGGCCTGAGCCGAGCGTCGAGCTGGAAAAGGCGTCCCTCTTGCCGGTGCTCCGTAACCACGGCAACAAATTCGTTGATAAGCTGAATCGCCGCTTTCAGCCCATCGCCTTGCCGCGGCGAGGGTTGCGAAAGATCATCCCATACGTAGATAACGTCGAGATCCGCAAAAAAGTTTAGTTCTCGTCCGCCATATTTGCCCACGGCAAACACTGTGACACGCGGCGGCCCCGCAAGCCCCTTTTCAACGTGTTTTTCACCGCTAGCAGAATCTAACACTTGCCGCTGACGCTCAGAGAAGGCTTCCAGCGCTAAAGTCCAAGCCTGCTCCAATGCCACATCGGCCACAACCGTGAGCTCCTCAAAGATGGTGATAAGGGGGCGCAAACCAAGCAAATGGCGCAGAGCAATGATGAGTTGCTCGAATTTGACGGCTCGCCGCAAAGCTACGGAACGCTTCTCACAGCTTCCGCGCTTGCCAACGGTCTGGGCGATTCTCTCGCTCACCGTTGGTCGATCACTCGCCTCGTGGAGCAAACGCGAAGTCAAAAGAGCATCAAAGAACTCGGGGTGCGCACAGAGAACTTCCGAAAAATAATCGGACGAGCCAAAAAGAAGCACCAACAGACGCAGCACATCAGGGTGATTGGCGATGAGCTCGTAGTAATAAGTGATGCCCTTCACAGCGAGAACAAATGAATGCAGATGGGGAAGAACCTTTTCCGGATTAGGGGCCCGAGCGATCAAACGCAGGAGCGACGGGAGCATTTGTTCAAAATACTTTTGCCCTTGCGCCGAAACGAATATCTCCCGCGTCCCATGGGCCAGATCGCGAATCAGCCGAAAGGCATGCTCTGTCCCGATGCCGTAGCGACTCAACACCGAGAGCGCCTCATCAAGATCGGCATCGTCATCCAAAAGAGCGAGGACTTCCTGAACCTGCTGGGCTTCAGCTTCGATGTTGCGCTGGAAGAAAGCCGTAAAGCGGGCATGGACTTGGTCGGTGATGTCGCTATAAGTTTTCTGAAAAACTTCCACCGAGTCGAATCCGCATCGGCGGGCAAGAACAAGAAGCTCTTGCGGCTGGGAGGGGATTAGGTGCGTCTGGTGCTCCTGAGCCATTTGGAGACGATGCTCGATGAGTCGTAAAAAACTGTACGCGTGAAGATAAAAGTCGGCTTCCTTACGTGATAATATGTTAACTTGCGCTAAGCGGTCGATCGCTAGGAAAATGTTGCGCACGCGGAGAGCCGCGTGCATTTGTCCGTAAACAATCTGCATCGCCGCAATGATAAACTCGATTTCACGTATTCCGCCATAGCCCCGCTTGACTTCTCTGTGGTAAACGTCACTCACGAGCACTTCTCTATCGATCATCAGCTTCAAACGCTCAATCTCACTAATGAGCCGAGCGGGCTCTGCCGTTTCGAAAACGAATTGCCCCATGACCAGGTAAAGGCGGTTGGCTAGAGGAGCCGGGCCAGTCAAAACTCGTGCCTTGAGATAAGCAAGTCGTTCCCAATCGCGAGCCTGGACCTCGAGATAATTGACGAACGACTCAAATGAGCGGGCCAAAGGACCGCTTTTGCCTTCGGGTCGCAGCCGCATATCGACGCGGAAGAGATAGCCCTCGGGACCGCGACTCGATAAGAACCGGACGATCGTCTGCCCCATCTTATTAAAAAATTCATGATTGCTGATGACAGCCCCCCTTCTTCCCTCGGGAGCATTCCCCGTCGTCCATCCCTCATGATCGTAGATAAAGACGAGATCAATATCAGAGGAAAAGTTAAGCTCGCGACCACCTAACTTTCCCATACCGAGGACACACATGCCGGCAGGATGCTCAGGCTGTGTGTCACTTTCCGCCAGGGGCACTCCATAACGCGCGACAAGATCATTCCAGGCCGCTTTGGCGGCAACCTCTATGCACGCCTGCGCTATATCGGAGATCTCGCGTGTCACATGTTCTATCGTCGCATACCCTAAAACATCGCGGAGCCCAAGGCGCAGGAGCTGTGCATACTTCCATCGACACAGTGCATCGCGACACTCATCAGTGCAGCTCCAATGCGGCATGCACTGTGTGGCCTCTGTATGGAATGATGCGTAATCTTTTTCGCGACTAAGCTCGCCGGTAGCGAGCAAGTCCCAAAGAAGATTCGGGTGACGAATGAGAACGTTGGCGAGAAATTCTGAGTAGCCGAAGACGCCGCCGAGAACTTGGGGCGACTGGTCGTACTTTTCCACGAGCGCCAAAAACTCCTGCGGCGAGCGAAACGCACCGACGTAGCGCTCTAAAAGACTCGTAGCCCCCGCGGGATGGGGACCATGATAAATCTCTTGAATAACTCGCGCTAGCGCAGGCGGACACGTTTCTGGGGTGCCCAAGAGGCTACGCAGACACTCCAGACATGTGACGATCTGCCGGGCCTCATCATCGTCACTGACGATAGCCTTTGCCTCTTGGGCAAGATGCTCCCATGGGATTCTATCCGCCATTCACATGCCCGACCTCATCTCCTTGTCCCAGGTCACGTTGCCACTCCAGCTCGCCGAGACTCCCGCGGTTAGCTTTTTAGAACGCTTGCGATGGACTCGCAGATATAGTCGATGTTCTTCTCATTCAGTGCCGCCACACAGATTCGGCCGCTGCGGACGATGTAAAGGCTATATTCCTTGCGGAGTCGCTCTACGACATCGGGTTGCAAACCCGAGAAGGAGAACATGCCGTTCTGGCGTTCGATGAAGCTGAAGTCCTGCTCGAGGCCTTTTTCTCGAAGCTTTTGCACAAACATGCGGCGCATTTTGCGGATGCGCTCACGCATCTGCCTGACTTCGTCCTCCCATCGCGCCCTAAGCTCCGGATCATTTAGCACAAGCGCAACGACCTGAGCACCATGGGAGGCAGGATTCGACCAATTCGTGCGAATGACGCGCTTGACCTGACTCAGAACGCGTTTGGCCTCTTCAGCCGATCCCGTGACGAAGGTGAGAGCTCCTACGCGCTCACGGTAGAGAGAAAAATTCTTCGAGAACGAACTCGCAACGAGGAATTGCAATCCCTTGCCGGCGAGGTTCCTTACTGCAAAGGCGTCCTCGTCAATGCCTTGGAAAAAGCCTTGGTAAGCGAAATCGAGGAAGGGGATAATGCGCTTCTGGGCAAGCACGTCACTGAGTTCCTCCCATTGCTCCGGGGAGAGATCCACACCCGTTGGATTGTGGCAAGAAGCATGGAGAAGGATCACGTCGCCCTCGGGGATCGCCCGAATTGCATCGAGCATAGCCGAAAAATTGAGGCCGTGACTCTGCGGATCGTAATACGGGTAGGTCTTCACCTGAAAGCCTGCGGCCTCGAAAATGGCGCGATGGTTCTCCCATGACGGGTCACTGAGCCAGATAGTGGCTTGCGGGAAGAAGCGCTTGAGAAAATCTGCACCGACGCGCAGCGCGCCCGTCCCTCCGTGAGCTTGAACGGTGACAACTCGACCTGAAGCGATGATGTCGGCACCGGCACCAAACAAAAGATTTTGGACTGCTTTGTTATAGGCAGGAACGCCATCAATCGGGAGATAGGCCTTCGAGTCTTCTTTTTCATACCACCGCCGTTCGGCTTCGCGAACTGTGGCGAGGACGGGAACTTTGCCGTTTTCGTCCTGGTAAACACCAACGCCGAGGTTAACCTTACGAGGATTCGGATCGGCGTTGAAAGCTTCGGTAAGCCCTAAAATGGGATCGGGTGGCGCGGCATCGATCCCAGAAAAGACCGACTCAGGCATAAGCTTTTCTCCTTAAAAGAGCGTTTTCCGTATCTAGGGAACACCCGCGAAGCGGTGCAGAAGCGACTCGGCCAATAACTTCAAAGCCGCTCTCGCGGCGCACCCCAACGTCTTCAGTCTGAATGGAAATGACGCTACCGAGACTCGCAAGATCATAAATGCGGATGAGACCGCGTTGATTGAGCCCAACTTCTCTACCAGTGAGCGGATCCACAATATGCACACGAGTCCACGGAGGCGCCGCCTTCGTCACAAGCTCGTCCTTTGCGAGCTGCTTTCCTTCGGCAAGCGCCGATAGACCTGGATCGTAAAACTGCGACGAAAGTTCTGTCATCCCATACTCATTGACAATCGAGTGGCGGGGCACACCCAGAGCGTCGCTCAGTCGTCGATAGAATTCCGAGCGTTCAATTTCGCGCACTCGCCCCTTGAATCCCCCTGTTTCCATGATTCGGCTTCCAGCGGGGAGTTGGAAACGCAGACGGCGCTCGCTCAGCGCATCGAGGAGATAAACAAACGCAAAAGCTGTGCCTAAAAGGAAGACGGGCTCACCGCTTGCTACCGCTTCCGAGAAGTGAGCCAGAAGAACATTCGTCTGCAATCGATCGCTGCAAAGGTAGTAGCGCGATTCAGGCGTAGCCCATTTCTGCCGAATCTTTTCGAGCATGAAGACGAGGCTACTATGGGGAGCCTCCTCAGGTGAGGGAGTCAGGAAGCACATGCGCATAGGCCGACCTTCGGGCAGAAGAGCGGCGCGGAAAAAACTGAGAGCCCCACGACTGTAAAGTTCCAAATCACAGAATTCGTGAATCCCGCTTTCGCCTTCGGTTGTGCCGCTAGTTCGGAAATATTGCACCTTCGCGCGCGCAGGAAAGCACGCCAAACGTGCTCGCTTAAAAGCGGTTGTCCACACACTGGGAATCTCGCGCCAACTCGCGGGGTGGCGTTCTCCCAAAACGCTCTTGGCCCAGTGAGCATAAAAACGATTGTACGAGCGCTGGAACTCGAAAACCCGCAACGCAATCTCCGAAAACACATCGTCGCGCCGAAGAGGATGTGTTTCGAAAGCCTTTAGGCTCGAAGCGTCGAAAGACAAATGCGGGAGCAGCTCCCAACGC
>FWWM01014567.1_pt1 | contig 12300 bp, 9 predicted proteins | sample 2228351 | NCBI WGS metagenome assembly FWWM01 (sample SAMEA103939774, study PRJEB20133) | metagenome | reverse complement strand
CCAGGACATCTTCGGTTTTATCTAAAATAACTCTTAATTTGTAAGGTTTGTCTAAAACAATGTTAAAATAACTGATAAGAAAATATTTTTCTTTTGGTTGAGAGAATTTAACCTCAATAATTTCTGGTTCTTTGTTGATAATTTTTAAATCTTCTCCTTCCAAAAAAGGAAAAAAGAGATTGGCTAACATTTTAAACTTTTCGTTTTTGAGCATGCTTTGTTCAACTACAAGATTTAGAAGATCTTCTTTTCTTAAATTAACCAGTTTTGTTAAAGCTTGGTTGACAAACTTGATGCGGAAATCTTCGTCATAAATTACAATTCCTTCTTTTAAATAATCAAGAAGGTTTTGAAAAAAAGAAAATAAAGAAATCTTTTCTTCAGGCTTTTTTTGAAAATAAAAAACTAAACCAAAAAGAATAGTGGTAAAAATCAAAATCAAAAAAATAAAAAGCTTGAGCAAGTTGAAATCATGGATAAACAAAGAAACAAAAAGCAGAACCAAAATTATTCCTAAAATACTTAAAACAACTATTTCCTTTTTTTGAAAAAATTCTTTTATCGTCTCTATCATTCTAAATCTCTTAGATTTTTACCTTTTTTAATTTTTACCTTTAAAGGTACCTCTAAAGAATAAACTTTTTCCATTTTTTCTTTTATTATATCTTGAAATCTTTCTTTAATTTCTTCTTTAACTTCAAAAATAATCTCATCATGAATTGATAAAACAAAAAAAGCTTTTTCCTGGAAGTTATTTTTAAAAATTTCTTTATCAATTTCAATCATAGCTTTTTTAAGGAAATCAGCTCCTAATCCTTGAATAGGCATATTCATGGCTACTCTTTCAGCAAAAGTTCTTTCACTATAGGATAAAGAATTAATTTCCGGAATAAATCTTTTTCGACCAAATAAAGTTTCTACATAACCATAAGTTTGAGCAAAATTAATTAAGTCTTCTTTGAGTTTTTTAACACCTGGGTAAAAATAAAAAAACTTCTCAATCAGCTTACTTGCTTGAGAAACAGGAATTAATAATCTTTCGGCTAAACCCTTAGCAGAGATACCATAAATAATTCCAAAGTTAATAATTTTTGCTTTTCTTCGATTTTCTTCGGAATCATCGCCAAAAATCATTTTTGCGGTTTGAGAATGAAGATCAAGATCTTGTGAAAAAATCGCGATTAAATTTTCATCTTTACTTAAATGCGCCAAAATTCTTAATTCAATTTGTGAATAATCGCCTGAAATAAAAACAAAATCCTCATCAGCAACAAAAATACTTCTTAAAACTTTAGCCAAATCTCCGGTAAGGGGTAGGTTTTGCAAATTAGGGCTTTCTGAAACAATCCGGCCTGTACTAGTTCCGGTTTGATTAAAAACTGTGTAAATTCTTTGTGTTTGGGGATCATAAGTTTTTAATAAAGAATCAGTGTAAGTAGTTAAGATTTTGTTTATTTTTCGGTATTCAAGAATTTTTTCAATAATTGGGTGTTCACCTAAAAGTTTTAAAAGTTCTGATTCTTGAGTTGAAATTTCTCCGGTTTTAGTTTTATTTAATCCTTTAGTTTTTATTTTTAATTTTTCAAAAAGTATTTTTCTTAATTGAAGGGGAGAATTTGGATTAAATCTTTCTCCAGCCAAGAGGAAAATTTCTTTTAAAACTTCATTGATTTTTTGTTTAATTTCTTCTTTAAATCTTCTTAAAGCCTCAGGATCAACTTTTATTCCTCTTAGCTCTGTTCGGGCTAAAATAGGAACTAAAGGTAATTCAAATTCAAAATAAATTTTTTCTAATTTAAAACTTTTTAATCTTTCTAATAATTTTTGAGAAACTTCCCAAACTACTTCTTTTATTTCTTTGGCTTGAGGTTCAACATAAAAAACAATATTTTCCAGAGAAGAGTGAGTTTTACCTGGATTTAAAAGCCAAAAAATAATCTTTAAATCATAAATTTTGGAAAGATCAATTAGTTTATCGAAATAAAAATCTTCTTTAAAAATAATCTTAAGAATATTTTTTAAGTCAAAAGTAAATTTTTCCTGTTCTAAAACCAAAAGGTTTTTAAGTTCAGTTAAGGGTAAAATTTTTATTTCTTGACTTTGATCAATAATCTTAATTTGATCTTTTTCAAGATAAAAGAAAAAAGGTTGTTTAAGAAAATTTAAATCATTTTTTTTTATTAAAAATAATTCTTTCCTTATAAGAGAATCTTGGGTTTTTGAAGTTTCTTCTTTTTGAGGACTTATTCTTTTAATTAAGCTCCGGAAATTAAACTCCTGAAAAACTTTAATTAACTCTTCTGGAGAAAAACCTGGATAAGGAACTAAAAGATTTTCTTCTAAAGGAACATCTTTTTTTAAAGTCATTAAATCCCGATAAAATAAAATTTTTTCTTTTTCTTTTAAAATTTTCGAGGCCAATCCTGGTTCGATTTTTCTTTCTTGGGCAGCCTGGATAATTCCTTCTAAATTAAAAAATTTATTCAAAAGCTGGGCTCCTGTTTTAGGACCAATTCCTTGAATTCCAGGAATATTATCAGAAGGATCACCAATTAAAGCTTTATAATCAGGTACTTGCTGAGGTAAAATGCCAAATTTTTCTTTGACTTTTTGAAGATCATAAATATTTAATTCACTTATTCCTTTTTTCATGGTTAAAATTTTAGTTTTTTGATCAACTAATTGTAAAGTATCTAAATCACCCGTTAAAATAATAATTTCATCAGCTTTTTTTGAAAATTTTTCTTTCAAAGTAGCAATTAAATCATCGGCTTCATAACCAATTTTTTCAATAATGGGTATTTGGAAAGCATAAAAAATTTTTTTAGATAAAGGAATTTGAATTTTTAAATCTTCAGTAAGGGATGGCCTTTGAGCTTTATACTCTTTAAAAACTTGGTGTCTTAAGGTCGGCTCAGGTCTATCATACAAAGCGAAAACATAATCAATTTTTTCTTTTAAAAGTTTTAAAAGAATGTTGGCTAAACCATAAACAGCTTGGATAGGTCTTCCTTGAGGATCTTCTAAACGAGGTAAAGCATGATAAATTCGATAAATCAAGGCATGGGCATCAATTAAATAAACTTTCATTTTAAAATAAAGATTCTTTTCCGACCTTCTTTTTTAATGATAATTTCCATAAACTTCATTTTTTTCTTCTTTAAATAAGGTTTTATTTTCTCGCCCCACTCAATAAAAAAGAAGTTGTTTTTATTTTCTAATTCCTTTTTTAAATTAATTTTTAAAATATCTTTGGCTTTGACTCGATAAAGATCAATATGGTTTAAAAAATAATTTTTGCCAAATTTATATTTTTGCCAAAGAATAAAAGTTGGACTAACTAAATTTTCTTTAATTTTTAGTTTTTTAGCTAATTGTTTGATTAAAGTTGTTTTTCCAGAACCCAAAATACCTTCAAACAAAAAAATCTTTCTTTGCGACATTTTCTTGAAAATCTCTTCCACAATTTTTTGATTATCTTTTAAACTCAAGGAAACAAATTTTTTCATAACTAAATTTTAAATCAAATTTAAAACCCCTGCCCAAAATATTTGAGCAGGGGCTTAAAGGCCTAAGTTAAAGTTATGTTTAGTATACTTCCTCTTCTTCTTCATCATCATATTCTTCTTCATATTCTTCATATTCTTCTGACCATTCTTCATCTAACCCCTCTTCTGGCTCTTTTTCCTCTAACTCTTCTTTCTTTAACTCTTCTTCTAATAACTCTTCTTCTAATAACCCTTCTTCTAATAACCCTTCTTCCTCTTCTCCCTCTTCTTCCTCTTCTTCTTGCAAATAAACCTTTCTTCGTAAATCTAACATCTCTTTTGGATCTTTTTAGATATTAATAACGACGTGATTTTTAAAATTTTTACTTAAATTATTCCAAAAGTCAAGATTAAGAAACTACATTGGTAAAAACCTCCTCCACATCATCTAAATCAAGCAAGTCTTCAATTAACTGATCTAGTTTTTCTTTTTTAGTTTCATCAATTTCAAGAGTATTTAAAGGTCTTAATTCAAAATAAGAATCTTTAATTTCGATTCCTTTTTCTTTTAAGCTATCTTTTAATTGATTAAATTTCTCTCCACGAGTAATTAACAAAATATCCCCATTACTTTCTTTCAAATCTTCATAAAGATCAACAAATTCTAAAATTCTTTCCTCGTTTTCTTTCGACAAAACCACAACCCCTTTTTCCTGAAAATTCCAAATCACTGATCCTGGCTCACCGAGTCTAGCTTCATATTGATTTAAAGTATGTTTAATTTCTCCTAAGGTTCGGTTTTTATTATCCGTAATTGCTTTTATTAATAGCTGAATTTCATCAAAATAGGCTTCATAAATCACCTCTTCCAGATTAGATTCTTTAATTTCTCCTTTTTTAATTGCTCTCTCAATGTTTTCTAAAGGAACTTGAAATTCTTTGGCTCTTTCAATAGCAGATCTTAATTTAGGATTTAATTCAGGATCAGCACCTTCACGAGCTGCGACAGTAATAGCTCGAATTAATTTATCCATTATTTTACTTTTTTTAAGATCAGTCTGGGCTTTCTTATATTTAATTTGGGACCAATGAGAATGTTTGGCCATGATAAAAAATAAAGGAAGGCGGTAAGCCGGATTCTGTTTTGTTGGTCATCTATCTTACGGCTGAAATTGCTTTCAGCCCCTAGCGGCACTCCCAAAAAATGGGCACGGCCTTGCACCCAGGAAAAGACCGGAAATCTGAAAAGATTACTCTTTTCAGAAGAAAGGTAGCCAAAGAAAGATTTCTTTGACACCCTTTCTCTTTTCACCTTTCTCCGCCTGAAGCGGATAGTATGGTCTCTGTTTCCGGTCTTAAAGGCTTTCGCCTTTCCTTCTTTCGAAGGTTCCTTTAAGTGGGTGTCCGGACTTTCCTCCTCAAAAAGAAATTTGAGGCGACCAACCGCCTTCCTTTCTTAATAATTTTACAAAATGCCGGTAACTCTTTCAACTTCTTCAAGGGTGGTAATTTTTTCTAAAGCTTTAATTAAGGCATCTTGTTGTAAATTAACAAAATCTTTTTCAACTATTTTTAAAATTTCAGCCTCTGAAGGTTTTTGGTAAATTAATTCTTCTAAATCTTTAGTGATTCTTAATAATTCGAAAATACCAATTCTTCCTTGATAGCCTGTTTCAAAACATTGAAAACAACCTTTGGTTTTAACTAAAACAAAATTATCCAAATTAACTTTTAATTTGACTCTTTCGGGTAGATTTTTTAATTTTTCTTTGATTTTATTTTTTAAATTTTCATCAGGACAGTATTCTTCCCTACAATTGGGACAAGCTTTTCTGACTAATCTTTGGGCAATAATTAATCTTATTGCTGGTGGAATCAATTTAGGATCAACACCAAGGCTAATAAGTCGTGGAATAGCACCTAAAGAATCATTAGTATGTAAAGTTGATAAAACAAGGTGTCCAGTTAAAGAAGCTTGCAAAGCAGTTTCAGCAGTTTCTTTATCACGAATTTCACCAACTAAAATAATATCAGGATCGTGTCTTAAAAAAGATCTTAAAGCCACACTGAAAGTAAAACCTTTATTTTCATCAACTTGAGTTTGTTGGATACCTTCAAGATGGTATTCAATAGGATTTTCAATAGTGATAATTTTTAATTCTGGTTTTTTAATCTTTAATAAAATCGCGTAAAGTAAAGTGGTTTTTCCAGAGCCTGTTGGTCCTGTAGTTAAAATTAAGCCATTTGGAGCTAGAATAGCTTTTTCTAAAATTTCTAAATCATCGCTTCTTAAACCTAAATCTTCTAATTTTTTCATTACTTGATTAAAATTCAAGATTCTCATCACAATAGCCTCATCATAAGAAGAAGGAATCACCGAAACTCTAAGATCAATTTTTTTATCAGGGAGATTTAAAGAAAAACTTCCGTCTTGGGGCTTATGAGTAATATTAATCATCAAACCCGAGAGAACTTTGATTCTATTTTTAAGAAGATTGTAAATATTTCGTGGGAAAGAAAAAATCTCATAAAGCATTCCATCCAAACGGTATTTAGTCAAAATTTGGTTTTCTTGAGGTTCAAAATGTAAATCTGAGGCATTAAATTTCAAAGCTCCGGCGATTAAATAATCTAAAATCAAAAAAGGATTTTCTTGAATTATGTTTTTCATTAAATTTTGGAGCTCTTCCTTTCTCGTAATTTTTTCTTCCACTTCTTTTAAAACTTCAGGATTGATCTCAAAGGTTTTAATATAACTTATTCTTTTTTGAGATAAAAAACGATACTCTTCAAGGCCTATTTCGAGGCTTTTTGAAGAAATAATCCCAAAACTAACTTCAAAACCTTGTTTTTCTAAAGATTCTTTAAGTTTTAAAAAATCTTCATTATAAGGATCAATAACTCCTAAAATAATTCTATTTTTTTCTTTTTTAATAGGAATTGCTTTTGCTTTTTCAGCCAATTCTTTATTAACATACTTTAGAGCATCAATTTCTGGTTTAGTAATTTGAAGATTAAAATAAGGTATTTTTAAGGTTCGCGCCAGTTCTTCAGCAATCATTTCTGTATCTAGTTTAAATTTCATCAATTCTTTATCCTCTATATCTTTAAAAGGAAAATTAACCATAGTTAAATTATAATTAATAAAAATGAAAACCTTAATTAAAGTCATTTTGGTTTCTTTTTTTCTTTCCGTTTCTTTTTTGTTATTTTTGGTTTTATTTTCTCGGCTTTATTTGTCTCAATCTTTAATTTTAGGTGAAAAAATTGTCAGTGGTGGTACTGAAATTTATGACCGTACTGGTAAAGTCCTTTTATATAAAATAGGCTTAAGAAGGTCTTGGGTTGATTTTGAACATCTTCCAGAAAAAGTTATCAAAGCAACACTTGTAGCTGAAGATATTGATTTTTACCAACATAAAGGTATTAGCTTAAAAGGTATTCTGAGATCTATTTATCTTAATTTAAAAACTCGAAGTTTAGAATATGGTGGTTCCACGATCACTCAGCAATTAGTAAGAAATCTTTTTCTTTCTCAGGAAAAATCAATTATAAGAAAAATCAAAGAAATTATTTTAGCTCTTGAACTCGAAAAAAATTATTCTAAAAATGAAATTTTGACTTATTATCTTAATTCAATTTATTATGGTGAGGGCAATCTTGGAATTAAAGCTGCGGCTGAATATTATTTTGATAAAAAAATAAAAGATTTAACTTGGTCTGAAGCCGTAATTTTAGCTTCAATTCCTAAGGCTCCGGCTTTATATGCTCCTCTTAACGAAGAAAATCTCCAAAGACTAAAAACAAGAAGGGATTATTTACTCAAAAGATTAAAAGAAATTGGTTGGATTGATGAAAAAGAATATCAAGAAGCTCTTAAAGAAGAAATTAAAATTAATAAATCAAAATATGCCGGCATGATCGCTCCTCATTTTGTTTTAGAAGTTCTAAGTGAACTTAAAAAAATGTTTCCCAAACAGAATTTAGAAGAAATGAATTTAAAAGTCATCACCACTTTAGACCTGGAAATGCAAAAAATTGCTGAAAAAGTAGTTTCTAAAGGTGCTGAAAAAAATAAAAAAAATTATGGTGGAGCCAATGCTGCTTTAATGGCTATTAATCCTAAAACAGGTGAGGTTTTGGCCTTAGTTGGTTCAAAAGATTTTTTTGATGAATCAATTAATGGTCAAGTTAATGTGCCTTTTTGGTATCGTCAACCTGGTTCAGCTTTTAAACCAATTTCTTATGCTGCTCTTTTTGAGCTAGGTTATCCTGAAGAAACAATTGTTTTTGATGTTCCGACTGATTTTGGTAATAATTACAAACCAAAAAATTTTGATCAAAAATTCAAAGGTCCTGTTTCTTTAAAAATTGCTTTAGCTGAATCAAGAAATGTTCCTTCCGTAAAAGTTTTTTACTTAGCTATTCCGGAAAGAGTTATAGAATTAGCTAAAAAAGCAGGCATGACTTATTTAAAAGATTTTCAGTATTACGGTCTTTCCTTGGCTTTAGGCTCTGCTGAAGTTAGGATGGCGGATTTAATTAGGTTTTATGGTGCTTTAGCTCATGACGGTAAACTTGTTTCTCAAACTTTAATTTTAAGAATCATTCAGGATCGAAAAGTTATTTATGAATATCTTCCTCAAGAAGAACAACTTATTTCTTCGGAAACAGCCCGGATTTTAAATAATATTTTAAAAGACATTGAGGCTCGTCGAGGTTTATATTCCCGAAGCCTGAATCTAACCATTTTTCCTGGTTATGAAGTTGCTATTAAAACAGGAACAACTCAATTTTATCAAGATGCTTGGACTTTTGGTTATACTCCTCAAATTGTTGTTGGTGTTTGGGCTGGTAATACGGATGGTCGAAGAATGAATTCTTTAGGAGCAAGTTTAGTAGCAGCACTTCCTATTTTCCATCAATTCTTAAACGAAGTTATCGAAAAAGGATTAATTACTCCAGAAAACTTTCCTTCTCCTCAAAAAAGAATTGTTAATAAACCAATGCTTAACGGTTCTTGGATTTCTGATTACGGAATTCATAACATTTTATTCTATGTTGACCGTTATCATCCTTTAGGACCAATACCTTCTAATCCTTACGTTGATCCTCAATACTCTCGTTGGGAAACTGCGGTTCAAAATTGGTTCAAAAATTATATTGAAAATTTAATTGAAGATGAGGATATTTTACCTTAATTAAAGCTTTTAATTCTTCTTTTTGAAAATAATCAATATCTTTAGGTAATTTGATAATTAATCTTTCTTTATCTCGATAAAGAAAAAACTTTTTTTCAGGAAATTTTGTTTTAATAATTTTTGCAATCTCAAAAAGCTCTTCTTTATAAAAATAAATTTTTTTCATCGATGAATCGTTACATAAACAAAGTCTTCTTCTATAGGTGATTTTAAATACAAAGGCGTGGTTTCGTTTTGAGGATTAGTAAAAAATCCAGCAAAAACTTTTTCGCTTTCAATCATTTTAAAACCATCTTCCAAAAAATCTAAGTAAAATTTAATTTTAAATTCTTGGTCTGTTAAATTGTTTTCTTTAATTTCAATTTCGAGATCGTTTTTATTTTCACCTAAAAGCTCATCTTTAGTATAAATTTCGAGTTTGTTTTCAGGAAAAATAAAGGTTAAATTTGTTTCTTTGGTTTGTCCGGCAAAGACTCGGTTCAATTTTAAAGCTTTTAGAATTTGGTCTCGATTAATAAAAAAGGTAAAAAGAAAGTTTCCTGGAGAAAAGAAGGGTTCGTAATTGAAATATTCCACAGCTAAAAGCTTTGTCGTTAATTTATGATTTAAGATTTCAAAAGTGACTTGGTTTTCTTCAAAATAAATTTTTAATTTTCCGGCTTTCTTTTTAATAGCCCAATATTCCTCAATAATTCTTTTAGGTAAAAGTACGGAAATTTTAGTGAGATTGGTTTCAAAAAACTGGGGTTTAACTTTCTGCACAGCTAATCTTATGGTATCCGTGGTCACCAAATTCAATCTTTCCGGATTAAGATCAAAATAAACTCCTGAATATTCTGGTCGAAGATCTGAAGTAGCTAAAATGGGTCGAAATTTTTCAACATAATTTTCAAAAAGATCATTATCAATTTCAAAATAATTATCATAAGAAATCTCCGAAAAAGTTGGAAATTCTTCTTCTCTTAAACCCGGTAAATTAGAGATCGAAGTTTTTCCTTTAATAAATAAAAGATTATCTTTGGCTTCCAAAACTAACTCATCTTCGTAAAAATTTTCAATTACTTTTTCAAATTGTCGGGCAGGAATTAAAATTTTACCTTCTTGAATTACCCGGGCTGGAAATTTGGTTTGATAATTCAACTCTAAATCAGTCGCTGAGATATAAACTTCATTATCTTTAGCTTCTAAATAAAAATAATTTAAAATTTCCAAATCAGTTTTTCTAGGACAAACATTAGTGACAACATTAACTACTTCATTTAATTTTTCTTTTAAAAGACTAATAATCATAGTAATAATAATGTTAATTTGTGGAAAACTTTGATTTGAATAAATTTTAAACTAAAAATTAAACTACTCTTAAAGAAAAACTTGTGGAAAAAATTTTAAGATTCCAAAATTTTTGATTTTAAAAGCTCGATTTCCTGACTAATTTCAGAACTATTTTTCATTTTTTCCACAATTTTTTCATAAGCATAAATAATCGTGGTATGATCTTTTTTTAATAATTTCCCAATCGAAGTATAAGAAAATTGTCCTAATTCTCTTAAAAAATAAATTAAATAATGTCTGATCTGAACTATCTCTTTTGTCCTGGTTTTTTTGAAGATATCTTCTTCTTTAATTTCGTAATGTTCAGCTAAGGTTTTGATAATTTTTTTAGGAGTAACTTTTCGATAATAATCCTTTGAAAATTTTTTAATAATTTCTTCAATTTTTTCTAGACTTAACTTTTGGTTTTCTTGTTGGTAATAAAAAAATACCACACTTAAAGCACCTTCTAGTTCACGGATATTATGAGTAATTTTTTGAGCTATTAATTCATAAATTTTGTCGTCTAAAATTAGCCCTTTTTCTTGAGATTTAAGTTTTAAAATAGCTAACCTTGTTTCTAAATCAGGAGGCTGAATATCAATTACTAACCCACCTTCAAATCTTGATCTTAATCTTTCTTCAATATCCGAGATTAATCGAGGAGGTCGATCAGAAGAAAAAACAATTTGTTTCGAAAGATTATAAAGATAATTAAAAGTATGAAACAATTCTTCTTGAGAAGCTGTTTTTCCTGAAAGAAAATGAACATCATCCAAAATTAAAACATCTGTATCTCTAAATTTAAACTTAAATTCTTCAATATTATGATTTTTTAAAGCATTGATAAATTCGTTGGTAAATTCCTCAGTGGTGACATATTTTACTTTTAAATTTTTATGAAGCTTCAAAACCTCATTACCAATTGCTTGTAAAAGATGGGTTTTACCTACACCTACAGGACCATGGATAAAAAGAGGATTATGAATTTTTCCTGGAGATCTGGCTACACCCAAGGCAGCACTATAAGCTAATTCATTACTTTTACCTACAACGAAATTATCAAAACGATAACGAGGATTCAGGTTTGTTTGAGGATTAACTTCAAAAATAGTTAAGTTTTTTTCTTTGAGAAAAGCAGTAATTTTTTTGGTAGAAACCTTTTTAGTAGTTATCTGAAGTGTAGGTTTATTAGAAACTACAAACTCAATGTTTTTTACTTCAGGAATTAGTTCTCTGATTGATTTTAAAATCAATTGATAAAACTTTTTTTCAAGCCAATCTTTCACAAATTTACTCGGAACTTCGATTTTTAAAGTGTGTTGATGATAAGATTTTAAGTTTAAATTAGAAAACCATACTTTATATAAAGAATCACCGACATTTTGTTTAATATTATTCAAAAATTTTTCCCAAGTTGTTTCAAGAAATTCTTGAACCATCTTTACTAAGCATTATATAATAAAGAAAAAAACTGAGTCAAAAGTCCGAGTTCTTAAATAGTTGTGGATAATTTGTGGAAAGAATCTCTTTGACTAATTTATCAGCCTGTTTATTTTCTTCACGAGGAAGAATCCTAATTTCAATCTCACCAAAATCAAATTTGAGATTATAAAATTTTAAAAAATATTGTTGCATTTCTGGTTCAAGGATTTTATATTCTCCTTTAAGCTGTTTACCTACTAATTCACTGTCTAAATTAATCACAATTCTTGCTTTTTCAGCCCTTTCTTTTCCGATCAGGTGTTTAATTTTTTCTAAAGCAAAAATAACTGCCTCATATTCTGCTTGGTTATTAGTTTTTTCACCAATTTTTTCTGCGTATTCTTTAATCTCGGTTCCGATTTTAATGATTACCCCAAGAGCTGCTGGTCCAGGATTATTTAAAGCTCCACCATCAGTATAAACAATAATTTCTTCTTGAAGTTTTTCTGTTTCAAAAATTTTTAGAAAGACTTGATAAGCTGCGTAAGCATCATCAAAAGCAGTATGTTTTTTACCCCGATCAACATTTAAAAATTGACAAATTTTTGTTAAAGTTTCTTTTTCGCCTAAATTAGTTAAGCCATATTTTGCAACTGCTATAGAAAAAATATCAATTTTTCGATAATCAAAAGGATCATCATAACCATTTTCATAAAAAGCTCTTTCTAATCTAGCCCAATCAAAATGACTAACCCAACCAGCTAAAAGTTTATTTTTAAATTTAGGATAAAGAAGATCTAAAACATCTTTTAATTCATAAGCATCTTTCCATTTTTCTTCAGAATAACCGTTGATTTCTAAAGCTTTTGGATCAG
>FWWM01014566.1_pt1 | contig 12300 bp, 9 predicted proteins | sample 2228351 | NCBI WGS metagenome assembly FWWM01 (sample SAMEA103939774, study PRJEB20133) | metagenome | reverse complement strand
GGTTAGGGGTTATCCGCCGCCTGGTCCGGCAAGCCCTAGAGCGCTTCCGAAGCCTGGTCCTGGGAAGTGTCTGAAGTACGGCGTGAAGGTCAGGGGTGGGGGCTGACCTCTAATCACCCCCCTTGACCCAAAAGGCGAAGGGGGGTTGGGATATGAACATGCTCACCTCCAACCCCCTCTACCAGTCTATCCAGTCCTGGGCCCAGAGGCTATTCGGGCATATCTCCCCTCACTTCGCGGAAAACCTGGCCCTCTTCCTCTTTACCCTCCTGGCCTTCCCCAAAGAACCCACCCTCTCCGACCTTGCCCGCAGAACCCCCATCCGCGGTCTGGCCCAAAGCAGGCTCAACCGCCTCTCTCGCTTCCTCCACCACAAAGCCTTCCAGAACCCCTGGATCTTCACCTATGCCCTCCTGCCCTACCTTCTGGCAGGGAGAACCTGGGTTCCCATCCTGGTGGACGGGACGGAGGCCAGGAAGGGGCAGGGCCACCTCCTGGTGGCGGCCCTGCCCAAGAAAAGACGGGTGATTCCTATCGCCTGGGCTCTTTACCCCCAGAACCCCTACCCCAGCCAGAACCGGGTGGAAGAGGAGTTCCTTTACCGCCTGGGGCGCCTGGTGCAGGGGCTTGGGGTTCAGCCGGTTTTTGTGCTGGACCGGGGTTTTGACCGGGTGAGCTTGTTCAGGAGACTCCAGGCCTGGGGGATGGGGTTGGTGGTTCGGTTGCGGGGGAGGCGGAAGGTCTGGGTGGAAGGGGAGGGGTGGCTCAAGGGGCACGATGGGGGTCGGGTGAAGGTCAGGCTGTGGGTGGGGCCTGGGGGAGAGGGGGGATTGTATGTGGCCTCCTGGGGTGTGGAGGCCAGGGGGAGGGAGGTGTACCGCCTACGGATGTGGATTGAGGAGGGTTTTCGGGACCTGAAGAGGCGCGGGTTGGGGTGGGGTGAGGGGCTGAGGCGTGAGGAGAGTGTGTTGGGCTGGGCGGGGTTGGGGCTTTTGGCGATGGGGGTGTTGGTCTGGGTGGGGTCGGTGCTGAGGGGGCTTGGGGGCTTGAGGGAGGTTCTGGCCCATCCTGAGCGGCAGAGTGTGTTTCGGTTGGCTCGGTATGCGTTGGTTCTGGGTCCTCCTGCGATTCAGAAGGTGGCCTTGAGGGCCCTGGCGGAGTGGGGGAGGGGGAGGTGATTAGAGGTCAGCGCTTCCGCCCCTTGACCTTCTTCCCTCCATCCTACCCGCGGGGCCCCCTTTTCGCTCGTCTTCACCGACGGGCTGTCCATTACCAGGGCGCTGGGAGCAGCGTACCGCCCGCGCTCGGTCCCGGCGGGCCAGGGTCTGGGCTACCCGTGCCCACACCCCCTCCCGCGGCCCTTTGCAGAAGTAGGGGTAGACCGTGGACCCGTGGGGCAGGGTCCGCCACTGGAGGCCATTTTCCAAAACATATCAGGATGGCGTTCACCATCTCCCGCCGGGGGACGGCGGGGCAGCTACCAGGATTGGGGGCTCCAGGAAGGCCCATGCCGCATCTGGCAGATCGCTAGGGTAAGATCTCCGTGTAGCCGCCACCCTGTCAGGATACCAGGCTTTTACGACAGCCTCTAAGTACCTCCAACCCCTGGTTGCCCTTTGCCCGAGGCCCCCGAGTACCAGCTTGCCAAGGGCCCGCGGCTCTTCACTGCGCCGAGCGTAAGTCCGTGCTGAAGCCAGCAAACAGCTTTGCTTGCGTATGGCCATATTACCCGCTGGCCACCGCCAACCGCCGTGTCTGACGCAGCGACTTCCGCAGCTATTTTCCTACCGGCACCACCAGCGCTGCCCCAGCAGGCAGTTCCCCGGCGGCATAGGACTTGAGCTTGGTATAGGTATTGCCGCTGAAGGTACCGAGTTCGCCCGAGCCGTCGGCCTTGTAGAAGAGCACTCCCGCCGAGGTGTTCGTCACCTGCTCCCAACCCTTCGCCAGTTGCCCCGAGGTGTAGGTGCCGGTCTGGGTGAAGACCCCGTTGGCGGCAAAGGTGCCGAGCGCGCCGATCCCGTCGCTCTTTCGGTAGAAGAGCACCCCGCCGGGCGTGCGGAGGATGTGGCTCCAGTCGGTGCTGGGGCCGTAATTGGAGTAGAGGTACGACCACTTGCAGGCCGCGTCGTAGGTCCCATAGCCCCCGGTGCCGTTGTAGTTGTAGAAGAACACCCCGTTGTCGTCGTTCACCCGCACGACGAGGTTCCAGTCCGTGGAGTAGCCGGTCTGGGTCACGGGGTTGCTGAAGTCGTAGTTGTCGCCGTAGCTGCCGCAGAGGGTGGTCCCGGTGGAGGCCTTGTAGAACACCAGGCGGTCGTTCAGGCTCACCATCTGATCCTGGGCGGCGGGGAGATCCCCTGCGCTGTAGATCCGCAGCTTGCGGAAATTCCCCGCTCCGTCGAAGCTGCCCAGCGCTCCTGAGCCGTCGGTGGAGTTGTAAAACAGCTCGTACAGCTCGTAAGGCTTGCCAAAGTGGCTGACCCCGGCGGGCAGATCCCCGGCGGCGTAGCTCCTGACCGGGGTGTAGGCCCCGGCGCTATCCAGGGTTCCCAGTGCTCCCGAGCCATCGGCCTTGTAGAACAGCACCCCTCCGCTGAGCACGGCGGGGACGACGCTGATGGTGGCCTTGGCGCTCAGGCCGGTGCCCTCGAGCGTGGCGGTGAGGGTGGCGTTTTGCATGGTGGCCACGCTGGCGGGTGGGGTGTAGATGACGCTCAGTCCGCTGTTGGAGCTCAGGCTTCCCACTCCGGAGAGCGTCCAACTCACCGTGGCTGAGGAGTCGCTCACCACGGCGTCGAAGCTGCTGCCGGGGTCGCCGGCCACGAAGGCCCTCGAGGCGGGGTTGATGTGGATGGAAGGCGCGGGGGCCACCGTCACCGAGGCCTCCTTGCTCACGCTCCCGGCGCTGTTGGTGGCCGTGAGGGTGAAGGTCTGGCTGGCGCTGACGCTCACGGTTTTGCTGCCCTTGTTGGTGGGGGTCACGCTGCCCACCCCGCTGATGTCGAGGCTGCTCGCGCCGGTGACGTCCCACTCGAGCTTCACGCTTCCTCCGCCGCTAGGCAGGCTGGCGGGTGTGGCAGTGAAGAGGTTGATCGTGGGGGAACTGGCGGGGCTGCCTGTATTGCAAGCTGCCAGCAGCAGGCCCAGAAGAATGCTGCAGATTCGGATCATGGTCATGGCTTGCCTTCCGCCTAGCCAAGATAGGTGTACCCGACGGTGATGTTCACGGTCTTGCTGCCGATGGGCTGCCCGCTGTCGCTGAGCACGGTGAGGCGGATGGTGTAGGGCCGTGCGTAGTTGCGGCCACCCGCCAGCTTCACGCTCAGGCTCGAGCCCCGCCCCACCTCCTTTTCGGCCTCGCCCTGGCCCTGGACGCTCCACACCAGCCGCTCGCCGGGCACCGCCGCGCCGTTGGAGTAGGTGGCGTAACCCACCAGCGGCACGTCGACCATGGGCTGGTTGATGTCGGGGCTCCAGTACTCGGCGCCGTTCTTCGGCTCCACGATCACGATCTCGCCGGGGGTGCGGGTGGGGTCGATGACGTTGACGGTGGCCGAGGTGGCGGCTTGCAGGCCGTACTCGCCGGTGGCGACGAGGGTCAGGGTACGCGAGCCGGCGGCGGTGGGGGTGAAGGTGTACTGGCCGCCGTTGCCCAGGGGGGTGGCGCCCTCGAACCAGGCCAGCCGGGCGCGACCATCGGGCAGGGTGTGGGCGTCGAAGCCCTCGCCGCGGAAGGTGAAGGGCTCGCCCTTGAGCAAGGTGGTGGGGACACTGGGCACCAGGATGCGCACCTTGGGCAAGTCGGTGGGGTCGGGGGCCAGCTTGAAGGCGATGTGCTTGACGTCCTGCAAGGCGCCGCCCTGGCGCAGGTTGAGCTCCAGCCGCGCCGGGGTGGGCCCGCCTACCGTCCCCACCACGCCCGCCAGGTTGCCGAAGTCGAGGTTCACGGGCTCGAGGTTGTAAGCCTCCACGTTCACGTTGGCGAACTTCTGGGCCTTCAGGCTCCCACTCACGTAGAGCCTGGCCTCGATCTCGAAGCCCAGCGCCACGTTGGTCACGTTGACCACGTTGAAGCTCACCACCATGCGGCTGCTGCGGTAGATGAGGTAACGGAACTCGATGTCTTGCACCAGGTTGTGGCTGTAGGGGAAGGTGGGGAGGGTGGTGGCCTCGTCGCTGTAGTAGTAGCCGTTGGGGTAGGTTCCGTCCCACTTCCAGCGCGAGATCACCCGGTTAGAGGGGTTGCGGAAGATGAGGGAAGCCGGGAAGGGGAAGCCCACGCCGCCGAAGTAGAGGGTGTCGCCGTGGGAGAGCTCGATGGAGCCGCGCCGCTCGCTCTCGGGCTTGGGGGCACTGTAGAAGATCAGGGTGTAGAGGTCGGGCTGGGCCGCGTCGCCCGAGTCGGCACAGCCCTTGGAGGGATCGCTCGGGTCTTTGAGCGTGCAGTTGGCTTCGCGGAAGGCCTTCCAGCTCATGGAGGGGTGGGTGCCATTCCAGTCGCTGTTGGGGCGGGCGTTGGAGTCGGCGATGTAGACGCCGTCGGTGGTCACCCCCGTGATCACGAAGGCGTGCCACTGGCGGTCGGAGCCAGTCCACACCGGCTTGCGCCCCAGGAGGGTGGCTATGGCCACGTAGCCCTTGAAGGCGTCGATGTTCCCGCTCGAGGTGTCGCTGGGGATGAGCTCGGCGTCCCAGCGCATGAAGCTGTAGGCGCTCTCGGGGATGCCCGCGGCCTGGAGGATCGACCCGACCCCAGAGCCGCTATTTGCCGGCTGCTTGATCAGGCTGGCCAGGCCGTAGTTGCTGGCGAAGCCTCCGGGGGTCTTGGGGTTGGAGACCAGCGCGGGCTGGGGCTGGTAGAAGTTGAGCACCATGGAGAGCGAGGTGGGGGTGCACCAGGGCAGGCCGGCCTGGTAGTAGAAGGGCACTTGCAGCGGGAGAGCTCCGCCCTCGCTGGGTTTGGGGGTGGGCACCACGTAGGCGGTGTACAGACCGGCCCGTTTCATGGCATACACGAGCTTGCCCAGGCCCTGTCCCGAGACCCCTGTCGTGCCCGTACCGGCAGCCTTGGCCGCGTGCACCCAAAGCCGGGGCTCGCCGGCCTCGGGCTTGGCGAGGGTCTCCAGGACCACCGGGCTGCCCTCGGGGGCGGCCGAGTTGGTGGGCAGCTCGAGGGTGGCCGCGGCCTTGAGGCTGGCCCCACCCAGGTCCACGCCCACCGAGGGCCCGGCCGGGCGCATCGGGTTGTCCTGGGGCTCGGCAGGCTCGGCCTTCACCTCCAGGGTCACTTTGGCATCCTGGCTCAGCACCCCCGGCGGGATGGTGAGCCGGGCCCCGCCCACCTCAACTACCCCGCCATCGGCGGCCTTGATGATGACGGCGTTTGAGCCACCCCCAGTGTTGCTCTGGGTGCAGGCCGTGAGCAAAGCGACCAGCAGCAATACAGCGAACCAATGCTTCATTCCAGTCCTCCTTTACCCGCCCTCGTCTGCGAAGGCTTGTATCCCCACAGGAATTCCCGCCCACACCTGCTGCAAAAGCGGGCGTAGGGCGAGGTGATCCGGGCCCCGCAACCGGGGCAGGCCTCGAGCATGCGGGTGCCATCGTTGATGCAGTAGCGCTCGCTCGAGCTCGTCGCAACCGCACGGGCACAGCGTGGGCAAATGCGGTAAAACACCCCCCAGGCCTCTTCCACGGCTCACTCCTCCTGTGTGCTCCAGGGTGCATCCGCCTTGGTCAGGTGGCGGTCAGCAATTCGCCCCCTTCCGCCTACTTCCGGCAGTCCAGACGCACCCGGAAGCTGGGGGTGGGGGTGGTGTAGCCCGCCCCGCTGGCCCGGATGGAGTTCTCGAAGCCTTTGGGGTTGATCTCGAAGAGCAGCTTGGCAGGCGGCTGGATCTGCTCTTTGGGGGTGTCGTAGGTGTACCAGAACTTGAGCTGGTGGGTGACGACCCCGCCCGGCGGGAGGTTGGCGTAGGTGAGCTTCTGCACGTCCAGGGCGTCGGCGGTGAGGGTCTGCGCGTCGGCGAAGGCGATCTGGATGCCCTGGTCGCGGACGCCGGTGAAGACCGGTTGGACATTCGCCTTAGCCCCGCTGCGCAGCTCCACCGTCACGCCCCAGCCGGGGGTCTCGATGGGCGCCCCGGTGTCCTTCACGATGGGCTCGATCTTCGTGACCTTAAAGCGCCAGATGCCGTTGAAGAGGGTCTCGCCCAGACAGCCCTCCAGCGAGGCTCGCTGATTGGCCCCGCCGGGGGTCTGGGTGGCGGCGGGCGCGGCGGCCTTGCCGAGGGTCAGGGTGTTGCCCTTGAGGCTGTAGGCCACCCCCAGCTCCTTGAGCACCGAGAGCGGCACGTAGGTCTTGCCGTTCACCACGATGGCCTTTTCGGCGGCCACCTGCCCGTTGACCACGATGCTATAGGTCGTGCTTGCGGCCAGTGCGAGACCGGCGGCAGCGACGATTGTGAGGCTGCGGAGTTTTGTGCCAAGCATTGTTCCTCCTTCGAGCTGGATGTACGGACCGGGGGGTGGTTTCTGCCGCTGGGGGCTTTAGCGAATGCGGCGGATGGTCTGGTTGTAGGTGTCGGCTACGAAGAGCTGTTTGTTGTAGTAGGCCAACCCGGTGGGGGTGTTGAAGGTCGCTACGCTCAGGCTGCCGTCGGCAGCTCCGGTCACGCCCACCACCCCGGCCACGGTGCTCACCACGCCCTCCGGAGTGATCTTGCGGATGGTATGGTTGCCAGTCTCCGAGACGTAGACGTTGCCTACCTCGTCCACGGCGATGCCCGAAGCCCCGTTGAAGCGGGCCTCGCTGCCGGGGCCGTCCTTGTAGCCGGGCTCGCCTGGCTTTCCGGCAAGGGTGCTTACCACCCCGGCGGTGATCTTGCGCACGCTGGTGCCGTCGGCCACCAAGAGGTCTTCCTGGCGGTTCAGGGCCAGCCCTGTAGGCCTGGAGAACCGTGCAGTGGCACCGGGGCCATCGGCGCCGCCGGGCTGACCAGCCAGCCCCGCAATGGTGCTCACGCTGTCGCCGTAGATGCGCCGGATGGTGTAGTTAGAGGTGTCCGCCACGAAAACCTCGCCGGTGCGGGTGTTGACCACGACACCACGAGGTCGGTTGAACCGGGCTGCCGCCCCCGTGCCATCGGCGGCTCCGCAGGTATAGGCTTTGCCCGCCACCGTGACGGCTTTGCGGTTCCCGTCGAGCGGGTAGGCGGTGAGTTTGCGCACTACACAGGAGTCGTCTTCGGTCCAGTAGGCGTAGGCTTCGTAGGCGGGCGAATCGTAGCCGATGGCAATGCCATTTGGGGCTCGCACCAGGGCGGTGTTGGCGTCGCCGTCTACGCTACCGCTCGCACCCTTTCCGATAGCCGTGCCCACCGGGTTGCCTGCGTAGCCCACCAGGGCATAGCGGATGCTCTCGTTGAGGCCCGCGATGTACACGATCACCTCGTTGCCGGTGGCGCCGGCAGCCTTGGTGACTGCCACCCCATAGGGGTGGTCCAAGGTGGCTGAAGCGCCAGGGCCGTCGGCACCACCACGCACCCCGGTCTGGCCTGCGATGGTCTCCACTAGGCTCAGGGCGGGGCCGGGGGCGGGGTTGATGGTGATGTTTGCCGAGGCGCTAAGGCTACCCGAGGTGGCGGCCAGGGTAACGCTGGTCTGAGCGCTCACACTGGCAGGCGGGGTGTATTGCACGCTGGGGCCGCTACTGGCGGATAGGGTCCCGCTCCCGCTGGCAGGGCTCAGGCTCCAATGGATGGTCCCCGAAGCCCCCGTCAGGGTCGCGGTGAAGGGGATGGCCGCCCCCCCGGCGGTGACGGTAGCCGAGGGCGGGGTGACCTTTAGAGTAGGCGTCGAACCGCCCCCGCTAGGACAAGCGGTGAGGGCCAGGATTAACAGGAAGCCGAGGACTAGAAACCACAATCTGGACATATTGCCTCCTTGAAGCTGGGTGTGGCGAGCTTCCCTTGTGATGCTGTCCCCGCCGGGCGTGTTGGCAGGGGGCAGACACGCCCCACCGCCGCAGCGCGAGTAGATGCGGTAAAAATCCCTGCTCTTCCACCCCCCGCTGCACCAGGGTGTCACCGGATCGGTCAGATCGTGGTCATAAGTGGGGTAGGTTTTGCCGGGAATTGCTCAAGCCGGGGTGAGGAAGTCCGGCCAGCGCTCCGGTAAGGCCTCCCCCACCTCGAGCATCCTCGCCCTGGCTTCCTCGTACAGGCGGTTCAGGCTCCTGTGGTTCCCCGTGCGGCGCAGGGCCTCGAGCGTGAGCCTCAGCGCCTCGAGGTCGTAGGGGTCGGCCTCGAGCAGCAGGCGCCCCAGGCGGGCCGCTTCCTTGGGGTCGGCCTCCAGCAGCGCCCCGGCCCGCGCGCGCAGGGCCAGGTGCGCCGACTCGCGCACGGTCTCGTTGAAGGAGGTGAGGCCCTCGAGGTAGGCCCCGCGCCACAGCCGGGTATCGCTGGTGCGCAAGAACTCCTCCAGGTCGGAGCCGACCGTGGCCCCCAACGCGTAGCCGGTGGGGGTGGTGACGATTGCCGAAGCCCCGTAGCGCGAGCGCACGGCGTGAACCAGTTCCTTGAGCGCAGAGGCGGCTTTCTCCTCGTCCTCGCCGGGGTAAAGCACGTCGAGGAGCTCGAGCTTGCCCACCTCGCCCCGCCCGGCGACGCGGGCCTCGAGCAAGAGCGCCAGCAGCTCTTGGCGCTTGTGGCCGCGCACGGGCGCCCCAGCAAACTGCACCGGTCCCAGCAACTCTAGGCGTAGGGCGGCGGGCGGGGTCTCGGGGGTGGCCTCGGCGAGCTGGGGGAAGTAGCGGCGGGCCAGGTTGGCCCCATTCACGAGGCCATGCCCCTCGAACCATTCCAGCCGCCGGCGGGCGCTCTTCACGTCGCCGGTGAGCCGGTCGAGTTCGAGGCCGAGCTTGTACTCGTCGATCGCCACGCCGAGGAGGCGGGCGAGCTCCAGGGCCTCGCGCAGGGCTTGTACGGCCGCGCCGCGCTCGCCCAGGGCTTCCAGGGCCAAACCCTTGGCCCAGCGGGTGCGGAAGTTGTCGTGGGGCGAATCCCCCGCCGCCTTGGCCAGCTCTTCGGCTTCGGCAGCCAGGGCCAGCCCCCGCTCGGGCTGGCTGGCGCCGGTGCTGGCGAGCGAGGCATCGAAGAGCAGCTCCCGCACCACCCGGGGGCTGCCGAGCTGGCGGGCGTAGCCCAGCGCGAGGTCGGCGTGCTTGAGGGCGAGAAGCCGGGCGATGGGGGTGTCTTGGGAACGGTACAGCAGGCTCGCGATGGAGTGTGCGTTGGCCATGAAGCGGTTGGGGCCGTAGAGCTCGAGCGTAGCGATGGCCTCGAGCACGGCCTCCTCGGCCGCCCCGTAGCGCCCCTGCTCGACCAAAAGCTCGGCCAGGGCGGCCAGGGCGAAGGCGTAGGCCTTGGCGTCGCCGGCCTGGCGCCGGATCTGCAGGGCCTCCTCGAGGCAGCGGCCCATCTCGTCGTAACGCCCCAGCATCCGCAGGAAAGCCGCCCGGTTGACCAGCACGGTGCCCCGCAGGCGCGGCGCGTCGAGGGTGCCGAGGATCTCCAGGGCCTGCGCCAGGGTGGCCTCGGCCGCCGCATACTCCCCCCTGTGGTAGTGGGTCAGGGCCTGGATGGACAAGAACTCGCAGCGCAGGGCCGGGTCCGCGGTGGCGATGCCCCGGGCCGTCAGGGACTCGGCCATCTCCATCTGGCCCGTCGCCAACGCCGAAGCCGCCGCCGCGCGCAGGAGATCGGGCGAGGGGTCGTCGTGCAGCCGCGGGTGGGCCAGCCAGACCTCGAGGGCCTTGGCGTTGTTCCCGGCGATGTTGTAGGTGGTGACGGCCAACGAGGGGAGATCTACCGCCTCGCGCAGCTTGGGGGGGAGGCCCTCGAGCAGGGTCTCGAGGTCGGGGGGGTGCCCCTGCCGCGCCAGCAAGTGGGCGTAGAAGCGCACCGTCTCGGCCGTGGCCGCCGGGGTCGGCAGGGCCAGCCGGACCAGGCGGGCGGCCTCGGGGAGGTCGTGGTGCTGAAGCACCTGGGCGGCTTCCAGGGCCATCCGCCCCTGCTCCTCGCCCTGGGCATAGCCCGCCGCCCGCGCCCTCCGGCGCGCCGCCTGGACCTCATTCCCGGCCTGCCGCGCGTGCTCGGCGGCCCGGCCCAGCAGCTCCAGCGCCTCCTCCCTTTCCAGCCCCGCCTCCTCGATGTACGCGGCCGCCTCCTCGGGGTCGTGGGGTTGCAGGGCCTCGAGCGCCCTGCGGGCCAGCTCCTGGCGGTGCGGCGGGGGCAGGAGGTGCAGGCTGACCTCGCGGTAGAGCGGGTGGACGAACTCCCCGTTTCGCAGTACGCCGAATGCTTCGAGGCGGCCCTTCTCGCACTCCAGGGTCTCCGGCGAAACCTCCGCGACCTGGGCCCAGAAGGCCTCTTCAACCCCCAAAGGCAGCACGGCCTTGGCCGCAATGATGGCCTCGAGGCCGCCCCTGGCCGCCTCCTTCAAGGCCTGTTCGATGAGGGCCTCCACCGTCAGCGGCGTTTCGCCCTTGAGGGGTGCGCGCCAGTGCCAGCAGCTACCGTCATTCCACAAAAACCCCTGGCGGGCCAGATGGCGGAGGTACTCCAGGGTGAATAGCGGATTTCCCTGGGCTTGCTCGTAGATCCACGTGACGGCTTCCTTGGGAAGGCCCGATCTCAGTTCGGCCTCGAGCAGGCTTCTCGAAGCCTCGAAGGACAGGGGTTCTATCCGCAAAGCCTGGAAGGGCTCGGGTGGCAGGACCCGGCTCGTCACCAGCAGGGCCGTCCCCCTGGTGCGCGAGACCATGCGGGCCAGCTCCCGCACGAGCTCGAGCCGCTCCGCCGGGGCCTCGTGCAGGTCCTCCAGGTGCAGGATCACCGGAGCCAGCGCCGCCAGCAGGGCGCTCAGGGCCGAGGCCGCCTTCTCGCTTCCCAGGGGCTCACCGCGCCCCAGGCGTTCCAGCAGCGTCTGGGCCCACAGCGGGAACAGGGCGGTGCGGGGAGGTTCCCCTAGCTGCTGCACCAGGGCAGGTAGCGAGACAGTAGCGTGCAGGCTGAAGCTGCGGCAGGGTGTCTGCTGCAGCAACTCGCGCGCGGTATGGCTCTTGCCGATGCCCGCCTCTCCCCACAGACCCAAAGCTACCCCCACCCGCCGGGCGAGTACCGGCTTGAAGCGCTCGCTCACCCTGGAGGGCACCAAGGAGCCTGGACTCGAGCCCTTGTCCATAAGCCAATAGGGCTATTGTAGTCCATGGAGCCATCACGGGTGCCGACGGCCGGGGGCTTTCGTACCCTTACCTCATGCTTGACCACCGGCGCGTCTGGGGTTCCTGCTTATCGGGTTGTCTATCGTGGGCGGAGCGCTTCTCGGCCCTGCGCCCGCTCGGGCGCAGGTGGGGGGGCTCGAAGGGCACGGCCGGGCCCGTTTGGAGTTTTCGACTTCCAGGAAAGACTCCAGACCTGTGACGAGCCCCTCGGGGAGCTCGGTGATGGCTACGACGCTATTGGGCGTATGGGTTCAGGATGATACCGGGCCCGTCCTCACCTCGAGGAAGCGCTATCACTTCAAGCCAGACGGCTCGTACGAGTTCGTGTTCACGTCGCGAAATACGGGGAGCCTGCAGCAGAACGTCCTGGTGAGGGAGGAAGGAACGTTCACCGCCGAGGCGAACCGGTTGACGATCTCCCCCAAGGCTGGCCGCCCCAGGTCGTTCCCGTGGAGGGTCGAGAAGGATCCCTACGTGGGCGACGTTCGGCTGGTGATGGTGCTTCCTGACGGAACGCTCGACGTCTATTACCGGGAGTAGCAGCGGGACGTGGGGTGGCCTCGAGGCGGGGAATGAGTATGGGAAGCAAACCTCACGGAGTCGCTCAGTGGTTGTTTGTGGCCGTTTTTTGGGCCCCGCTGGGCTCGTGCAGTGGGCCGGGCAACAAGCCCCCTGCCAACGACCCGCAGAGCCTTGCCGAGCAGGTGCTGGCGGGGGGAGCCGGGGCTCAGGCGGCGCTCCAGCAGGCCCTGCGGCTGTCGGGTTTCGCCGTGCGTGCGTCGGGAGGGGGGCCTCGAGGGAGCCGGACCACCCTCCCCAGGCGGTGACGAGGTGGGGTAAGGGAAGCGCCTAGCGCTTAGGCTTAAGCGATTGGAGCAGGGCCAGCGCCTCGTTCAGTTTGCTTTGGGCCTCTTGTAGTTTTTGCTCCATCTCGCTGGCGTGCGGGTTTTGGGCAGTGTGCAGGCTTTTGCGCATCTCGTCCATGCTGTTTACCACAATGCCCACCAGCAGGT
>FWWM01010500.1_pt1 | contig 12306 bp, 10 predicted proteins | sample 2228351 | NCBI WGS metagenome assembly FWWM01 (sample SAMEA103939774, study PRJEB20133) | metagenome | reverse complement strand
TTCCCCTCCTTGTTGGCCTATCTAGCTTTGGCCTATGCCCTGGCTTCTGGAGCGCAGAATACCCGCATGCTGCAACGCCTGCTTCAGGGCCTGGCCGAGGCCGACGACCCCGAGCTTCAGAGCATTAGCCAGCTAGCCCAAGGATTGCAGCAGTGGCACAAGGAGCATCGGGGAATAGCTCACCTGCGCCAGGCGGCCCATCTAGCCCGGCAAAGCCACAACCCCCGTTTGTACTTTCACGCTTTGCTGTTTTTGGGATTGGCCTACCAACGCACCCATCCCCCAAAGGCCCTGGCCCTTTCCAATTATCTGCTTAGGCAGACCGCAGAGCATGGATTTAAGGTTCAGCAGGGTTATGCGCGCCTTTTACGGGCGCAGCTTCTCCTAGCCGAGGGGCAAGCGGTGGATGGCCTGCTCGAGTTCGAGGCCATGACACCCCTGGTCCGGCTTTGGAAAGCCCTGTTGCTTGCGATACTCCGAGGGGAGAAGGGTCAGTTCACCCCCTACCACTTCCGTGGCTACGGCCTACTGGGGGTTTGGGCGCGCTGGCTGGCCCGGCAACCTAAGCTATGCCTGGCGCAAACCTTGGATTTAGAGTAGGGCCGGGGTTCGTCAGCGGGTGTAGGTATCGGGGCGAAAAGCCATCAGCGGGGGCTTCAGGTGTACCTCTACCCACTGGCCTGCCGAGGGGGGGTCTGAAGCCGCCAAAACCAAGCGCAAACCAGCCCCACCCTTCGGCTGGGTAAGCTGCAAAACAAAAAAGGGGATATCCAACACAGCTTCTACCTGGCCCACTAGGCGGTAGCGCCCACCGCCTTGGTGTTGTAGAGCGGGCGTGTTTGGCCCTGCCTGCCAGCTTTCCACCTGTCCGTGCAGAATCAGCGGGGTTTGCCCCGTGCGTATGGGCAGTAAGCTGCGGTCAAAAACGAACAGAGGGCCCCAGGGCGTGAGCACCTCCAGCACCGGGCTGCCCAGGGGTTCAGGGCTTACCGGCCAGGTCTGGGCATAGGCCGAGAAACGCTCCCAGAAATATTCCGGGGCGTCCTCGAGGGTGCTTTTAGAGCGGGTGACCATGCCACTCATCATAAAGCGACGCCCGCGGGCGTCGCCAGAGAGTCCGCAGGTGGCTAGAAGCCTATTCCCAGGCGTAAGGCAAAACGTCCGGTGGGGTTAACCGCGCTGAAGCCATAGTCCAGGCGTATCGGGGGAAGCACCGCTCCCAACAGGTCGAGGTTGAGCTGCAACCCCACCCCTGCCCCCACGAAAAAGGCGTCCCGCCCCGCTGGGGCTGGCCAGAGGCGGCCAAAGTCGGTGAAGATGAAGCCGTAGAGGTTGGTGCCCCCTGTGGGGCTTAGGCCGAAGTCATAGCCGTACTCGAGAGTGCCATTGATAAAGGTAGTGCCTTTGTCGAGGAAGCGGGGGTCGTAGCCGCGCAGGGTGGTAATGTCGGTGCTGTTACCGCCGAGGCTGAACTTCTGGCTGTCCTGGGCGGTGCCTAGGATGGTGCCGAAGGAGACCCGCACATTAAAGGCCTGCCGGCCAGCCTCGTCCAGTGGGAAGTAGTTTCGGCCCGTTACCACCACCGGCACGTACTGGGTCACATCCCCTCCCTTTGGGAAGGTGATGCCGTAGCCGGTATTGAGGTTAATGGCAAACCCCTGGGTGGGAAAGGTGGGGCTGTTCAGGGTGCTGTAGGTGGTGCCTAGGCTCAGGGTGATGGCCTGGTATTCGCGTACGTTCTGATCAAACTGGCTCTGCGCGTCCTGAAGGAGCGCATCACTACAAGCGGTGTCCTCTACTGGTGGAGAGCCGGGGGTAAAGCAGCGGGGCCGGTTGGGGTCGTTTACCTCGAGGAAGGGGATGCTCCATTCCCAGCCCAGCCCCACCGAAAGGCGCAGGTTGGGAAGGTCGCGACTGAAGGGACGGGAGATGGAGAAACCCAGGCCACTTTTGCGTTCAGTGTACTGCCAGGTCGAGGTTTCATCGGCCACCCCATCGCCGTTCAGGTCGGGCGGGCTTCCGTTGTATAGCTGCTGCAGGGGGAAGTTGATGTTGGCCTGGGGCTGGCTGTATACGTTGAAACTGAAGGCAGTGCGCACCTCTTTGAAGTCGGCGAAATCCACGTATATCCAGGGGATGCGGTAGGAGGCACTGAAGGTCAGAATCTGCCCCGCATCGTTGGGGTTGAGGCCCAAGGTGATGTTGTACTGGTGAGCCAGCCCCCATAGGTTGGTGTCGCTGATGCCGATACTGCCTTCCCATCCGGTCAGGCTGCTCCAGGAAATTCCCGGAACAAAACTACCGGTCTGGGCCTCGCGGAAGCTCAGTTCAAGGATTACATCCTCCGGCTTTTCCCCTTGTTGAGGCCGTACCCCAGGGGGCTCACGCAACAGACCCGTACGCAGGATATTGGTGATCCCCTGCCGTATGGCTCCTACCGAAAACAGGCTCCCCACCGGGGGCATCTCCCGCAGGAAGACGCTAGGGTCGGTGCGGGTTAGGGGTGGGTTGATGCGGTAGCCAGCGATGCGCAGCTCGCGTAGCCGTTGGACATAAACCCCATCGCGGAAGGTGGCCTCGGGCTGGGGTACCAGGTCGTAGCCGGCGTCACGGTACGCCCGCAGCAGGCGGGCGAAGTCCTCGTTGGCCAGAGTGGGGTTGTACTCGTCGCCTGGCTTCAACCTCAAGCGGGCCAGCAATTGCTCGCTGGGAATGGCGGTGTTGCCCTCGAGGCGCACTTCGCGGATGGTTCCGAAGCGCTGTTCACCAGCCTGGAACGTGAGGCGCACCCCCTCCTGGCTGATGCGCTCAGGCCGGAACTCGACCACCCGGCCCAGGCTGCGCGATAGGGTGTTGACCCCGTCCAGAATCCGATCCAGGTTGAACGGATCGCCTACCCTGAGGCCCAGGGAGCTAATGTCTACCCCTCGAGCGCTAATCTCAGCGATTTTTAGCTCGCTGAAGGCCACTTTCAATACCCCGTTCTCCAGGGTGGTGCCCCCCAGGTCTACCCCGCTGCCCCGGAAGCCTGCGCTGGCATACAGATCGGCAGTACGCCCCACTGCATCGCGGTAGCGCTCAAAGGAAAAGCGCCCTTCTTCAATAACTGGCTGGAAGAGGGGCTCGAGGCGCTCTCTGGGTACATAGGTGGCCGCGCCCAGCTCCACCGACCTGAGCTCGGGGTTCTCCTCGATCTCGAACTTTAGCTCCACACCCCCGGAAACCTCGGTGGCCTGGGGAGTGATCCTAGGCTCGAAGGGGAAGCCCTCATTGCGGTAGATCCGGGCCAGGGCCAAGGCGGCCTCAGCGGCCTTTTTGGGGTTGAACACCGTGCCTACCCCGATGGCCTGTTCGGTTTCCAGGTAGCGTAGAATGTTGGCCTCTGGGAAGACCCTCGAGGCCGCGCTAATACGGGTGATGCTAGGGTTGGGCGTTACCTCTACCACCAGCTTGTTTCCCTCCAGGCGAAGCCGCACCTCGCGGAAGTAACCGCTGTCCAAAACAGCGGCTCGGGCCTGCTCGAGGTCGCCTGGCTCGTCGCCCACCCCAAAAGGCAGCGAGATGCGCACCAAAGCGGCCAACACGGCGTCGGCACCGCGCACCTCTACCTCTTCGATGGGGGCAGCCAAGGCCAGGCCCAATAGGGCCAGTAAAGCCAGAAATCGCTTCATGCTGCCAACCATATGCGAAGCCGGTGAAGCATGCGTGAGAGCTGGATTTTAGGCCGATCAATCCTCGTGAGAGCGCATGGATATTGACCCAAGACCAGATTTGCTTTCTTCGGCGTGACATGGCCACCAAGTTTTGCCCACGCTGTGCCATGTTGTGGCCAAGGGTCAAGTGACCAAAGGGCTATCTCTTCCCTTATCTTTTTGCTGCTGGTTTATTCCGAAAGCTATGCCGGACGACTACAGTTCGTTAAAGACCCGCCAAGCTTGTTCCACTTTAGCCAAACGTTCGGTGCCCCCTGGCAGCAAGTGGCCCAACAGCACCAAAAGAACGTGGCTGATGCTGGAAAGCGCTGTATAAGACTCCAAGATGCTAGCACTGCCCACATGGGCCCGGATAAGGCGGGCCTGACTAGGCAGGTTGTTGCTTGGGCTGGTGTCGGTTAAGAGGGTATGGGGCACGCCCACCTGGGCAAGGTACTTCAGTACCCGTTGTACTTCGGGGGAATGCCGGCGCAGCGAGATTACCAGGGCGTAATCGTCAGGGCCGAGGTCAAAAAGAGCCTGTACTGAGGTTCCCCCTGGTTCGGGTGCGATCCGTACTTCATCGCGCATGGACCACAGAGCCATACTAATAGATAGGGCAATAGGATAGGAAAAACGCCGCCCAAAAACCACTACCCGTTTGGCCGCAGCTAGGCTACGGGCGGTGGCCTCGAGGGTTTTCAGGTCAAGGCTGTTATACGTCTGTTGGAGGTTGCGCAACTCCCGCTCATACACCGCATGAATCAGGGTGTCGCGTGGGATATCGCTGTGGGTTAGGGTGAGGGAAGAGGTGTCATAGATCTTGAGATAAGCTGATCGAACCTTGCGCTGCAAGGCTGGGAAACCCCCAAACCCTAGGCGCTTGGCGAAGCGTACGATGGTGGAGCGGTGAATGCCCAAGCGCTTGGCCAGTTCGCTGGTAGACTCGAAGCCCCACAGCTCCGGGTGCTCGAGCAGATGGCGAGCCAGGCGCTCCTCGGACGGGGAGAGTTCGGCTGCCTTTTGTTCGACCAACCGTTGTAGATTACTCACAGGGTTACACTACACCAAGTCCTGACAAAAGGATTCAGCGGCAAGCCAACAGTCCAGCCCCTTGCACTACCCAATCCGGCTAGTTGTCCAGTGGAATTTGCACATCCAGCAGAGGAGCATACTGCTGGGAGCCAAAAATATCGGTGTCGCCGGGGCTACCGCTAGGCTTCAAGCGATAGATGGTGAACTTGATAGCCATGGCTGGGTCAAACTCCACGAAGTCGCTGATGCGCGACTCGGGAATGCCATAGAGGCGAGCGACGAAGGCCCGGTTGAGCACACCGCTCTTTTTGACCCGTTCGTAGCTTTCCCGGTCGGGGAAGATGATGTCAAAGGTAATCTTGTCCACCCCCGCGTTTTTGCTGCGGATGGTTTTGGCCAGCTGGGACAGTGGAACCGATCTTGCCATAGGCCTCCCTCAGACACCTGCCTCGGTTAAGGCGGTGGGAAAAAGCTCGAGCGGATCATCGATGCGAACAGTATGGTTCAGAGTCCAGCGGTAGGCCGGACTGGCGGGCAGCACCTCGTCCAGGGCAAAGGCCACACCCCCAGCCGTTCCCTTGACCTCGGGCAGCCGGGCGTAGAACATTTGCCGCGAGCCAATCATACACACCTCCCGGGCCATCTCGGCGGTAGGGGCCACCCCGTAGACCACCACCCCCAGCTCATGGGGGGTATGGCGAGAGGGCTCGAGCTCGCCCATTACGCCATTCTTACCGTAAAGCTGGTAGTGCAGCTCGTAGCCCTCGTCGCCGAAGCGCTCGCGTACCTGCTCACGGGCCCAGCCAATCACCTGGTCGATGTGGGCAATGGTGTAGGGGTCGCGAATGCCCACAATGCCTACATACCGCTCGCCCACCTTGCCAGCGCCCTCGAGCTTGACCCGCCACTCCGGAGAAGGCCGGAAAACCGGGCCGGTAACCCGGGTGGTTCTGTCGTCCCACTGCTCGTAGCAACAGTGGGACATGTCCAGGGTGCCTCCTAGCACGTGCTCGTAGAAGGGATTGGAGCGCTCGTACATGGCGTGACCGGCCACTGAGGCCACCGTGCAACGCTGCTCGGGGTGCATGGCGGTTACTTTGACATCCTCCAGGCTAATCTCACCAACTACGCTCTCTTTGCCCATAAACGGCTCGGCGTTAAACGAGGCGCACTCCAGCACCTTGCCCAGGTAGTAGGCCAATCCCTCGGGAAACCCGGCGCGAATGGCGGGCGCTGCGAAGATCACGCTGTCGCTGCTGCGTCCTCCAATAATCACCTCGGCACCCATGTCCAGCAGGCGGATGTAAGGATGCACACCTGCTACCGCCACGATGCGCTTGGTGGCCTCGAGCTCAGCCAGGCTCAAGTCAGGCCGGCCGTCCAGCCCCATAATGCGCTCGCCGGAGCGCATCTTTTCCCTGAGGTAGTCTTTGCTAACTTCAGAGTAAAAGTAACCCACTTTGAAGCGAGGTAGGCGGTGTTTGTGAGCTATCTCCTGAATCATGCGCACGAACATATCCACCCGGCTGTTGGTGCCGGTGTCGCCTGCCGAGCCAATAATCATGGGCACACCCAGCTTGCGCGCAGCGAGTAGCATCTGCTCGAGGTCGTGGTACTGCCATTCCTCTGGACTCGTTGAGGTATCGCTTCCCAAGGGAATGGGTCCGATGTCGTTGCTGCCGGAGTCGGCCACGATAAAGTCGGGATGAGCTTCGAGGCCCCGGTAGAAGCTTCCGGTCTTGAGGGGGGCAAAGCCTAAATGGCCATTGGGGCACAGAAACCGGAGGCTTTTGCTAGGTTGGGTCATAGTAGGTCACCTGCACATTTTGTTGCTAAAATACTATGCTTTGTATAGATTGTTGTCAAATCCTAGTTTGGGGCAGTCTGTGGAAAGCTTTATCCCTGCATATCGTTAGGGTCAGCCAAACAGTTGAGATTGACAGGCGAGGCTGTTTAGCCTATCTTTTTGCCAATAAGGTGCAAACTTAGCTGCTTTGCAACAAATGTTTTAGGTTGAGATAGAAACCACGTGAGGAGGCAAACGATGCAAGTTAGGAAAAGCTGGTTTATTTGGGCACTGGTGCTGGCCTTTTCGGTTGTATGGGCCAGGCCGCTTACCTTTGTGCTGGACACCACCCCCAACCGGGTCGACGAGGCCCAGGCCGGCTCAGCTCAAACAGATTGGGGTGGAAGTGCAGGTGCGTACTTGGCAGGCCACGGTGCTGCGCGAAGAAATCCTCAAGGGTACCCGAGCTGCCTACATGACCGACTGGGGCAGTGCCTATTTCGACCCCTTTGACCTAGCCATCCCCAAGCTCGAGACTGGCGGGCGGGGCAACTTTTCCTTCTACTCCAACCCCAACGTGGATAACCTCTTTAAGCTAGCCTCCACCACGACCCAGGAGGCCGCCCGCTTGACTGCCTATCGCAACATTCAGCAGCAGATTTTCCGCGATGCACCCTGGGTTTTTGGCTACACCCTGGCCAACCTCGAGGGCATCTCGGCCAACCTCGAGGGGTATGAGGCTGCTGCTGATAACGGTATCAACCTGAGCAAAGCCAGCCTGCGCGGCGGCGATACCCTCACGGTGGGCATGCGCACCAACGCCCTGGTCACCCTGGACCCCGCCATGCACCGCGACCGCGATACCGAAGCAGTTTTGCGCAACATCTTCGATGCTCTGGTGCTGCGTACCCCCGAGGGCAAGGTACAACCCCTGCTGGCGACCTCCTGGCGCAACGAGACCTCGACCCGTTTCCTAGTGACCCTGCGCCAGGGGGTTCGTTTCCACAACGGCGACCCCTTTACCGCCGACGATGTGGTCTTTACCTTCGAACGCATCTTGAAAGAAGGGGCTGTGGGCGGCCAGACCAGCCCGCGCAAGGGCTTGTTGGGGCCCATCGAGCGGGTGGAGAAGGTTAGCGACAATCAGGTGCGCTTCGTCTACAGTGCTCCTTTCCCACCCAACCTGATCTTGCAATCACTGGTGCAGTTCCAGATCGTTCCCAAGCGCTACATCGAGCAGGGGGGCTACGCCAACTTCCTAGCCCGCCCGGTGGGCACAGGGGCCTTTAGCTTCGTACGGGCCCGGCTGGATAGCGAAATCGTGTTAGATCGCAACGAGAACCACTTCCTGGGAGCACCGCGGCTGCGGCGGGTTATTTTCCGCATGATGCCTGAGCCTTCGACCCGGGTGGCTGCACTCCTTTCTGGCGAGGTGCAGCTTATCCAGGCCGTTCCACCCGACCTGGTCAGCCGCCTCGAGAGCAGCCCCCAAGTGAAGGTGCTGCGCGGTGAGGGTACCCGGGCCTACCAGATCGAACTTAATCTCAAGCAGCCCCCCTTTAACGACGTGCGCGTGCGCCAGGCCCTGAACTATGCCATCAACTGGGAGCCCATCCTCAAAGAGGTATACCGGGGTTATGCCCAGCGCCTCAGCACCGCCTTTCTTCCCAGCGGTTTTGGCTACGACCCCGAACTCAAGCCCTACCCCTACGACCCCAACCGGGCCCGCACCTTGCTGCGCCAGGCTGGCTACGACGTGCGCTAGCTCGTCTTTTGCCTCATGAAGCTCGTTCGGGTTCTGGAGCGTCTCCTCGCGGCCATTCCAGTGGCCCTGGGGGTGGCGCTCCTGGCCTTTTTGTTCATGCGCTTGCTGCCGGGCGACCCGGTCGAGATCATGCTGGGAGACACCCAGGCTTCCGAGGCCGAGCTAACTCGGCTGCGGGAGGAACTCGGGCTGGACAAGCCGCTTTACCTACAGTTCTGGGACTTTTTGTCCGGGTTGGCTCGAGGCGACCTGGGTACCTCCATCGTGCAGCGCAAGGACGTGGCGGAGATTATCCTCACTACCCTGCCCGCAACCATCGAACTCACCCTGGCCACCTTGCTGGTAGCCTTGTTGATTGCGGTGCCGGTGGGGATTATCAGCGCGGTACGGCAGGGCTCCTGGCTCGACCGGTTGGTGCTCTCGGGGGCTTTGCTGGGGGTGAGCATGCCAGCTTTCTGGTTTGGCCTGCTGCTCATCTTGTTCTTCGCAGTCGAGCTGCGCTGGTTGCCTACCTCGGGCCAGATAGACGCGGCCATCGACCTTACCCGTCGAACCGGCTTCCTGGTGCTGGACAGCCTGCTCGAGGCCAACTGGGCCGCCCTGGGTAGCGCCCTCAAGCACCTGCTACTCCCAGCCTTTACGCTGGGCATCGTCTTCTCGGCGGTGCTGGCGCGGGTAATTCGCTCCTCTATGGTCGAGACCCTGCGCATGGAGTACCTGACCGCTGCCCGGGCCAAGGGGGTGCCGGAATGGCAGGTGGTGCTAAAACACGCCTTCCGCAATGCCCTGATTCCTGCGGTCACGGTGGCCGGCCTCCAGCTTGGCGAGCTTCTGGGGGGCAACATGATCGTGGAAACCATCTTCTCCTGGCCGGGGGTGGGCCGCCTGGCGGTGAGCTCGATTTTTGCCCGCGATTATGTGGTGGTACAGGCCGTGGTGATGCTCTACGCCATCACTTATGTCCTGGCCAACCTGCTGGTAGATATCCTGTACACCATCCTGAACCCCAAGATCGAACTATGAATGAGCCCCGTGCTTCCACAAGGCTTTTTCTGTCCCCAAAGCGGGGCGACAGCACAACCCGCTCCAGCCAGAGCGGAGAGGGGGAGGCATGACCAACACCCCTTCCCTCCCGGCTATCCCCCGCCGCTCAGCCCTGCTGGATGTGTTGGTACGACTGCTGCGGAACCGCACCGGGCTGGTCTCCCTGTGCGTCATCCTGGTATATGTGGGCCTGGCCCTGCTGGCCCCTTTCATTGCTCCTTACGACCCCGCTGACACCGACCTGACCGCACGGCTGGCTCCCCCCTCGGCGACCCACTGGTTTGGTACCGACACCATCGGGCGGGACATCCTCAGCCGCACCATCTGGGGCACCCGGGTCAGCCTGCTGGTCGGCTTGTTGACGGTGAGCATCACCACCCTGGCCGGCCTATTGCTGGGCATGTTCGGTGGCTACTTTCGTGGCTGGTTCGATAACCTGACCGCCCGCCTGACCGAGTTGCTTCTGGCCTTTCCTTACCTGATCTTTGCCATCGGGATGATGGCTTTTCTGGGCCCCGGGTTCTGGAACCTGATCTGGGCTCTCTCCCTGAAGGGGTGGGTAGAGTTTTACCGGCTGGCCCGGGGTGAGACCCTGGCCCAGACCACCCGGGAGTATGTGGAGGCCGCCCGGGCGCTGGGGCATTCCCACCTCCGCATCCTGTTTGGGGAAATCCTACCCAATATCTTTCCCTCGATTCTGGTGCTGGGTACGCTGCGTATAGGCTATTTCATGGTGCTCGAGGCCTCCCTATCCTTCCTGGGGGTTGGCATCCCGCCCACCATCCCAGCCTGGGGCTCGATGATCTCCGAAGGCCGCAATGTGCTGTTTTTGGCCTGGTGGGTCAGCACCATTCCTGGGGTGGCGCTGCTGGTTCTGGTGCTGGCCATTAACCTGCTGGGTGAGGCGCTGCGCGAGGTGCTGGATCCAAGACTAAAGGAACGTTCGTGAGAGCCATACTGCGGGTAGAGGATCTGTTGGTGGAGTTTCCCACCCCCCACGGCCAGGTGCGGGCGGTGAACGGAGTCACCTTTCAGCTTGCTACGGGCGAACGGCTAGGCATTGTGGGGGAGTCGGGCAGTGGTAAATCCATGACCCTGCTCACCATCATGGGCCTGACCCCCCCGCCGGGTCGGATACGCCGGGGTGAGGTCTGGTTCAAGGAGCGGAATCTGCTCGAGGCCAGCCCCCAAGAGCTCCGGCAGATGCGGGGAAGGCACATCGCCATGATCTTCCAGGACCCCATGACCACCCTCAATCCGGTCTTTCGGGTGGGCGAGCAGATCCGCGAAAGCCTGCGGGTTCACCAGTACCTGGGAGAGGAACGGGTTCCGGCTTCGCGGCGCAGGGCCCTGGAAAAGCAACGGGTGTTGCGGCTGATGGCCGAGGTGGGAATCCCCGCGCCTGAGGAACGCTACGAGGCCTATCCTCACGAGTTCAGCGGGGGTATGCAGCAGCGGGCCATGATTGCCATTGCCCTCTCCTGCGACCCTGAGGTTATCCTGGCCGATGAACCCACCACCGCCCTGGATGTTACCGTCCAGGCCCAGATTATGCGTTTGCTGGACCAGATTAATCGCCAGCGGGGCACCGCCATTGTGCTGGTCACCCACGACCTCCACCTGGCCGCCGAGTTTTGCGATCGGATTCTGGTCATGTATGCCGGCCAGATTGTCGAACAGGGCCCTACAGAGGCGGTTATCCGCCACCCCAAACACCCGTATACCCAGGGCCTTCTGGGGGCCCTGCCAGAAATCCGGCCCGAAAAAACCCCCTTGATGCCCATCCCAGGCGAGATTGACCTGGCCCACCTGCCGCCCGGCTGCCCCTTCGCTCCACGCTGCCATCGGGCGATGGAGGCCTGTAGCACCCCGCCAGCCCTGCTCGAGGTGGAGGAAAACCACCAGGTGCGCTGTTTCCTCTACGGAGGCCCCGCATGAAACCCCTGCTCGAGCTACAGGAGGTGCACAAGCACTTTCACTTGCGGGCCAGCCTGCTGGGGCGCTGGCTGGCCGGCCAGCGCGACCGCACCGTCCACGCGGTCAACGGGGTCAGCCTGGTTGTTTACGAAGGGGAAACCCTGGGGCTAGTGGGTGAGTCGGGCAGCGGCAAGTCTACCCTAGGGCGGCTGGCCATCCGGCTGCAGGAGGTTACCCGGGGCCAGATTTGCTATAACGGCCTGGAGCTGGGAAAGGCCAGCCCAGCCCAGATGCGTCAGCTCCGCCGCGAGTTGCAGATTATCTTTCAAAACCCCTACTCCAGCCTGAACCCGCGCAAGAGCGTGCGCCAGATTGTGGGCTCAGCGCTGGAAGCCCGGGGGGTGCGCGACCCTCGGCAACAGGAACTCGAGATCCGGGCCCTGCTACAGCGGGCTGGCCTGCCTGAGCGCTTCATCGAGGCCTATCCCCATCAGCTCTCAGGCGGGCAGCGCCAGCGCATCAGCATACTGCGGGCCCTGGCGGTACGCCCCCGTCTGGTGGTGGCCGACGAGCCGGTCAGCGCCTTAGATGTGTCGGTGCAGGCCCAGATTGTGCAGCTCCTGGAGGAGCTCAAGCGGGATTTCGGCCTCACCTACCTGTTCATCTCCCACGACCTGCGGGTGGTCTACCACATCAGCGACCGGGTGGCGGTGATGTACCTGGGCAAAATTGTGGAAATCGGGCGCAGTCAGGAGCTTTACCACCGACCCCAGCACCCCTACACCCAGGCTTTGCTAGCCTCGATTCCCCGGCTGGAAAACCGCTACCTGGCGGGCGGGCGGCCCGTACTGGAGGGCAGCGTACCCAACCCGCTCAATCCACCCAAAGGTTGTCCCTTCCATCCCCGCTGCCCGGTAAAGCTAGGTCGGATTTGCGAGGAAGAGGCCCCGCCCTGGGTGGCCCTCAGCCCAAGCCACCAGGCCGCCTGCCATCTGCTGGCTTCCAGTTCATGAAGCGCTTTATCGGTATCACTGTGCACACCGGCCTCGAGCCCACGTCCTCCCAGG
>FWWM01014552.1_pt1 | contig 12307 bp, 8 predicted proteins | sample 2228351 | NCBI WGS metagenome assembly FWWM01 (sample SAMEA103939774, study PRJEB20133) | metagenome | reverse complement strand
CAAGGGTTGTCCTCGGTCTACCGACCGAGGCACACTAACCGGCCACCGGGCAGACCTGCGCAAATTGGGCGCCGTTCACTCGTGCCAACAAGGACGCGGCGTCCGCCTGGAAGGCAACTTGCATCACATCCAGCATGCGACTCCAGCGGCTGTCATGGCGGCGGTTGTAGAAGAACTCGAATTGGGCCACGTACAACGGCAGATACACCTTGGACACCCCCCGATAAGTGCGGATCATCTGGCGCAGCCACGACCAGGTGCTCTCCATGGTGTTGCAATGGACTTCGCCTCGGGCGTCCTCCCCTGCGCTATGATTGACCGTGCGCTGTTGGTAGCCATCACGGGACAAGAAGTGATAGATGCTGTAGCTGTCGGTGTACACCTTGGCCCCCTGTTGGACCAGCTGGTGGACTATGGGGCGGATGGTCTCCCTCTGGACGTGGCGCAGGACGAAGAGACGCACTTGACCACCGCAACACAGCAATCCCAGGACCGGCAAACGGTCACTGTCCCAGTCACCACGACCACGGCGCTTGAGGCCCCGTTTGCGCGCTTGGCGCTCCGGCTTCAAGCCGCCGGCTTGGCCCTTCAGCCCGGCGGTGATATAGACCTCGTCGCCTTCAACTACCTCCTCGGGTCCCAGGGCAATGGGCTCGCTGGGGCAGGCCTGATAGATGGCGGCGCGCAACAGGCGAAACAGCCGTTGGGTGGTGTGCCGATTGACCCCGGCTTCCTCGGCCGTCTCCACGGCGGCCTCCCCCTCCACGAACATTTCCACCACCAGCCACAAAGTGCGGATGTCCAGGCGTGTGCCCTCGAAGAGGGTCCCTGTCAGGTCAGTGAAAGTACCGCCGTCGCCAGGATCCCCTGCTCCTGGGCAGACCAGCCAGCGGTGAGGCCACATCCCATCTCGATAGTTTCGGGCAATCACCTCCAGGTAGCGAGGGTCCTTTTCCCCACAGTGGGGGCATTGGATGCCGTGGACCCAGCGAATCTGACGCAGCAGGTCCCACAAGGCCTCTTCGTCCATGGGGTCGATCCAGCCGCGCCCTCGCCGCAGTTCGGCCAGAGGGTCTGGCGGCGCGGGTGGCTGGATCTCCTGCGATGGCCCAGGTGCACCCTGAGGGGCAGACGTTACCGACGGAGCAGGTGGGGGGCGAGAAGCGCCAGTCCCTGGCACAAGGGCGCCAGCCCCTGGCATAGGGGGGAGGCCCAGCAGACCCTCAAGGGTCACCCTTTGCCGTCGCCGTTGGCGGCGCGTCTGCCGGGGCCGGCGACGCCGTTGCCGAGCCAGCCGTCGTGCCCAGCGCTCCCCGTTGCCTCGAGGGTTACGATGAGCACGCACTCTGCCCGGTGGCACCAGCCCATTGTCCCAGGCTGCCCTGTCCAGTGGCCAATCCTTGTCAGCCACAACTTGAGCGCTGCCTGCTGCGCTCAAGTACAGGGCCGGTCCCTGGCACAGGGGTGCCACTCCCTGGCGCAGTTGGGGGCTGGCATCAAGAGACTGAGCCTGGACCGGCCAGCAGCACTGGACAACCAATACCAGAAGCAGTATACTATAGTGCAGGTCTGGGGACATGGGCTTCCTCCTTCAGGAGTTGGTGGCTCATGATACCCCAGACCGCTCGTTTTGTAAAGGTGCGTTATGCCAGTGCGTGGCAGCCAACGTCACACGTTGCTAGACATGAGCGTTCCCCTGTTGTTTCCCGCTGGTGATTACCTCGACAATGCTGGATTCGACAAGTGCTCGTGGTCAGCCACGTAGCGCTGGCCAAGTGGCGTTCAGCTCCCTTGGAGGCCAATGGTTGACGGCACTCCGCACGCCGCCTGTCCTGAGCCCTCGGCCTGAGGGGTCCCGGCCCGAAGGCTTGCCGAAGGGAAGAATCTCCCGCCACGCCGTAAATTCCGTCGTAAAGCGGGGAGACCCCCTTATGCCAGGCTCTCGGCCGAACGCCTCAGGGCAGGCTTCGCTCCCTTCGGTCGCTCAGAGTGACACTTCTGGACTTGGTAATCACCGAGGTTTCCGGGGGTTGACAGGCCAGTGTGAACGTGCTAAGATTTCCGCAACCAGGGAGGCATACCATGGTGGACATTGACTGGCAAGCAGCCGGCGAGGAAGCCGTCAGCATCCTCAGCCAGCTCATCCAGATTGACACCACCGACCCACCGGGCAACGAAACCCGTGCCGCCGAGTTCCTCCACGACATCCTGGAGCGTGAGGGCATCGCCAGCGACATCCTGGAGGCTTTGCCCGGTCGCGGCAACCTGATCGCCCGGCTACCAGGCACGGGAGAGGCAGCGCCTTTGCTCCTCCTCTGCCACACCGATGTGGTCTACGCAGACCCGGCCGGCTGGACCCATCCGCCCTTCTCCGGGGCCATCGCCGATGGCTATGTGTGGGGCCGGGGGGCGCTGGACATGAAGGGGCTGACCGTGATGGAGCTGATGACTATGCTCCTGTGCAAGCGCCACAACCTGCGGCTCCAGCGGGACCTGATATTCCTGGCGGTGGCCGACGAGGAATCCATGGGGAGGTACGGGGCTGCCTGGATGCTGGAGAATCACTGGGATAAGGTGGCGGCAGAGTACGTCATCAACGAGGGTGGCCAGGGGTTGCGCTTTGGCGATCTGACGGTCTACCTGTGCGCGGTGGCCGAGAAGGGCTATGCCGACTTGCTGCTCACCGCCCGGGGCGAGGGTGGACACGCCTCCATGCCCTGCGAAGACAATCCGGTGGTGACCATGGCCCGGGCGCTGGTCAGCCTAGCCGACTATCAGGCTCCCATAGGTGAGACGCCGGCCATGCAAGCTTTGCTGGACCAGCTCGAAGCCCTGGCCGGCACCCGAGATGTGGACCGGCTGGTGGAGCTGGGTGTGATGCCCCCCATGCTGAGCTACTCGCTGCGCAACACCTTCTCGCCTACCATCGTGTCCGGGGGCAAGAAGGAGAACGTCATCCCCCAGGAGTGCTACGCCAACGTGAACTGCCGGCCACTGCCGGGCGTCACCCGGGAGGAATTGGTTGCAGAGGTTCGGGCTGCCATGGGCCGGGATGATGTCAGCGTGGATGTCAAGCTGTTTGAAGCCGGCACCGAGTCGCCCCTCGACACGGACCTCTTTGCGGTCGTCAAAGCGGTGCTCCAGGCCTCCGATCCGGGCGCCCTGGTGGTGCCGTACCTGATGCCGGCCACCACCGATTCGCGCTTCTTCCGCGCCAGAGGCATCACCGCCTACGGCTTCACGCCCGTGGTCACCAGCGTGGAGGAGATGCAGCGGGTCCACGGAGTAGATGAACGGGTGTCGGTGGAGAACGTGGGCAGGGGGACGCGCACCCTGTTCGAGATCGTCACCCGCTTCTGCGGAGGGCATCGTGGCTGAGCGGCGCTCTCGACTCCGTTGGCTGTCCACTTTGACGATCGTGGTGGGGCTCGGCTTGCTGGCCTGGGGGCTGGTGGCCGTCCTGCGGCAGCACCCGACGCCGGCCGAGCAGGCGGCTCTCGCCCGTGGTCAGAGCCTGTCGCGGGAGGTGGGGCTCACCGAGGCGGGGGCGCCTCCGGAGCTGTTGCCGGCACCTGGGGTGGCTTCTCTGCCGGTCGCGCCCCCAACCCAGGCCGGCGAGGTGCAAGCTGAGCCCCAGCCATCAGCCGAGCCGGCGGTCGGGGTGCCGCCGGACGCGCCGGAACGCCCCCGGCCGACTCGTAAGCCTCCCACCCGGCAGAGCAGCGATGAGCCCCCGATTCAGGGGCGCATCCCGGCTCACTCACCGCCCACGCGCATCCTCGCCCCCACCATCGGGCTGGACAGCCCGGTCGTCGAGGTGGGGTGGAAGGCGGTGGAGCAGGATGGGCAACTGGTGAGCACCTGGGAGGTGGCGGACTACGCCGCCGGGTTCCACAAGGGGTCGGCCTACCCCGGCAATCCGGGGAACACCGTCCTCTCCGGCCACCACAACATCAAGGGCGAGGTGTTCCGGCACCTGGTGGACCTGAAGGTGGGCGACCCGGTATACCTGTACGCTGAAGGGCGGGAGTACGCCTACCGGGTGGTGGACCTGTTCATCGTGCAGGAGGCGGGTGCGTCGTTGGAGCAGCGGCGCAAGAATGCCCAGTGGATCGCGCCCACGCCGGATGAGAGGCTGACGCTGGTGACTTGCTGGCCGTACTGGACCAACACCCACCGGGTGATCGTCATCGCCAAGCCGGCAGAGCCGAACACCCCCCGCGTGCCCCAGGAGTAACTGAGCCACTCTGGCGCTCAACGACAGTTTGATGCTGTCCCATGCTGCCTTCCTCATCACGTCGTTCATTAAGATTGGCTCACCTTTCACGCAATTACGTGACATGCTGTTTTAGTGTAGGTGAGCGGGTACAGAAAGCAAAACGTCACACTGACCATTCCCAAGGAGATTCTACACAAAGCAGAGCTCATCGTTGTGTAGAGGCAAACTTCGCCGTCAGGCTTGATGACCCAGTTGCTGTCGGACGTGGTCGCCCAAGAAGATCGCTATGCCGAGGCACTTAAGCGCCACCTGGTCTGGCTTGAGCATGGTGCAGATCTGGGAGCAGGAGGAGTCGCTAACTGGACGCGAGAGGATCTCCTTGAACGCTGAAGCCGGCTGCTCACACCCCAGCCAGCCGGGCCCCCTCCTGCAATAAGCCTTGCACGGCCTCCGGTGAGCCCGCTTCGGCGTAGATACGCAACACCGGCTCCGTGCCAGAAGGTCGGATGAGCAGCCAGGAATCGTCCTTCAGCACGTACTTGATGCCGTCGGTATCCAGCACCTGTGCCACCGGCACGCCACACAGCCTGGCCGGGGCGCTCGCCTTCAGCCGGGCTACCAGCTCGGCTTTCACGAAGGGCCACGCAGTCGGCACATCAGAACGGGCGTAGAAGAAGGTTCAACTCGCCTCGGATCTCCATCACGTCACAGCCGGCGGCGGTCAGGATGGAGCGCAGGTACCCCCGCCCGGAGCCGTACATCGGGTCCACCACCACGTGCAGGTCCGATCGGCCAATGACCTCCAGGTCCACCAGGCCACGAACGTGCTCCAGGTAGACGGGGAGCAGGTTCAGGCGTTCCATGGGCCTGGGGGGTAGAGGCGAGCTGATCTTGGTGGGATCTGCGTCCGCTCGGCGTGCCAGGTGCTCCTCGATGCCGCGGATGACGTGCGAGGAAGCCGGCCCTCCGTGAGGCGCTTTCACCTTGAGGCCGTTGTAGCGCGGCGGGTTGTGGCTGGCGGTGATCATCACCCCGGCGGCCGCGCCCAGGGCGCGCACGGCATAGGAAAGGACCGGGGTGGGGCAACTCGATCGGCTGAGCACGGCGCGCAGGCCCTGCGCCGCCAGCACCTCCGCCACTGCGATGGCGTAGCGGTCGGAGAGGAAGCGGGTATCGTACCCAAGGACGATGGCCGGCGGCTCGCCCGTGTCAGGAGCTTCGCCTCTTTCCAACTCCTCCAGCACGTAGTCGCCAATGGCGCGGGCCACCCGGCGCACGTTGTCGAAGGTGAACTCTTCGCTGGATGACGGCTCGCCAGCCGTCCGTTCCAAAGCGAATGGGGGACGAAGATGGCATCTTGGCACCTCGCAGGAAGGCAGACTCTGTCGGCCAGGGCCATCACCTGTGGGCACTCTGAATGGCGTGGCAGCCAGGTTCCGTATCAGGAACATTCAATTTTACCACAATGAGGGGCCTGAAGCAAAGACCCCAGGCCATAGCCCGGGGTCAGGCGAACCGGTTTCTGCAGGAGCCCGAGTCGTCCCTATCAGCGCTGGTCCAGAGGAACAAACTCCAGGTCCACCGGACCCACGTACTGGGCCCGGGGGCGCATGAGCACATTGTCCTCCCACTGCTCCAGCACGTGGGCCGTCCAACCCACGATGCGGCTCACGGCGAACAGCGGGGTGAACTGGTCCACCGGCACGCCGATCATGTAGAGCACCGGCCCCGAGTAGTAGTCCGCGTTCACGTAGATCTGCCGCTCGATGAAGTAGGGATCGGCGCGGGCCACCTGCTCCAGCCGGCGGGCGATCTCGTACCACTTGGACTGGCCGGTCACGGCGCTGAGCTCCTCAGCCGCGCGCCGCAGGTGAAGGGCCCGGGGATCCTCTGTCTTATACACCCGGTGGCCCATGCCCATAATGCGCCGCCCCTCGGCCCGGGCCTGCTTGAACCACGCCTCCACGTTCTGCGGCTCCCCGATCTCCATGAACATCTCCATGGCAGCCTGATTGGCCCCGCCATGAAGCCGCCCTTTCAGTGTGCCAAGAGCTGAGGTGATAGCCGAATACAGATCGGATAGGGTGGACGCGGTTACCCGGGCGGCGAAGGTCGAAGCGTTGAAGCCGTGATCCGCGAGGAGGACTAGGTACTGGTCAAGGGTCCGAACGCTGGTCTCATCCGGCGTCTCCCCTGTGAGCATGTACAGGAAATTGGCCGCATGGCCCAGGTCATCACGTGGAGGGATGGGCTCCAGTCCACGGCGCAGGCGCTCGAACGTGGCGATGATACTGGCGAGCTGGCTGGCCAGACGGTAAGCCTTCCGCCGGTTGGCATCCTTTGAGTTGTCCTCGGCCTCGGGGTCGTAATGGGCCAGGAGGGAGATGGCGCTGCGCAGCACTGCCATGGGCACTGCGTCATCGGACAGGTTCCGCAAGACATCCACAACCTGCGGGGGTAACTCCCTGCAGACCGTCATCTGGGCGTGCATGGCCTCCAGCTCCGACCGCGTTGGGAGCTTGCCAAACCACAGCAGGTGTGCCACCTCTTCGAAGCTGGCGTGCTCTGCCAGGTCGTGGATGTTGTACCCTCGGTAGTAGAGCTTTCCCTCGTCACCTTTGACCAGACTCAAAGCGGTATCGGCTGCAATGACCCCAACCAGGCCCTTACGGACGATTGGTTCAGGTTGGCTGGTAGACATGTTTCACCTCTCAGTTCAAAAGCATAAGAGCATAAGTGGTGGTAAATGTGGCAATGTCAGGCGATTTCACTGCAAATTCTACCACGTTTTTGTCACCATGACCAAACGAGCCTTTCCAGCCAGGGTGGTCAATTCTCTGACGAAGATGCACTTCCGAAGTCGCCCATGAGGCCGCTTGCGTGCAGAGCGTGTGCGCACGGCGTGCGACCCCCTCATCCCCCAACCCCTTTATCCCCTGCGCGAGAGGGATAAAGGGGTCATGAAAGGGGTCCCTTCGCTGGTACGCGAAAAGCCGGCTTGACGCTCCCTGGCTTTGGTGATAACATCCGGCCAGCACGAGGCTTGGAGGGTTGAGTATGAGCAAGAGCTACCTCATGGGGCTGGATGCGGGCAGCGGCGGCGGACGCTGTCTGCTGGTGGAAATTGAGAGCGGCCAAGTGACGGCCACTTTTCGCCGCTGGCGCCCCCGACAGGCGCCGGGCACAGGTGGCTGGGGGTTTGCCCTGGATACGGCGGCCTGGTGGAACCTGCTGGCCGAGGCTGCACGGGAGGCCATGGCGCGGGCCGGCGCCGCTCGCGACCGGGTCCTGGGCGTGGCCGCCACCAGCATGCGCCACGGCATAGTGATTTTAGACCGCGACGGCCACGAGTTGCTGGCGGTTCCTAACCGCGACGCCCGCGCCTGCAGCGAAGAGATGGAGCTGGCCGCCCAGTACGGCCAGGAGTTCTACCAACGCACCGGTCACTGGCCCAGCCCGGTCTTCGCAGCCGCCCGGCTGCGCTGGCTGACGACGAACGCGCCCGAGGAGTGGGAGCGCATCGATGCCCTGCTGAGCATCAGCGACTGGCTCGCCTACCGGCTCTGTGCCGAGATGGCCGCCGATCCATCTCAGGCCGGCGAGACCGCGCTCTTTGACCTGCGGACCCGCGATTGGGCCTGGAAGCTCATCGAGCGCCTGGGATTCCCGCGCTATATATTCCCACCCGTGCGGGAACCGGGCAGCCGCCTGGGCTCCCTCACTCCTGAAGCCGCCGATACCCTGGGGCTGCGGGCCGGCGCCCCGGTCGCCATGGGCGGCGCCGGTACCCAATGCGCCCTCCTGGGGCTGGGCACGCTTCGGCCCGGAGAGGTCGCCCTCATCGCCGGGACGACTGCGCCGATTCAGATGGTTGTGGACCGGCCGATGCTGGACCCCAACCGTCGCCTCTGGACTGGGCATCACGTGGTGCCGGGCCTGTGGGTGCTGGAGAGCAACGCCGGGGCCACGGGTGAGGTCCTGGAGTGGTTCGCTCAGAGCCTGTGCCCCGAAGCTGTCAATCCTGTGGTCGAGCTGGTCACCGAGGCAGCGCAGTCGTCGCCGGGCGCCGCCGGCCTGTTCTCGACGGCCGGTGCCACGGTGATGAACGCCAGTCGCATGGCTTTGCCGGTGGCCAACCTAACCCTCACCCATCTGGCCGCCGCCGACGATCCGGCTAAACGACGCCATCTGGCGAGGGCCATCCTGGAGGGTATGGCCTACGGGCTGCGGGCCAACATTGAGCAGCTCCTGGCAGTGACCGAAGTCGAGCAGCCGACTCTCCGGCTGGCCGGCGGCATGTCCCGCAGCTCCGCCTGGACCCAGCTGGTGAGCGATGTGCTGGGCACGCCGGTCAGCGTGTCGGCCACGCCCGAAGCCAGTGCCCTGGGGGCGGCCATCTGTGCCGGCGTGGGCGCCGGGGTCTTCCGCAACCTGACCGAAGGGGCCCAGGCCCTGGTCCGCTTCGGTCGACAGCATGCACCGGACCCCGAGGCTGTGCGTGTTTACCAGGAGCTATATGCCGGGTGGCAGGCGTTGCGGAATGCCCAGTCCCAGGCCGACGAGGTGGCGGCTCGTCTGTGCCTCCAGGCTTTGATGAGCGCCCATGCCGCCGAGCCGGAGCCGGCTGTGGCGCCCGTGAAGGCTCCCGCCAGCCCGAGCTTCCGTCCCCGGGTGCTGGTCACCGCCGAGCTGGACCAGGACAGCCTGACGGCGTTGCGGACACTGGCGGACGTGGAGTACGCCGGCTACCGGCAGGCCATGCGTATGCTCACAGGGCCTGAGCTGGTGGAGGCGTTGGCCGGCTATCACGTCTTCGTCACCGAGATAGATGTGGTGGATGCTGAGGCCCTTAAGGGGTTGCCCGACCTGCGGGTGATCGTCGCCTGCCGGGGCCGTCCCGTCAACGTGGAGGTGGACGCCTGCACCGCCCTGGGCATCCCGGTCATCTACACCCCGGGCCGCAATGCCGACGCCGTCGCCGACCTGACCGTGGCCTTCATGCTGATGCTGGCCCGCAAAGTGCCCGAAGCTGCCGCCTCTCTACGGCAGCCGGGAGGGGAGGCCGGTGACATGGCCCGTATGGCCCAGGCCCACCAGCGGTTCCAAGGCCACGAGCTGTGGGGCCAGACCGTGGGATTGGTGGGGCTCGGTGCCGTGGGACGGGCGGTCGCCCGGCGCCTGCGGCCCTTTGGCGCCCGCGTCCTGGCCTATGACCCCTTCGTTCAGCCGGAGGAGGCGGCCCGGGTCGGCGCGGAACCGGTGCCCCTGGAGCAACTCCTGGCGGAGAGCGACTTTGTCAGCCTCCACGCCGCGGTCACCGACGAGACCCGGGGGCTCATCGGCGCGGCCGAACTGGCCCGGATGAAGCCCGGCGCCTTTCTGATCAACACCGCCCGCGCCGCCTTGGTAGACGAGGAGGCCCTAGCCGAGTCCCTCCGTTCAGGGCATCTGGGAGGTGCAGCTCTGGACGTATTCTCGGTGGAGCCGCCCGGGGCCGATCACCCTCTCCTGGCGCTGCCCAACGTTATCGCCACGCCCCACATCGGCGGCAACACCTTCGAGGTGCCCGCGCACCAGGGGCGCATGGTCGTGGAGGAGCTGACGCGGCTGCTGCGTGGTCGGCGCCCTCGTCACGTCCTCAACCCGGAGACCCTGCCCCGTTTCTGCTGGGAGGGGCCCCGCAGACCCGTCGCTCCTGAAGCCCTGGAGAAGCTCGGTGAGCGGCCCTCCCCGGCCGTCAGCGACCTGGAACAAGCCGCCCGGCCGACCCCCCAACCGAGGGAGACGGCGGCTCCCCAGCCGGCCGAATCCAGGGCGGTGACGCTGATTGAAGCGGGGCTGGCCGGCCTGCGCCGGCTCGGGGAGCGGCTGGCCCGGAAGCCAGCGCCGATACCTCAGCAGGAGGAGCCGGCGGGCGGCCCTCAAATCCAACGGGTGCTGCGGGCCTTCATCGCCCGGGCAGTGGCCGACCCGGCGCTGGCGGACTTCGCCCAGGGGAACCAGGTGATCACCCACTATGTCCTCACCGACCTGGGGCTGGAGTTCTACCTGGCTTTCCGGGATGGCCAGGTAACAGGCGACCTGGGTCCACCGCCGGAGCCGGCCCAGGTGCAGTTGAAGATGAAGGCGGCTGTGCTGGACGGGATGTTCACCGGGCGCATCAACGCCCCTCGCGCGGCCATGACCGGGAAGCTGTCCTTCAGGGGCGACACTCGGCTGGCCATGGGTCTGCAACGCATCCAGAAGGATCTGACCCGGCTGTACAAGGAGGCACGAGAGGAAGCCGGCGGTCCGGGGGACCTGACGGCTGTGGAGGGGGCGCCGGCCGTTGAACCCAAGCCGGTGGCCAGGCCGAATGAGGCGGCGGAGGACCTGCGCCAGGAGATCGTGGGGGTGGTGAGCGAGCTGTATCAGATTGGGCTGATCACCGCCACCGGCGGCAACATCAGCGCCCGCGTACCGGACACGGATCAGGTGTGGATCACGCCCAGCCAGCTTTTCAAGGGCGGGCTGCGCCCCGAGCAGCTTGTCCCCATCAACCTGGATGGCCAGGTCCTGGACCCCGACGCTCTGGCGCCCTCCAGCGAGTGGCTGATGCACTGCGCCATCTATCGCGCCCGGCCGGATGTGGCGGCGGTGATCCACGCCCACGCCCCTCGGGCGACCATCCTGGGGCTGACAGGCCTGCCCTTCGCGCCCATCTCCACCGAGGCCGCCCTCCTGGGGGACCTGCCCCGGGTGCCTTTCATCATGCCCGGGACCCGGGAGCTGGCCGATGCGGCGGTAGAGGCCCTGGGGAACCATTCGGCCGTGCTGTTGCAGAATCACGGGCTGGTGGTGGCCGCAGGCAGCCTGCGCCGGGCCGCCGACCTGGCGGAGATCATCGAGCGCACGGCGGAGCTGATCCTGGGATGCTATGCGGTGGGGAAGGAACCGCCCACCCTGCCAAATGATGTGGTCACCATGCTGCGGGAGATGGGGAAGCTGATGGGATAAGAAATGCCCGCCTCGGGATTCGAACCCGAACTGATGCGATTTTAAGTCGCATGCCTCTGCCAATTGGGCTAGGCGGGCTGTCTATGAAGAAAGGGCTGACAGCCGCGCCCCACGCTATCAGCCCCGTCGTACCCTGGAGGCGACGGCGGGAATCGAACCCGCGAATAAGGGTTTTGCAGACCCTCGCCTTGCCACTTGGCTACGTCGCCTGGAAGAGCGGGCGATGGGATTTGAACCCACGACCTTCTCCTTGGCAAGGAGACGTTCTACCACTGAACTACGCCCGCAAGCCATGCCGAGGCCCAGAATCGAACTGGGGACACCACGGTTTTCAGCCGTGTGCTCTACCAACTGAGCTACCTCGGCGGGCATTCCCGCCATCCTGCCTCCAGGAAGGCATTGAAATTTTACACCATCTCGCCCATCCTGTCAAGCTGCGCGCCGGCCCCAGCTCCTGCTCCTTTGGCGTTTTGTCACGAGTTGGGCTATAATTGACCCAGTGATTCACCGGTAGCATTTATGATGAGGTGTATCACGAACACCCTTCCGGTTGCACCGTCGTATAGACTAGGGAAGGATTCCTGATACGCCCCGCGAAAGGATGGCTATGCTCCGCGGACGTTGGCTTCTCGTCACGCTGATCTGCCTCGTCATAGTCCTGACCAGCGTCAGTCTCGCCCACGCTCAGGGCAAGACCTACTACTGGAAGCGCTTCGACGTGGACATCACCGTCGAACCGGACGGTGACCTCCGGGTGGTCGAAACCCAGGAGTTCGTGTTCGTCAATGGCGTCTTCCATTGGGTCTCGCGCTACATCCCCCTGGACAAGATCGAGCGCATCACCGACGTCCAGGTGACCGGCGATGGCATCCCCTACCAGCCGAGCAGGTCCGGCCAAGATTACACCTTTGAGTCCTACGTGGACGACAATACATACACCATCATCCTCCACTTCCCGTCCGCCTCCAACTCCGCCCATACCTTCGTCATCGCCTACACCGCCCAGGGCGCTCTGCGCGTATACGATGAGGGCGATCAGGTGTGGTGGAAGGCGGTCTTCGCCGACCGCGACTTCCCGGTCGAGTCGGCCAC
>FWWM01014549.1_pt1 | contig 12308 bp, 11 predicted proteins | sample 2228351 | NCBI WGS metagenome assembly FWWM01 (sample SAMEA103939774, study PRJEB20133) | metagenome | reverse complement strand
CAGGGGGTCATCGTTTCCGCGCATAACACAAACAAAGACGCGCGGGAATGTTTCAACGTCACAGCCCAACCGAATTTTTCAACAAGTTCCTAGCCGCTCCGGTCTCCGGGTGGCCACTTCTCTCCGTCCCCTGCCCTGGCGCTGATTCGCGCTCAGTCCGACCACCGGCCACTCACTTATGCAGGCAGTGCCGACTATCGTGCGGCCCGGCGGCTTTCTACCGAAGAGGTGCGGCGACCCACCACGCTGCCGGCGTCCTCGAGCTGGCCTCCCTGCTCACCTTGGCGTGCCGTACTGCCGTCCCACTCATGATCCCCCGTTAGCTCAGCCTTTTTCTGCACCACCAGCCGCCGCTTCAATGAATCGGATCATCGAGTGTGGGATAATGAAGCCTTCCAGTCGGGTGATGTCGCTGGCAATCTTACCGGTGCTGCGCCGTAAACTCGCTGCGGCCCGACATTTGTGGCGTGCCGATCGTACCCTTTTTCTGCGTTCGCTTCGCGGTAGCTGTCGGCTGTATCGCGTTTTCTCCGCTCCCCTAAGTCAGGTCCGCTCCCCGGAGCCCGTGCAGGGCCTGACCGTGCGGACCCTTACCGACACGGAACTCAAAGAAGCAGTGCGCAGCAATCCTGAAATCTCCTACCAGCTAGAATGGCTCGAGGAATCTCAGGAGGCCCGGCCTTATGCTTTCTATCTCAACGGGGCGCTGGCCCACATCTGTTGGCTGTTAACTCCTCTCCACATGCCCCGCCGCTCCCTCCGCCTTATTCCGTTACGCCCCGGCGAAATCGAACTGGGCCACGGCTACACGTTCCCTCGATTCCGCGGCCTCGGGCTTTGTCCCCTCGCCATTGGCTACTTATGTTCTATGGCGCTCCGACTAGGGCACCGGCGTGTTTTAGTGGCGGCGCGACATCATAATGTGGCTTCCAGACGCTGCATTCTCAAGGCGGGACTGCGCCCCTGCGGCTGGATCCTTCGCATCATTCCGCCGCTCATGCCCTCTTCCCGCGGCTTGATTATCCGGGCGTTTTGGCGGAAGTGACCCCCTTTCTCTAAACGTCAAAGTAATCCCGCAGAATCACCCGGATGGGATCCTTGCACGCCTCTGGATTGCTTATCAGGTAATGAGCCGCAATCCCGGGTGTGGTATTGATCTCGTGAATCCAGTAACTCTCAGACTCCGCTGTCCGACTAATCATATCCACACCCGCCAGCGTTGCGCCCACAATCTCGGCTGCTCGCTCCGCGGCCTCCGCCACATGCGGGTGAATGCGGTCCGTGACGTCCCAATACGACGTGCCGAAGCTATAACCGCGGTTCTCCTGTAGCTGAACGACTCGGCCGGCGGCGGGCACACTCTGCGGCCTAAGTCCCTGCCGCTTCAGGAGTCGTCGCGCGTTTCTATCCAGTGTCAGTGGCATCAGGAGAAAATCGCCAGGCTGCCTTTCCGATCTCCGGAGTCGTCCCTCATTGGCCAGAGCCACCAGTTCGGCCACGGTGTGCGAGCCGTCGCCAACCACCTGCGCAGGCTGACGCAAGATCGCTGACAGACAGCGCCCTTTGTAAACCAACAGCCGCAGATGTTCCCCCTCAATCTGTTCTTCGACCAGAACGTCCGTGCAGTAGACGCCCGCCTTCCGCACGGCTTTCCGAATCTCGCGCGCCCGGCTGACGCCTAGCGTGACACCTTTGCCCCCGGCGGTGTCGCGCGCCGGCTTCACGACACAGGGGCGCTTCAACGCGAGCGCAAAGGCTACGGCTCGGTCCATCTCTCGGCGATGAAAAGCTTCCCCTTCCGGAACTCGAAGTCCCCGCTCAGCAAACAGCCGGCGGCAGAGAACCTTGTCGCCGCAGATCGCACACACCGGCAAGGTGTCGAAGTCGGTGCCGTACTCGAAAACCCGAAAGATACGCCCTCCGCGGCGAACTTGCAGAACAGGGCCGACGATCTCGACTTCCAGCCCCAGCTCCGTGGCGGTCTCTGTGAAAAGATGATACAGACGCCGCCGCCGAACCTCCCTCAGGTTGATCCCCCTGCTGGCTTTCAGCAAATCGTAGGCTCGCCACATCAAACGGTAGACTCGCCCCATGATATCCCTGCCGCCTCCACTCATTTGTTCCCCCCTGTCAGTCCGTTCAACAACCTCCGCCCCACAGCCTTAACCGCTGAACCCAGTTGAACCGCATAATAGCGCGCGCTCGGCAAGGGATCATCCCAACTAAACCAGGCATGAGCGCCAACCCCCCGCAGCGACACGATCCAATCCCAAAGCGTCAGCTCGCCGCGTCGCGCCAGGGTCCTCGCCGCGTGAAGATCCTCCCACAGCGCCAGCCAGCGGACACCCTCTCGAAAGCCCGATCCTGCCTCCGGCGCACGGCCGATCAGATCCAGGTATTGAATGTAAGGAAAATCCAGCCCACACGCCGCCGCCAGCGCGTTCTGTTCCCACAAACGCAAATTGAACTCGATCAGCTTCCACCGCCCGTCACGCTCATCTCTCTTAAACTCCACCTCGGCCGGCCCCCTATATCCTACCGCCTTCAAAAAGCACACGGCGCCCTTTACCTCAGGAGGCGTCCGAACACTCTCCACCAAACTACCTACACCCAGGTCGACCGGCACCTGCCGAATCTTCCGCTGGGCTAACAGAGCCAGAACGCCCCCGCCCGATCCAATATAGCAACACACTGAAAGCAAATTACTGGCGGGCCCGGGGATTATCTCTTGCAGGATGACCTCAATCCCTCGCGCATACACCGCCTTCAATTGCTCGGCCAGCGCGAAACGATCACCCACCTCAATGCCCTTCCCTGGAAAATACCCACGCCATCGGTAACCCAGGCACGGCTTGATGAGCACAGGATAGTTCAGCTCGCAGCTAACTGCACTCGCCTCTTCAAGCGTAGCCCCATAGACTGTTCGCGGCGCTTCGATTCCGAATTGAACCGCCAGTTGGTACTGCCTCCATTTGTGGATCAAAGCCTCCACCACCTCTCCCGGCCCCGGAGGCAGGCGAAAACAACTCCTCAACACCTCCTGGTAGCGCGCCGCCAACGCCGTGCACGCGTCCGTAGCTGTGAACAAAACGGGAGCCGCGCCGATTCGCCGGCTCTCCTCGCAAAGGAATTCCACCGCTCGTTCAGGCTCCTCCGCAGGGTCCGGACACACGCGCGCCGATAGATACCGGCTCGAGAGTGCAGGGTCTTCGCGGCGCCAGGTAGCGCCAAACACGGGAATTCGCCGCCGCCCGAGGCTCCGAGCCGCCCCTAGCCCCGTCGGCCCGAGGCCCAACACGTAGGCGGGTATCGCCATTCGAAAGCTCCGTCATTAATTTTACCACGCCGTGTGACGCCGTGATAAAATAATGACAATGGTCAAGTTACGCGGGGAAAAACGTTTTCTCCGAATTGTGGTCTCGGCTACCGGTTTACCGGCCCTCCGCTGGCGTCTCCTTCCGCCGGGTTTGTATTGCCTCAATTACCATCGGATCGGCGATTCTGCCCTTTGCCCTTTTGATCGCAACTCATTTTCCTGCACCGCTGAACAATTCGACTTACATTTGCGCGTGCTTCGTTCGCGTTTTGAGCTGATCAACTTAGAGCGCTTATCCTATTACATCGCACACCCTCACCGCGTCCGTGCGCCTTTGGCTTTGCTTACCTTTGACGATGGCTATCGTGACAATTTCACCCTTGCCTTCCCGATTCTGCAGCGTTATTCCGTCCCCGCCGCGTTTTTCCTTCCGACTGGTTTCATCGCCGGCCAGCACTTGCCCTGGTGGGACCAGATCGCCTGGTTACTGCGGCATTGTCGTCGCCCGCAGATTCGGTTTCCCGGGACCGAGGAAGCCTTGCCGCTTTCCCCCGCGTCCCTTGAGGCCTCGATTCGCCGGGCCCTGCGGCTCGCTAAGACAAACCGGAAGTTCTCGTTTTCCGAGCTACTTGACCGCTTGCGGGAGGCCTGCGGCCTCGATCCACCTCCCCCCGACGAACTTCGCACTCTTTTCATGAACTGGGACGAAGTACGCTCTCTGCGCAAAGCGGGCATGGACATCGGTTCACATTCACATAGCCACGAGATCCTTTCTCATCTCAGTATCGAACGCCAAAGGCAGGAACTAGGCCGCTCCAGGGAGATTCTCCAAGCCCACCTTGGCGAACCCGTCCGCGCCTTAGCTTACCCGGTGGGCGGCCTGTCCTCCTACACCCCCGAAACCAAAGCTGTGGCTCGCTCGGTGGGTTACGAGTTAGCCTTCAATTTCGTACCGGCCGTGAATCGTTTCCCAATCCAAGATCCATACGCCATCACACGGTTGAGCGGTGATGATGCCCCCACTGCCGCCTCCCTGCGTCTTCGCATCGCCTTCCCCGGTTTGGCTGCCTGAGTCGCGATGCTACCTTAATGGATAGCGGACCCAGGGCTTGTAAGACCTCCGCCATGCACCAAAGCTTGGTTGTTCACCACCTGATCCACAGCCTCCATGTCGGCGGCGCAGAACGTCTCTTGCTCGGATTGGCCCGACTCCACCACATGCAAGGCCATCGCCTCACCGTGCACACCCTCTCCGGACCCGGGCCTCTGGCCGACGCGCTTCGATCTCTCGGTATCCCCGTTATAACCCACCGCGCCCTCAGCCCTTTGGCTACCGTCGTATCTTTAGCCCGCACGCTGCGCCCGCAGCGTCCCCATGTCCTTCACTGCCACAATATCGGCGCCACGCTGGTCGGAGCTCCGGCAGCCAGGCTCGCACGAATCCCATGCACGATCGCGACTCGCCACGGTCGCCTTTGGGACCGTCGTGACGTTGAAACAAGGTTTTGGCTTGTCGCCCGCCTCTGCCATCGCGTAGTGGCTGTTTCTCAGGCGGCCCACCGCGAGTTCTCCATGGTCGCCGGATCAGTGCGCCACAAGCTCACCGTCATCCCCAACGGAGCCGCTCCCCCTCGCATCCCGACTCCGCCATGCGAGCCTGCCCGCCCCGCCGCTTTCACACTGATCAGTGTCGGCCGCCTCACTCCTGAAAAAGACTTCCCCTCCTTGCTTCAGGCATTCTCGATCCTCGCCGCCTCGCTTCCCGACGTCCGCCTCTGGATCTTAGGCGACGGCCCCGAGCGAGAGTCGCTCCGGACTCTCATCCAGCGCCTCGGACTCTCCGAGTCCGTCCAAATGTTGGGCATGCGCGATGACGTCGGCTACTGGCTCGCTCAAGCCGACCTGTTCGTCCTCGCCTCTGTCTCTGAAGGCCTCCCCGTCGCGCTTTTGGAGGCCCTCGCTGTCGGCCTGCCCGCCGTGGTTACTAACGTCGGGGGAATGCCGGAAGTCCTCGAGTCCAGCGGCGCCGGAATCGTCGTCCCCCCTCGCGACCCGCCTGCGCTCGCCGCCGCCATCCTCGAAATCGCCCGGCGCCCCGACCGCCTGCCCGCCCTGCGCGAGGCCGCACGCCGCCGCTACAGCGAGCGCTATACCCTCGAGCGCATGGCCGCTGACTACCTTCGCCTTTACCTCGAATGCCTCGGCCGTGCTCCGCTGCCGCCCCCTGCCTGACGTACGATCTCCTCGCCCCCGCCCACTTTCCTAACTCGCTCTCGATCGCGATGGTACAAAAGGAACATGCCTGAGTATCGCTTTGAAACCGCCGCCGTCATCGGCACGGGTATGATGGGCCCCGGGATCGCCCTCACCCTGGCTCTCGGCGGTCTTCGCACACGCATCCTCAGTCGCACGCCCGAAAACGCGGAACGCGGCCTCCGGATGGCGCACACTCAACTCACCACCCTCCAACAGCACCAGCTTATCTCCCAGCATCACGCCCGCCTCGCTCTCGATCGGCTGAGCGCAGGCGCGGACTTCGAGCCCACCATCCGTGAAGCCCACCTCGTCATCGAATCGGCGCCCGAAAATATGGACTTCAAGCGTGATCTGTTTGCACGCCTAGACCAACTTGCTCGGCCCGACGCAGTCCTGGCCAGCAATACCTCAGGCTTGAGCATCACCGAAATCGCCGCCCCCTGTCGTCATCCCGAACGCGTCCTCACTACCCACTTCTGGAATCCTCCGCACCTCATGCCCTTGGTCGAACTGGTCCGCGGCGCGCACACCGATGAGGCCGTCGTCACCGCCGTGCGCGAGCTGCTGCGGAGCTGCGGCAAAACCCCTGTCCTTGTCAAGAAGGATCGCCCGGGACAACTGGGCAACCGGCTCCAACACGCCCTCTGGCGCGAGGCGCTCCACATCGTCGCCGAGGGCATCGCCGATCCGGAGGATGTGGATTTGGCCGCGAAGTTAGGCTTCGGCTTGCGCCTTCCCGTTTACGGGATCTTCGAGCACATAGACGCCGTCGGATTGGAGCTGGCCTTCGCCGTGCTCGACTACGTAGCCCGCGACCTCTACAGCCGCCCCTGCGCCCCGGAGATTCTCCCCCGCATGATCCGCCAGGGACACCTCGGCGCCCGCGTGGGCCGCGGCTTCTATGATTGGTCGAAAAGGGACTTTCAAGCTGTCCTTGACCGCCGGGATCGCTTTCTCCTCGGATTCCTGCGCTCGGAGTTCAACAGACGGGATTGACCCCCGCTCACCTCCAATCCAGCGCCAGCCGCACCAGAGTCCGCAGCGGCGTGCCCGTGGGGCCTTTGGCCAGATACGGCTTGCTTTCTTCTAACCAGGCCGTTCCCGCTATGTCCAGGTGAACCCACGGCAGTGGATCGGCAAACTCCTTCAAGAACATCGCCGCCGTGATCGCGCCGCCCCAACGATTCCCGATGTTCGGCAGGTCGGCCACCACGCTCTTCAACGTCTCCTTGTAATCGTCGTCCAGCGGCATCGGCCAGACCTTCTCGCCCTCGGCTCGCGCTGCCGCCAGCACCCGCTCCAGCAAATCTGCATCGCTGCCGAAGGCCCCCATGTTCACATGCCCCAGCGCCACTACGATCGCCCCGGTCAATGTGGCCGCGTCCACCAGGTGCGTGCATCCCAGCCGACGCGCATACGTCAGCGTGTCAGCCAGTATCAGCCGCCCCTCAGCGTCCGTGTTCAGCACCTCCACCGTCTTGCCCGACAGCGTGACCACCACATCGCCCGGCCGCTGCGCCCGGCTCCCCGGCATGTTCTCCACAGCGGGCACAAAGCCTATCACCGCTACCCCCGGCTTCAGTTGGGCGATCGCCCGCATCGCCCCGATCACCGCCGCCCCGCCCGCCATGTCGTATTTCATCTTGTCCATGTTCTCGGACGGCTTGATCGAAATGCCCCCCGAGTCGAAGGTCACCGCCTTGCCTAACAGCCCCAGGCAAGCGCCTCCCGCCTCCTCCGCCTGCGGCCGATAACGCAGCACGATCAACGCCGGCGGCTCAGCGCTTCCTTGCGCGACACCTAGCAGAGCTCCCATCCCGAGCTGGCTCATCCGCCCCCGGTCCAGGATGTCGTATTCCAGTCCGCACTCGGCCGCCGCCTCGCGCGCCCGCTCCGCCAGCACCGTTGGCGTCATGCGGTTGGCTGGCTCCGCGACTAAGTCCCGCGCGTAATTCTGCGCATCCGCCAGAATCCGTGCCCGCGCGAGGGATTCCTCCAGCTCCACCGTGCTCTCGCGCACTGCCAGGGCCACCTTCTCCACCCGCTTGCCGTTCTTCTTGTCCGTCTTGTAGCGATCCGGTTCGTAATCGCCCAGGATGGCGCCCTCTGCCGCGGCCGCAATTTCATCGCCGCCGCCGTCTACAGCCAGCGTCGCCTCCGTAATCGAGCGCGACTTCAGGGCTCGCACCGCCGCCCCCGCCGCTCGGCGCAGTTCCACCCCGGCGAACTTCTCCCTGCGGCCCCCGCCCACCACCGCTAGCCGCCGCGCTTTCAGCCCCGTGGGCCGATGGAGCACCAGCGTCTCATACGCCTTCCCCGTGAATTCACCGCTCCGGTAGACCTCCTCCAGCCACCCTCCCGTAGCTTCGTTGACCTTGCGCGCCGACTCCCATGCCAGCGGGCCTCCCGCGCCTTCCCTCTCGAAGGTCACCACCACCAGCGCTTCGGTCTCGATCTGATCCAGAGGAACTGATGTCAGTGAAATCTGCATGGCTTCTCATTCGCCCGCGCGCCGCCGCGATTCCCGCAGCGCCTGCCGCGCCTCGGCCTCCTTCTCTCGCTCCCGCTCCAGCTCTCGCTTATCGTGCAGCTTCCGGGCCCGCGCCAGCGCCAGTTCGCACTTGATCCGCCCCTTCTTCAAGTACAGCTTCGTGGGGATCAACGTCAGGCCCCCGTCCCGCGTCCGACCCATCAGCTTGTCAATCTCGCGCCGATGCAGCAGCAGCTTGCGATCGCGCAACGGGTCATGATTCTGGCGGTTGCCGTGCGAGTACGGGCTGATGTGCGCGTTCACCAGCCAGGCTTCCCCATCCACCACTTGCGCATAGGCATCCTTGAGTTGCACCATGCCGCTGCGCGCAGCCTTCACTTCGGTCCCCGTCAGCGCCAGCCCCGCCTCGTAGCGCTCCAGCAGGATGTAGTTGTGGCGCGCCTGCCGATTCTCCGTCAGGATCTTGATCTCTCCCGTCCCGCCCACAATCGCCTGCACGCACCCGCGGGCCCTGTCGTCAACCTAATTGGAGCGGCATCGTCCGCGGAATGACCAGTTTAACACAACCCTTTGGAATACAATCACATGCGCCTCACAACGAAGTTTGGCTTGGCCCTGGCGGCGCTGGGCCTCACCCTTACGGAGCCGGTTGAGGCCCGCACTCGCAAGGGCGACAAACTCCTCTCCGAGGGCCGAAAGGCTGAAGCGCGTAAGGACTGGGATAAGGCGCTCGAATGCTACGAAGGCGCCCTCGCCGAAGACCCCTCCGACGCGGGTTACTTATTGGCTGTCCGCCGCGCCCGCTTTCAGGCTTCCCAGCTCCACGTCAATCGCGGCCAGAAGCTTCGCGCCGAGGGCAACCTCCAGGAGGCTCTCCTCGAGTTCCAGAAGGCTTTTGCCATTGACCCATCTTCCGCCATCGCGCAGCAGGAGCTCCTTCAAACCCTCGATATGATCGAGCGCGAGAAGAAGCGGCCCGAACCCTCCAAGCCCGAGGAACGCGGCATGACCCCGGCCGAACGCGCCCGCCAGGAGTCCCTGGCGAAGCTCCGTCGCATCGAACCTCTGCCCGAATTGCGTCCTCTCTCGCGCCAGCCCATTAACTTGCGCATGAGCAACCAGCCCGCCAGAGTCCTCTTTGAAACCGTCTGTAAGCTCGCCGGCATTAACGTCATCTTCGATCCCGATTTTCGCCAGGATCCCAGCGCCAGCCGTAACCACAGCGTCGAACTGGTCAACTCCACCCTCGAACAGGCCCTTGACTATCTCGCTCTCTTGACTAAATCCTTTTGGAAGCCGCTCTCCTCCAATACCATCTTCGTCACCAACGACAACCAGACCAAGCGTCGCGACTACGAAGATTTCGTCGTAAAGGTTTTCTATCTCCAGAACGTCACCCAACCCCAGGACCTTCAGGAACTGGCTACCAACATCCGCGCCATTACCGACATCCGGCGCGTCTTTACTTCCAACGCCCAGAACGCCATCATCGTGCGCGGCTCTGCCGACGCAGTAGCTCTGGCCGAAAAACTCATTCACGACCTCGATCGCCCCAAAGCCGAAGTCGTCATTGACGTGCTGGTCATGGAAGCCAACAAGGCCAAGACTCGCGATCTGGCTGCTTCCCTGGCCTCCGGCGGCACAGCAGGCTTCAACGTACCGATTTACTTCACGCCCCGCAATCCCGTCCTGCTCGGCGGACAGAACTCCGGCAGCGGCACGGGGACCACAAGCTCAGATACCACGGGCACGTCCACTGGCGCCACCACCACGCCCTACGCCCCTTACTTCAACCCTTACGGATACAACCCCTACGCCTACGGCCAGTACGGATACACCGGCCTGACCGGCGCCGGCGCCAGCGCCACAAACCAGCTCATCTCCATGGCCCGCATCGGCCGCATCTCCACAAACGATTTCTCCCTCACGCTGCCCGGCGCTCTGCTTCAAGCCTTGATGACCGACCGCAGCACCAAGGTCTTGCAATCGCCGCAAATTCGTGTCGCCGACGGCATGAAGGCTTCCCTCCGCATCGGCGACCAGGTGCCTATCGCCACCGGCAGCTTCCAGCCCGGCATCGGCGCCGTCGGCATCAGCCCCCTGGTCAACACCCAGTTCCAGTACAAGGACGTGGGCGTCAACGTGGACATCACGCCGCGCGTGCACGGCCAGGACGAGGTCACCTTGCACGTCGAGCTGGAGATCTCCACCGTCCGCGACCGCATTGACATCGGCGGCATCGCGCAGCCCGTCATCGGCCAGCGCAAGGCCATCCTGGATCTCCGCATCCGTGAAGGCGAGGTCAGCCTCATCGGCGGACTCATGCAAGACCAGAACACCAAGTCGGTTTCGGGCATCCCCGGCTTGGGCAACATTCCCCTGCTCCGCCGCCTGTTCACCAGCGAGAGCATCGAACGCAACCAGAGTGAGCTTCTCATCGCTCTCGTGCCCCACATCGTCCGCACCCCGGGCATCAATGACCTGAATCTCAAGGGCGTCGCCGCCGGCAGCGATGCTATCGTCAGGCTCAGCTATGCTCCGCGTGAAGCGCCCGCTGAAGCTCCGACAACTCCACCCCAGCCGCCCTCGCCGCAACCCGCCGGCCCGCCGCAGCCCGCTCCGGCCGTGCCTGCGCCGAAGGCGCCTCAACCGGAGCCTCAACCGGCGCCCGCCACGCCGGAAGCCAAACCTCAAGCCCCCGAGCCCAAGCCGGCCTCCGCTGAACCGCGTCCCGCAGCACGCCTGTTGCTGCGGCCCCCTGCCGTCGTCATCCAGCAAGGAGCCGCCTTCACCGTCCAGCTTGAAGTTGAAAACGTGCAGGCTCTGTTTTCGGCTCCCTTCCGCGTCAAATTCGATCCGCAAGCTCTCCGCCTCGCCGAGATCCAGCCCGGCGCCTTGCTCGCGGGCGATGGCAAGCAAATCGTTTTCACCCGCAATATCCTGAACGACCTGGGCGAGGCGATCGTGAACCTCAACCGCGTCCCCGGTTCGGGCGGCGTCACCGGCTCGGGCTCGCTGGCTATCTTGACCTTTCAGGCCATCGGACGCGGCGCGACCACCGTCACCTTCCCCGAATTGACCCTGCGAGACTATCAGTTGCAGATCATTCCTCTCCCGGCGCCCCAGTTGAGCGTTACCATCCAATAGGAGGCCGCATGCGACGCAACCAGCGCGGGCTGACCCTGGTCGAGCTGATCGTGGCTTTCACCATCATGTCCCTGCTGGCTGCCATGGCCGTCCCGCTGGCGCGCGCCAAGGTGCGCCGTGAGCGCGAGCGCGAGCTGCGTTACGCCCTTAGAGAAATTCGCGCCGCCATTGACAAATACAAGGACGCCTGCGACATGCAGTTACTCGGGCCGCCTAAACTCGGCACGGAATGCTATCCCGAGAAACTCGAAGTGCTTGTCGAGGGCGTCAGATTGGCCGGCACGGTGGACAAAAAAATCCGCTTCCTGCGTCGCATCCCCAAAGATCCAATGACTAACTCCTATGACTGGGGACTGCGCAGCGTGCAGGATGATCCCGACTCCACAAGCTGGGGAGGACAGAACGTTTTCGACGTCTACACCAAGAGCACGGAGAAAGCTGCCGATGGCACCCCGTATTCGGAATGGTAGCGCCGGCTTCACGCTCATCGAGTTGATGATCGTCATGGCGATCATCTCCATCTTGGTCTCCATCGCCGTCCCGCTCTACCAGAAGTCCGTCATCGCCGCCAAGGAAAGCGTGCTTCGCCAGAACCTCTTCACCCTGCGCACCGTGATTGACGAGTACACCTACGACAAGCAGAAGGCCCCCCAAACCCTCGAAGACCTGGTCGCCGCCGGCTACCTGCGCCAGATCCCGGTGGATCCCATGACCGGCTCCAATCGCACCTGGAAGCTGATCATGGAAGATGCCCTCACCAGCGTTAACCAGACCGAGCCCGGCATCTTTGACGTCCGCAGCGGCTCCGACAAGATCGGCCTGGACGGCACCCCTTACTCCGATTGGTGAGTCGCCTGGCCGTCGGCCTCCCCTACCCAGCCCGCTTGCTCAACACCCCGAAATTCGCTAGTTTGGATAGTGAGGTGAGGTGCGAGAGTGGTTGAATCGGGCGGTCTCGAAAACCGTTGTACCCTTACGGGTACCGTGGGTTCGAATCCCACCCTCACCGCCAGCCATTAGTCAGATCCCCAAAAATTTACAACACGCCGCAACCCGTGCTGGCATTTGGTGTCGGCGAAAGGTAGAATTTTCGACACC
>FWWM01009221.1_pt1 | contig 12309 bp, 13 predicted proteins | sample 2228351 | NCBI WGS metagenome assembly FWWM01 (sample SAMEA103939774, study PRJEB20133) | metagenome | reverse complement strand
CGGCGGCAGACGCTAGATCTATTGCTAAATCAACTCTGCTATGCCGCTTGAATGGACAAACTGGAGTTAAACCGAGGAGGGATGATGCAAGGGAAGTGGTACTTCAAGTCCAAGGAAGAGGGTCTGGAGCGGAAGCTCCAGGATGGTGTGATAACTCACATCTTTTTTGGCAAGAACGTCATGCTTTCGCTGGCCGAGATTGCCCCGGACACGATTTCCACCATTCACAGCCATCCGGAGGAACAATGGGGAGTGCTGCTTGAGGGGGAGTGCGTTAGAGTACAGGGAGGGGAAGAGGTGGCCATGAGGGCAGGAGACTTCTGGTACACTCCTCCCAATACTCCGCATGGGGTGAGGACCGGCACGGTTGGCGCCAAGATCCTGGACATCTTCAGCCCGCCTCGGCAGGCTTACACTAAACCTGGCGAGGGTCTGGCTGCTACCGTGCACGGCGCTTCAGAGGGCAAGTGATGCTTAATAAAAGCAACCTGGTCAGGCTTAAAATCGAGCAGAGGCGCCCTGCCCTGGGGCTTGTCTGCCGGACCCTCTCGCCGGTTGTGGTGGAACTGATCGGCCTTGCCGGCTTCGATTTCGTCTGGATCGATATGGAGCACACGGCGGCAGATTTCGCTCTGGTTGAGCAGCTGTGCCGGGCGGCCGATTCGGCTGGAGTCGAGTCTTTGGTCCGAGTTCCAGATAAAAGCCATTCTAATATCTTGAGGGCTCTTGAAGCTGGAGCCGCGATAGTAAACGTGCCTGGCATTGAGGAGAAGTGTGAGGCTGAAGGGGTGGTTCGAGCGGCCAAGTATTACCCGATTGGCCAGAGGGGGTATTGTACTTCGAGCCGTGGCACCGGATATGGTCTGGGAAGGAGAGCCGAGCAGATTTTCAGAGAGGCAAACGAAAGGGTAATGACCATGGTGCAGATAGAATCGGTCCGAGGTGTGGAAAACGCCTCTGAAATTTGCTCTGTGCCTGGGCTTGACCTGGTCTTCATCGGAGTTGGCGACCTTTCCCAGGAGCTGGGCATCCCTGGCCAATTCGATCATCCGAAGGTGGTCGATAGTGTGGATCAGGTGTTGAGGGCGATTGAGGCTGGCGGCAAGACGGCTGCCGTGCAGGCTGAAACGGCTGAAGCTGCTAAGAGATGGCTGGATCGAGGAGCTGGCGTTTTGTCCTGCGGAGTAGATATTCCAATCATAGGCAAGAGCTTTCTCCGCATCAGGGAGGAGTTTGGCCTAAAGCTTTAAAAGAGAAAGGAGGGAAGGGCTATGGCTATCTGTCTATCGCATGGCGGGCAGACGATTTATTCCCCAAAGCGCCCGTCACACCAGATGCTGGTGGCAACAGTTGATGGCATTGTCTTTCTGGAAAAGCGAGGCGGTTGCTGGCAGAGCAGGGGAAGGGCGCTGGAGGGGCGCCACGTCATAGCAATTGCCATCGAGCCGGAAAGCGGAACGATTTTCGCCACCATGCATAATGGGGGCGTGGCGGCGAGCGAGGACTCGGGCAAGAGCTGGCAGTTCCGAAACAAGGGGCTGATCTCGGAAAACGTCTACTGCATCGCCTGTTCCCAAAGCGGCGGCCGGGCCAAACTCTATGTCGGGACCGAGCCTGCTCATCTTTTCACGAGCGAGGATATGGGGGCTAGCTGGCAGGAGCTTGGCTCTTTGAGATCGGTGCCGTGCGTCTCAAAATGGACCTTGCCCGCGCCGCCCCATGATGCCCATGTCAAAAACATCGCTATCGATCCGTGCAATCCCGATATAATCTATGCCTGCGTCGAACAGGGGGGTCTGTTTAAAAGCAGGGATGGAGGTGCAAGCTGGCAGGAGATAGAAGGTCTGGGCAACGACGATTGTCACAGGCTGATCATCCGGCCCACTGACCCGCAAAGGATTTACCTGACGACCGGCTATGGTTTCTATCGGAGCAAGGATGGCGGGGAGAGCTGGGAGGAGCTATCGGGGCGCATCTCGCGCATAGGCTATCCGGACCCGCTGGTGCTGCATCCGGCCAAAGAGGAGTTGATGTTTGTAGCTGGGGCCGAGGCCGACCCCTATCACTGGATGAAGACCCGCTCTGCAAATCCACGGATTGCGCGCAGCCGAGATGGAGGAGATAGTTGGGAGGTGCTGGGCCAGGGCATGCCCGAACGGCTGGACGCGAATTTCGAAGCGCTGGCGCTTGAGGCCTGGGACGGCTCTTGTGTCCTGTACGCGGCAAACACCGACGGTGAGATTTACTCGAGCGAGGACGAGGGGGAGAACTGGAGCAAGATCGTCGAAGGGATACCGGCTGTGTCGAAGACCATCCATTATACCATCCTGCGCTCTGACCTCAGCTTCGAAAAACACAGATAATGGCCGACAAGCAGAAGTGCCAGAGCCTGCAGTCGCTGGGCCTCTCCGGCATGACGGTTGCTGAAATGAAACGGTTTCTGGCCGAAGGCAGCCGTTAAGCTCGATCTAACACAAACTAACCTCTCGAAAGAGGTCAATCAGGAGATGGCATATGGAAAAGGCCCTGAAGGAGCCGAGAATCTTTAAAGTGAACGATGAAAACCTCAAGGAGGTGATCGCAGGCGCTCTCTACATGAAGCACATGTATGGAGCGGAGATGAGCGTAGCATTGTTTAAATTCATGAGGGGGAAAGGGAGCGAGGCTCCGGCTGAAATCCACAAGCATGGGGAGGAGGTAGGGCTGGTCTTGAAGGGGACGGCCAGAGTATATGGGGCCGATGGCAAGGAGTATGTTTTAAAGGCGGGCGATGCCATCATTATCCCGGAAGGCTGGGAGCACAGCGGAAGCTTCGATGATGACGAAGAGTGTCTGATATTTTGCGTTGCTTATCCCAGGCGATTGGACCTTGGCCCCGAGGGCCAGACCACGGCCCCTGCGGGCTTTCAGGCCAAAGGGCAGGAGGAAAGTTAAAAGGAGGAGTAAAAATGAAAAAGTCAACCAGGCAGCGAGAGGTTGTGAGAGACGAGCGGTTGGAAGGGCTGGCGCGAAGGATCGAGCGGCTGGAAGACCTCGAGGCGATCAAGCGCCTGATGATCCTCTATGCCAAGGGCTCTGACGAGCACCACAATCTGGACGTTATGGTGCCGCTGTTTGCCGAGGATGGGGTTCTGGATGTGGGGAGCGGCTACGGCCGTTATCAGGGGCACGAGGCGATCGGCAAGTTTCTTTCCGGGCCGGGCGAAGAGATAATTCGATGGTCGCTCCATTATATGGTCTCGCCGCTGATCGAGGTGGGCGAGGATGGGCGGACGGCGCGCGGCTTCTGGTATCTGTGGGAGATAGCCAAGATGCGCAATCCTAACACGGGCGAGGAGGAGGCGGTTTGGATCGCAGGCACCTACGATGTCGATCTGGTCAAGCAGCAGGACGGGCAGTGGAAATTCAAATACGTTAAGCTTAACATGCAGCTGATGAGCCCGTATTCGGAGGGATGGGCCAAAAAGCCCTGGCACGATTTCGGTCGTCCTGGCATTGCCCGCGAGCCGGCGGGGTAAATCGATGCCTGTACGGATCCGTTAGGTAAGCGCGTTCAGCCGTCGGCAATCAGCGTTCAGCTCCCCTTGTTTTTGCTGAAAGCTGACGGCTGAACGCTTACCTCATAATTATCCGCGGTAAAATCCAGGCGTGAGCGAGAAGCACTTTCCTGCAATAAAATCCGTCTCTTATGTTCTGGCCCATGCTCCGGACTTAGTCCGCTACGGCTCGAAACCGCAGCGCGAGATGGGCAAGCAAGGCAGCGAGCTTTATCTCAAGCTGCAGTCTGCGCTGCGCAGCTACGAGCAGGCGAAGGACTACCCGCCGCACCAGGCCTTTATCGGAAACCTCGATCCCGACTTGTTGTGGGAGTTAGAGTCACCTTGGTGGAAGAACCTGCTCGAAGGGGCTGAACGCACCGGCAGATACGGAGAGATAGTTCCGCAGGATGAATTTTATGGCGTAATGAGAGTTTGTGACGAAGGAGAGATATTGCATCTGGAGCGATCCTTTGCATCGGAGGTCAGGGATAAGCTTTCTCGGCACGGCCTGATGAGTCGTTCTGACCTGGAAAGGTTAAACTCGGAGCATTTAACCGAACGGATCGAGCGGCGGATGAGAGAAGAGGGAGCGCTGCCGCTCTTTAACGGCGAGAGGCTGGTGGGCTGCATCAGACGCGGACACGAAGAGGATGAGACGCTGTCCCCATCCATCCTGCTGGAAAACCTCGCCTGCAAGGCCAGCGGCGCGCTGGCTATGCGCTGGGCGCTGCGGCTCGCTGATGACGGAACGGGCCCGGAGGACGTAGCTTATGTTTTGAACACTGGAGAAGAAGCGGTAGGCGATCGTTACCAACGCGGCGCCGGGAACCTGGCAAAGGCTATGGCCGAACTCTGCGGCTGCATCAATAGCACTGGAGCTGACGTTAAGGCCTTCTGCTGCGGCCCGCTCCACGGGCTGGTGATGGCGGCGGGACTTGTCAGCTCGGGCGTCTTCGAAAATGTAATGGTTGTCGGCGGCGGGTCGCTGGCCAAGTTGGGAATGAAATTCCAGGGGCATCTGTCGAACCAGATGCCGATCTTGGAGGACGTGTTAGCAAGCTTTGCTCTGCTGGTCGGGCCGCCCGATGGGCGCAATCCGGAGATCAGGCTCGACGCGATCGGAAAGCACGATGTGCGCTACAGCTCGGCCGCTCAAGCGATTGCCGAAGCGCTGATCATAAAGCCTCTGGAGAAGCTGAACAAGAGAATATTTGATGTCGATAAATTCTCGGTGGAGCTTCATAACCCTGAAATAACGGAGCCGGCAGGAAGCGCTAATGTTCCCAGGAACAACTACCGCACGATAGCCGGACTTGCGGTAATGCGCGGGGAGATACCACGCAGCCGAATGGCCGATTTCGAAAGAGAGCGCGGCTTGCCCGGATTCTCGCCGACTCAAGGACACGTGGCCTCAGCCGTTCCGTTCCTGGGACATGCGCGAGACAAGATGCTTAAAGGTGAGATGAGCACAGCGATGTTTATAGCCAAAGGCAGCCTTTTTCTGGGAAAAATGACGAACCTATCGGATGGAATTTCATTTGTGCTGGAGGCGCAGAGACGCTGAGCCGAGACATAAGGAGGAGAACAGCGCATGGATTTGAAGGGGAAAAAAGCCATAGTGATCGGAGAGCGAGATGGGATTCAGGCCCCGGCGCTGGAGACCTGCCTGAAAGCAGCCGGTGCCGAGGTGGTTCTCTCTGTAAACCAGTGTTTTGTTTGAACCGCAGCGGGCGCGATGAGCCTTGAGGATCAAGGCAGGATAAAAGCGGTAGTCGAAGAGCTGGGCGGAGATGACATGATTGCGGTGCTTGGCACTCCAGACGCCGGCGCAGCCGAGATGTACGCGGAGACGGTGACCACGGGCGACCCCACGTATGCCGGGCCGCTGGCCTGGGTGCAGTTGCGGCTGCCGGTCTTTTTTATAACCGAACCGGTAATTAAAAGACAAATACCAGAACAAGTTTACCGTGAGCAGGTCGAAATGCTGGAGATGGTCCTCCCGACGGATGAGATCTCCGAGCGGGTCAAAGCTGTGCGCAGGAGAGCTGGTATCGAGCAGTAGCGTGCCCGCCTCTTCCGCCAAAATGCCGTGAACGATTTGAGTCCGGTTGAAGGGAGAATTGGCTGGGAGACAGGGACTCGAACCCCGACTCGCAGATCCAGAGTCTGCTGTCCTACCAATTAGACGATCTCCCAGCCTAATAAGGAAATTATAATGATCTTTAGCAGCAATTGCAAGGAGGAGCTAAAAGCTAGGAGCTAGAAGCTAGGAGTTAGGAGCTAGAATAAATGCATGGGCTGCAAGGCGAGGCACGTAAGGGGCAATAGGATCTCTCTGCTCCTCTCTCCTCACCCATTGCCACACCACCACCTCTGTAGCTTTATCGGGATCGCTCTCCTAGCTCCTAACTCCTAGCTTCTAGATCCTTTTTTCATTCCACCGTCACGCTTTTAGCCAGGTTCCTGGGCTTGTCGATGTCGCAGCCGTTGAACGCCGCGATGTAGTAGGCGAAAAGCTGCAACGGGACCACGGCGGCAATGGGCATCAAAAGCTCGATGTTTCTGGGGATGTAGATCAGATCGTCGGCGAGCTTGGCCACTTCGCGATCGCCCTCGTTTGCCACGGCTATGACGCGGCCTCCCCTGGCTTTTACCTCTTCGATATTGTTGAGCATCTTCTGATAAGAGCTGTCACGCGTGGCGATGCACACCGAAGGGAAATCCTCGTCGATGAGGGCGATGGGGCCATGTTTCATCTCCCCCGCGGCGTAGCCCTCGGCGTGCAGATAAGAGACCTCCTTCAATTTCAGGGCCCCTTCCATGGCCACCGGGTAGTTGAATTTGCGCCCGAGATAGAGGAAGTTCCTGAAGCGGGCGTACTTTTCGGCCAGGGCCTTGATCTGCCCGGAACTGGATAGCACCTGCTCTAGCTGCTCGGGAAGCTTCTCCAGCCCGGCTATGATCTTTTGTCCCGCGCTGCGGCTAAGCCCTTTAGCTCGTCCGAGCATAAGTGCTATTAAAGCCAATATAGTCGCCTGCGACACGAACGATTTGGTCGAGGCCACGGCGATCTCGGGACCGGCGTGGTTGTATACGCCGGCGTGGGTCTCGCGCGAGATGCTGCTGCCGACCACGTTAACCAGGCCGAGCGTCAGGGCGCCGCACTGCTTGGCCAACCTGACCGCCGCGAGCGTATCGGCGGTCTCGCCCGACTGGCTTATGGCCAGGACAACCGTGCCCGGCTTCAAATTCAGCCGGCGGTTGCGGAACTCCGAGGCCAGGTCCACGTCGACCACACAGTCGGTCAACTCCTCGAACATGTAACGGCCGAGCAGGCTGGCGTAGTAAGAGGTCCCGCAGGAGACCATGATCATCCGGTCGGCTGCGGTCAGCTCATCGAACACGCTCTCGAGCCCGCCCAGCTTGGCGGTGGCAACGCTCTTGTTGATGCGGCCGCGCTGCGCGTTGCGCACCGCCTCGGGCTGTTCGAATATCTCCTTCAGCATGAAATGCGGATAACCGTTCCGCTCGGCGGCCGCTATGTCCCAGTCGATCGTCTCCACCGGCTTCTTCACCAGGCCGTTGCTCGGCGTCCTGATGGTAAAAAAGCTCGGGCAGACCGTGGCCACCTCGTTGTCGTCCAGGTAGACCACCCGCTTGGTGTGCTCGATGAAGGCCGAGACATCCGAAGCGACGAACATCTCGTCGCATCCTATGCCGATCACCAGCGGGCTGCTGCGGCGCGCCAGCACGATCTGGTCCTGGTGCCTGCTGTGCACAACGGCCAGTCCGAACGCCCCTTCTATTACGCTCAGGGCCTTGCTCACCGCCTCCTCGAGATTGCCCCGATAGTATTCCTCGATGAGATGGGCGACCACCTCGCTGTCGGTCTCGGAGCTGAAGGTATGGCCCGCGGCGGCGAGTTTTTGTTTAAGCCGCTGGTAATTTTCGATTATTCCGTTGTGGACCAGAAAGATCTCCCCGCGGCAGTCGGTATGAGGGTGGGTGTTGCTATCGGACGGCCTGCCGTGGGTGGCCCAGCGCGTGTGGGCTATTCCCAAACAGCCGCGCACTTCGCTCCCCTTAAGCTGGCTCTCCAGGTTGACGATCTTGCCAACGGCTTTTTTAAGCTGCGGCACCTTGTCGATCACAGCGAGCCCGGCAGAATCGTACCCTCGATATTCCAGGCGCTTCAGCCCCTCGATCAAGAGCGGAGCGGCCTGGCGCTTTCCTACATATCCTATTATCCCGCACATGGCACTTTGACCCCGTTTAACCTCACTTGAAGCTGATATCCTTGAATTTAAACCCGAGCCGGTATGAGCAGTCCGGCAGATGCAAAAGGTAAAGCAGATCGGCCTCGGCGCGCGCCGGGGTAAAGGGGGGCTTGAGCAGCAGTTCCATGCGATAGAGGCCTTGGCTGTCGATGGGGCGGGGCAGGCGCGTGCCGACCCCTTCGTAGCTGATATCCAGGATATCCCCCTCTACTCCCTCCCCTCCCTCGCGCGATATTATCACACGGGAATTGGGAGTGCGCAGCCGCCGATAGGCGCGCTTCTCCTGGATCAATTGTCTATCGAGGGCGGCGCGCATCTCGGATTTAGCCTCGTAGAGCCGGCGGTCGCAGGCTTGAATCAAAGATTCGGCATCGGTGCCATCCAGCGGATAGATGGCTATGCCGCAGGTGGCCGAGAGCATCCCCATCAGCCCGAGCTGCATAGGTATGTCTCTGATGCTGTTGGTCATTCTCTCGGCAATTGCCAGGCTGTAAAAATAATTGGTTTCCGGAAGCAGGCAGATGAACTCGTCGCCGCCGAAGCGGCAGAGCACATCCTGCGCGCGCAGCAGCTGCTTGAGCTTGAGCGAGATGTTGCGCAAGACCTCGTCGCCAACCTGATGGCCGTAGGTGTCGTTAATGAGCTTGAAGTTATCGACGTCGAACAGCGCAAGGGAAAACTGCCGGTTGAGGCGCTGGGCCCGGCCTATCTCCCTGGTCAGAAACTGCTGAAAGAACCGGCGATTGACGGTGCCGGTGAGAAAATCCAGGCTGGCATTCTCCAGCAACCTCTTCAGGACATCTTGCTCGAGAAGCACGGTTTTCTTGAGGGTCTTGCTCAGGTAGGTGAAATAGTCGGCGAGGGCGACGTAGAGATCAACGTCGCGCCTCAGGGTTTGCCTGAGCATGTCGCGGTGCCGCATGATCCTGGCCCAGTGCCACACCGCTTCGAGCAACGAGAACTGCTTGCCGGTAGTCGCCGCTAAAACATTGCGCAAAAACTCGGCCTTCTCTTTGACCTCGCTCAGGACGAACTCGACCTGATCGGCCTTCTCAAGCGCGAAAAGGTTAAGATGTTCGAATTCGCTCTTGTCCGACATGACCCGCTGGTTTATACTCTCAATGGTCTCTGGATGGCTGCACATCGAGCCTCACGATCTTAATCTAAAGAGCACGCCGAGAGCGAGGAAGCGTCCTTTGTATTTCCCCGCCCTCGGCGGTGAAAAATCTTAGCCGAACCCGTACATTCATGCGAAAACTGCTATAGCTCTCCCCCGGCACGATATTATCGCACCAGAGCCGACCCTAAAGCAAAAGGGCATAGTGTCGATGACCGTCTTACAGCCTGACTATCTTGCCGTTGTAAGTCGCCCGGCGGTCCGAAAGAGCGTTCCTGGTATCGACGATCAATTGCGCGCTCTCGGCTATCGCCTCGTAATCGTACCACGAGTGGTCAGTGCCGATAATTATACAGTCGAATCCTTTCGCCACCGGCCCGGGATCCCGCTGCTGCAAATCGACCCTTTGCAGCTTGATGCCGTCCGTCCGCAGTTCGGGAACGTATGGGTCGTGGTAAGCGACGATCGCTCCCTTTTGCCGTAAAAGCTCGATTATGTCCAGTGCTGGGGATTCCCTTATGTCCTCGACGTCCTTTTTGTAGGTCACTCCCAGCACCAGAATGCGCGAGCCGTTGAGGCACTTCCTCCGCTCGTTCAATGCGTCCGAGACCTTCTGCACCACAAAATCGGGCATGTGGGAGTTGACCTCGCTCGCCAGCTCGATGAAACGGGCCGTGTAATTTAACCCCTTCAGCTTCCAGGCCAAATAGTGTGGATCCACAGGTATGCAGTGGCCCCCAAGCCCAGGCCCTGGGGTGAACTTCATAAAGCCGAAGGGCTTGGTCGAGGCCGCCTCGATCACCTCCCAGGTGTCTATCCCCAGCTTATGGCAGATGATGGCGATCTCGTTGACCAAACCTATGTTTACTGCCCTGAAGGTGTTCTCAAGAATCTTGACCATCTCGGCCGCATCCGAGCTGCTGACCTTGACAACCCGCTCGACTATCTGGCCATAAAGCAGGGCGGCCACCTCGGTGCACTCCCCTGTTATCCCGCCGATCACCTTGGGTATGTTGCGCGTGTTGAAGTGCCGGTTCCCTGGGTCGATCCTCTCGGGCGAGAAGGCCAGGTAGAAGTCGCGCCCAACCTGGAGCCCTCGGGCCTGGAACTCGGGCAGCAGAAGTTCCCTGGTCGTCCCTGGATAGGTGGTGCTTTCGAGCACAACCAGCATGCCAGGGTGCAGGTGCTGTTTTACCGCCTGGGTTGCCTGGACGATGTAGGAGATGTCCGGGTCTTTGGTCTTCCTTAGCGGCGTGGGCACGCAGATCGATACTGTGTCTGCCTCACCAAGCAGCCCGAAGTCCTCGGTGGCCTCTAGCTTGCCCTGCGAGACAAGGGAGCGCAGCGTCGCGCTCTCAACATCGACTATATAGGACTGGCCGGCCCGTATTTTAGCCACCTTCTCGGAATCGACCTCGAAGCCGATGGCGCGGAAGCCAGCTTTCGCGAACTCCACGAGCAGGGGGAGGCCGACATATCCCAGGCCCATCACCCCGACCACCGCGGTGCGATTTTTGATCTTCTCGATAAGCATATATTTCAGGAGTTAGGAGCTAGAAGCTAGGAGCTAGAATAAAGCCATACCTTCAGGCATAGATAGTTAAACATGGGACAAGGGATACATCTGCTCTTTACCTTTCACCCATTGTTACACCATCACGCCTGTAGCTTCATCGAGATCAATCTCCTAGCTCCTAACTCCTAGCTTCTAGCTCCTTTCTCTGGCTCCTGACCAGATAAATACCAACGCACAAACCTCCTCACTCCTTCCTCGATTTGCACTTTCGGGCTGTAGTTGAGGAGCCTGCTTGCTTTGCTTATATCAGCATAAGTGGCCGGCACGTCGCCCGGCTGCGGCGGCAGGTGCTCCACCCTGGCCTTTTTCCCGGCCTCCTTTTCGATCAGGGTTATCAGGTAGGAGAGGGGCACGGCTTTAGAATCGCCGAGGTTTATGATCTCGAACTGGAAAGGCCTTTCGAGCGAGCTGATCATCCCGTCTATGATATCATCCACATAGGTATAATCTCTGAGCGAGGTGCCGTCGCCGTAGACCGGCACCGGCTTTTCCTCGCAGATCAACCTGGTGAACTTGTGTATCGCCATCTCGGGCCGTTGGCGCGGCCCGTAGACGGTGAAGAGGCGCAGGCAGGTTATAGGGATTTTATAGTTATGGGCATAGACATGGCAGATCAGCTCCGCCGCTCGTTTCGTAGCCGCATAGGGGGAGATCGGCGTAGCGATCGGGTCGTCTTCCGAGAAAGGCAACTTGCTGTTGATGCCGTAGACCGAAGATGAAGATGCGAAGACGAAGTTCGCGACGCTGTATTTTCTGGAAAGCTCGAGCAGGTTTATCGTGCCGGTGACGTTCGCTTCCGAATAGACCTGCGGTTTTTCGAGCGAGGGGCGCACGCCGGCCCAGGCGGCCAGGTGTGCCACCGCTTCCGGCCTCTCGCGGCGAAATATCTGCTCCAGCGCCGGCAGGTCGAGGATATCGGTCTCGTACAGGATGAACCCCTTGCGGCCGCCGAGCGAGGCCAGGTTGCGGCGCTTGATCTGGGGGTCATAGAAGCTGTTGAAGTTATCGAGGGCGGCGACCTGATCGCCGCGACCCAGCAATCTTTCCACCAGATGCGAGCCGATGAAGCCCGCCCCTCCGGTAACTAATACCTTCATCTATTTATTCATCGCAGAGGCGTGAACCGGCGCTCTGCGGTTAAAAGGATGCTGCCCCCAGGCGAGCAGCCGCCAATGACTTTAGCAAGGCTTTAGCGCCAAGGGCAAGCAGCCGCGGCTCTGCTGCTATCAATTTCAAGAAGGTCCGGGCGAGCTCATCTCTGGTGCGTCGCGTCAGGATCCGTTGCAGCCTGCCGTCGAGCATACCGATCAGGGCGTCGTAGTCATGGTCTCCGAAGCTGTGGAGCATTCTGCGCAGCAGCAGGTGCAGGTCGAGCTCCAGCTTCAAGCCCATGATCTCGCGGCGCCAGTTTTTTCCTTTTATTATCGCCTGCGCGACCGCGCGCGCCCCGCGCAGTCCGGTCACGACGCCGCCGACCGTGGTTACTTTAACATGGGCTGCCGCGTCGCCGGCCAGGAAAATTTTATCGCCAGCGATTCGCGGCAGGCAATCGAAGTTATGCATCGGGACCATAGCTCCCTGGAACTCGATCGGCTCGAGCCCGCGCTCATCCAGGAACGATTTCAGGCTCGCGCCGGCCTGCCTGGGATAGTCGGCGATCAGGCCGACGGCGGCCGTTTCGTCCGATTCCGGGATAAGCCAAAAGAAGTACTTGGTGCGAGTGGTATTGAACCAGACCTGGAAGGTATCGCGGGCGAGGCCGGCCGGCAGCGCGACGCGCGCCTGGAGGAGCGAAGCGAG
>FWWM01014545.1_pt1 | contig 12311 bp, 11 predicted proteins | sample 2228351 | NCBI WGS metagenome assembly FWWM01 (sample SAMEA103939774, study PRJEB20133) | metagenome | reverse complement strand
CGCCAGGCGGGCGTCGACTTGAGCAGCCCGGAGCCGGTGGAGGCGGCGTTTAAGGTGATGGCCGGGTACGTGGAGCGGCTGGAGGAGTTGTTGTTGTAGGGGTTAGGATTGGGCAGGCCGATACGCCACAAACCCATCTCTCTCATAGCGCTCCAATCGCCCCTCTTCCGCCAGATATTCCAGGTGCGCCAGCGCCTCGGCGACGGCGAAGCGAATCTCATGGGGACTGAGGCGGTCGAAGTCGAAGATGGCGTAGCTGACTTCGAGCGCGGTGGCGCCATTGGCCGCCGCTGCGTAGGCGGCTTGGAGCCGCTCCTCGTGATGGCGCAGCAGTTCGCACAGGCGCCCTCGCCAGTTGAGGATAGCCTCGTAGTGGCCGGGCAGCGCCAGCGTCACCTCCAGCGCCATCAAGGACTGCAGGGACTCCATGTAGCGTTGCAGCGGATTGGGCTGCGTGGAAGGCCAGAGGCCGATGTTGGGCGTGATATGCTGCAGCACCTGATCGCCGCAGAAGATCAGGCGCTCTGAAGGCGCATAGAAGAGGATCTGTCCGTCGGCGTGGCCGGGCGCGTGGATGACCTCGAACCGGCGTCCGGCCATGCGAAGGGTTTCCCCTGGGTTCAGGAACGCCACATCGACCGGCGTAGGCTGCGTCATCTGACGCAGCTTTTGCTGTTGGCTCGCCACGAGAGCGCCCACCTCGGGCGGCGCGCCCACCCGACGTAGATACGCCGGCAACGCCTCGTCTTGCCGTTCGCCGTGCACCCACGCCGCTTCGGCGACTTCCCACTCGCGCGGGGACATGAAGACCGGCGCGCCGGTCTCTTGCTGCAGACGCCCGGCCAGGCCGATGTGGTCGGGATGCATGTGCGTCACGACAATGCGACGAATGTCGCCGAGCGCTATCCCAAGCCGGGCGAAGGCCGCCTGCCATCCTGCGTAGATCTCCGGACGATGCAGCCCTGTGTCGAGCACGGTCCAGCCGTCGTCGTCTTCGAGCAGATAACAGTTGACGTGATTGAGCGCAAAGGGAAGCGGGAGCCGAACGCGGTGGACGCCGGGGACAACCTCTTCGACGCTGCTTGGAGCGGTGCTGATGGACATGATGCGCCTGTCTTTCTCCGAGTGGATCGTTCAGTCTTTTCTTCATACCGTAGATCGTCGGCTTCGCCAAATCAGGCAGGGGGCGATATGCATGCCTGTTTGACCCGAAGCGCTGATGAAGGTATGATTTGCTACGCAATGCGCGTTCCTTGTTAAACTTTCACCTCAATCTACACATGCGTCTCACCAACAAAAGTTTTATTATCGTCAACGACGACCAGCCAACACCATTCAAAGGAGGAGTCAAACGCCATGGACACCACCAATTTGATCGAGAATTTACAGCGCGCGCTCCGATTCGATGCATCCTTCTATCGAGAAGTGGCGAACGATGAGCGTTACAACCAACAGGCGCTGACCGTCGTCATCCTGGCCGCAGTGCTCTCGGGCGTCGGCGCATTCCTGGGCAGCCTTTTCAGCGGGGCCATTCTGGGCGCGTTCCTGGGCCTGTTGCTGGGCGTCGTCGTCACCGTCATCGGCTACTACGTTTGGGCCTATGTGGTGCAGTTCGTCGGCGCACAGTTCTTCCAGGGGCAGGCGACGGCGCCGCAGTTGTTGCGCGCGCTAGGCTACGCCTACGCGCCGACGGCGCTGAACATGCTCAGCTTCATCCCTTGCGTCGGGGGGCTGGTGGCGTTGGTCGGCAGCGTCTGGGCGCTGGTCTGCGGCTTTTTCGCCGTGCGCGAGGCGCATCGCCTGGATGACGGCAAGACGCTCCTGACGGTGATCATTGGATGGATTCTCGTGGCCATCATCACGGCGATCCTCGGCGTCTTTGGCGCGCTCTTCGGCGCCGGCGCGGTGGGTTTCGGTTCGTTGCTGCGCAATTGATAGACAGCAATGGATAGATAGCCGAAAATGGATAGACAGCAGAAAATCGACGCAAGGATGTAAGCATTTTATGCATGTTGAACTGTTGGCTTTGACCCGGCGCAACCCGGCGCTCACCCCCGCCGCCCTTGCGCCTTACGGCGATCTCGCTGCGATTTTCGCCGGCAAGAGCACCTACGCCGAAGCGATCATGGAATTCGCCGGTCGCGTCTGCTATCGCTCCACTCAGCGCATGGGCGCAGCGCCGGACTTCATCGCCGCGCGTGTGCGCGAGGGGCATGAGGACATCATCGAACACGTCGTCGTCACCGTGCGCATCCGCAACTCGGCGGAGCCGATGCGCTGGCGCATGGTCAACCGCCACTGCGAGGTCTCCGATCTGGGCGACGGCGAGTGGATCGTCAGCGGCAACGCCCGCGTCTGGCTGGATTTCTTCCGTCGTGGAGTGGCGTTGGAGGCGCTGCCGATCCTGCGCGCGGCGGCGCCGTCCGTTTTTAGCGAGTTTGCGGAGGGCGATGGAGTGTACGAAGGGGGCGCCGCAGAAGTCGAGCCTTCTTACGTCCGGCCTTCTCACAATGGCCGGGCGCCGATTCCCGACATTTCCGCCCTGCTTCCTGTCCAACTTGGCCCGATGCGCGTGACCCTGTTGGGCTACACACAGCCGCTGCTCGAGGATCCAACGCTGGCGCTCGATCATGGCTCCGCCACCTTTTTCTTCGAGGGGATCAGCCGGGCGTGCACGCATCAGTTGGTGCGCCATCGCCTCGCTTCGTTCAGCCAGGAATCGCAGCGGTACGTCGAACTGAGCAAAGGCGGCTGGAAGGCGATCGTTCCGCCGGCGGTGGCGGAAAATGAAGCGGCGATGGCCGAGCTGGCCGAATTCTGGCGCATCGCCGAGGAAAAATACGCGCGGCTGCGCGAGCTGGGCATCCGCAAAGAAGACGCCCGCTTCCTCCTGCCCAACGCCGCCGAGACGCGCATCGTCGCCACCATGAACTTTGCGGCGTGGAGCCACTTCCTCTGGCTGCGCGCCGTGGACAAAGCCGCGCAGTGGGAGATCCGCGCGCTGGGTCAGGAGGTGCTCAAGATGCTGCACGCCATTGCGCCGGAGGTGTTCGCCGAGCACTGGCGCGTCTATCAGGAGCAGTTTGCGTGAGGAAGGGAACATGCGCACCTTGCGTCGCTGCGCGTCGGGGGATGCAATCCCCCCCGACGCCTTTCCCGATATCCGGTTGGCCGTGGATGCGCTGCTGATGTAGGGGATGTCTCTGTAGAAGTCACGATTGTCTGCTGCTCACTTCACCTTTGACGCTGCGCCTTGTCTGTTTTGACTGCGCCTTGTCTGTCTTGACACGTCGCCGTTCTGGAGAATCGGTCGGGGTCCCCCGGCTCCTTTGCAGAAATGAGGTGCACGATGCAGGATGCAACCCGAATGCCGAGCCTGCCCAAAGCGATCGACGACGAAGATGAAATCGATCTGCGTCAGTATCTGGAGGCGCTGATTGCCTGGCGATGGGAAATTCTGGCGACGATGGTCGCCGCCGCCCTGCTGGCGATGGGCGGCGTGCTGGCGATGCGCCTGCTGCAGCCCCCCGTCTACAAGGCGACTGCGACGGTGGTGATTGCGCGCACCAGCAGCAACATCAACTTCGACGACACCTTTCGCACCGTGTTGACGGAGCAGAATCTGACCACTGCGCAGCGCGCCGACGTTCTGGTGAGCACGCGCCGCGCTGCGCTGGTGGGGCTGGTTTTCAACGGCGCCGTGGCGCAAAGCGTCGCCGCCGCGCTCGACGCCAGCTTCGACGAGGAGGAGCGCCTCCCCTCCCGGCTGTTGGAGCGCATCGAAGCCACGGCGGTGGCGGCGCCGGGCAGCCGCACCGAAGGCGACCTGATCCGCATCACGGCCAGCGCCGGCGCGCCGGACAAAGCGGCGGCGCTGGCGAACGCCTGGGCGCACAGCTATGTGGAGCATGTCAACCGGCTCTACGGCCAGGTGCCGGAGCCGCTGATGGCCTCGGTGCAGAGCGAGTTGGCGCAGGCGGAGGAGACCTTCCAAGACGCCCAGCGCGCCCTGGAGGCGTTCATTGCGGACAACCAGATCAATCTGCTCGAGCGTCAGATCGCCGAAAAGCAGCAGATCATCGCCAGCCTGCAGGCGAGCAAGCAGACGGCGCTCCAGACTTTGCTCGACGAAGAGCTGGCTGCGCAGCGGGAGATGATCGCCGCCTACATCCAGGCGTCGACGCGCAACCGTCTGTTGCTCTTTGAAAAGGAGCAGGAGTCCCGACGTGCGTTGATTGCGGCCCTCCTCGACGCCGATCGAGAGAATCGACTCCTCGCCTTCCAGATGGAGCAGGAGGGACGCCGCAAACTTTTCGAGCAGGCGTTGCAGGCCGAGATGGAAAATCGAGCCCTGGCGCTCGCCGCCGATCAGGAGCTGCGCCGTCAACTCTTCGAGGCGTACGCCGGCGCCGACATTCGCACCCGGGTGGCGGCCTTCAACGAACAGGTGGACGCCCGGCTGCAGGCGCTGGCGCAAAGTTACGCCACGCGCCAGCGTCTCGAACGGCTGCTCGACGACGCACGTGGACTGCTCGCACAGGTGAGCGAAGCTGGAGAGGCGGGCGCGGCCACCAATGTCCTGGCGCTGCTCCTGCTGAAGAGTCAGGTCTACAGCACCGGCGCCGCGCCCGAAGTTGCGGCGTCTGCGCCTGCCCCTGCGCTCAGAAGCGAGTGGACGCTGGCGCCGCCGCCCAGCATACCGCTGCCGACCACCGCCGTCACCGACGCCGTGCAGCCTGCCTTGTGGTTAACCTTCCAGACGAATTTGTTGTCGACGGTGCGCGCCGAGATGCAATCTCTGTGGCTCAGCTGGACGCGGGCGCAGCAGGCTCAACTGCAGCAAGCGGTGAATGACGCCTCCAGGAGCGCAACGCCCTGGCCGCCCCTGCAGCTGCGACTGGACGATCTGGCGTCGATCGGCGTCAGCGCCGACAGCCAGGTCGCCGAGCTGACCACCCTCGTGCGCGTGCTGGAGGAGCGCATCGCCGGGCTGAACGAGGCGATCGAGGCGCAGACGCAGCAGATCCTGGACAACGCCGGGTACATGCTGGTCACCCCTGCACGGTCGGAGGAGGATCCGCTCTTCGCAGCGATGCAGGCGCACTATGCCGCGCTTTTCGATGTTCCCGCACTGACGGACGCCATCGCTGCGAGCGGCGCGCTCTCCGGGACGGTTCTGGCGCGCTACGAGGCGCTCTTCGCACCTGGCCCGCTCGTCCTGGCCGCCGCGGCGCTCACGGCCACTACGCCGCTGTTGGAAGCGGTACAGACGCGCTATCCCGAGCTTTTCAACGCGGGTGAGCTTTCGCTCCTCGCCGGGCAACCGGTGACGGACGCCGCGCTTTCCGCCCTCAGCGCAGCGCGCGTTCAGGAACTGTTCGAACTGCGGGGCGTCGAGAGCGCCGTGAACTCCATGGCGGCGACCCCGCAGTTGAACGCATGGATCGAGGCGTTGGAGCAGGAAATCCGAAGCCTGCAGGCGCAACGCGAAGCGCAGATCAGCCGCCGCGACGCGCTGACCCGCGACCGCGATCTGGCGCTCAAATCTTTCAACACCCTCAAGAACAAGCTGGCCGAGCTGCAGCTGGCCAGCACGGCGTTGGCCAGCGAGGTGCGGTTTGGGTCGCCTGCGCTGCCGCCGCTGCATGCGGAGACGCGCGCTAGCCTTGCGATGGCGGTGGCCTTGGGCGCGCTGGCGGGGCTGAGCTTGGGGACGCTCGTCGCCTTGCTGGCGCATGCGATGGGCAAAAAGCCGTTGTTGCAGCCCGGCGGTGACTGACGCAGGCCGGTGAGGGGTTATTCTTCCCTCGTGTGCGTCACACCTGCGCGTCGAAACAGAGGGACGCCTTCGGCGTACACGGCGCGAAAGAGCGGATGTCCCTCGCTTTCCATCTGAGCAGCTTCAGCGCGCGTATAGACCAGGATATCCGTTCCGAGACCGCAAAAATCTAGTTGATAGCGCAAGGGGCGCTCCAGAAAGGGCAATGGAGACCGGCTCACCAGCACCATCAAGTCCGCATCGCTGCCCGGCGTGGCGTCTCCGCGGGCCAGAGAGCCGAACAGCCAGACCTCCTCAATCTCCGGATAATTCTCCGCCATGCGTTGCACCGCCTTCTTCAGGCGCGTCCGCACCTCGTTGAGGTCGAGCGAGAAGATCTGCACAGAAGGTGAGGATCTTCGTCGTATGGGCGATCGCTCGTTCGGCGTCGGCTCGCGTGTAGTATTCATAAGGCGCTCCTTGCGGATGAGAATCGGGGTAGCGCGGTGGAATATAATGGCGATCAAGCTCTTTGGCCGCGTCGAGCAGCGCCGCGTCGGCCTGCCATGAAGCTGGAAGCTGCTGAAGCAGCGCCGCCACCGAGTGTCCCCAGGCGTTTTGATTCGCTTTTAGAAAAAGCGCCTTCACCGCTTTTTCAGCGCTCTGTTGCGCCGAAAAGCAAGCCCACTCATAGTCGCCGCTTTCCAGCGAACGTTTGGCATGGTTCAGGTCGCGTTGCGCCTGTCGCACCCAGTCTTGATAACGGGCCGGCATCGATCGGTCTCCCCAGCTCCGCCGTGAATACGGCGCTGACTGCGGCTATTATAGGCCCGTATGATTGCAGGAACAAATTGTCTGCAGATTCGAACGGCGCGCCGGTGATTCTGCAATTGCACATGCCCGGCGTGTGCAAGATTGTGACTGGTGCAAGCGATGCCGGGCTCACCCTTGTAACATGTCTAGCCGCGCTAAACAGAGGAGAGGGGAAGCACTTAAAGGCAAGCCGTGCAGGCGATGGGCGCGACTCAGTAAGCTCCACGGCCTCGGATCACCACGCTGAAGGTGCGCCAGAGAATCTGCAGATCGAGCCAGATCGAGTAGTTCTGAATGTAATAGAGGTCCAGGTCGGTGTGGAGATGCATCGGATTATCGCTGCGGCCGTTGACCTGCCACCAGCCGGTGATGCCCTGGGGAACGGCGAAGCGTTTGCGTTGCCACGGCTCGTATTTCTCCACCAGCCAGGGCAGCTCCGGCCGTGGGCCGACCAGACTCATCTCTCCTTTGAGCACGTTGATGAGCTGAGGCAGTTCATCGATGCTGGTGCGGCGCAGCCAGCGGCCGATGCGCGTGACGCGCGGATCGTTAGCCGTCTTGTGGATCAGATGCCCGTGGGCGTCGGTTTGATTGACCTGCGCCTGCATTTTATCGGCGTCCACCACCATCGAGCGAAATTTGAGCATGTTGAAGAGGCGACCGTTTTCTCCCACGCGCTCTGCACGGTAAAGGATGGGGCCGCCATCCTCCAGTTTGATAGCGATGGCGACGCCTATCATCAGCGGGGAGAAGAGCGCCAGTCCAATGCTGGACAGAACGATGTCGAAGATGCGTTTGACTAAACGATCGAAGCCGTCGATGGCCGGATCGCGCAGGCCGATGAGAGGAATGCCGCCCAAACTTTCCACCGTGGCGCCGAAGAAGGCCAGCTCGAAATAGTCCGGCACAACGCGCACGCGTACAGGGCGCTCGTACAGAGTGGCCACTAGGTTGACGAGCCGAACATGGGCGCGCGGAGGCAATGCAATCAACACTTCATCGACATGGTGCTCATCGATCACCTTCGTCGCCTCGCTTAACGGGCCAAGCACCGGCAAGCCATCGATCAGCTTTCCCTGTTTCTCCGGATCGTCGTCCAGAAAACCGACGAACTCAATGCCGGGCCATTGATAGCGTCGGAACTCCTCCACCGTGTCACGCCCCACCTTGCCGGCGCCGACCACCAGAATGCGGGCTACGCTGCTGGATGAGTGACGTCGCAGGCGATGGTAGAAGCGCAACAGTGCGCGATAGCCGAAAAGCATCGCCAGCGCGATGAGATAGAAGTACCCGTAGATGAGCCGTGGCAGCTCCAGGTTCGCCATGTAGAGCAGGCCGGCGAGCGAGAGGGCGCTGATCGTGTGCGCCAACAAAATGCGTTGCGCCTCATCGTACCAGTGGATGATCTTGCGGGGTGTGTAAACGCTGAGCGCCAGAAAGCTCACCAGCCAGAGCGCGCCCACCAGCAGATGCAGCTCCAGTCCCGGCAGGTATCCGTAAAGGCGCACCACCTCCGGCTCCAGCGTCTGCCCCAGGCGGAAGGTCAGGCGCAACTGTATGGCCAACCACAGGGCAATCTGCAGACTCAGCCCATCGACGATCAGGAGCAAAGCCATGTAGTTTGCACTGAATCGCTTGAACATAGGGATGCCTCGAGGTTGTTCTCCTTGCTGCGCTGATGTCCTTGCGTGGTGTTCAAGTATACCATCGACCTCATCCGCACGGGGAAATCTCGCTTTGAGCCGATCGTCCCAGAATCCTGACAACAAGGAAGATCGTCACCGCCGCTAGTGAAGAAAAATGCGCTGCGACCAGGGCGGACGCTTTGAAGAAAGCTTTGGGCGTATGATACGATGGCGCCTTGGGCGTCGAGCTGGGGGGATTCGTCCGGCGCATAAGAGGTTTTCTCCTTTGCCCTCTGCCGGTCGACGGCGAATCTGCGACCCATAGGCCGGAGACGCAAGGTTGTATGCAGATCCATCGAATTGCAATCAGTTTCAACACGGAGGCTCGCCAGGCGATGGGGATGTCTCGCTGGTCGGTGGCGTTCGCAATCGAATTGTTCGCACTGCTGATTACGGCGCCTGTGTTCTACCTGTCGCAGCGCTTTGAATCGAACATCGTGTTGCTCGCCGCCGGAGTGCTGCTCCTGCTGTGGCCTTGGCGTCGGCTGTGGATCGGCGTCTGGCGTGCGCCCACGCCGGCGGATTGGCCGCTCTTTCTGTTGTTTGGGGGGATGCTGCCTGTGGCGCTCTGGGCGGCGCCCGAACCGTTGCGCAGCGAATATTCGCTTCCGCGAGCGTTGATCTTGGTGTGGAATTTCTCGCTGTTCTGGGTGGTGGCGACCTACGGCAGCCGTTACTCCTCTCTCTTCCCTGTCGTCGTGGCCGGCTTTCTCGGCGCCATCACGGGCATTGCGCTGCTGGCGCCGTTGGGCGTCAACTGGTTGTTCAAGTTTGCGCTGCTCCGACCGCTGCTGGAACGCATTCCCTCGCCGTTGGTCGGCGTCTTCCAGGGCGCCGAAAGCGGCTTTCATCCCAATCAGGTGGCGGGAACGCTTCTCTATGCGCTGCCGTTGATGATCGCGCTGAGCGTATATTGGACGCGCTCATTGCGCAGAGGGCCTGTTTCGGTGCGCCAACGCTGGTTGGCGGCGGCGCTGGGGGGCTGCACGCTGATCGTCGGTGGCGTGCTGCTGCTCACCCAATCGCGCAGCGGGTTGATGGGGCTGGGCGTGGCGCTGACGATGCTGGCTTTGTGGCCGCGGCGGTGGGGACGATGGCTGTTGTTGGTGGGCGCGCTGTTGCTGATCGGCGCGCTGGTCTTCTATCCCGATGCAATCGTTGATCGGATCAGCGATGCGCCGCCGACCGAAGCGCTAGGCGGGCTGAGCACGCTGGGGTTCCGTCAACAGGTGTGGAACGCAGCGCTGTGGGGCCTTGCGGATTTTCCCTTCACGGGGATGGGATTGGGGACGTTTCGCGAGCTCGCCTTTTTGCTCTATCCGCTGGCGATTGATCCCAATTATGACATCGGCCACGCGCACAACTTCTTTCTGCAAACCGGCCTCGATTTCGGCTTGCCGGGCCTGATTGCGCTGCTGGCCATTTATTTCTCGACGGCGGCGCTGCTGGTGCATCTGTGGCGCACTGGAGAAGGAGTGCAGCTGGCGGGCGCGCCGATTCGAGTGTGGGCGTTAGGGCTGCTCGCCACCCTGGCCGGGCAGACGGCCTACAGCATGCTCGACGCCGTGGCCATGGGCGCCAGGACCAACTTCGCCTGGTGGTGGCTGCTGGCGATCGCTCTGGCGGTGGGGAACTGGCGTGCACTTGTCCGTGAGGCGAGGCAGTCGTATAACGGTTTGGTTGAGGAAAAGACATCAACGCAAGAGGTCTGAATCTTCACAACGTCAGAAAATGTTGTCCCTCGGAAGGATATAGAGCAGAGCAGGGATTCAGAGCACTCGCATTGAGGCGAATTTGATGGATGGAGTTTTCCTATTCATCCTCATACAGCATTGATCGGCTAGCCGTAACATAACAGATCTCTTGGCGGCTTTATTTCGGATTGTGAATTGTCAAATCGTCGGATTCGGAGCCACTGCAGCGTGAATAAGAAAACGAAATATGGATTGAGGAGCAAATAGCGCCGCCACAGACGTCTGGGTTCTTTCGATAATCGATAGAGCCATTCCAGGCCAATACGTTGAAGTCTTGGTGGCGCCTGCGAGATGATTCCAGCATGAAAATCAAACGCCGCACCGACCGCCAGCATGGGCATTTGAATTAACCCATGGTGTTCATAAACCCAGATCTCCTGTCTCGGACAACCCAAACCCACCAGAAGAATTGCTGCTCCACTTGCGTTGATCTTTGAGACAATTTCTTGCTTTTCTTCGAGCGTCACCTTACGAAAAAAAGAAGGGTGACAGCCAGCGATCTGCAATTTAGGGAACCGTACATAGAGGTTATGACTCAGGCGACTCAACACCTCCATGCGACTTCCGTACAAAAAGATCGGCAACCCCTCATGGGACGCCTTTTCGCACACTTTCAGCATTAACGTGGGCCCATAGACCCGATCCGGCAAACCTAAATCGTACAATAGGTTGAGCGCCCAGCGCACCGGTTGACCATCAGGAACCACAAGTTCCAGCGAATTTAAGCGTGCAGCATGAAGGCTGTCCATCGCGCCTGTCATGACTCCGTGCACCGCCAGAGCGGAAACAGCCATGCTTTTGCGTGCACGAGCGCTGAAGAAAATTTTCTCCAACGCTGCCTCATAATCCACTGCGTCGATCTGGACGCCCAGCAAATTGTGCTTGCCTTTGTCTATCATCGCACTGCGCTCTTTGAAGCCTGCCAGCGGTCTAGATTATGTTCATAAATTTCTTGTAAAATTCTGGGCACATTATATTCTAATCGCCAGTTCGGATAGTGGCGTTGGAATCTTGTGAGATCGGAAATCCACCAAATGTGATCTCCGGTGCGATTCTGTTCAGAGTAGCTCCAGTTCAAGGGGCGACCTGCAATTTGTTCGCACAGTTCAATTGCCTCCACCATGGAACAGTTGCTAAAGCGTCCGCCACCGATGTTGTACACCTCGCCACAACGCGGCGCTTTATAAAAATGATAAAACGCTCGAATTAAATCTGCACTATGAATGTTGTCTCGCACTTGTTTGCCTTTATAGCCAAATACAGTGTAGGGAGCGCCGGTGACGGTGCATTTCATCAGATAAGCCAAAAATCCATGAAGTTGCGCGCCGGAGTGATTGGGACCGGTTAGACAGCCGCCGCGAAAGCATGCAGTCTTCATACCAAAATATCTACCATACTCTTGCACGAGCACGTCGGCGGCGACTTTGGAGGCGCCAAACAGGCTGTGCAGCGATTGATCAATGCTCATCTCTTCAGGAATGCCATTGGCGTAGGGATGAGTCGGATCAATTTCCCACCGTTTTTCGAGCTCAATCAATGGAAGACGATTGGGGGCATCACCGTACACTTTGTTTGTGGAGGTGAAGATAAAAACTGCTTCGGGTGCGTGGCGACGCGTAGCTTCCAATAAATTCAAAGTGCCATTGGCATTGACAGTAAAATCGGTCAATGGATCGCGCGCCGCCCAGTCGTGAGATGGCTGGGCGGCGGTGTGGATCACGAGAGAAATCGCCGCTCCATACGAGCGGAACAATGCGTCAATTGCCTCTGCGTTGCGAATGTCGAGGTCGACATGCGTGTAGCGCTTGTTGAGCGTCGCTTCGAGGCGACGACGATTCCATTCGGTGGACGCCTCTTGCCCGAAAAAGACTCTGCGCATGTCGTTGTCAACGCCCACAATGTACATGCCTGCATTGGCAAAAAACTGGGCTGCTTCTGAACCGATTAACCCAGCCGAGCCGGTGATGATTGCGACATCCATTTTGTAATGTTGCCTCAGTTATGCGTGTCAGGGTTTCTTGCGCCTTAAAGAGCCGGTATTCCGAAAAATATTGTTCATAAATATCATAAGGGTGCACGCTAAACCCCAAAATTCACCCTTCAGTCATTTCCGTTTTAGAGCAGCTTTTCTTTCGGCCTTTCAAGAAGTTGTTCATAAATCTTCATTAACATCTGATAATTTTGTTCCGGTGTATATTTTTTCTCGTACGCCTTTCTGGCATTGGATCGCATTTGTTCTACTCTAGCAGAGTGTTCAAGCATCCAATTTATTTTACTTGCTAAATCGATTGGATCCCCAGG
>FWWM01014544.1_pt1 | contig 12312 bp, 12 predicted proteins | sample 2228351 | NCBI WGS metagenome assembly FWWM01 (sample SAMEA103939774, study PRJEB20133) | metagenome | reverse complement strand
AGCCGAGGAGCGCTACTACGCCATGCTCGGTGAGCAGCAAATGGCGGCGTGACTTAAACCAAATGGCCTCCGGTGAAGCCGGGGCGGTTCATTCGCCGCCATTGAGCTGACGTCTAAATCCAAGGCGGTGAGGTTCAGTCTTCGGACCCGCGATCCTGGCGAGGCAAAAATCAGGACTGCCCAGGCAGCGGCGTACCTAGAGACCGTCTGGACAGCCCTCAGAGCCTCTGCACCTGTGACCCTGAGCCACCGGCAGGCTACGGCGCTCGCTGGAGAACTCTACCGTGCATGGGCTGCTGAGCGTCCCCGAGAGCGCACCATCGCTATCGTCCAGACCCCGCAAGGCTGGGAACGTGACCACAGCGAACCCGATGAGGAGCAGGCAGTGTTCGGCAAATTGGCCGACGACTTCCTGGCCGCGCGAGAGCGTGGTGACCCGTGCGAACTGGAACGCCTGGTGGGGCCGATCGTTGACCGCCTCCTGTTGGCTCGCGGCATTGCCAAGGTTGAGCCTCGCAGCCGGCGCCTTTTGTTCGACGCTTTTGGGCTGGCACTAGCGGACGCCTTTAGGTCCCGCGAGAGACAGGCCGGCGGCGACTATTCCCCCGATCCGAAGGCTGAACGCTTCCCTGAATGGGTCGGGGCAGAAGCGACCGCAGCGCCCTCGACCATCGTCGATGGGAAGGTATCGCTGAATGGCCTTGTGGAAGCTTGGTGGGTTGAGGCGCGGGCAGCCGGCCGGAAACCCAGCACATATGAGCGCTATCGCAACACGATGAAGCGGTTCGTCGCCTACCTCGGCCACGATGACGGGCGTCGTGTGACCGCAGAAAATGTGCTCGGCTTCAAGGATGCACGGCTCGCGGAGGTCATGAAGTCAGGGAAGCGGGTCTCCGCACAGACTGTGAATGCCAGTGACCTTTCCGGCCTGAAAACGGTCTTCGGGTGGGCCGTGACGAATCGCCGGATGCCGACGAACCCCGCAGCCGGCATCACCGTGAAGGTCGGCAAGAAGGCCAAGCTGCGGTCCAAAGGCTTCACCGATGCCGAGGCCAAGGCCATCCTCACGGCAACCTCTGCGATTTCTCTTCCCTCGCGCCGTGCCCCGACCGAATTGGCCAAGCGTTGGGTCCCCTGGCTCTGCTGCTACACGGGCGCTCGGGTCGGTGAGATCGCGCAGCTCCGCAAGCAGGATGTCCGGCGTGAAGGTGAACATTGGGTCATCAACATCACGCCAGAGGCCGGCACCGTGAAAACCAACGAGGCGCGGGACGTCGTTCTGCATGCTCACCTGATTGAACAGGGCTTCCCGGAATTCGTGGCGTCATCGCCCTCGGGCCATCTATTCGTGCGGCCTGCAAGGGACGGAACAGTGCTGGGGCCGCTCAGGGGTCTCAAGAATCGCCTGGCAGAGTTCGCGAGGGACATCGTACCGGATCGCAATGTTGCCCCCAATCACGGCTGGCGGCACCGCTTTAAGACAGTGGGTATGGAGGCAGGGATCGCGCCGAGGGTGCTTGATGCAATCCAGGGGCAGGCGCCGAGTTCGGTTGCGGATACGTATGGGGAGGTAACAATCAAAACTGTGGCGCGAGCAATATCAATGCTGCCGCGCTGCGCCGATTCACAGATCTAATTCTAAACATATCAAATTTATCGCAGACAAACATAGATCTTGCTAAATCGGCGAAGTAATCACATTCTGTTATATCAATAATTGAATATCAAGCGCCAGATCATCGACTCTATCGAAAATTATCTGGATCCCTCTTCCATTCTGACCACAAATCCATAGGGGAGTTGGGAAATTTCTTCAATAACCTTCGTTCGCCTTGCTGCCTTGCTTTTTGATTTGCGTCCCAGCTGCTACGACCAAACGACCGGACAGCGTTATATATCGCCGCGATTTTTGATTCATCAATTCCGAAATCTTCCATTGAGTAGCGGAAAATAAGGTCCGATCGTGAACGCGTCTGAGCCTGCGTCCAGTAAAGGTAGTCGTGGACAATCGCCGAGTAAATATATGGGCCATCACGCGGTATCAGTGACCAGAATATTCTAGGAATACTAGCCAAATCGGTGACGAAACCCTCCGGGACCAGTACAGGTGAAACATTAGATTCTTGCCCAGGATTTGGGCGAAAATTAATGGGATCTGTGAGGAACCACATTTCATCAGGAAAGCGACCAAGTCGGAGTAACTTATCAGAAGCTTTAATATCTCCAGATAACTTAGAGTCGCTCAGCCGTGCACTATCAATCCACTGATCGATCCAAGCAGCTCTCTCCTCTAACGGAGCATACTCGCTCTCTTGCGACGTTGAAGGCGCTGCATAAACCCCCGTCGGCACAGCTGCAACAGCGACCATAGCAAGGCTCTTGACGATGTTTCTCCGGACTTGGTTCGGACCGTCCATCAGCGGTACTCCGTTTGCCTATCAATCAGGGGCGTAAATTGGCCGCTGATTTTTTGAACAGCATTTCGCCCTGTCCAAGCAAGCGTCCCATCATAGGGATCTGCTCAGATTTCGTCTGCCTGGCTGTCTCGTACTGAACGTACAGAAACAGCTCGGTCATCGTTATTACACCGTCTTCTATCAGGTCTGCCGAGCCATCGAGCCCCTTGGCGAGAAAATGTGTAAATGTACTCATGTTAAGCGTTTGATCAATTTGCGCCTTTTGATCGGGAAGTCCAGCCGTTAGCATAAACGCACCCTGATGGGCTGCGAGCCGCGTCAGATTTGTTCGAGGAAGGCTTTTTGAGACGACCCCCAGTCCCGCAAAGCAACTATCAATAGCAAACAAAACCTGTCTGGCATCAAGAGCTAAAACTCTCTTCGCATCTGTCTCAAGATCGCTCAATTTAAGACATTTAACTCTGGGCTTTGCAACCGTACAATCGCTCGTCGCCAGATAAACATCAGAAGGCGATAGCGGATCAGGAAAGCCATGCGTTGAAAAGTAAACTAGCACACGCTCGTTCGGTTTAGTTTCTTTCACTAAATCGTCGATGTGGCCTAAAACTTCATCCTTGTTAACACGTTGTTTGATTAAAGTTGTTACACTAAAGCCGTTTCTCTCAAGTGAAACTTTTAATGTTTCAATGTCATTTCTAATTTTTCTTTCTTCAAAAGCTGGAAGATTAGTTCTATCGTCAAAATTCCATACACCAACTAGAAGGGCTCTACTGCCACTATAAACCGAATCTACGTCGATAGAAGGTTTATTGGGGCTGACCTGAGCGCCCGTCATGGCTTTTATCAATACTTCTTCCGTTGGCTGTACGATCATTGTTTCAGGCATGAAAAAACTAAAATTCGCAATATGAGAAACGGTACTCTGTTTCCCGTCATCAAATTTAGCTTGTACCTGAAATTCATACGCTCCGCTATTCAAGAACGTATAGATCGATTCAATCTCGCTGCTCCATTCTCCAAACGATTTGTCAGAAGGCCACAGTTTGTAGCGATAAGTTACCGCTTGCTTTTGTCGAGCATATGGGCCGCGCAGCTCCCAAGAGAAGGTTAGGGGGGTTTCGCTTATACCGCCCTTAAGCTGGCGAAGGCCTGGAATTTCGTTGTTTACCTTCAGATAGAGAGGCATATTGTCAGCGGCTTCGCGAGCGCGTGGGGCGGCGACCGAAAACTCTCCCATGCTTGTCAAATGCATTCGGTTTCGACTTACCGCGAACTCGGCCTCGCGTTGATCAGGGCCGACCGGTCGAAAAATGGTGCGGCGACCACCGGAGCCTTGCAATGGACGACCATAAAATAGCGGGTTATAGCTATACATGATTTTGTAACGCCCGAATTGTCCAGGAACTCGTAGGCGGACGGACAGTCTCAGTTCTTTTTCTTCAACTGGAGCGGTTTGAGCGCCGCCTGCTAACTCAAGTACAAATATCTGCCACTTCCTGATCTCAGAAATACTGGCGCTCCTTTCCCTATCGCCTAAGGGCACAATTACTATTGGTAAATACATATATTCGGAGGAGCCAAAATGATAATTGTATGCAAAGAATGAGATTTCAATCTCCTGATTGGGCTGGAGAGCTTCTGTTGATCCCTTATTGATTGTAACCGAGTCGGGTATGACGGTTAAGCCGCCTGCGATAGCGGCGGGTAGCCAAAATAATACAAAGGTGGATGATATCAGTGCGGCGCCTAGAGCTTTTAGCAATTGGTACATGGTGCACCTCTGGCGAGAGCTGACTGGACGCAGGCCGCCGCAGCTATAAGACTATCTGCTGACGCCCCTCCCTGCTAGGCCAAATATGCTGCATCACGCATAAGGCCGGCCGTTGTCGCGTACACATTTAGGTCTGCGATTTGAGAGGCCAACTACGAAGTAGAAGATCATGCATTCCCCCCCGTACCCACCCCTCGTTTCCTAATGCCCGTCCAATAGAGCCCGCCCTACCGGACGTGACCGTTCGCCGCTGCCCTGCGTCCAATAGCATCTCGCTTGACATCTGGACGAACGCGACTCACATCTCTTGAACCTAATGGACACTCAAGGGGTCATGCGCCATGTCATCCGTCGCTCATCCACCTGGCCAGCTCGTGGGATATGCGAGAACAAGCACCACCGACCAAGAGGCCGGACTTGACGCCCAACTCCGCGACCTCCAGGCGGCGGGCTGCACGAAGATATTTCGGGAGCAAGTGTCGTCCGTCTCCGACCGTGCTCAGCTTGAGCGGGCCTTGGAGTACCTGCGCGGCGGTGACACGCTGGTGGTCTGCAAGGTAGACCGGCTGGCACGCTCGACGGTGGGGCTATGGGATATCGTGAAGCGCCTGGAGGCAGTGGATGACGGCGGGGCTGGCCTGCGGGTCCTGAATCTCGGCGGCGAGACAGTTGATACCAAGAGCGCCACCGGCAAACTTATCTTGACGATTTTCAGCGGTTTTGCCCAGTTTGAGCGGGAGATGATGCTTGAACGACAACGCGAGGGAATCGCCAAGGCCAAGATTGAGGGGCGCTATAAGGGCAGGAAGCCAACCGCGCGTGCCAAGGCGGAAGATGCCGTGCGGCTGTTCAAGTCGGGGCGCACGGTATCGCAGGCGGCGGAGGAGCTGGGCATCGGGCGAGGCAGCGTCTACCGGGCGCTGGACGCAGCAGGGCTCAGGCCAACGAGCTGACGTCCATGTAGGTCACCTATGCGGCATGGCGCTCGGCCTGATGTACCGCTTCAGGTCTCGTCCGCTGGCACTCTCTGCGTCAGCCACGCAGTCAGGATACTGACCACAAATCCGCGTTGCCATCTGCTCTGCAAACTGGCGTTCAGGGTCCGGGTGATTGTGATGTCGCAACTGCCATCCGCCGTACAAGCCGATCACTAGCGTGAGGGGGTAAGCATAGGTCTGCGCCAATCGCCGCAAGTGACTTTGCCGAGCTTTCCCAGTTGGGCTATCAAAATGCCAGTTGATCGCGATAGAGCATCCGAGCGTAATGCCGAGTGTCAGTATGGTCTCTGCCTTTGAGCTGAGCCCGATTTGTATGCGCGAGATAAATTCAACGGCGAAGATCGCGGCTGCCGCCGAGATGGCGAGTATCAGGCCGTAGAACGTTAGCAATTCGAATATGTCGTGAACGCTCTGCGCCCCAGGTCCGTATTTCGAAGGTGCGGCCTTTTGTTCACCACCCGTTGGCGCTGCTTCAACGTTTTGCACGATCCACCCGGTGCTATAGGGCGGCAGCTCGCGGTACGCCCCCGCAAGCGATGCCCCCTGGACCCTGATCGGGGAGGTGGAAAAACCAAGCCTAGGCCGGTCCCTACGGCCTTTAGTTCAGAGAACCTGGACATACGCCGCAGGCTCCCCGACCAAATGGTCGAGGATCGGCGCCGTTCCGGACGACACCATTCCGCTAGGCTCAGGGTTTCCACGCCCCGATGCGCCGCGTCTGCGCACAGGTCATTCATAGCTCGCAGTCAGGGCCGTGCCAAGCCGCAGCCATCCGTGAGGGCATAGGCAGAAACACTGAGCCTCCTGTGAGTAGGGCAAGAGTGCCCAGATTTATTTTACGGAATCGACAGGGCTTAAGTCTTTGAGGCTTCAGCATCTGCATGTCCTAAGGATAGGACATCCGGAATACTTCGACTTGAAAACGAGGACACCAAAACCATCTTCAGCAACCCAATCACCGGAGAGTGCGAATGAGCGTTACTGAAGAACACCCAACCGCCGAATTTTTCTTGTGGGTCGCCGCATCTGACCGGGACGGTCATAAGCTTTTTGACGCCAACCCGCAGTCTGCATTTGCTGTTTTCTGTCGGAACAGAGATGGATCGCGTTCGGATCCCCATACTTCAAATGGCTCTAAGGCAGCCGACGACTATCACACACGAGCAATGATCATTGGCGCAAGAGAAGCGTTCGAACGTTTGCCGCCGGGTGCCAGTGTTCATGTCCTAAGCGATCAGAATTGGTTTTTGCAAATAATGTCAGAAGACAGAGCCTTGCGTATGGCGAGAGATTATTTGAGACCCAATCTGAAGTCTAAATACCAGTATGACGAGGAGTGGCGTAATTTAGATAATATTTCGGAGCGTCTTTCGCTAAATATCACTGCAGATCGACCGAAAACCGAAGCTGGCAAAAATACACTGAGCCGGGTCAAGGAGGCAGCCTCTCAGTGCGCACGCAATATCCACATTTCACATGGTGATTGGGACCTGTAGGCATCGCATGAAATTCCAAACAGCACAGTTCCGAAAGCCTTGTTCAATTCCAGGCTGTGGCAGGTTTTCCGGGGGTCCGCTCAACCTCCTGCACTGCCGTTATCACCTTCAGCGCAAGGCTCGTCACGGCTCTCACTGGTGCCTGACTTACGCTGCATCCGAACTCAAGCCCTACCTCCAGTCCGCCGCCGGATGGATCAAAGCCAATCGCGACCAGCCGCAAATTGCCATGGCGATCGATTGGCTCAGGGGCTTGCTCAAAGGCTCGGGCCGGGCTGAGCTTGCGCACCGCATCAAAGGGAGGCCCGCACGGCAGCGAGCGCGGTTCGCCTTCGCTAGGTTGCATGAAGCCGGCATTGAGCCGGAACGCCTCCTTCGAATCTACCTCGCTGTCTGCACATTGATCGAGGACGACAGGGACAGCCATCGGGTCGAAGAATTCCGAGTCGTCCAAGTGGCGAAGGCAGTCCATCGGCTGGCTTCTGGCACGCATCAGCATTGGGAATTTCCACTCCCGAATGGCACGACGACGCCGCTTTCCCGGCATACGTACCCGAAATCCGCCGGCATGGTGCTCCGGGTCATGGGCCGGGAGATCGAAGAGTGCTGCCGTGCGGTCGCAGATGAGAACTTGGAGGAAATCCGCAAGCTCAAGCGCGAGCTGTTCGGGCCCCATCCATCGCAGTCACCCGACTTCATCCCGGGCTCGCAACGCGAGCGACAGGCACGGTCCAAAAGCAGGTAAGTTTCGCCGCGATCGAGAGGCACCATGAACGAGGGAGGTGAGCACATATTGGACCAGCAATTGGCGCGGCCACCTCGTGTCAGGTCCAGCGAGTCGCCAGCCGATGCACCGCTCCAGTTCGACCCTCAGAAAAGGGCTGCTAGCCTCGCCCTGCGGTCCGTCATCAAGCGCCTCACGCTGGACCTTGAGACTGCCGAAAGCCGGCTCGCCCTCAGGACCCGTCGCCGCAAGGACGATGACCGCGCCAAGTTCCAACTGGCGGTCGAGGCCATCGCGTGCAATTTCCTGGCGTTGATGCTTTCGGGGCCTTCAAGCCCGCTCGCGGTACCGCGCGATGCCAACGTGATGTGGGCGGCCAAACGGTATCGCAGCGACGTCTACGGCAGCCATTTCCTCGCGGCGCTGGACCTCATGACCCATCCCGAGGTTGGCCTTGCAGTCGTCATCACGCGGGGCTTCAAGCTTGCCAGCGGCCGCAGACAGCAGACGACCATGCGGCCGACACCCGCGTTTGCCAGCGCGATCGGCAGCGACCGGTTCACGTGGAGCGACCTTCATCGCACGGAAGACCCCGAAGTCTTGGTGCTGCACGCCGCGAAGGACCGCAAGACCGGCATCGCACTTGCTATCGACTATCCTGAGACGGCCCTAACGCGGCGGCTCCGCAAGGAGGTCCAGCTCGTCAATCGGTATCTCCAGGCTGCTCCGGTTATCTTGTTGCCTGCCATGGCGCCGCTGACGCCGGGAGCCATCCCGACCGATCCAACGCGGAAGACGGTCCGACGCATTTTCAACAATGGATCGTGGATGCAGGGCGGCCGGCTGTTCGATGGCTTCTGGGAAACGATGCCGCGACAGGAGCGGATGGAACGTTTGCGCATCTCGACCCTGCAGAACCCCGAAGGCGAACGTGTCGTCAATGTCGATTTCGGCCAGCTCTTCCCATCTCTCGCCTATGCACAGTGCGATGTGCCCAGACCCGATGCCGACCTCTACGACATACGCGGAGACGGCTCCCATCGGGACGGCTTCAAGAAGCTGCTCAACGCCATGCTCTTCGCGACGAAGCCCCTTACGCATTGGCCCACCGATACCTCGGCAGAATTCCCGTCTGGTACGAAGCTCAAGGCCGTCATTGCCGAAATCGCTCAGCACCATGCTCCCATCGCCCACCTCTTCGGGTTGGGCATCGGGTTCCGCCTCATGGCGATGGAAAGCGGAATCCTGATTAGCGCGGTCCTCAGGCTGTTCGTCCAGGGCTTCACTGCGTTGCCGCTTCATGACAGCGTCCTAGTGGCGGCGTCTCAGGAGAAGGCAGTGGGAGAGGCGATGCAAGCGGCATATGGAGAGTACGTCAGAGCTGGCCGCGCGAAGCTGTCAAGCATAAAAGGGTAATGTAATCAATATGTTGATTCCTTACGTCTCTGCTATGCGAGATAAAGGGGGAAGCTTAGGGTGTTGGCGCTAGGTGTCAGGTCCAGCGAGGTTGGGCAGGAGAGTGAAGACCAATCATCCCCGATACCTCACCGTCATCCGCTCAGAGGCAGGCCAACCCTCAGCCCTCTGCTCATTATCGCCGACCATCACCCATCACCCTTCAAGTCCTCCACTTAGCGTCCCGTCCCCTCTGCTCCATTCCTCCTGGTCCCGCCGCATCGCATCTTCCCCATCACCAACAGTCCCCCGCTCAGCCGGCAACCGTGGCCACCTTATGCCCCAACCTGCGGCCCTGCATGAGGTCAACACGGATGAGGTATGTTGGACGGGATGGCGGGCATGGGGATAGGAGGACCGGGAGGCGGTTGCGTGGGACTGTGCGCGAGGTGATCGAGAGGATGTAGACCCAAGGGGTCCCGGACTGGAGGACAGACGCTGAGTCCGCTGAGAAGCCAAGCTCGATAGCCCTACCGTACAGACTGAAACGGCCCCCGAATTCCCCGGACAGGTCTCACCCTTAAAATAAGGGTTGGGAGTAATGTCGTGGCTATGACTGGTTCTTATCCGAAGATTGAGGTCCTGACCGGGCCTGAGCGCCGCCGCCGGTGGTCGGTTGCGGAGAAGTTGGAGATCGTCGCGCAGACGCGCGAGGCGGGCGTCACGGTCAGCCTTGTCGCCCGCCGGTGCGGCGTGTCGCCGAACCAGCTTTTCACGTGGCGGCGGCTTGCCGAGCAAGGGGCGCTGACCGCGACGGCGGCCGAGGAGGAAGTGGTCCCGGCCTCCGCCTTCCGGGCGCAGCAGGAGCAAATCCGAGAATTACAGCGGCTCCTGGGCAAGAAGACCCTTGAGGTGGAAATCCTAAAAGACGCTCTGGACCTGGCGGAGGATATAAAAAAACGGAGATTGCGGTCGCTGTCGCTGCCCAAGGACGGTTTGCCATGAACGCCGTCGCCGCGACGCTGGACGTGGCCCGTTCGCATCTCGCCGCGCGGCTGGCGCAGCGGACGGCCGGGCGCTCTCCCCAGCGCAGAGGCCGTCCGCCCCTGCCGGAAGAGGCGCTGCTGGCCGAAATCGAGGCAGTCATCGACGACATGCCGAGCTACGGCTATGCCCGCATCTGGGCCAGGTTGCGCCGCAAGGCCCTGGCCGAGGGCCGTGCGCCCGCCAACCGCAAGCGGGTCTACCGGGTGATGAAGGTCAACGGCCTTCTGCTCGAACGCCATGCTGGCGGGGTCGAACGCCGTCACGACGGCCGCATCGCTGTCGCGCGCTCCAATTTGCGCTGGTGCTCCGACGGCTTCGAGATCGGCTGCGACAACGGCGAAAAGGTTCGCGTCGCCTTCGCGCTCGATTGCTGCGACCGGGAAGCCATGGGCCATATCGCCACCACCGAGGGCATCAAAGGCGAGGATGTGTGCGACCTCATGGTCACCGCCGTCGAGCACCGCTTCGGCAAGGTCAACCGCTTGCCGCAGACCATCGAATGGCTGACCGATAACGGCTCCTGCTTCATCGCAGGTCCGACCCGGCGCTTTGCCCGCGAGATCGGTCTGGAACCGCTCACCACCCCGGTCCAGAGCCCGCAGAGCAACGGCATGGCCGAAGCCTTCGTGCGCACCTTCAAGCGCGATTACGTCGCGGTGAATCCCATCCCGGATGCCAAAACCGTCATGCTCGCCCTGCCGGAATGGTTCGACCACTACAACGAGCTTCACCCGCATCGGGCGCTCGGATATCGTTCACCCCGCGAGTTCATCGCGGCCCAAGCAGCACCGTGAGAAATGTCCGGGCTTTTGGGGGCTACAACACCGTCGATGTTGATCTTGTCTTGATGCGAAAGGTTCCACCGCGGAGCGGTGTTCGAGTGCACAAGGTGGGTGGGGTTCAAGGCATTGGTCATGTGAAATCTTTCAGAAACTGGTTTCGATGGTGCGGGATGTCCGTCGTCAGATGATTTGAGACTGTCTCGGCGTCTCAGGAACGGAGGCTCTGGCTCATCTGGGTTTGAGGTTATGCGGCCTGCAGCTGATGCTGCAAGCGTCTCTGTTGGATGGTCTGGCGCTTGATCCTTTCGCGTTCGGTGAGGATGGCCTGCCCGCGGCCGAAGTAGACATCGGCGGGCGTCAGGTTGCCGAGGCTCTCGTGGTAGCGGGCATGGTTGTAATGCTCGACGAAGGCCGCGACCTGCCGTTCGAGGTCACTGGGCAGATAGTAATTTTCGAGCAGGATGCGGTTCTTCAGGGTCTGGTGCCAGCGCTCGATCTTGCCCTGTGTCTGAGGGTGATAGGGCGCGCCGCGTACGTGCTGCATGCCCTTGCCGTCGAGCCAGGTTGCGAGGTCGGCCGAGATGTATGAGGCGCCGTTATCGCTCAAGAGCCTCGGCCGATGCGCGACCGTGATTTGGTTGAGCCCCGATGCCGCCAGAGCCAGATCGAGCGTGGCGGTGACGTCGTCGGCCCGCATCGTGGCGCAGAGCTTCCAGGCGACGATGAAGCGGGAGAAGTCGTCCAGCACGGTCGAGAGATAGTACCAGCCCCATCCGGTGATCTTCAGATAGGTGAAGTCGGTCTGCCAGAGCTGGTTGGGCGCCGTCGTCTTGTCCTTGAACTCGGACGCCGCCTTGATGACGATGTAGGCCGGGCTGGTGATCAGATCATGCGCTTTCAGGAGCCGATAGACCGATGCCTCCGAGACGAAGTAACTCTTCTCGTCGGTGAAGCGCACTGCCAGCTCGCGCGGGCTGAAATCCGTTTCGCGCAGCGCCAGCTCGACGATCTCGGCCCGGATCGGGTCGGGAATCCGGTTCCAGACACGATCCGGCCGCGAGCGATGATCGGCCAGCGCCTCGATCCCGCCGGTGAGAAAGCGATCGTACCAGCGATAGAACGTGGCGCGCGGGATGCCGAGCTTGTCCAGGGTGCGCCGCGCCGGCAGATGCGATCCCTCGACCAAGCGAATGATCTCGGCCTTCTCGGATGCGGGGTATCTCATGTGTCGTCTTCCCCATCCGCGAGCATGCTTTTTTTAAGCAGGCGGTTTTCCAGGGTCAGATCGGCCACGGCCTCCTTCAGCGCCTGCGCCTCCCGACGCAGTTCCTTCACCTCGTCGGAGGTCGCCGCACGCGCCGTGTCGCCGGCGAGCCGGCGCTTGCCGGCGTCGAGGAACTCCTTCGACCAGCCGTAATACATCGATGAGGCGATCCCCTCGCGCCGGCACAGTTCGGCGATACTCTCTCCGCCGCGCACCCCTTCCAGCACGATGCGGATCTTCTCTTCGGCCGAGAACTGCCGACGCGTCGCTCGGCGGATATCCTTCACGACCTGCTCTGCCGGTGCTTTCTCCGGCCCGGATTTCTGTCTCATCTGCGCTCCTGAATAGCTGCGATGATCCAGAAATCCTCCCTTCCCGAAAACCCCTAAATGGTCTCAAGGGCGCTGACGGCAGACAC
>FWWM01008048.1_pt1 | contig 12315 bp, 7 predicted proteins | sample 2228351 | NCBI WGS metagenome assembly FWWM01 (sample SAMEA103939774, study PRJEB20133) | metagenome | reverse complement strand
TGCACCGACGCCACTTCGAACAGTCGCTCGATGCGCCCGTCCGGCGGGTGCGACCAGTCCGGCGGCCCGCCCCCAATGTGCGGGATCACCAGCGTCGGCACCCGCGCAAACTGCACCGTCCGCAGCATCTTCCCGATCGGCGCCCGCGGATCCGTCGGGTCCAGTTGCATCGTGCTCTTGGCTTCGTCGGCATTGAAAAAAATGTTGTGGTGCCCCCCGACATTCGTGCCGACGCTGTACTCGTATCCCAGAATCGAAACCAGCCCTTCCCAACCATTCATCAGCTTCGTTGCCTTCGTCAGCGCCGGCCAGTTCTCGCTCGGCCATTGCTTGTCGCCCAGGTGGAAACTCGGACCCGAAACGCTCATCGGTACGTGGTGCGGCGTCACGGCTCCAAAATCCAGCAGGCCCACCCGGCGCCCGTACAGATACAATTCCTCGTACACTCCCCGCCCGTCGTGAAGATAGGTGTGCTGGTGCAGCTCCCCGAAGTACACCCGCCGCACCGGGTTGCGCTCCACCCAGATCGGATTGCTCACCCCTTTATACCGCCCGTCGGCAGTCTGCACCCCGATCCGGACGACACCTTCCTGATGGGCCGTCACGTCCCGGGCCACGTAGTGCATCAGCGCCGGTTCGTAGCGGAAACTCCCGCCCGATACGTCACCCGAGCTGATCCGCAGCTCCAACCCCCGGTGATTCTTCGCCAGCGAGGCCCATTCGTCCATCGGTACGACTTCCACCGCAAAGACCTCGCCTACGTTCACCACCGATGGCCCCACCACCCGCAGCCGCGCCAGCGGACCACCGGTCACCTTCAGCGCCGCATCCCCCGCGTAGCCCAGCGGACGCTCGTCCTTCGTGATCACAAACCGGAAGTTGAACAGGTTCTCCTCATAGTGCTGCATCCGCACGCCCCTCTCCCCGCCCAGATCGAACAGCACCTTGTCCCCTTCCGTCAGCCGGCCCTGCTCAATGACCACCGCCGCTGTCTTGCGATACGGAAAGACCGAAAACTCATTCCGCTGTACCCAGTTCGTGTACCGCATCGGCCGCCCCCGTACACCCGGCGCCGAAAACTCCACCCCAAAATAGGCCGGCTCGCCCGCGTCCGTAACCTGGAATTCCTCCACGTCGCTGGTAAAGTGTTTCCACACCTCGATGGCCATGCCCGTCTCAATCGGCATGTCCCCCACCGTGTACTCCACCCGAATTCGCGCCCGCTGCCCCATCTCCACGACCGGCGATGTTAGCAGCCGCACCTTGCCGTGCAATGGAAAACCTTCAGGGAAATACCCCCCCGGGCGGTATTCGATTCGCAGCCCCGACGGGTCCGAACCCGGTGGCGCCGGTTCGGAACTCATCCTCGCTACGAATGCTCCCGCCGCCGCGGTGACCAAAATGACAATCGCAATCCTGTGCTCGGCCGACATGGAAACATTCTAGAATGCCTCGCCGCCGGCCACACGTCGCGCTATTTCACCACCGCCTTCGCCAGCCCCGCATTCTCGAACAGGTCAGTCACCCGTACCGCGATCGTGTGTTCCCCGGCTGTTCCCTCCACAACCAGTTCGTAATCGAGCTCTTTCGAGTCCGACAGGCGCGTTACGGGCTCCACAACCGTCCAAGCGCCGCCGTCCAGAGAATACTCCGCCTTCCTGATCACTGTGCTGGCATCCGCTGCTCTCCACCGCACCGTGACTTTCCCGTCGGATCGCGTCGCCGAAAGCCCCTCCACCCGCGGCGGCGTGTTGTCAATCAGGAACGGTTCCCCTTCAAACTCCATCTCCAGCGCCTGCTGCGGCGGGTTCGACGGCGAGTCCGAGGCCGTCACCCGCAGCCGGTACTCCCCGTCCGGCAACGCCGTCGAGTCCCAGCTCAGGTACGCATCCTTGAGGTCCTTCGCAACCAGCTTCCATTCCGATTCCTGCTCCCCACGGATCTCCACCCGGTACATAAGCTCGTCGCCGTTGTCGTCCTCCGCCAGCCACCGCGCCCCTATCCAGCCCTTGGCGTATTGCATCGACTGAGGGCTCGCCGCCGTCACCGGCTTCGCCGCCGCCCGCTTCTTCTCCGCCAGCGGCGGCAGCGTCAGGTTCGTCGTAGGCGTGATGCTGAGCGCCTGCGGCGGAAACCGGTAGTTCGGCGGCGTCGCCTCCACCTTCCGTATCACTGGCGCCACGTTCTTGTGCAGGTAAGCAATATCGACCGAACGAATCATCGGGCCTCTCTCGCTTCCCTCCGACGCCAGGATCAGCCGGTACTGAAGGAACCGCGCCGGCGGCGCCCCAACTCGGCCCACTCCACCGTTAAGCGCTACCGGCGACCATTCGCTCCAGTTCCGCTGGGGCCGGTCCAGATTGCCGCTCCGGACCTCGACGGCGATCCTGCCCCCTCCCTCGTCGCCTCGCACTCCCAGCCGGCCCCAGTAGGAAAACTGCCCCGCATCCAATACCTCGCTTTCGTACGTCCCCGTCGCTTCCAGCTCCGGCCCGATTCCCAGCACCTTGCCCACGTTCGCCGTCGCCGCGTAGATCCGCCCGTCTCGCCCCCTCAGCAGCGCCGTAACCTGCGACGACGCCGCCTTCTGCAGCCGCGTAAACAGGTGAGCGCTGTCCAGCCGATAAATGGCCCCCTGGTTCCCTGTCCCGATCACCGGCCGGCCTTCCCCGTCCATCGCAATCGAGTAGACGATCGCCTCCTCGTCGCTCCAGATCAGCCGCGGATTGCCGTCCGCCTCGATCCGGTAGACCTCCGAACCCCCCGTCAGTTGCGGGCGAAGTCCCCCCAGCGGAGCCGGTGGAACCGCCTGCACCGTCGTCGCGGCGGTCTGCGCTGGCAGGCGAAGTCCAGCGGTCGTCGGCGCTGGAGCCGGCGTCGCGGGCGCCGCCGGAACCGCAGGCGGTGCCGCCGCCGGCTGCTTGCTCCCCACGCCCGCTGCATAAATGCTCCCATCGGCAGCCACCGCCACCGCCGTCACTTCCTGCTTCGCGGACTGGTACAGCACAAACCCCTCCCCGGCCGGCGAAATGCGAACGATCAGCCCCCCAGGGTCTGTGCCGGCGATCAAATTGTCCCGGGCGTCTACCGCCAGCGCGCGGACGTGCGTCTCTTCGGTCCGGAAAAACACCGACCCTTCACCGTCCCCCGACACCCGGTGAATCTCCCCCGAGTCACCCGTACCCAGAAAGAGATCGCCTTTGCTGTTGAACGCCATCGCCCAGAGGTACTTCACCCCCGGCGCATAAAAAACCTCGCTCTTGCCCTCCCGCGAGATCTTGTACACTTTTCCGTCCGGAGACGTCGCCGCGTAGATAAACCCGTCTGGCCCCGCCGCCACCGCCTGGATCTCCAGTCCCTCCAGCTCGGCCAAGACCCGCGCCTGTCCCCCGGCCTCAATCCGGTACAATTTGGCCGCGCCCGCCCCGGGTCCTCCCCCGCCCGCGTATACGTTGCCCTCCGCATCTTCGGCCAGCGCCCACAATGCCGGCGCCGAGGCGTCCAGCAACTCCTCCGACTTCGGCGCCAGAAACAGCCGCCCGTCGCTGCGCAGCGACAGGTTCTTCAACGTCCCCTTCTCAAAATCTTCCGCCGTGCCCTGTTCCCAACTCTTGGTCTCGGTGGCGCCCGACGTCCCGCCCAGCCACACCAGCACCGCTGTGAGGATAATGCTTCTTTTCATCAATTGCCCGATTGGCTACTTGACCTGGATGCTCAGCGAGTGGCTGCCCTTGATCACCAGCTCGAACGGTATCGACATCTGCTCCTGCGCGCTCTCGGCCCAGCTCAGCAACGTCCGGTTGCCCGGGCGCCCGCTCTGCATCACGTTGGCGACCGATCCAGGCAGGCTCGGCAGCGACTTGTCGGCGTAATACATCGTCGGCCGCGCCTGCACCAGCGATACGTACAAACGGTTGTTGCTCCGCTCCTGGTTGATCAGCGACACTGTCTGCGGCAGATCCAGGAACTGGTTCAGCAGCCCCGCCGTGCTCTGCATCCGGTTCAGCGTCTCCGCGTCACTCAACAGAATCCGGTGCCTCCCTTTCGGAATCCCCGCCGGGATCTTCACGCTCAGACTCCGCTCGATCCGCTCCCCCCGGTAGGGCTGCAAGAACACCTTCACCGGAACCTCACTACCCGGCTCTACTTCCCGCACCGCTGCCCATGCCGTCTCGATCGTCGCCACCCGGCGCTCCGGCAGCAGGTCAATCACCGCCTGAACCCGCCGCAGCCGCGGACTATCCACCGCGTTCATGAACAGCCGGTTGAACTTGTCGCCCCACCAGCCCGCCAGCAGCATCGGCGCCGGCACCGGGATCTCACCGTTGGCGAACATCGTCGACAACGATAGGCTGCGGTCCCCGTCCAGCTCCACCTGCCCGCTGAGACGGTAGGTCACCTCCTCGGCGAACTCGTTCAACCCGGCGATCGAGTTGAACAGCGTCACCATCATCAGGTACGGCGTCCACTTCTGCTGAATAAAGACGCGGAATCGTAGTTCCTTTTCCTTCTGCACCCGGTCCTGCTGGTCAAACGACCGGACCTTGACGCTCACCGGAATCGTCTCCGCTGTCTCCCCCAGTACCCCAAGGATGCCGCTGTGCCGGTCCTGCCGCAGCGCCCCTACAATCTCCGTCGCGTTGGCGAACTTGTTCGGCTGGAAAGCCGAAGACAGCACCATCAGCACCTCGCCCTTCGCCATCGGCATGTCCACCGGACCCAGGTTGAAAAAAGAATGCCCAAACGCCAGCACCCGCTTGCCGTCGTTATAAGTCACCGTGCCCAGTCCGGTGATGCTCATGTCCCCCGACACCAGTACCCCAGCCACCGCATCGCCCGGTTGAAGCGATCTCTCCCATCCCGGAGCCGGCGCCGGATTCCCCAGCGCCCCGCTGGCGCCCCCCTGCACCGCCGTCATGCCAAGCTGCTCGAAAATCGGTCCGAACTCCCTCAGCGTCGCCGGATGAAAACCGGAGAATGTCAGCGGGGTCTCAATCGGCGTCATCACGCGGGTCCTCTGCGGGCGGCCCGGCGCCGTCCCCGCCGCCGCGACCTCCGCCGCCGGCTCGCTCGGGATTTCTACCGCCCCCGCCGCCCGCACCCGGTCCGGCGTCCGTGCATCCGGCGGAACCGACGCGTCAAAGTCCGACACCTCGAGCATCAACTCGATCGGCGTGATCCCGCAGATCGCATCCGGGGAGAAGACGCTCAGCCGCAGCGAGATCGCCCCGATCAGCTTCCCGTCCACATACACCGGGCTGCCGCTCATGCCCCCGGCTACGTTCGTCCGCTCCACCTGGCCGCCCAGCTTCGCCAAAATAATGTCCTGATTCGGACCCCAGGCGTTCTTCAGCAGCCCGATAATCTCCACCGGGATCGGCTCGGGCTCACTGCCCCGGAAGACCGTCCACGCCGTCCCCTTCATGCCCGGTTCCAGCTCGGACGATCTCAGAATTTCCACCGCCCCGGCCTTCGGCCGGATCGGCTCGGCCGCCGCCATCCCGGCCAACAATGCGCACAATGACGGCGCCAATACCAGTGTCAATACTCGACCGGTCATCCAGACTTCTTCCTCGAAGCGCCTTCCGATCCGCTCTCCCCGCTCGGAGACCGGATCTTGCCTTTCATTATCCTTCACCCGGTGGAATTCCCACAACGCGCAGTGTATCCTGTAAAGTAACCCTTATCCAAGGTCTTCAGGACCCGAAAATCATGAATCTACCCCAGCAAGGAGCAGCCATGGCCGCCGATCCCAACCGCCCCGAACATCAGCCGCACCCTGCCCCACCGAAAGTCAAGCGCACCCCCAAGGCCCCCCGCCAGCAGTTGCCCTTGCTCGATTATCAGGCCCGCATCTCAACCCCGGCCGAGGTGTCGCTCGGTTTCACCCTCGAACAAGCGCGGGCCGAGGCCCTGCGCTGCCTCAACTGCCGCGACGCCAAGTGCCAGGACGCCTGCCCCATCCACACCGACATTAAAGGCTTCATCGAACGGCTGGTCTACGAGGACTACACCGGCGCCTACGACGTCCTTCAGAAAACCAATCCCTTCCCCGGTATCTGTGGCCGCGTCTGCCAGTACGAGTTGTTCTGCGAAAAAGCCTGCCTCCTGGGCATCAAGCTCGAACCCGTCGCCATCGGCTCGCTCGAGCGGTTCGTCGCCGATTACCACCGCCGGCAACGTGAGCCCGACCCCCTCCCCGAGATCGTACCCAACGGACTCAAAATCGGTATGGTCGGCAGCGGACCCGCCTCGCTCATCTGCGCCAATGACCTGGCCCGCAAGGGTTACAAGATCACCGTCTTCGAAGCCCTCCACGAGCTCGGCGGCGTCCTCGCCTACGGCATCCCCCCCTTCCGCCTGCCCCGCGACATCATCGAGGAGGAGATCGGGCGCCTGCGCAAGCTCGGCGTCGAGTTCAAAACCGATTTCATCGTCGGCAAGACCGCCACCCTCGACGAGCTCTTCCAGGACGGCTATGCCGCCGTCTTCCTCGGAACCGGCGCCGGCTTGCCATGGATGCTGGGCATTCCCGGCGAGAACTATATCGGCGTCTATACCGCCAACGAGTTCCTCACCCGCATCAACCTCATGCACGCTTACGAGTTTCCGAACGCCCCCACCCCCGTCCACGTCGGCCGCCACACCGTCGTCATCGGCGGAGGAAACTCGGCCATGGATGCCGCCCGTTGGGCCCGTCGCCTCGGCAGCCACGTCACGATCCTGTACCGCCGCAGCCGCGCCGAGCTCAAAGCGCGCCTCGCAGAAATCGAGCACGCTGAGCAGGAAGGCATCCTCTTCGAGTTCCTGGCCGCACCCGTGCGCCTGTTCGCCGACGAGAAAGGTTTCGTTAAAGAGATCGAGTGCCTCCGGATGCGACTCGGCGAGCCCGACGAATCCGGCCGCCGCCGCCCCGTGCCCATCGAGGGCTCCGAGTTCCGCATCCCCGCCCACACCGTCGTGGCCGCCATCGGCCAAGCCCCCAACCCCACCCTCCAGCGCGAAACCCCCCAACTGGTCACCAGCCGCGGCAAGATCGTGATCGATACCGAGGCCAAAACCAGCATCGACAACGTCTATGCCGGCGGCGACGTCGTCCGCGGAGGCTCCACCGTCATCCTCGCGATGCAGGATGGCCGCATGGCCGCTGAGGCCATCGACAAGGCCCTGCGCGCCCGGTTTCCCGAAAATTTCACCGGCGCCCTCCGCTTCACACCCCCGCCCGTCCCGCCGGACGAACCCCGCTTCCGCATCCTGGATCGCCGCCGGCTCTCGCCGGAAATCGTCCTTCTTCAAATCCACGCCCCTGAGATCGAGAAGCACTGGAAACCGGGACAGTTCGTCATCCTCCGGCCTACCCCCGCCAGCGAACGAATCCCGCTCACCTTGGTGGACTCCGACTCCAACCGCGGCAGCATCACCCTTATCGTCCAAGCGGTCGGCAAGACCACCCGCGAGCTCGTGAGCCTCCAACAGGGCGAATGCATCGCCGATCTGCTCGGCCCTCTTGGCAAACCCGGCCGCATCGAGAATGTCGGCGCCGTGCTCTGCGTCGCCGGCGGTGTCGGCGTCGCCGAGCTCCTCCCCATCGCCAGGGCGTTTAAACAGGCCGGCAATTACGTTATCGCCCTCTGCGGCGCTCGCACCAGGCAGCACATCATCCTCGAACAAGAACTGCGGGACTCCGCCGACGAGATGCACTGGGCCACCGACGACGGCTCCTACGGCTTCCACGGCAACGTCGTCCAGTTGATGCACGCCTGGCGCCGGTCCAACTCCAACTCCATCGCCGCCGCCCACGTCATCGGCCCCATCCCCATGATGCGCTTCGCTTCCGAGCTCACCCGCCAATGGGGCGTGCCCACCGTCGCCAGCCTTAACCCCATCATGGTCGACGGTACCGGCATGTGCGGCGGCTGCCGCGTCTCCATCGGCGGGGAGGTTCGCTTCGCCTGCGTCGACGGCCCCGAGTTCGACGCCCACCAAGTCGACTTCGACGAGTTGACCCGCCGTACACGGGCCTACCTCGAGCAGGAGCGCCTCGCACTCGACAAGCACGAGTGTCTTGTAGGGTTAGGCCGCTAGCTACGCCGACTGGAACGAGAAGTAGCCGCTCACGTTTTCCCAGAGCAGTTGGGCAAAGCTCTTGTCCAGGTACGAGCGGATCGAAACGTAGCACTCGTCGCAGGCGTTGCTTCGCGTGAACTCCTCGACCATTCGGGCCTGCTCGTGCAAACCGTAGCGGTGAAATTGCATCGAGCACGGCTGCAGCTTGCCGTCGGCCGTCACCACCAGAAACCGCAGCCCCGCCGTGCAGCCCGGGCTGCCGCCGTTTTCAAAGTAGCGCCGCGTCGCCCGTAGCGTCGAAGTCGAGTTGACGATCCAGTTGGTCTCGTCCCGGCGGGCCTCCACTCGGTCCAGTCCGTCATTGAGCTGGCGGATCTGATCGGGCGAGTTCAAAAACAGGTCCCGGCATCCGGTCCGGCGCACCGAGTAAGCGCTGTAGCAGATGTTGACCCCCCACTGGCGCGCCTTCGCCGCCATGGCATCGATCTCGCCCACGTTCTCGCTCGTAATGCACGAGTTCAGCACAATGTCGTCGTGGCCGAGCGCCGCCAGCCGCGGAACGAGTTCTTCCAGGCGGCGGTACAGTCCCGGATATCCCCGGAATTCGTCGTGCCGTTCGTCCGGAAAATCGAGGCTCACGGAGAACTGATCAATCCCGGCTGCCCGTAACTCCAGGTACCTCTGCTCGGTCATCAGCGTCCAGCTCGATACCAGGATCGTGTAAGGAAGCCCGCTGTCGGACTTGATGTGGCGCACCACTTCCGCCAGGTCGGCCCGCAGCAGCGGCTCGCCGCCCGAGACCTGCACCACGCAGGGCCGCAGCACTTCCATGTACCGGCGGTAGTCGCTCGCCCGCAAGTTGCGCGAGTCGTCGCGCGGCCCGCCGTGATCACAGTGCCGGCAGTAGCACGTGCACGAATCCGTCACCTCGAACGAGACAACAATCGGGCGCCCCGCCAGCCAGTTGCACGTCCCGCGGCCAATGATCCGCAGCGATTCGCTCAACGGCACTTTGCGCATCCTGAGCCTCGGTCGCCCGGCCTGCGCCGCACCCAACCGCGGCACACACCAATCTCGGCAGCTTCGCATGCTATCAAACGCCGCCCCCCGCCGGCAACACCTCTTCAGCGAACCCCGCAAATGGCGGGCTGAACGGTGATTTCGGAGGGATGACTCCCGCAAGCGCCCCGCACGTCCCCGCGACGTCTACTCAATCTGGACTAGGCCGTCCGGAGCCGTCTGCGGCCGCAGCGTCTGCGGCGCCCGCCAGGCGTCGATGTAGGAGATCTGATGCACGCAGGAGACCGTACAGTGCGGCGCGCACGTCTTTTCGGTCAGGAATTCCCGCCGCAAGTCCTCCATCGTGTATTCCTCCAGCCGCACCCCCGGGTAGCCCCGCTGCTGGGAGCAGTAATGCACCAACCCGTCCTCGCAGACGTAGAGATAGCGCCCGCCCGCCCGGCACCGCCACTGGTTCGCCCGGCCCGCCGCAATCGCATCCTGGAAGCGGTTGAAGCGCGAGTAGCTGAACTTCTCCATGGCCTTCATCGCACGGTAAACTCGCCGCTCCCGCTCGCTCAGGGGGCGAAGCTGCCCGTCGCCGTCGTGAATGATCCCCACCGTCGAGGTGAAGCCCAGCTCCAGCGCCCGCCGGCCAATCCTCAAGGCGTCTTCGGGATTCCGGATGCCGCCGCCGACCACCGAGTTGATGTTGACGTGGAAGTCCGCATGCTCCGCCAGCATTTGCAGCCGCACGTCCAGCGTCTTCAGGCTCTTCTGCGATACCTCGTCGGGCTCCACGTTGTCGATGCTGATCTGAAGATGGTCCAGACCGGCCTCGTTCAGCCGCTGGATGCGCTTGGGATTCAATAAGAAACCGTTGGTGATCAGCCCCGCCAGCACCCCCCGCCGCCGGATGTGCCGGATGATCTCATCCAGCTCAGGATGCAGCAGCGGCTCGCCGCCGCTCAGTGTAATGATCGTCGTGCCCAGTTCGGCCAGCTTGTCCACCCGGCGCAGCATCTTCGCCAGCGGCACCGCCAGCGAATGGTGGTCGTACTCGTTGCAGTACCGGCAGGCCAGATTGCAGCGGCGGATCGGAATCAGGTGCGCCAGGATGGGATGGCGCGTGCTCAGCAGCCCCTTGGCGATCATACCAAGTTCCCGCACGCGCCGGTGCGCGGCCAAGGCCTTCCTCCACAATCGCGCCTCGATCGTTGCCATTCTTGTTCGTTCCCAGCGTTGGTCGGACAGCTAACCTATTGAAACATAGACACTGCGGAGCGGCCCAGCGTTCTGCTTTGGGAGGCGGGTTTTCGGGGCTGAACGGAAAAAATCAGGGCTCCTTCGAACCCTGCTTGCTCGCCGAGCCTTCGACCGGATCCCCAAAGGTGATCCTGACGTCGCTGCCGAACTGCTTGTAGTCCTCGTACTTGACCACCATCTTGATCGGCTGCGGCCCGGATTGGAACATCAGCGTGTCCTCGGCGATCGTGAACGTGGGAAACCAGTACTTCCCGTCGATCTGCTGCCGGTACGTCTCAAACTTCGGGAACTGATTGTCGTAGTTCTTCTTCTTCAGGCCGACGCCCCGGCCGTAGGTCTTGACGATCTGAAGATCGCGGTCATCCACCCAGACGATGCCGGAAAAATACCGCTCCCCCTTCTCCATCCGTTTGGGCTTCACGGCGAAGGTGTAGCAGGGGATCTCGTCCAGCGTCTGCTTGCCCAGGTACCGCACGTGGTACTTGGCAATGTCCTGCGTCGTCAGCACAAATGGCTGCACGTTGCGCAGATCCTGCTCGTCCTCCGGCGTCAATTGAATGCGCTGAAGCGTGGAAACCGGGGCGTAGACGACCCGCTCAGTGCGTTTGCCTTCCGGACTGAAGATGATGTCGCTGACCACCTCGAACCGGCCGCGCGCTCGCCCCGACTCATCGAGCTCGTCCACCTTGACCGACTGCCGGTACGTGTAATTCTCCCGCGCACGGGCGAATTCGGCCTCCTTGGCCGCGAACTTCCGGATGATCTCCTGAACCTGCTCGTCGCTGAGATCCGGTTCCGTCGAGTACCCAGCTCCGGCGACAAGTATGCACGTCATCGCAGCCGCTGCGAGTCCTCGCATCTGCCCTCCTCTCCCTCTATTCTACAGGGATGCCCGGCGCCACCCCCCGGTTTCGGCAGCAAAAGCTCCTGGGCCAAACCGCCCCCTGTTGTAGAATGGGGAATAGCCCGAGCCACCCTAGCTCAGTTGGCAGAGCGGCTGATTCGTAATCAGCAGGTCGCCGGTTCGATCCCGGGTGGCTCCAGCCAGTCTTGTTGCCGGCTTCCGGCGCCCGTCAACCCGCCGGCGCCTCCCACCCCCAGTCGTGCTAGAGTTGGAAAAGCGCCGCGTCCCGGGACCGAAGGGAAATGACCAGCCGAATCGTTCGCCGCTTCTTCATCATCGGCTTGGCAGCCACGTGCGCTGCTCAGGGGGTAACCTGGTACGTTCGACCCGACGGTGGCGACCGCTCGCAGTGCAACGGCCAGGCCGATGCCCCTTATCCCGGCAGCGGGACCAATCGCCCCTGCGCCTTCAAGCATCCCTTTTACCTCTTTACCAAGGATCCGCCCCCGTCAGCCGCAGCGGAAACACCTTCGTGGGTGATCTCGGGCGGCGACACGGTGGTCATCAACAACGGAGAGTACCGCATCGGCTACAAGACGAACGAAGTGAGCGGCTATTGGAATTTCACCGGCTGCCGCGGCGACGCCTTCGCCTGTTACAACCCGACGATTCCGGCGGGTACCCCGGCACAGCCGACTCGAATCGTCGGCGAGGAGTGGTCGAGCGGCTGCGCTTCCATGCCCAAGCTCGTGGGTGGCATCGGTGTCGGCGCGGTCCTCAATCTCGCCGGCGCCAAGTGGGTGGAGGTGAATTGCCTGGATCTGTCCGACTATGCGCAGTGCGGCGTCACCGCCTTGGGGTCGGACTACTGCGTCCGCAGCGGTTTCCCCAAGAGCGACTACGCCCTGCGGGGTATTCTTGTCAATGCGGAAACGGACAATATCACGCTGCGAAACCTCAACATCCACGGCCTCGCCTCTCGGGGCATACAGGGCCGTGTCGGCGGAACCATCCATGCCTACAACGTCCGAATTGCCGGCATCGCCGGCGCCGGCTGGGACACCGACGAGGGCACCGGCGCGCACAGCACCGGAGCCCTGAACTGGCAAAACGTGACTGTGGAGTGGGCGGGCTGATCT
>FWWM01014543.1_pt1 | contig 12316 bp, 14 predicted proteins | sample 2228351 | NCBI WGS metagenome assembly FWWM01 (sample SAMEA103939774, study PRJEB20133) | metagenome | reverse complement strand
TCGGAATATTCGGAATATTCGGAATATTAATGTTAAATTTGCTAGGCGGAATACTCGGAATGCTAGGCGGCGTGCTTGATGGTGTGCTTTTATCCGAGGGCGGTGATGGTGTGCTTTTATCCGAGGGCGGACTTGGAGGACTTGGCGGCGAAGGACTTGGGAAACTCGAGCCGCTAGACCCATCACTAGGAGGCGAACTTCGAGAGGGACTAGTAGTTGAACTCGAAGGCAGACTTGAACCAGGAGATATTGATTTAGACGGAGACGGGAACGAGGGCATACTAGGGAACGAAGGCATACTAGGGAACGAAGGCATACTCGGGAATGAAACACTTGGTTTTGAAGCCGATCTGCTCGGGCTTGAACCTTGAATAACCACGCTTTGGGCACTAACTGTTGAAACAGGTACTATTTTGCCATCGTGCGAAGCGTACCCTAACCCTTTAAGGGTCTGCATTGTCTGCTGCTTGCTCGAAGAACCGAACGCCGAAACATCCATTAGATATTTTGGTTTTGAGGGTTCGAGGGCTATAACCTTGCCTAGCGGGGTAGTCCCAACCGTCATAAACTTGGTAGCAATTTGTTGCTGGGCAGAATAAACTGTATTCTTTCCCACCACGTCATACGTCCCAATACCTACGTTGCCGGACAGTATAGAAGGAGGTTTAGGCATAAATGCGCTCTGTTCGACGATCGAAACGTCTAATTTGCCTCCCACGGGCAATTTAACTTGATACTTCGAAATGAATAAGCTTTCTGCATTTGTCAGCCCTACGTTTGTTTTGGTTATCGTTGCTCCTTTCGGTAAATTTTTTGAAAATTTTGCGAAATCGCCTTTCGTCGTGAATACGATATCTACGTCCTTGCCGGCCGAAGCATATCTCGGGTTAGTCGTCGAAAGATCTCCTATACCTCTTTCAACAGTTGAACCGCCGATTACGCCTCCGGCCTTTTTGGTTGCCTTCATAACGGTGTTGTAATCGCCTTTAAGCACGTCCCGCAATGCCTTATCCACTTTTGTGGGATTTACCTTGCCGGCATAATATTCCTTAATCATACCCGCAGAACGTTTGGTATATTCTGATCCTTTTGGGACGTATGCGCCAAGCTCGGCTGCGCCCTTCGGCGTAAATGAAATTCCAGGTGTTTCTGATGGAGTACTCCACGAATAAGATAATCCCTTGAACGTTGCCTCGCCTGTTTTTAGGTTATAATGCTCGAACCCAACCTTAACGCCTCTGAAAGTGTCTGTTTGAACCCCTGTTTTTAGGTTAGTATCACGAGTTTCCATTAACCCGATTGCGGGTTTATACCCCTTTTTCTCGGCATACCCACCAACCGCGCCCATAGCTCCGCCAACAACTGCGCCTGTGCCGGCATATAATGCGGTATGTTCAACATCACGTTCCAACGCAGCAATAGTTGCGCCTGCGGTTGCGCCTGAAGCCGCACCTAGCGCGGTTGTTGTAACGATTAAGTCCTTGCCTGCCGTTAGTTTGAGGACGGGTTGAGTGTAAACCGTTGAGGTTGCTGCTAATCCAGCCCCTAAAAATAGATCTTTTCCATACGTTTCAAGGTTTAACTTTTTTATTCCTGCGTCTGTGCCTTGAAATAGCGTCGTTAATCCAACATCAAAACCGTATAGGGTTGTCCCGGCTTTGAATGTGGTTAAAAGTGTGCTTGTCCCCATAGTTGCGACTTGCGGGCCTAACACGCCTGTTAAACCGATTGTGCCCATGCCGATTGATCCAACCGCCGCGCCTCCAGCGAAATATCCCACACTTGTCCCAATTATTCGTTGCCCCGCCGAAATCCCTAGTTGTCCAGCGTCCCGTCCTAAAACCACGCTTTCATCTGCCGTGCTTGGAGATATGATCCCGCCTAGCTCCTCTTGTGCCATACGAAGTTGGGACGAACCATACGCTAACCAATCGCTAACGAAGTTATCTCCGATAACGCTAGCATACATTCCCTTATACATTTTTTCGTATTCGCCAGCTTTCTTCTTTAGTTGTTGTTCCCTCGCCTGTTCCCCCGTATATATTTCTGGGTTAGCAGCACTAATCGGGATTAAATCAGTTTGTTTCTCAGGCCCAACGAAATCAGGTTTTCTAACTCCCACTTCTGTGCCAACCTTCTCATGTAACGGAAACCAGCCAGTGTATGAATATGAATACCCTGAAGTTGTTGTTTTTGTTTTTCCAGCGTTAGGATCAACGCTCTGTAGCGCAAATGGAAGCGGAGTTAAATATGAATACCCTGAAGTTGTTGTTTTTCCAGCGTTAGGATCAACGCTCTGTAGCGCAGATGGAAGCGGAGTTGAATATGAACATGAACACCCTGAAGTTGTTGTTTTTCCAGCGTTAGGATCAACGCTCTGTAGCGCAGATGGAAGCGGAGTTAACGTGATACCGCCTGAACTTGAATACGCAGACGTGTATGTGCTTGACTTAGAGCTGAAACTTGCCGAAACAGGTGTCGTTTTAGCCACCCAACCTGTATGCGCGCCATAATCAAGCAACACGCTTGTGCCTCGTTGTTCTGCTTCTTTCTGCGCGTTATCTAAAACCGTCTTAAAACCTTGCGAGTTGAGCTTATCTTTGATCTGTGAAAGTTCGGGTGAGAGGATCACCGATGTTGATTGTCCTCCAGACGACCCACCTGATGATTCCGACGAAGTTGACGATGTTGATTGTCCTCCAGACGACCCACCTGATGATTTCGACGAAGTTGACGATGGTTTATATCCAAAATATTCAGCCTCTAATGACCCATCAGAACGATATACGCGCGTTGTTGAACCTTCTGTTACTATCTTTTTTCCGTTTGAGGATTCGCCCGCCTCGGCCATATCCTAGTATCCATAGAAAAAATTATAAATTAAACTCCTGATTTGGGGGCCTGCGTTTCCGAACTATGACTGTTGGTTTCCGCTCATTCTGACCATCTAAGCTCTCCTGCAGTGCCTGTTCCTTTGCAGCCAGCTTGTGCAAATATTCATGTGAAACCTTCTGTATTCCTGCTGCCTTGTTCAAGCGGTACGCCCTGATTTCGTCCTCAGAAACTATGTTTCTTATGTCATCTAGAAAAATATACCCGTAGAACGTCGGTAGTCTCTCGGCGACACAACGAATACTCTCGAATGAGTAGAGATTTCCGAATGCGTTAAGCATGAACTTGTCCTCCTCTTCGACGGCCGGGTTGCCAACAAATACCAATCCGTACGATTTGACCTTGCCTTCTTCAAAGCGATCCAGCAACCATATAACCATCTGAACCTTTGCGTTCCTATAATTATTCGAAAGGCGGCGGCAATCATTCGTGCATACAACGAAACAGTTGCGATTCTCACGCGCATACTCAATCATGTTGGTTAGGACGATACTTTCTAGCGTCATAGACTGCTTATAATGAAAGAACTTTTTGCCTTCGTCGATACCAATCGCGCTCTGCTTGAAATCACGCAACATCTGAATCAGCCTGCTTGTGCGGTCATACGCATACACGATTTTGTTTTCCTGTATTGCGTTTTCGTCGAGAGATTTCAGTAGAGCCAGCATGAGCATACTTTTCCCGTTACCATTCTGGCCTTGGATGACAATGTGTGCGTCATATTCGTGGTGCTGCAGGCCGCGTATGAAATCGACAACGTTCTGTATTCGCACAACCCCCTTGTTCTCGATAACGCTATTCTGAAAACGCCCAATAATGCGCTCAAGTATCCCTTCACTCACTGCTACCACCCTTAATCATCTGTATCGTCTCGCGAAGTTCTGGCATACACTCTGCAATTTCGTCAAGCTCATTACCCAACGTCGGGTTTTTCGTCCTGAACCGTGATAAAAAGTTATTTTCGTCTGTCGGGCGAATCTCAAACAGCTTCCCCTGAATCGCTTCAGTTGTGCAGTCTTTTATGTCCAGCCCGACGATTACGCGTGTATTATGCCCACGCACGATTTTTCTGACTTCCCTGAAGTCGTACTGAACCCATTTTTTGAATTTTTTAAAGAAGATATTCACGTCATGACACGTCAGCTTGTTCCTCGCGCAGAACGTTTGATAGCTCTTGTATATGTCTTCTTTTGATATTTCAGTCGTTGCGTCACCGCGATCGACGTTCTTTTCTACAAATGCACGCACGCTGTCTGATTTCATGATCATCAGCTCTTTGCGTTCATCTTTCGTTTTCGCATATGAAAATCCATCGACGTTGACTTTATGAAGTGCTTCTAATGACTTGAACAACAATCCTGAAATCTCCCTCGGATCTGTTAGTTTTTCGATGAGTTTTGTGTCCGCCTGTGCGCCTTCAAACTTGTTTGGGAAATCAACGATTATCAGACGACGATATAGTGCGTCTGTTTCATCATAGACTGCAGGTATTTGGTTGCACGCGAAAATCAACTTCGCTGAATTAACGAAGGAGAATTGCTTCTTGAACTTGAACTGCCCAACAACCCCGTCCCCGCCTGTTAGTGCCTTAATTAGCCCGAACTCCCTAACACCTTCTTTAGGCAGGTCCGCGAATATGTTCGCGCGTTTCCCATACAACAACGCCGACATAAACTTATCTTCAGACAACGCTTGAAGGGACGCGTTTGAGACGTTTTTCTCGCCAAGGAATTTAGTTAACAGCGTCAAATACGTCGATTTGCCGTTCGCGCCAGAGCCGTGAAGTATAAATAAAGCGTGAATAGGGTACCCACTCATGAGGCAGTATCCAGCAATCTCGTAAAGCAACGGCACGTCCTCTTGTCTCACTATTTGTTTGAAAAAAGCATCTATGCGTGGACATTCTCGAATTTCAGGGTTGTATTCAGCCTCAATTCTAGCGGTAAACAGGTACTTCCTCACGTATTCATAAAACTCTTGCGTGCCAGCCCCGACGAAACGTTTCTCTGAAAGCAAATATAAACCGTTCTTGAGTAGGACTACGTTCGGCGGATCTATGTTCTCTGGGAGTATGCGAGTCGCATTTCTGACTTTTTCGAGAACTTCGTTGTGAAATCGAATTGATGCCAAGTAAGGCATCAGTTCGTGAACGTGCGACTTGATGATGTTCTCCCCATCTCTGAATAGCCCAACCTCGTGATCCCAAATGAAAATCGTGTCCTTATCGTCGGAATGGATAATGAACTCAGTTGTTAAGTATTTAGCAACGTCGTTCTCGATATTCTTTTTAGGCGGCGTCCTCACGTCCCGGAGTTGTCCCGTCTTAATAATTGTCTGCGCAGCTATGCTAAACAGCTCGTCTTCAAGCTTGTTGAGATCAACAGCGTTGCCGGTCTCAACTAATGTCCTTTCTAGAGTGTCGGTTTCCATTTTTTCCCCTCCAGCATTATTATGCACAAAATAATATAAGTATATGCTAGTGTTTCAGGCAATTTTCAATCATTTTACGAACGCGCGTTCGTAATATCCAGGTTATCCAGGATACTTTGACTCCTTTTCTATCCTTATATAAAACACATTAAACCTCTCAACCTCTTTTCCCAATGAAAATAACCTGGATATCCTGGATTTTAATTCAGAAACTCGAACGCGTAGAGAAAATTTTGAACTAACCTGGTTTATCCTGGCAGAAAAAGAGGGGTCGCAGGAGTCTGGCTTGACCTCAAGGTTCTGAGTTTCTGCCAGGTTCCTGCCAGCATGTTACCGACCGACCCCAAACCCAGCACCCAGTATAGTATATGCTTATAAATATTACTGTGTAATAATATAACTATGGAGTTTGACTACGCAATAGAAACTGGACGCTATGATGGTTCAGGGTTTCTGCGCGTTGGCGAAACTCGGAGAGAGCTATGTATCTATGGATACATTTCTCGTCGGACAAGGAGGTAATAAAATGAATGAAAAAATAAATTGGGAAGATTTCGAATTCAGACGGCACACAGAAACTCTGAAACTAGAGCCGAACGTAGAATACACTCTCGGTTTTCAGGGTCTTGAGCAACGCGCAATCACGGTGAAGGATGGGGAGAACACGAAGGTTATCCCTGCGCTCGTAATGAAGGTGCGACACGTAAACGGAGAAGATCTCGAAAGCGAAAAAGAACTCATTGTCACGAATAAGAATTTGGTCCAGCAGATTCGGGTGTATTTTGAGGCAGGCAAAATCTTCAATACACTCTTCAGAATTAAAAGAACAGGCTCGGGATTTCAGACGGCGTATGTGTTTACTGCGGTTGTGTGAGTTTGATATGCTAATTTTTGCGCAAAACACAGGCGGCGAAACAAACTGCCGAACAATCCTAGCTAGGAGGGACACTCGCCGCCTCGCCGCGGAATGGCAATGGTTTCCTCTCTCCCGCGGCATATCACCTCTCCCTCCTAGCACTCTGAAGGTGAAACTATGAAGAAAAAAATAAACAGTCAGGAAAAAGGCAAGCGGTTCGAACGCTTGGTGGCAAAAATCTTGTCTGAAAAACTTCATGCGAATTTCATTCGCGTGCCACAATCTGGCGCAACCGCAACTGCAAACAATCTCAAGATAATGCGCGGGGATATCTTCACAGATGATAAGCGCTATAAAGATTTAGTTGTCGAATGTAAATTCAGGCGCGAAGCGTTTAAGCTAGAGGAATTATTTAACCCTGCCCGCGACGATAACTTGAATGGTTTTCTGGCTCAGACGTGGGACGAAGCCGGCGCCGACAAACAACTAGGACAAAAACCGAATTGGATCCTTTTCGTCAAATCTAACTGCAAGCGTATCCTGTTTTTCACCTTCAACCAAGAGCTCGCTGATCAGATATGCAAGCGGCACAATCAAGCCGTCATCCTGATGGAAACGCGATTCATCATGGGATGTTTATGAAACACTTTGATCCGGCCCATAACACCGATCGCCTGGCGTCTCTGTTTCCTTTTCTAATCCTGATTGTTGGGTTTCTTTTGCTTGCGCTAGCTCTAGGTACGCTTTGGTGGCTAGGTCCTGGTACACCGTCGATATGAGCTCGTTCAGCTTATCGGACGCAACTTCCGCAGTGTTCCACACAAACAGCTTGTCTTCGCCGCGTGTGAGTTTTCTTATCTCAGATCCGCATATCTGCCTGAATGATGCAACGTCAACGTCTGCATATATAGTGAATACATCATCATCGAGATAGAATTTGACTAACCGATGTGTAATCACCTTATTTGGGTCCATTACGTACGCGCGAACAATCACGTCGTTCCTAGGTAGCCATACTTCGAACCAGATTAGACCAGCGCCTTTGTTTGTTAGCGTCGTAAAAGCCCTTAATTCTCCGTTGCCTAGCGGCACGCTAACGGAAAGCTCGCGTTCATATCCTTTCAGAATTCTGTATATCTCGTTGCTGATGTTCATCTTATCAACCGTCATACTCCTTCACGTAGTGTAGAATCATATTAGTGTTGCTCCAGCGGAGCTTATCAATCGTTTTCAAAAGATTTCTGTTTGTCACGTCGTAATACTTGACAGTGTATAGCTTTCTGTAGAAATGAAAAGATGGCCGTGTGCTCAGCACAGCGCCCTCCTCCTGCTTATCTTTTCTGAATTTGACCGTCAATTCGTTGCTGGCTCGCCTCAAACGCCTAAACGCGGCTAGGTATGACGTTATCCCGATTTCGCGCGCAACCCATCTCGGCTTGAGCAAATCCTCGCTAGCGATATCCTCAAGCTCTGTAGTGTCCAGGCCGAATACATTCTCTAGCTTAACGCTCTTGAAGACGTTTCGGTTGCTCTTGATAAGCGAATTAAGAAAAGTTTCACCTAAAAATTTGCTTTCGAGGTTAGACGAGTTCCCATGCATTGTGATTCCTTCTGATCGCAGGAGTTTGCTTTTGCCGGCGAGACTTCGAATAATCAGTGTTCCTTCAGCATCGTAGAATATATATGAATTCAATATCTCACCTACCCTGAACCCTGAAACTAGGATCAGCTTAAGCATTTTTCTTATTGCTGCGTCCTCAATACTCTCCACTGCTGAAATGTATTCATTCTCGTATTTCAGCAGTGGATAGCAATATGGACTCGTCTTCATTCATCCCAATCCTCGAATAAATGTTGCACCTTATTGTTGCATCCACGTTTCGTCTATAGTGGCCTGCAAGCAATAAAATGTCTATTTTATTACACATGAAAACTTTATAAATGTTTGCAGTGATGTATAAACATGAACAGCACTTTGGTTTCGACGGGACTTCAGTTTGTCCTGTTGTCGATGGTGCTGATCATAGGCGTTGCTGTCGTCGCTATGACGTATGAAACGACCGGCACACAGCTCTCCAACACTACGTTCCTAAACACGGTGTATGGAGATCTCCAAGCAGGTATAGAAACCCTCACGGGCTTCATACCTGTTTTGGTGATTGCGCTGGTGGCGGGTCTTGCAATTGCCTACTTTATGGGTATATTTGGCAACAGAAGTGATGAATCATCTAGGTAAGTATATCCATAGAGAAAGATCAGCAAAGCAAACCGGTTGCGTGGAGCAACCAACTTAATTGGGTTTTAATTATGGACACAGATACAGCCGATATTCAGAAACAGATTGAGCTATTTAAGTCAACGTTTGACATGGCCTCCCCAGAGGAAAAAGATAGAGCTGTAATTATCATTGACTATATTATTCGGCAGCTCAACAACGAGAGTCTGAAAGGACACTTAGATTACCATCAATATACGTCGTTAGTGATGCATGCAGTCCGCGGGCTATTCAAATTGATTTACCTTGATTTTTTCGATTACAATGATGATGAAGATCGGTTGCACCGTCTTGTCCGTTCAGACGTGATCTATAATTCTGCATACAATCTCATGATGATGCTATTCACGCGCGTCTATCTCGGCCGCGATCGCGATCTCATCATCAAGCAGATCGAAGCAACGCGGCCGATTTTGATGTCGAGTCAGAAGTGATTCTATGGATATGACTGAGATACCTTCAGGCGATTTAACGGCGGCTTTCTTTTCGATATTAACCTCCTATGGGACGTACCTCGTCCTTCTATTGATTGCAGTACTACTCCTTGGAGTGGTATGGCTTCAGATTTCTGGGAGGTATCCAACCGTCCGTTTCTTGGTTTTCGAGGGGAAATCGAAGTTCGAGGTAAAACGCCGTTTAATGGACGATAAGGTTGTCCCAAACAATCTGCTCGAGATCCTGATGAATGGTGTCCGCTTGGTAGGGCCAAACATACGAGACTTCGATTATATCGTCGAAAAAGGAACGCTGATCTATCTCGCTACTATGCGCGGCTCAGAGCTTATCCCACTTCGACTCAGGGAATCAGAGCTAAGTATGGCCGAACTCGGGTTAGCGAGGGAAATAGCAATCAGGTATGTTAATACAATAGATGCGACCAGGCAAGATCTGCTAAATCAAAATCCGCTTATCCTTTCTCTTATTGCAGTCATTCCATTCGCGGTCATTCTCCTTCTAAATGGGCTGGTATTCTACTTCAGTATGAATGATGCTATCCCGAAGCTCACTGGCGCATATACATACATCGCTGATATGCAACATCAGAGTTTAGAGTTAACCGCAAATATAACGAAGGACTTGGCGCAGGTTGCTGAAAAGTTGCCAGAAATTCAGAAAAATAGTATGAATGAGACAATATACGTTTCAGGAGGCGGTTAAGTTGGACGTCGAATTTAGGGATATCGAGATAATCGGAAAAAACAGATTTTTACTGAAGGCTACTATGCGCGTGCCCCATTTTAGGATGCTGAAGGTTCAATCAGTGTTTTCTTTGATATACCATATTTCCGTGCGTGAAGACAACAAGCTCCACCTGTACATGATTAAGTCAGATATGGACGCTTTCAAGAACCACGTGCAGAATGAAGACAAAATCATAGATCCGAAAACGACAGAGCGTATAAGAGCATTCTACCGCGACAGATTCAACAGAGAGTTGGTATATGATGACTCTGCTTAGCGAGCTCGAGCATTTTCTCGGGACAAATGAAGGCAGAATAGCCGCTTGGCTAGTTTTTCTCCTAATATTTGCGGTGATATTCCAAGCGCAAATGGTATGTGGGGTTCAGCTTGGACAGGTTGCAGATGCCTGCAACAAGATGTGCGCGACAGGAAAAACAGTCCAGATAAATAATTTGAGTAATTGGAGTTGGGGGAATGTTTCAAGAACAAGATAAACAGAACCTCTTTTCATATCATGAGGTTTTCGCAAAATCGATCGCAGTCTTGCACGACTTGATTCGTCAGGGTCGGGTTTCAGACGCAAAAAAGATAATGATTTTCAACTTTTTTTACGCGGCGAGTATCAATGGGAAGGTCTATTCGCGCCAGCTTGAAGACGAGCTCAACAAAAAAGACATATACGAACTTTTGTCTCTCATGGTCCAGGAGCAGAAAAAGGCAGATCTAGTTCCAACTCAGCAGCATAATGCGGTATCATTCTATACGCGCATAGTATCTAAATTTAAGGATTGATCCTATGCACATACTCCTTAAGCTCGGGTTATTGGTTGTTTCAATCGCCATATTGCGCTATATTTACGTTTTTATGCTAGGAAACGGGCTCGAAATGGTGGCTTTTGTGCTTTTTGTTGGTGGAGCTAGGGCTATGTGGGTATATTGGGCTAATTTTAAGGAAAACCTAGTAAAGAAGGCGGGCCTAGCGGACGGGACTTCAGATTAATCGTTTCCTGCGTCCGCGCCCGAAATGTATGCTTTTTGATAATAACTCGTCCATATTGGAGCTATGTTCCCCACTCATTTTATAAGCGTCGAAAAACACCGTATTCTCAAAAACTCGTTGGAGTTGCCTGAAGTTTTTAGCATATACCTCAACCCCATTTTCAAGGATATACTTGCGTTTTTTAGGCATAACAATCACATACCCCAATTTCGCAGTACCGCGCCAACCGCGATTGAACCTATGGCCGCCGCAACGAATAATGTGTTTGTGGTTAAGAAAAATAACATCATAGCAACGAAACTGAACATGATGAGCCCATGGCTGTGCTTTTGCGAAAGGAACATGCTGATCCCGAGCCCGAGGAGCCCAAGCAGCAAGTCAGAACGACCTGCTAGAAAGTCAGTAATGATCGTCGTAATATCCATATCTATACGCCCCTAAACATATTCCTGCCCAATTCATACGCTTTGAGGATTAACCACGCGTAAGCTCCGACAGTTAATGCAATCTCGAACGCCGACAACGGTCCCGCCAGTGTTGGCAGTAGTGTAGTTAGTGCGGTTATGATGATTCCCACCATAAGAGCAGGTAGTTCAAGCAGTAGCAATATCAAGTTGATGAGGAATATCGGGACAACCATAGTAATTATAACCACGATATCGTTAGATGAGGTGATGGCGTTGAAGGTGTCTGCTAGTTGAGTTATGCGGTCGGTTAAGCCTGAGCTCCCCTCGCCAAACGTAGTCGGCGAATATACAGCAATTTGGACTACATACACCCCTGTAATCAAAAATAGTGTGATCAAGGCTTTGAGAGTCTTCTCGCCCTCCCACGCTGAAACAAATGCGAATATACCGACTGCCACTGCCATGAGGAGTATTCCCGTGACATCAACGAGTTGGAACATATCGTTCAGGGCCAAAGTGAAGATGAACACGAATGGGTTATAGACACTCAAAGCTGTTGTAATAATCATCAACGGCGCGATTACCAGAGTGTTTGTGAGATCAGACTGTGGGACATCGCCCACCCCTAGTATTTTTGTTTCGTTGCTCCAAAGACAACGCGAGTAATCATTTACCTCGAGTTCAATTCTGGCTGTGGTTTCGTTGATTGGGATGGCTTCATAGAACGAAGTGCCTGAACTCTGTGCATACTCGACAGTTAGATTAGTGTAAGTCACATATCTTTCGAAAAGCGAAGTTTCTGAATACGTTGTATTCATGATATAGTGCGTCCCGTTCGAGTAGCATGAAGAATACGTCGGCAGTATCGGGATCTCGCGCGTGCTTTCAACGCCAGCGTCGCAATCTATTTGGTATGCCGTTAGAGTGTATATCAATGAGTTGTTTGCAGGCGTGTACGGCGGCACGAAATAGCAAACTCCAAATTCGTCTTGAACGATTGTTGTGGTATTCGCGTATAATGTAGTCATAAAAGTCGTAGTATTATATCTCCGATACATAGGCACAACCGATGTAGTAGTATCCGTCGGAGCTAATATCGTACCAAGGTATATACTCCATTCGGGTTTAATCAGTTGCGAGTTTGCAGAAATGATGTACGCGTTGTAATCCTTAGTATAAATCGGTCCAGTTTCATTAACCCAATATACTATCATTCCGGTTGTTGTGTTAGGCACAAAAATAACTTGTTGTAAACTAATATTTAACGCAGTGCC
>FWWM01011644.1_pt1 | contig 12316 bp, 4 predicted proteins | sample 2228351 | NCBI WGS metagenome assembly FWWM01 (sample SAMEA103939774, study PRJEB20133) | metagenome | reverse complement strand
GAGCACGGCAATCCCTCTCGTGAAGCGGACCCGGCAAATTCTCGTGGTCATCCGGCCATCCCGGAGCGGGCGGAAGGCAGTCTAGCCGACCGAGGAACGGGACGTCAAAGGAAAACCCGATTCAGAGGGGAGAAAGGCCTGCGCAGAAAGCGTCAGAACTCGAAGGTCTCGTTGTTGGGGCCGCCGGTGCAGGAGCCGGTGACTCCGTCACTGCTCGTGCAGTGCCACTCTCCGTCCTTATCCCTGACGGTGATGTCGAAGCCGCCGTCGTCGTACACCGTCCCGTAGGCCGCAAAGGTCTCGCCTTCGACATCGACCAAGTACCACATTTGGCCGTCCAGGTGGCAGAACTCGATCGAAACGGACTCCCTGGGCTGCTCGCAACCCTGCACCGTCCCGTTGAACGAGAAGCAATACTCATCCTCCTCAAACCCGTAGGTCGCCAGGTACCAGCCGGTCCCGTCCACCGTCGAGGTGCAATCTCCGTACTGCATGGCGCAGGAGTTGTATTCGTAGGCCACCGCGATGGGGTCGCCCTCCTCCGGCGCGGACGTCATCGCCCCCGCCTCGAAGTCCACGGTGCCTCCGCCGTTGCAGGTGCACGTGATCGACGTGCTCCCTGGCGTGACGTTAGAACAGTCAATCGGCTGCTCGTACTGCGCCCCCTGCACGGACGAGAGGCCCAGTTTCCCCATGCCCTGGGAGTTCTGCTGCTCCTCCTTCAGGGCCGCGGCCACGCTTTTCGCGTTGTCCGCGCCCAGGTCCCCCGTCGGGTTTTCGAACTTGGACTTGAGGTCAGAGTACGAGGGCGCTCGCCCGGCTCCACCTCCCCCACCCCCGCAGGCCACGAGCCCGAAGGCCACAACGACCCCGAGCGACACCACTGCTTTCCTCATGGCAACCTCCTGCTTTGCAAAACTCGTGTCTCCCTCCCCTCGCCGGGGAGTGGTTCGCTTTTACCCGACGACAACACGATAGTCAACGCTAATCGCGATCGGCCAAAACGTGACCAGGATGCTTACAGGCGGGGTCTCAAAGGGTTTTCCACACGCCGGCCAGCGCGGAAGGTCCACTCTGCTCGTCGCTTCACCAGTGGGATATCCCGCGCCCGTCGCGGGGTATGGCACACCTTTCAGAAAAAAAGCCGGCCAGGTCTGGGGCTTTCACCTCATCGAACTTGGGCCCATTCCTTCGCCTTGCACGCCCCTTGGCCAGGTGTCACTCCCGTGGCCGGCTCTTCCAGACGAGAAGCGTGAGCCCAATGGAGGCCAATGAGCAGACCAACCAGAACGCGAGCAACGGCTGGAAGTCATACGTGACGACCCCTTCCAAGACAGCGCGTCCTCGGTCCACCAGCCACCCGGAAACGGTGTCTTGGATCGCGGCACCGACGTAGCAGAAGACCCCGATGACCCCCATCGCGGCCCCGGCGGCTCGCTTGGGCGAGAGGTCCACGGCCATGAGCCCGCCCAGGTACGTGAGCAGTCCGCCCATGTTGAATCCGAACACCGCCATGATGACCGTGTCGAGGAGCGGACTGCTGGAAGACGTCTGGGCAAGTAAAAAGAGGGAGATGCTGACCAGAAGGCCCATCCCCAGAGCGGGCACGTTGCGACGCGCCCCGAAGAAACGGTCCGAGATCACGCCGGAGAGGGCCGCGCCGGCCAGGGCTGCCACCGGGTACACAGACAGGATCGAGCCGGCCTCGTTCATCGAGTAGCCCTTGCCTTCTTGGAGGTAGAGCATCCCCCAGTGCATGACACCGTAGCGGGTCGCGGACATGGTCGCTCCGGCGAGCCCGAGCACCCAGATGGCCGAGTGTCGCAACACCTCCCGCTGGGCGGCCCACACCGAGCCCTCGGCCGCAGCGTGGATAGGCTCGGATGGGCTTGAGGTACGCTCTTTGCGCCACACGGAGACCGGCGGCAGCCCGTAAGTGGCCGGTCGGTCCGCAAGTGTCCTCGACAAGAAGAAGGCGACCCCGAGGCAGGCAAGCCCAGGCCACCAAAAACCCCAGCGCCATCCAAGCCACGACACCACTGCCGCCGTGGCCACAAAAGACAACCCCTCGCCGATGCTATGGCTCACGGACCACAGGCCATAGCGCGTGCCAAACTCCCGCCCCGAAAACCACTGGGCCAAAGACACCACGCTCGCGGCCGAGCCCACCGACTGAAACCAGCCATTGAGGGCCCATAGGGCCAGAAAGACCAAAGGCCACGAGGCACATCCCATGGCGAGGTTGACGATGGCAGAGCCAGCGAGTGCAGCGGACAAAAACCGCCGGATGTTCGCGTGGTCGGCCAGGAAACCGTTGAGGAGTTTGCCCACGGCATAGACCCCGAGCATCGCGCTCCCGATCAGCCCCATCTCTGTGCCGGTGAGGATTTGCTCGTCCAGCAGGGGCTTCTTCACCACGGAGAAGTTCACCCGCGCCACATAGAACCACGCGTAGCCAAGCGTGAGCGACCAGAAGACCCTTGCGCGAAGCCCGCGGTAGGTACGGTCTACCTCATCGGGCCCCCCAAGCCTTGGCGCACGGTCCGGCCCGGTTCGGAAGAAGACGACCAACGGGTTGGCCATCGGAAGTCACCCCTCCTGCCAGGTCTGCCGCAAGCCCTGACGCTACCACAGGGTTGGGTACCAGACCATCCAAAGCCGCGGCTTCCACGACATCGAGGAGGTGCGGGCAGCTGCGAGTGACTTGGTCGAGGCCTACGCCGAGCAGTGGCTGGTCGGGAGCGTGGCCAAAGGAGCCCAGCCAAGGACTGAGGAAATGGACGCGAAAGGCTTTCGATGGCTGATTGCCTCACCCCCACCATCCCAGCACTGGACCTCGTACGCGTGAGCACGCCCTTGACTCTAGGGCGCGGGCCGGGACAAACTCGGCCGCGAAGCGAGGTGCGGTACCACGGAGAGGGCGCTGGGCATGGACATCTTCAAACTTCGGGACACCCTGGTCAGAGACTACCGGTCCTACATCGAGAGTTTCCTAGTCATCCGGGACTCGCGCATCCGGGAGCGGGTCACCCAGGAACTCGAACTGGGCCTGGTCTGCCCCTCGCCCCTGGTGCAGTTGAACCCCTCGTTCGAGCCCGGGGCCACCATCGCCGACCTGGTCCGCGAAGGCCTGCTCCATGCAGAGTGCGAGCGCATTTTCCGGCGCAAAGCCGACAAAGCGGACCCTGGCCAGCCCCTGCGCCTGCACAGGCACCAGGAGGAGGCCATCCGCACGGCCCGGACCGGCCAGAACTATGTCCTGACCACCGGGACAGGGTCCGGCAAGAGCCTCGCCTACCTTGTGCCTATCGTGGACCACGTGTTGCGACACGGCAGTGGCCGGGGCATCCAGGCCATCGTCATTTACCCGATGAACGCCCTAGCCAACAGCCAGTGCATTGAACTCGAAAAGTTCGTGAAATACGGTTATGCGGAAGGACAGTCCCCGGTCCGCTTCGCCCGCTACACGGGGCAGGAGTCCGAGGTCGAGCGGGACCTCATCCTCGGGCGACCGCCCGACATCCTGTTGACCAACTACGTGATGCTCGAACTCATCCTGACCCGGCCGTTCGAGAGGCGACTGATCCAGGCGGCCCAGGGGCTTCGTTTCCTGGTCCTGGACGAACTGCACACCTACCGGGGCCGGCAGGGGGCGGATGTGGCCCTTTTGGTCCGGCGCGTGCGCGACCGCCTGTCGGCGGATGCGATGCAGTGCGTGGGGACCTCGGCCACGCTCGCCTCGGAGGGAAGCCTGGAGGAGCAGCGGGCCCAGGTGGCGGAGGTCGCTTCCCGGATCTTCGGGGCACCGGTTTGGCCGGAGGCGGTCATCGCCGAGACCCTGCAACGGGTCACCCCGGAGCGTCCCCTCGACGACCCCGAGTTCGTCGCGGCCCTCAAAAGCCGCCTTTCGGCCCCTCTGGCCGAGACCGACCTCTCGTTCGAGGACCTTGTCCACGACCCGCTCGCGATCTGGGTCGAGTCCGTGCTCGGCGTGGAGCGGGACCCTGCGACGGGCCGGCTGATCCGCTGTCGCCCGCGCCCGGTCGGCGGGCCAGACCCCGACAGCGCCGCGATGATATTGGCTCGGCAGACCGGCGAGGACCCGGACCGGTGCGCCGCAGCCATCCAGGCGACCCTCCTCGCGGGCTCCCGCTGCCGCAACCCCTCGACCGGATTCCCGGTCTTTCCGTTCCGGCTGCATCAGTTCGTGACAAGGGGGGAGACCGTCCATGCCTCGCTCGAGCCCCCGTCGCATCGCCATCTAACCATGCAAGGCCAGCAGTTCGTGCCCGGGACCGAGAGGCGGCACCTCTTGCTCCCCTTGTGCTTCTGCCGCGAATGCGGCCAGGAGTTCTACGTTGTGGAGCGGCAGGAGAACGAGACCACAAAAAAGGTCTTCTACCGCGCGCGCGACCTCGAGACCCCGTGCGTAGACGACGAGGTCTTCAAGCCGGGCTATCTCTTCTTGCCCGACCCGCCCCCGGACGACCCCACAGACCCGATGCCCTTCATCCCGGAGGAATGGAAGGAATGGGTCGCTGGCGAGCCACGGATCCTTCCAGGCCGCCGCAAGATGGCGCCCCGCCCTGTGCGGGTCACTCCCGATGGCCAGGAGCACCCAGACGGCCTCCCGGCGTTCTTCCTTCCCGCGCCTTTCCGTTCCTGCCCGAGGTGCCTCGTCACCTACGACCCCAAGATGGCGGCAGCCAGTTCCGACCTGATGCGCGTGTCTGTCGTAGGCTCCGGTGGGCGCTCGTCTGCGACCACCATCCTGACCCTGTCGGCGCTGCGGCACTTGCGAGAGGCCCAAGACCTGCCGCGAGAGGCAAAAAAGGTCTTGAGTTTCACTGACAATCGCCAGGATGCCTCGCTCCAGTCCGGCCACTTCAACGACTTCGTGGAGGTCGCCCTCCTGAGGGCCGCGCTCTACAAGGCGTGCTGCGAGGCGGGCCCGCAAGCCCTGAGCACCCCGAGTCGCCAAAATGACCTCACCGAGGAGGTCTTCAGAGCCCTCGCCCTCCCAAGGGCCCTGTTTGCCCAAAACCCCACCGCGGGGTTTCTCGTGGCCAGACAGACGGACGAGGCCATGAAGGACGTGTTAGCCTATCGTCTGTTTCGGGACCTGGAGAGGGGCTGGCGGGTCCACGCCCCGAACCTGGAGCAGTGCGGTCTTCTGGTCATCGCCTATCGCTCCTTGGAGGAACTCTGCGAGGCCGAGGAGTGCTGGAAGGACTGCCACCCCGTGCTCCAGGCCGCCTCGCCCCAGACCCGGCTGCGGGTCGCGACCGTCCTGATGGACCACCTCCGCCGCCAGCTCGCGATGGATGCGGACTGCCTGAACCCCGAGAAACAGCGAGCGCTCAAGCGGCGATCCCGGGAGTTTCTCGTGGAACCCTGGGCCATAGATGAGGACGAGAAACTGGTCTATGCTTCCGTCGCCTGGCCCCGGTCCCAGACCTACCCGGACGACAGCGCCCTGGACGTCTTCCTGTCTGGCCGATGCCGTTATGCCCAGTACCTCCGGCGGCCAGGCACCTTCCCCGAGGCGAGCGCCCCCCTCGATGTGGAGGCGAGCCAGACCGTGATCCGGGATTTGCTGCGGGTGTTGCATCAGGCCGGAGGGCTATTGAGACAGGTGCGCGACCCTCGCGGGGGAGACGGCGCGCCGGGGTACCAGGTGGCCGCCTCGGCCATCCTGTGGCGCGCGGGCGATGGAACCCTACCCACCCCCGACCCCCTGCGAACGCACCACCCCTCCACGGAGGGCGGGCGAACGAACGCCTTCTTCGTGGATTTGTACCGCCGAGTCGCCCTGGAACTGAAGGGCGTGGGGGCCCGGGAGCACACGGCCCAGGTCCCGTCCGCACTTCGCCAGGAGAGGGAAGAGGAGTTCCGCAAGGCCGCTCTGCCCGTGCTCTTCTGTTCCCCCACCATGGAACTCGGGATAGACATCCGGGAACTTGTCGCCGTCAATCTGCGCAACGTGCCTCCCACGCCCGCCAACTACGCCCAGCGCAGTGGCCGCGCGGGCCGCGCAGGTCAGCCGGCCCTGGTCGTGACCTATTGCGGCGCTCGCAGCCCCCACGACCAGTACTTCTTCCGCCGTCCCGGCCGGATGGTCGGGGGTGTGGTCGCGCCGCCCTACATTGACCTGGCCAACGAGGACCTCGTACGCGCCCACATGCACGCCATCTGGCTCGCCGAGACCGAGGTGTGGCTCGGGACCTCCCTGCTGGATGTCCTCGATGCGACCGACCCGGACCGCCTGCCCCTCCAACCAGGTGTCCGCGCCGCCTTCGAAGACGAGCAGGTTCGCAACCGCGCCCTGGCCCGGGCCAGGAGGGTCCTTCAGGCCATGGAGCCGGACCTTCAGGACGCCGGCTGGTACACGCCAGGATGGGTGGACGAGGTGTTCCGCCAGGTGGCCGAGCGCTTCGATCGGGCCTGCGACCGCTGGCGCGACCTGTATCGCGCAGCGACTCAGCAGTTCCGCAAGCAGAACGCGATCATCGAGGACCTCTCGCGCTCGCCCGCCGAGAAAGAGGAAGCCAGGCGACTACGGCGCGAGGCCGAGAGCCAGATCGACCTCCTCCGGTCTTCTGACAGCCCCTGGCAGGCCGACTTCTACCCTTATCGCTATCTGGCCAGCGAGGGCTTCCTGCCGGGCTACAACTTCCCCAGGTTGCCCCTCGCCGCCTACGTCCCGGGGCGGCGGGGCCCGGAAACGGACGGCTACCTCTCGCGGCCACGGTTTTTGGCGATCTCGGAGTTCGGGCCCAGGGCCACGGTCTATCACGAGGGCTCGCGCTACGTGGTCTCCCGGGTGATCCTGGACGTGCGCGACGAGGATGGGGCCGTCACGAGCCGGGCCAAGCGGTGCGAGGCCTGCGGCCATCTCCACCCGGATAGCGACGAGCGCTGCGACTGTGGCGCCTTGCTCCCCCTCGCGTATTCGAACCTCTTCCGCCTGCGCAACGTCTCGCTCCGCCGGCGCGACCGCATCACCTCCGACGAGGAGGTCCGCCAGCGCCTGGGCTACGAGATCCGCACCGCCTTCCGGTTTGCCGCGCGCGGCCAGCGCCCCCTGGTGCGCCAGGCAGAAGCACGCTGCGACGGACAGACCCTTCTCCGCCTGCACTACGGCCCTGGGGCCGAGGTCTGGCGGATCAACCACGGCTGGACACGGCGCAAAAACCGCGCGCAGTTGGGCTTCCTTCTGGACGTGCAGAACGGCTACTGGGCCCGCCACGAGGACATCGAGTCCGAGGACCCGGGCGAGGCACCGGGCCCGCGCCTCATCCGGGTCGTCCCCTTCGTCCAGGACCGGAAGAACTGCCTGATCGTGGAACCCTGCTTCGACAAGGACCTTCGGGTCATGGCCTCCCTCGCCGCGGCGCTCAAGAACGCCATCCAGATCGAGTTCCAGCTCGAGGAAGGCGAACTCGCCTCCATCCCCCTGCCAGACGAAGACCACCGCGAGCGCCTGCTCTTCTACGAGGCGGCCGAGGGCGGGGCCGGGGTCCTGCGCCACCTGGTGGACGACCCCTCGGCCCTGCCCCGGGTGGCCCGCACCGCCCTGGACCTGTGCCACTTCGACCCGGACACCGGCGAGGACCGCCACCGCGCCCCGCGCTCGCGCGAGGACTGCGTCGCTGCCTGCTACGACTGCCTCCTCGGCTACCAGAACCAGATGGACCACTTTCACCTGGACCGCCATGCGGTCCGCGACGTCCTGTTGTCGCTCGCAAGGGCCGAGGTCCGCGCCTCGCCGGTCCCCGTCGCGCGAGAGGCCCACCTCCGGGCCCTGCTCGACCAGTGCCAGTCGGACCTGGAACGCGAGTTTTTGTTGTTTTTGGAGCGCCACAACCTCGCGCTGCCCTCCGAGGCCCAGGTCCTGATGCCGCAGGCCCGCTCCCGCCCCGATTTCCTCTACCGGGAGCACCGGGTCGTGGTCTATGTGGATGGCCCACCCCACGACTTCCCGGACCGACAGCGGCGCGACTGCGAGCAGCAGCGCGCGCTCGAGGACCTCGGCTACACCGTCGTCCGCTTCGGCCATCGCGACGACTGGGAGCAGGTGGTGCGACGACACCCCGATGTCTTTGGAGGCCCGCGATGAAGTTCACCGCAGGGTCCCTGGTCAGGGCCCGGGGCCGCGAGTGGGTGGTCCTGCCCGAGTCCGCAGACGACTTTCTGGTCCTGCGTCCCCTCGGCGGCACGGACGACGAGGTGGCGGGGGTCCATGTCCCATTGGAGCCCGTGGAGCCCGCGGACTTCCCCCTCCCGGACCCGGACCGCCTGGGGGACTGGCGCTCTGGTCGGCTACTTCGGGAGGCGGTGCGTCTGGGATTCCGCAACAGTGCGGGGCCCTTCCGCTGCCTGGCCCGCCTCGCGGTCACCCCTCGGCCCTACCAGTTCGTGCCTCTTCTGATGGCCCTCAAACTGGACCCGGTCCGCCTCCTGATCGCGGACGACGTGGGCATCGGCAAGACCATCGAGGCCGCCCTGATCGCCCGGGAACTGATGGACCGCGGTGAAATCCGGCGCCTCGCCGTCCTGTGCCCCCCGCAACTCGTCGAGCAGTGGCAGTCCGAACTGGCCTCCAAGTTCCACATCGAGGCGGTCGCGGTCCTCCCCAGCACCGTGACCCGGCTCGAGCGCGAGTGCCCGCTCGGGCGCTCCGTGTTCGACACCTTCCCCCACGTCGTCGTCTCGATGGACTTCATCAAGGCCGACCGCCGCCGGGACGACTTCTTGCGCGCCTGTCCCGAGATGGTCATCGTGGACGAGGCGCACACCTGCGCCTCGGGCGCGGCGGCCCGAGGGGCCCGCCACCAGCGCCACCTCCTCCTGAAGGGGGTCGCGGCAGACCCCAAGCGCCACCTGGTCCTGGTGACCGGCACGCCCCACAGCGGCGACGAGGGCGCCTTCCGCTCGCTCCTCGCGTCCCTGTCCCCGGACCTCGCTTCCCTGCCGGAAGACTTGACCGGGGAGGCGCACCGCAAGGACCGCGAGCACCTGGCGCGTTACCTCGTTCAGCGTCGCCGCGGGGACATCCGGCACTACCTGAAGGCGGACACCCCCTTTCCCCGCCGCCTCGAGCGCGAGGAGCCCTACACCCTGTCCGAGGAATACCGGCGGCTCTTCGACCGGGTCCTGGCCTACGCCCGCGAGGCCGTCCCGGACCCGCGCGACCGCGAGCACCGCGTGCGTGTGCGCTGGTGGTCCGTGCTCGCGCTCCTGCGCGCCTTGGCCTCGAGCCCGGCCGCGGCTGCCGCGACCCTGCGTAGCCGGGCCGCTGTGGCGGACACGGACACCTCGGAGGCCGCGGACGAGGTCGGGCGCCTCACCGTGCTCGACCAGGAGGAGGACGAGGCCGCCGAGCGGCTGGACGTGTGCCCTGGCGCGGACCCGGGCGAGCACGCAAGCAATCCCGAGTCCAACCGCCGCCGCCTCCTCGACATGGCCCGTGAAGCCCAGTCCCTCGCGGGCCCATACGACCGCAAGGTCGGGCATGGCATCCGGGTCGTCCAGGGCCTGGTCCGGGACGGGTTTTCGCCCATCGTGTTCTGCCGCTTTATCGCGACCGCCGAGTACGTGGCCCAGGCCCTGCGCGAGGCCCTGCCCCACAACATCGAGGTCGCCTGCGTGACCGGCCAACTCCCCCCCGAGGAGCGCGAAGCCCGTGTGCAGGCGTTGGCCTCGAGTCCGAAGCGGGTCCTCGTGGCCACGGACTGCCTGTCCGAGGGCCTCAATCTCCAGGAGTCCTTTGATGCGGTCGTGCACTACGACCTGTCCTGGAACCCTACGCGGCACGAGCAGCGCGAGGGCCGGGTGGACCGCTTCGGACAGCCGCGCGACGAGGTCCGGGTCGTCACCCTCTACGGCAAAGACAACCAGATTGACGGCATCGTCCTCGAGGTCCTCCTGCGCAAGCACAAGTCCATCCGGAGCAGAACAGGCGTCTCGGTCGCGGTCCCCACGGGCACCGAGACCGTGCTCGAGGCCATCTTTGAGGGGCTGCTCCTGCGCGAGCGCACGGGCACGCTCGGGGACCAGTTGAACCTCTTCGAGGACCTCTTGACCCCAACGACCCGCAAGGTCCTGGCCGACTGGGAGGAGGCGAGCGACCGGGAGCAGCGCTCGCGAAGCCTGTTCGCCCAGGAGACCATCCGGGTCGAGGAGGTCGAGCGCGAGGTCGAGGCCGCACGCGAGGCCCTGGGTTCCGCACGCGAGGTCGAGCAGTTCACCCTCGACGCCCTGCGCCTGCACGGGGCGACCGTGGAGAGGCGAAATCACGAGTTTTTGTTGGACCTGCGCCCGCTCCCGCGCGGCTTGAAGGACGCCCTGCGCGCATCGGACGAGCGCATGAGGGTGCGCTTCGATTTGCCGGTTGCGGCAGGGACGCGCTACCTTGGCAGGACCGACCCCTTGGTCGAGGCCCTGGCCGGCTACGTGCTCGACTCGGCCCTGGACCCCCTGGGCGATGGCCAGGCTGCCCGGGCCGGGGTGGTCTGCACCTCGGGCGTGTCCTGTCGGACCACGGTCCTTCTAGTCCGCTTCCGCTTCCACATCCAGCAGGGTCCGCCCGACCAAACACCACCCCTGCTCGCCGAGGAGTGCCGCATCCTCGCCTTCGAGGGGCCGCCCGAGGACCCCCGCTGGCTTGACGAGTCCAGGGCCGAGGCACTCTTGTCCCTAGAGCCTACGTCCAACCTGCCCCTGTCCGTGCAAAAAGACTTCGTCCGGCGCGTGGTGGATGGGTACGCGCATCTCGCGCCGGCCATCGAGGAGGCGGCTCGGACGCGGGCCTTGCGGCTGTTGGAGGCCCATCGCCGCGTCCGCCAGGAGGCAGGCATCAGAATCAGAGGGCTCCAGGTGGAGCCCCGCCTGCCCCCGGACGTGATCGGGCTCTACGTCTACCTACCAGCGGGAGTGTAAAGAAAGACTTGACACCGGCCCAATACGATGTGGAAAGTCCCCTCAAGAGAACGCCGCGCCTTTGCGCGTATTGGAACGCCGGGGCCCCGACCGGGGCCCCGGATTGTTTTCCCCAACCCGGAGTCCTTCCCATGGCGGATCGCGCGACCATCTTTGTGGACTACTGGAATTTTCAGTTGAACTGGAACAGCCGGTCTGGCGGTCAGTGTGACTGGCGAAGGCTACCACAACTTGCAAGAGGCCATCCACAAAGGTCTCGTTGAAATCTACGAGGCCACGACGCCAGACGTCTGGCTCGCTAAGGCCCTGCGCCGCCGCAGGCCCCTCGGGGAGAAGTGACGCGATGACGCGACGGGAAGAGTTTGTGACCATCCGGACCGAGGGGGCGCTCTTGCCCCCGGACATGCTCCGGCGAATCGCGGAGGGGAGCGCCGAGATCCCCGGGCTTCGCCCGGAGGACTATGGCCTAGCGCCTGGCGAGAGGTTGAACGAGGCGATCTCGCGCTCATGGAACCGCCTCATCGCCCTGTGGCGCATGTTCCGCGCGGCCCTCCAGTCCCTGCCTGCCTCTGACCCCGCCACTGCCGAGACCAGGCGGCGCTGGCTCCTCCCCCTGCTCGGCGAGATCGGGTACGGCCAGGTCCCCGTGGCCGAGCCCATGGCCATCGGCGGCAAGGGCTATCCCATCTCGCACCTGTGGCGCAACGTCCCCATCCACCTCGTGGGCGCGCGCGTGGACCTCGACCGCCGTACCCCGGGCGTCGTGGGCGCGGCCCGTTCTTCCCCCCATTCCCTGGTCCAGGAGTTTCTGAACCGCTCCGACGACCACCTCTGGGGCATCGTCTCGAACGGGCTACGCCTGCGCCTCCTGCGCGACAACGTGAGCCTGACCCGCCAGGCCTATGTCGAGTTCGACCTCGAGGCCATGCTGGATGGCGAGGTCTTTTCGGATTTCGTGGTCCTGTGGCTGTGCGTCCACGCAAGCCGCTTCGCCGAGGCGCGGCCCGAGGACTTCTGGGTCGAGCGCTGGTCCCGCCTCGCCGCCCAGCAGGGAGCCCGGGCTTTGGACCACCTGCGTGACGGGGTCCAGGCGGCCCTCGAAGCCCTGGGCCGCGGCTTTTTGTCCCACCCGGCCAACGCCGCGCTCCGGCAGCGCCTGCGCTCGGGCGCGCTGGACCGCCAGGACTACTACCGCCAGGTCTTGCGCCTCGTGTACCGCCTTTTGTTCTTGTTTGTGGCCGAGGACCGCGACCTCCTGCTCGACCCCGCCGCCCCCCCGACCGCCCGCCAGCGCTACCTGGACCACTACTCCGCGGGCCGACTGCGGCGCCTGGCCGAGCGTCACCGCGGCACCCGCCACGCCGACCTGTGGACT